>Ga0302301_1000006_pt1 | contig 377611 bp, 322 predicted proteins | sample III_Palsa_E1_2_FD_194544 | JGI IMG/M metagenome (GOLD analysis project Ga0302301, IMG submission 194544) | Peat permafrost microbial communities from Stordalen Mire near Abisko, Sweden - III_Palsa_E1_2 | ecosystem: Environmental > Terrestrial > Soil > Palsa > Peat permafrost | place: Sweden... | reverse complement strand
ATTAATGATGGATTATATTTAATAAAGCATCCGGTTGAGCAAAATTTGATATTTTAGCATTATTAAAAATTATTCTTCCTTTAGCTGGGAGCGGACTTATGAATATTATAATAACAGGTGCCAGCAGTGGTGTTGGTTTTGAAGCGGTTATCGAGCTAATATTATCAGGCAAGCATAAGGTGATTGCCCTTGCACGTTCGCAGGACAAATTAGAGCGATTATTGGAAATTGCCAATAATCTAAATCCGGAATGTAACCTGTATGCCATCGCTTTTGATATTGTGCATGACGATTACGATAGCCTGCAGCAGTTTATTGCCACTAATTTTGATAATCGGATAGATGCCCTAATTAATAATGCAGGCGTGCTAATCAATAAGCCATTTGCGCAAATGCTAGAAACGGATTTTGTGGAAATGCTGCAAGGTAATTTTATAGGTCACGTGCGCATGATACAGGGCGTTTTGCCATTAATGCCTTCCGGGTCTCATATTGTAAATATTGGCAGTATGGGCGGCTATCAGGGGAGTGCTAAGTTTCCGGGCCTGTCTGCCTACTCGGCAAGTAAAGCTGCGTTACATACGCTTACAGAGTGTTTGGCGCAAGAGTTTATAGAGCAAGGTGTTAAAGTGAATTGTCTTGCGCTCGGTTCGGCGCAAACGGAAATGCTTGAGAAAGCTTTCCCCGGTTACCAATCGCCGGTTATGGCCTTTGAGATGGGTAAATATATTGCTGATTTTGCATTAACCGGGCATCAGTTTTTTAATGGCAAAGTATTGCCGGTAGCATTATCTACACCTTAAGTTGCTAAACTTTTAGCTTTTTAGAGCTAATAACTCATAAAGTCCATTATTTGTGTAGAATTTATTTCTCATAACGTGTATAGTAATTCTCTTTTTGGGGAATAATATATACATATTTCGTTCATTATATTCATTGCCAAAGTAAATAAGTCTATAAGCTATTGCGTTATCGTATATTATAAAATAGGAATAATATTTGGTATACATAATACATCACAATTTCAACTTATATTAATTTTTAAGCAATGAACAGCACATTTATTATCGAAGCGCTACTGGTAGCGGCTCCGGTGTTTATGATCATCAGAACATTAGTTTTACGCGGTAAGAAGTTACTTGACTAAAACTCAGAGGAATAATGTTTTTATAGCTCTTCAAAAAGAGCGGTTAAGTTTTTTGTGCACCCAACGCAAAAAAACAGAAGAACGCTTACGCGCTCCCCTGTTTGTGATAAGGATAGGTATAAGTATTTAGGCTTGCTTATTCATCTTTAAAAACTCGTTCACCACAACTTCTGTTACATAGCGTTTGTTGCCGTCTTTATCGGTATAACTGCGGGTGGCTAATTTACCTTCAATAGCTACTTCATCACCTTTCTTTAAGTAGTCTTCAGCAAGTTTGGCCTGTGCACCCCAAAATATCAGCGAGTGCCATTGTGTATCAACAATCTTTTCGCCTTTGTCATTTTTGTAGCTTTCATTTGTAGCAATTGATAGGCGGGTTAGTTTTTTGTTGTTTTCAAGGTTTTTCACATCTGGGTCCATACCCAGGTTACCTACAAGGCGCACACTGTTTCTTAATGTATTCATATTGCTAATTTTTATTTTATCGTTTGTTATTGCTTGATACAAAGGTGAGGGTGGCGATGAAAATTAATCGGTTACTAAGTGCTTATAGTCGACAATTCCCATTTGCAAGCGTTTGCAAACGGATAATGATTTGCCTATATTAGCATTATGAATACCGAAAAACACTGTTTGGATTGCGGCGAAGTAATACACGGCCGGGCAGATAAGAAGTTTTGTAACGATATGTGCCGCAATAATTATAATAACCAGCTCAATAGCAGCAGTTATAATTTAATCCGCAATATTAACAACATATTACGCCGTAACCGCCGGATTATGGAAGAGCTTAATCCATCCGGCAAAACAAGAACTACGCGCGAGAAAATGCTGGTTAAAGGATTCGATTTTGATTATTTCACCAGCATCTACCAAACTAAAAATGATAAACGATACCATTTTTGCTATGAATATGCTTACTTACCGTTGGACGGCGATGATCTGCTATTGGTTAAGCGGGAAGATAAGAGTGAATAACATTATCTTAACTTGATTTTGAAAGTCAAACTAGCTTTCAAAATCAGTGTCGGCCTGCTGGGTGCTTAACCCTTGTCGTTTGGTAATCAGTAAACCTAGACTCAGTATTAAGCTGGTGCCTAATATCACCACAAAAAGTAAACCTGTTTCAATTCCTTTAATTTTTAGTTCAGCCGGGAGGCTATAAAACAACAACACACTTATTAACCCACGTGGTATCAATACCAGCTCGGGCATCAAGTCGGTTTTTGATACCAGTTTGATGTAAAGAAACCTCACCAAATATATCCCAACTAACATCGCTGTGCCGGAAAGTAAAACCGACCAGTTTTGCAGCTGATAAATATCCATCGTATAGCCAAACATGATGAAGAAGAACGTCCGCATTAAAAACGCGCTTTCTGCTGATAATTGAAATAGCTGCTTAATATCATATCTTAATTTGGGGTAGATAAAGTATTTTCTGAAGATTGGAAGTTTGATTTGGCTGGCGTTATTCAGGAATAAGCCCAACGCCAAAACTATGATAAGTGATGACAAGTGGAACATCTGCCCGATTGAATAAACCAATATCAATATGGATATTACAAGAAACGATTTTACATGGTGTGTTAACCTGCCGATGAGGTAAAGCAGTAGCAAACAAGAGCAAATCACTACCACGGAAATTACACCTAATTCAGCGCCCAGTTTAGTGAATGATGAAAAGCTAATTTGCCGGTTATTCACCATAAAGTTGAATAACACAACGGTGAGGATGTCGGAAAAAGACGATTCATAAACAATAAACTCTTTTTTCTCCTTACTCATGTTGGCCGCCGCCGGTATGGCTACCGCCGAGCTGATTACACAAAATGGGATTGAGTTTATAAAGCAACGATAAAAATCCTGGCCGCTGATATATTGAATAATTAAGGTGACAACCAGCGAGGTAACCAGTAAAATAATTAATGCCGAAAAAAACGACTTCTTAATAATGCTATTTTTATCCTTACTATACCTCAACTCAAGCGCCCCTTCAAAAACGATAAGCACAAGCCCGAGCGTACCCAGTGTGGGTAAAATATTGGTGAAATTTAGTGCAGTAAAGCTGAAATAATCCAGTATCTGTTTAATGCCAATGCCCAGGCACATTAATAAAATAACTGAGGGGATTTTTGTTTTCCCGCTAATCAGATCAAACAGATAAGAAAATATTACCAGTCCGCTTAATATGATTAAGGTGGTGTACGATGTCATATTCAGCTTATTGTTATTAGTAAATATAGAAGTTTAGAATCAAGAACCAAGATATGAGGATTAATGCACCTATCTTGATCCATGACTCTTACATCTTGATTCCATCCCTTAGCTGTTTTTCATAAAAGCTAAAGTAAGTGCCAAGGCATCTTTAGATGCCATTTCATTGTATGAAGGTCTTTCGTCGCAACTGAATGCATGGCCTACAAATGATATTTTTACGTTGATGTAATCCTTACCGGCTTCATCCAAAGCTTTTAAAGTTTTGTTTACGGTTTCATCCGGAATGTGGGTATCCTTTCCACCCCAAAAGAATAAATGCCTGCCGTGCAAATCTTTTGCTTTGTCGGCAATCTGCTCGATGCCGCCGCCGTAATAAGATACAGCTGCTTTTAATGGCAATACTGCATTAGCTAAAAATGATACCCTGCCACCTAAACAATAACCAATGCTAAATACCCTGCTGGTATCAACATTACCTTGTTTAGTTAGCCATTCGTAGCAGGCTTTAAGATCAGCCTCCAGGCCTTCGTTAGTTATTGCAGCGTAGTGGGGCATAACCGCCTGAAAGTTATCATATGGGCCTTCAAAATATTTTGGGGCGCTGCGATGGAATATCTCCGGGGCTATCACCACGTAACCATCTTTAGCAAAATGATTGGCCACGTTACGTATATGATGGTTTACACCAAAAGCTTCCTGTATTAAAATAATAGCTGGTGTACCGGCTTGCAAGTTCTCGGGTAGTGCAATGTAGGCTGCCATTTCCGAGCCATCACTTATAGCCAGGTCAACATAGTTCTTTTCGTTTGTCATATTGTAGTGTCTGTATGAAACAAATATATGGGTTTATGCATTTATCATCGGGCGGGGTTTTGTAAAATACAATTTACAAAGCGATGAGATTGCAGTAGATGTTACTCTTCATATTTGTACAAAAAGAATATATGGCACATTTGTTTTCCCCTTTAAAAATAAAAAGCATCGAATTTAAAAATCGTATTGTCGTATCGCCGATGTGTGAATACTCCAGCGAAGATGGTTTTGCTAACGATTGGCACTTGGTTCACCTGGGCAGCAGGGCGGTTGGTGGTGCCGGATTAATCATTACCGAAGCTACCGCTGTATCCCCGGAGGGTCGTATTACAGCTTCGGATTTAGGAATTTACAAAGACGAGCATATTGAAAAGCTGAAGCAAATCACAGATTTTATACATGCCCATGGTGCTATAGCCGGAACGCAATTAGCGCACGCTGGCCGTAAAGCCAGTCACCAGGCTCCTTGGGTTGGCGGCAAGCAGATAAAAACCGACCAGCCCGGCGGATGGGAATCAGTAGGCCCAAGTGCTATTGCATTTACAGATAACGAGGACGCTCCGTTACAACTGGACAAAGCAGGCATTGAAAAAGTAAAAGCCGATTTTAAAGCCGCAGCTGCAAGGGCAATTAAAGCGGGTTTTAAAGTGATAGAATTGCATGGCGCGCATGGCTATTTATTACATGAATTTCTTTCGCCGTTAAGCAACCAACGTACGGATGAGTATGGTGGCTCATTTGAAAACCGTATCCGACTGTTGTTGGAGGTTGTTGCGTCAGTTCAGGAGGTTTGGCCCGAGGACTTGCCATTGTTTGTAAGGATCTCCGCAACCGACTGGACAGAAGGCGGTTGGATCGGTGATGATTCTGTGGCATTGGCTAAAATTTTAAAAAACAAAGGTGTTGATTTGATCGATTGCTCAACAGGCGGGAACGTGGCAACCGCTAAAATTCCGGTTGGGCCGGGTTACCAGGTGCCGTTTTCAGAACAGGTACGTAAAGAAGCCGATATATTAACGGGTGCGGTAGGTATGATAACCGAACCACTACAGGCCGATAGTATCATCAGGAATGGTCACGCCGATATGATAATTATTGCCAGAGAGTTCCTGCGAGATCCATATTTTCCGTTACGCGCGGCACATGAGCTTAACCACGAAGTGAAATGGCCGGTACAATATGAGCGTGCCAAATGGCATAAATAAGCTATATCACATAGATATTATCGATATACAACTATCAAACAAAACCGTAATTTTACATCAACAAAAACTAAAAAAACATTACTATGAAACGCACAGCAAAAGCACATTGGAATGGAAACTTAATGGATGGTAAAGGCGAAATAACCACCCAAAGCACCATTCTTAATAATACCCAGTATTCATTTAAAACCCGTTTCGCAGATGGTATAGGTACCAATCCTGAAGAACTAATTGCCGCAGCGCATGCAGGTTGCTTTACCATGGCAGTTGGTGCGGCTTTAACCCAGGCTGGTTTTACTCCAGGCGATTTAAATACCGAAGCGGTTTTAGATTTGGACATGCAGGCATTAAGTATCACCGGTATCCATTTGTCATTAGTAGGCTCTGCTATCGACGGTGTATCTGAAGATAAGTTTAAAGAAATTGCCGAAGGCGCTAAAGCTAATTGCATTATATCAAAAGCTCTAAATGTGCCAATTACTTTGGATATTCAATATAAATAACAATATCAAATTTTACAGAAAGGGCGATCGTTTAATTACGGTTGCCCTTTTTATTTTACAGTAATTGTAACAAATTGGCTTATCTGGAGTCTTAAAAAATGTTAATTCCATCTTCATTTTAATAATTACTGATATATTTATCAAACTAAACTAAATCTTAATTTTTATGACCTCAAAACTTATTAAAAGCATTACTTTAAGTATGGCTTTGCTGTTTATTGCGGCCGGTTCATTTGCCCAGCTGCGGCTGCCTGCCGGTTATTACTACAAGAAGCTGCCAAACGGCTTACAGGTAGTTGTGATAGAAAACAGCAAAGTGCCCCTGGCAACTGTAGAGATAGCGGTTAAGAACGGATCGTTTACCGAAGATTCGGTATATAACGGACTTTCGCACCTATTTGAGCATATGTTTTTTAAAGCGAATAAGGATTACCCTACCCAGGCGCAGTTTTTAAAACGTACGCAGGAGTTAGGCGCTATATGGAACGGTACTACCGGAAATGAACGTGTTAATTATTTTTTCACGTTTGATACCGACAGCCTTTATCAAGGCTTAAAATTCCTGAATGCTGCCATCCGTTTTCCAATATATCGTGTTGAGGACATGAAGAAAGAAAGAGTAGTGGTTGATGGCGAGTTTCAGCGTATGGAAAGCAATCCGTTTGCACAGTTATATATAGCGGTTAATAAAAAGGTTTGGGGCGATTTATATACCCGTAAAAACCCAATTGGTATCCACGAGATTATCAATACTGCTACACCAGAAAAGATGATGGTGATAAAAAATAAATACTATTTCCCTAACAATAGCTTACTTACTATTTGTGGCGATGTTAAGCACGAACAAGCTTTTGCAATGGCAGATAAAATATTTGGCGATTGGGAAAGCAGTGGCTTCGACCCAATAACAAAATTCCCGATACCGAAATTTAAACCAATCGTAAAAACAGACTTGTTTGTAAAAGAATCAAGCTTAGCCCAAGTGCCATTTGTTATGTACGTATGGCAAGGCCCGTCTTACGAAACTGATTCAGCATCCACCATTGCTGCAGATGTATTCTCAACTATTGTAGGTTTAAATTCATCAAAATTACAGCAAGCTTTAGTTGATAAAGGTTTGGCAAGCAGCGTAAGCCTTGATTATTCAACCAGTAGATACGTTGGCCCTATTACAGTAAGCGTTGTACCAAATCCAAACAAGGTTAAGGAATGCTATTACGAGCTAAACAAGCAAATAAACATGTGGAGCCAGGCAGATTATTATACTGATGAACAGTTAAAAGATGCCAAGGCGATATTATTGCGTAATGATGAGTACGCTAAGGAAAAACCATCCTCATTACCAAGTCAGTTAAGCTATTCATGGGCAAGTACATCGTTAAATTATTATACTGATAATACCGACGATTACCAGAAAGTAACGCGCGAAGACATCAAAAGATATTTGGACACCTATGTTGTAGCTAAACCATTTATTGGCGGTATCATTATAAATCCCGAATTAAATAAAACAGTTAACGCTGCTTCATTTTTTGCGGCACAATAATTTAAACTTTATCACACATGAAGAAATACATATACACCCTGCTGATCGCATCAGCAATAGGAAACATAAAACCGGCAATGGCGCAAACTAAAGCCTATGAAACCATAGTTGATGGCGTTAAGGTTATTGTGCAGCCAAGCGGTAACGATATTATTGAGATACAAACTGTAATAAAGGGCGGCGTTGATACTTACCCGGCTAGTAAAATGGGTATTGAGGCCATGGCAATGCGTGCTTTAACAGAATGCGGTACCGCCAAACATGATAAAAACAGTTTTAAAGATGCATTAGATAAAGTTAGCGCATCTGTAAATGGTTATGCAGGTAAAGATTACGCAGTTATTGCGATGAGCTGTGTAAAACCTGACTTTGATACCGTTTGGCCACTTTATACTGAGGCTATAACTGAACCCAAGTTTGATACAACGGAATTCACACGTATTAAACAGGATGCGATAAACGCCCTGCGGGCAAATGAATCGCAACCGGATGCATCTATTGATAAAATGGCCAATCAGATAGCTTTTGCAGGTAGAGATTACGCCAAAGAACCACAAGGAACTCCCGAAATCATTAATAGCTTAACTGCCGCTGAAACTAAAACCTATTACAATTCTGTTTTAACCAAGTCGCGCATGTTTATTGTTATTGTGGGCGATATAAGTCAGGCTGATATTGAAAGTAAGGTTAAAGGTTTATTGTCTACCATTAAAAAAGGTGCGCCTTACGCGATGAAGGAATCTTTCTTCAGGGCTTACAATAACTCATTTAATGAGGAATCGAAAGAATTGGCAACGAATTATGTTGAGGGAGTAACCAGCGGCCCGCAGGTAAGCGCGCCTGATTATTACGCTTTCCAAATAGCGATGCGCATTTTTGCCGACAGGCATTTCCTTGATGTTCGTACCAATAACGGATTATCATACGCACCACAGGCATGGTTTAGCTCAGGTTCCATATCAGTGGCTAAGTTCTCGGTATCAACCACACAGCCTAATAAATACATAGCTGTATTTGATAAACTTGTTGACAGCACCAAACACAATGGCTTTACACCAGCCGAACTGGCTGATATGAAGGTAACCTACCTTACCGGTTTCTACTATAAAAACGAAACCAACGCTGCGCAGGCATCATCAATTGTATCCAACGAGGTATTGCATAACGATTGGAGAAAATCATTAACGTTAATTGATAATGTTAAAAAAGTTACCCTCGCTGACATCAATAATGCTTTTGTAAAATACATTGGCAATATAATTTGGGTTTATCAGGGCGATACCAAAAAAGTTGATCCGACATTATATAAAAACGGAACACTGCATACTGGCGATAACCCGGTGAATAATTAATTCCTAATTGGTTAATTGCAAAAAGCCCCGAAGTTACTTCGGGGCTTTTTTTATAATAGTCGACTTGTATTTTAATATTGATTTTGCTGTAGTGTTATCTCAGACCTATAATAACTAACCATAGATTTTGGATTACAATATGGTGCTATATAGCTGTTACCAAACCACATTAGACCCCTGCCATCAGTAAAATCACTGTTGTTAACATGCTTTTTTGAAAGGATATCCATTTTATCCCATTCGCCTGTATTCAAGTCCAAAATTCCAAGTGCCTGGTAGTGTCCATTGAGCATGCTTGATGAATAATTAAATATCACATTTAGTTTATCATTGGCAATGTGGTATCCGCTATAAAGCTTAATAAATGGATTGGATGATTTAATTGGCATTAATTGTTGGAATTTTTGATTTAGATCCAAATCGTAGCCATTTATTAAAGTCGCATAATCTATTGCTACGGTGCCTTTATTAGATGAATACATGCTATACGACGCTAATGCTATTATTAATTTCCCATTAATTTCATTTGCATATTTCAACTCTAATTGAAATGAGCTGAAATCAGGGTCGTCTATCTTCTTATTTACCTTTACAAAACTTTTTTCCAGTTTTTTCACTTCTTTCTTGGTAAATTCTTCTGTGGTCGAATTTTCTTTTCCATTTGCAAAATCAAACTTGCCAACGTTCAATTCTGGATTTTTATTCATGTTTTTATAAATTATAGCGTAATAAACCTTATTTGGATCTTTTTCATCCGGAATAAGAGCCATAATATGGTGATCATCATTTTCACCTGCTTCTATACTTTCAGCAGGTATGTCGAAAATTAGCTTTTTTGATGGAACAGCTTTTTCTTTTGCATATTTATAAACATTAATGGTGGGGCCATTAAGCCAGGAAATAAAAAGATCGCCGTTATTGTTAAATGTTGAACTCAGATACATTCCTGCATCAATTTCCGGTTTAAAACTATTAACAACCTCAAGTTTATCATTTAATTCAAATGTTTGCAGGTCGGTAATTGTGTTCACCTCTTTCATCTTTTTGTTGTATCCGAATGCATAAGAATAAAGCCCCCTGCGTTCTAATGCACTCTGCCTTATCAAAATCTTACAAAAATTTCCATCGCCGGTAGCTATTTCAGGGAATTGTTGATAGGTGTCAGGGTTAGTAAATATTTGGTTTTGGGCAATCAATTTACCGGTTGCAACATCAACCAAAAAGGCATTGTATGTGTTATTTGGGCCTTTTAAATTATATTCGGTAGAAGCAATAGTTATTACATTGCCTTTAAATTTGGCTGTTTGATATGGGTGGCCTTTAAATGTACTTCTCCAAACAGTTTGCATCTGATCATTCATGCCTACAAGTTCGAACGCGTTATCGTCGTAGGTTATCTGTAAAACATTCAGGTGTTCATTTATTTGTACCGATTGAAGGTCGATAGCGCGTTTTGCGAAATCTTTAACAACATTGTCATCCTGTGCAAATACTAAAATAGGGAGTAATAAAACAACAATAAGTGTGGTAAGGGTTTTGTGCATAAGGTTAAATTATAATTAGGCTGAAAGGTAATAAAAAAGCCTGCTTATTTTAATAAGCAGGCATAGTATTTTATAAATGATATTAACAGATACCAATAAGCTATCCCAAAAGGTTTCTCCAGCTCACCATATCGCCGATGATTTTTCTCAAGTCATCAGCAGCAACGCGTTCCTGGTCCATTTTATCGCGGTAGCGGATAGTAACTGTATTATCTTCTAAAGTTTGATGATCTACCGTGATACAGAAAGGTGTACCGATAGCATCCTGGCGGCGATAACGTTTACCGATAGCATCTTTCTCTTCGTATTGCAGATTGAAATCAGTTTTAAGGCTGTCCATTATCTCGCGGGCTTTTTCAGGCAGACCGTCTTTTTTAGTTAATGGGAATATAGCGGCTTTCACTGGTGCAAGGCAAGGGTGTAACCTTAATACCGTACGACTATCCTGTCTTTCTTCGGTGCTTAGGTCTTCTTCCTCAAAAGCGTTGATCATCGTAAGCAAAAACATACGATCCAAACCTATCGAAGTCTCAATAACATAAGGCACATAATTACCATAAGGCTTGCCGTTCTCATCCAGTTCAGGATCAAAATACTGCATTTTTTTGCCCGAGAATTTCTGATGCTGACTCAAATCAAAATCAGTACGGCTATGTATACCCTCAACTTCTTTAAAGCCGAACGGAAACTCAAACTCAATATCAAAAGCAGCATCGGCATAATGCGCCAATTTTACGTGCTCATGAAAACGGTATTTGTTAATATCGGTACCTAAAGCCAAATGCCAGTCAAGGCGGGCTTGTTTCCATTTATCAAACCAGGCAGCTTGTGTGCCAGGGCGAACAAAGAATTGCATCTCCATTTGCTCAAACTCGCGCATACGGATAATGAATTGCCTTGCAATAACCTCATTACGAAAAGCCTTACCAATCTGCGCTATACCAAACGGAATTTTCATCCTGCCTGATTTCTGCACATTTAGGTAATTTACAAATATACCCTGCGCTGTTTCCGGGCGAAGATAAACCACATCGGCATCATCAGCCACAGCGCCCATCTGAGTACTGAACATCAGGTTAAACTGGCGCACGTCGGTCCAGTTAATAGTGCCACTTACCGGGCAGGCAATTTTATGTTCGATGATTAGCTCTTTTAAGCGAGGCAGATCCTCATTTTTAAGCGCCTCGTCCATGTCGTTCTGTAAAGTTTCAGCTTTATCAGTTTGGCCGTCAGTATCATATTTAGCTATTTTGTCTTCCAGTAACTGGTCGGCGCGGTAGCGTTTGTTCGAGTCTTTGTTATCGATCATCGGATCGCTGAAACCATCAACGTGGCCGCTTGCTTTCCAAATTTTCGGGTGCATAAATATGGCACTGTCAATCCCGACAATGTTATCATTCATTTGGACCATGGCTTTCCACCAATAGGTTTTAATATTGTTTTTCAACTCGGCGCCCATTTGCCCGTAGTCGTAAACGGCGCTTAACCCATCATATATTTCGCTCGATGGGAAAACAAAACCATATTCTTTAGCATGTGCTATTACATTTTTAAAAAGTTCGTCGGGTGCATTGCTCATAATAGGGGCAAATATAGTTTTTAGTAGGCAAGTGAGAAAGTATCAATTAATAAACGTTTGCAACTACTCACCCCGACTACGCTTCGCTGGTCGACCCTCTCTTCGCCTGCGGCGCAAAGAGGGTGAAAAAAACGAATTCTCCCACGCCCTCTTTGTCGCGTAGCGAAAGAGAGGGCAGGTTGAGCGGCTGAGCGAAAACCGGGTGAGTCCCCCCGCCAATGCAAACCCGTTAGTTTAAAACCGCCAATCTCTAAAACAAATCCCCATTAAATAAATTATCTATAAAAGCAATCATCATGTCATACACGGTCAAAATTATCTCGATAGATCCTGTTACCCATAATGTTAACCGGTACAGAGTTGAAAAACCAAAAGGCTTCAGTTTTACACCAGGCCAGGCAACAGACCTGAGCATTAATCAACCTAAGTGGAAAGACAAAAAGAACCCATTTACCTTCACCAGTCTTAACAGCGACCCTTATCTTGAATTTACCATAAAGAGTTATCGCGACAGCAAGGAAGGTGTTACCGAGCATCTAAGGAAGTTAAAGCCTGGAGATGAATTCATCATTAGCGATGCCTGGGGAGCGATAGAATACAAAGGCCCCGGTTATTTTATTGCTGGCGGGGCGGGTATAACGCCCTTTATTGCCATACTAAGGCAGTTGTATAAAGACGGCAAGATCGGCTATAACAAACTATTTTTCAGCAACAAAACTATCGCCGATATTATTTTGGCCGATGAGCTTAAGCAGATGTTGGGCGAGAATGCCATTTTTACCACGACAGGACACAAGGAAATTCTTGGCGATCACCGCCGTATCAATGCTACGTTTTTAAAAGCCGAGGTTGACGATTTTAAAACACACTTCTACGTTTGCGGCCCCGATCCCATGGTCGCGGAAATCTCCGAAACACTAGAGAAATTGGGTGCAAAAGCTGATTCAGTTGTTTTTGAGAAGTGATTGGTGATGCTTTTTACCCTCTTTGTCGCGTAGCGAAAGAGAGGGTGGTCGAGCGAAGCAAAGACCGGGTGAGTAAACTATACGAGCCACATTGGCGTAAATGCATGGCGCATAGTCGACTCACCCCGAATACGCTACGCTGTTCGACCCTCTCTCCGGCAAGCCGGAAAGAGGGTCGAAAAATTATCTCCCTCCCGTGGGGAGGGAATTGAAAATGCAACCTTCCGAATACCCATGCGCTACTGACAAAACACTGTCAGCACTTAATTAAATTCTTGTGCGTAAATTTGGAGGTATCGATTTGATGAAAATGAGATACGATGATAAAATCTTCAATCTCGTATCTCATATCTCAAATCTAAAATCTATTTTTACCCCATGAGTATCCGTGTTGAATCCCTAACCAAAATTTACGGTAAACAAAAGGCTGTTGATGGCATTTCTTTTTCGGCAGAGCCGGGAGTGCTCGGTTTTTTGGGCCCCAATGGTGCAGGCAAATCAACCACCATGAAAATACTCACCTGCTTCATCCCACAAACATCAGGTACAGCCTCGGTTTGCGGTTTTGATGTAGAAAAGCAATCGCTTGATGTCCGTAAGCACATCGGCTACCTGCCCGAGAGCAATTCGCTTTACCTGGATATGTATGTAAAGGAATCATTGGGATTTATCGCGGGCATCCACAAGATAGCATCACCCGAAAAACGCATAGCACAGGTTATTGAGCAAACCGGCTTAGGCCCTGAGCAGCATAAAAAGGTTGGTCAGCTTTCCAAAGGTTACCGCCAAAGGGTAGGACTGGCACAAGCTATTCTGCACGATCCGGAAGTGTTGATTTTGGATGAACCAACTTCCGGACTCGATCCAAACCAATTAATTGGCATCCGCCAATTAATAACCGATCTGGGTAAAACAAAAACCATTGTATTAAGCACCCACATTATGCAGGAGGTGGAAGCCGTATGCAATAATGTGATCATTATCAACAAAGGTAAAATCGTGGCTAATGATAGTCTGCAAGGCCTGCGCGACAAGAATGCGGGTAAATCCCTTGAAAATATTTTTATTGAACTAACGAATAAATAAGCAACGTGTACAGTATCCTAAAAAAAGAAATAACCTCGTATCTCAGTTCGTTGGTGGCCTATGTAACCATTGGCGTATTTTTAATTGTACTGGGTCTTTTTTTATGGGTATTCCCCGATTCAAGCATACTGGATTATGGTTATGCCGGTTTGGATAGCTTATTCAGCACCGCGCCATATCTGTTCATGTTCCTGGTACCCGCCATAACCATGCGCTCACTCGCAGAGGAACGCAGAGAAGGTACATTTGAATTACTGCTTACCCGCCCGCTAACCGACTGGCAAATTGTTATCGGTAAATATTTAGCATCGCTATTAATTATCTTATTCGCTTTAGTACCTACGCTGGTTTATTATTATTCAGTTTATACCTTAGGTAACCCGGTTGGCAATATTGATACAGGCGCGGTTATCGGTTCTTATATCGGTTTATTTTTGTTAGGAGCTTCGTTTGCAGCTATCGGCATATTTGCTTCATCCATCAGCAAAAATCAGATCATCGCCTTTACCATCGCCGTATTCCTTTGTTTCTTTTTCTACAGTGGATTCGATTCATTAAGTCAGATACTATCTCTGCAAAACCTAACATTGGAGAATTTTGGTATTACGGAGCATTATCAATCGGTAAGTCGTGGCGTATTAGATACCCGCGATTTGGCTTACTTCATTATCCTTGCAGGGATATTTCTTTGGCTAACCCTATTTGTACTGCTTAAACAACGCCAAAAAACGGTATTCAATAAATTTACTTTTGGTTGGATAGGGGTGCTGATTGTATTAGGAATAGTATCCGCAGTAACATTTACCCGTTTCGATTTTACTAAAGAGAAACGCTATACCATATCGCCAATCAGCAGGCAAATTATGGGCGGCTTAACGCAACCTATTAAAGTTACCGTTTATTTAAAAGGCGATAATTTCCCGTCATGGGCCAAACGTTTACAGCACTCAACCCGTGATATGCTGAACGACCTGCAAGCTTACTCCCATGGCAACCTAACTTATGATATTGTTGATCCGATAGCCGATATTAAGGCACTACCAGATACCGCGCAAAAAGCCGTTTATGATTCTTTAGAGGAAAAAGGCATAGTAGGGCAGGGCTACAGCGTTAAAACGGATAATGGTGTATCACAATTGCTATTGTTTCCTGAAGCACTGATCCAATATAGGGGAAGACAGATTGTGGTAAATTTAATGCAATCGCGCATTGGTTTATCTGATGATGAAGTGATCAATAACTCTATCCAAAATCTGGAATATGCTTTTTCATCAGCCATAAAAAAAATCAGCAGTGGCGGCAAACCCGAGATTGGTTTTACCGAAGGTCATAACGAGCTAAGCGATATCCAATTGGAAGATGGCATGAAAACCCTATCCGATGGCTTTGATGTAGGTAGGGTAGATCTGAAAACTATTCCTTTTGCAGGTTTGATGGGTCTCAAATTATTAGTTATCCCAAAACCGGATAAACCATTCACCGAGCAGGAAAAATATAAGCTCGACCAATACATTATGCGTGGTGGTCGTGTTTTATGGACGATAGATCCTGTAAGTGCCGAATTGGATAGTCTTCGTGGTCATGGCGGCGAAGAAATGGCCTTCCCTAAGCAATTAAATCTGGATGATCAGTTATTTACTTATGGCATCCGCCTGAATTATGATTTGATTGCTGATTTAGAATGTGCCCAAATTCCGTTGAGTACAGGTAACGTTGGCGGACAAGCACAAATACAAATGGTACCCTGGTTGTTTTACCCGGTGTTTATGCCTACATCTAAACATCCAATCGTAAAAAACCTCGACGGTATCCGCAGCGAATTCGCCAGCACCATTGATACGCTTGCGGTTAAAGGAGTAAAGAAAACAATACTGTTATCATCATCTCCATACAATAAAAAACTAAGCACACCGAAGCTATTGTCTTTACAGGCAATAGAGCAGGAGCCCGATCCTAAGGAATTCCAAAGCACGCCAAAAACAGTAGCGGTATTGCTCGAAGGCTCTTTCCCATCCGATTTCCTGAATAGACCAATCCCTGAAGGATTAAACGAAAATATCCCTCAGCTCCCAATAAGCAAAGCCACTAAAATGATTGTCATCAGTGATGGCGATGTGTTTAAAAACCAGGTAGGGGCGGATGGTTCACCATATCCATTGGGATATGATCATTACACCCAGCAAACCTTTGGTAACAAAAATTTATTACTGAATATCGCCGATTACATGACCGATGATTCTGGTCTTATCGCCCTGCGTACAAAAGAAATACAGATCCGCCTGCTTGATCGCGCCCGCATACGTGCCGAAAAACTGAAATGGCAACTAATTAATACCATTTTACCTTTGTGTTTAGTGTTAATATTTGCTATTTTTCAACATTATATTCGTAAGCGGAAGTATGCCCGTTAAATTTTATACTTTTGAGTGATTAATTATAACGTTATATATGAGATTCATTGTTTCTACATCAACATTACTCAAGCAACTACAGTCGGTTAGTGGCGCGTTAAGCAACAGTACCGTATTGCCTATATTAGAGAACTTTTTGTTTGAGATAAAAGATGGAAACTTAACCATTTCGGCTACCGACCTGCAAACCAGCATGACCACTTCTTTAAGCGTTGAAGCTAAAGAGAATGGCCGCATTGCTATACCATCGCGCATATTATTAGAGACATTAAAATCGCTGCCTGAGCAACCGGTTACTTTTTCGGTTGATGACAGCACCTTTGCTATTGAAATAAGCGCAGGCGATGGTAAATACAAACTAAGTGGCGAGAATGGTGAGGATTTCCCTAAAATACCTACTGTTGAAAATGCTTCATCAGTAAATCTTCCGGCATCAGTATTAGCCGAGGCTATCAATAAAACCATCTTCGCGGTAAGTAACGATGAGTTGCGCCCGGCTATGACAGGTGTTTTCTGCCAGTTAACAACAGACTCATTAACTTTTGTAGCTACCGATGCGCATAAGTTAGTGCGTTACCGTCGTAAAGATGCTAAGGCAGCCAGCACAACATCATTCATATTGCCTAAAAAGGCTTTAACACTTTTAAAATCGGCTTTACCAACTGATGATGTAAATGTATCGGTTGAATATAATACTACCAGCGCATTTTTTAAATTTGGCAACATCAACATGGTGTGCCGTTTAATTGATGAGCGCTACCCTGATTATGAAGCTGTAATACCTTTAAATAACCCGAATAAACTAAGTATCGACCGCCAGTCCTTTTTAGGGTCACTGAGCCGTGTTGCTATTTACGCCAATAAAACCACGCACCAGGTACGTTTAAAAATCAATGGCAGCGAGTTAAACATATCATCAGAAGATATTGACTTTGCAAACGAAGCTCATGAGCGTTTAAGCTGTCAGTACGAGGGTGAGGATATGGAAATTGGTTTTAATGCGAGATTTTTAATAGAAATGTTAAAAAATCTTGCCTGTGAAGAAGTATCGCTGGAAATGTCGACACCTAACCGTGCCGGCTTATTATTACCACAAGGTGGAGATGAGAACGAGGATGTATTGATGTTGGTAATGCCGGTAATGCTTAATAGTTACGCTTAAGTTGTAAACTTAAATTATAAATCCCAAATGAGTCCGGTGTAAAAACCGGACTTTTTTGTTCGTTAAGATAACAAATACACAGTAATAGCAGTTATATAGCATTTACTTATATGAATTTCAGGATACCAATATTATTTATTGTTGTTATTACAGGCTTTTCTGCATGTAAGGGGAAGGACACCGTCGCTCCATTGGATAAAAATCCGCCTGAAGTAATTACAGTTAATACCACCACCGATACCATAAATATCTACCAGAATAATATAAGGCAAAACAATACTTCAAGTATCTATCCCGGTGGGGCAACAGGCTATTTGGCCTTTTTACGCGGTACCCAAAATTTTCAGATTAGGCGCACAGGCACTACAGATGTATTATTTACCAAGGCTGTCACAATTGATTCTGCCATTAGTTATACTTTTTTTGTAGCAGGTACTACCGCCGATAAGTTTTTTACAACAATTGACCCAATTGCGGCTGCATATGATACTGTCGCGAATGATGCTACCTTTACCCGCTCTGTAATAAGAATCGTGAATGCTTCCTATGATTCGGGCCCACTTACTGTAACTGTGGGTACAGCGGATACTGTTAAAAGTTTGGCTTTTGGTACAGCTACACCATTTATGAAATTTAATGCATCTACCAGCCAGGACGTGAAAATTTACCTGTCCAACAGTACCACAACCCAGCTTGATACAACTATAGCTTTTCAAACAGGGTTAATCTACACGTTATATACAAAAGGCTCGCCGAAAGGTACAGGTAACGCCGCGTTCGACATAGGCTTAACCATTAATCAATATATTCCTTTAAATCAATGATCGGTAGCAAAAAAAATACTTTAAACGGGTTATTATTGTTGATTATAACAGCAGTATTTTTAACTCCATACCTATCGTCTTGCGGCAAATCTGGCAACGCGAGCAGCGTGGGTTTAAACGTGCAGTTTGAGGTATTAAACCTTAGCCCTAATATTCAGCCGGTTAATTTATATCTTGGTTATATAAAACAGAATACTAATTCCTATTATTATCCAGTCTCTTCCGGATATTTCTACCTTAACTCTATTGATACACCTTTGCAGATCAGATCAGCGTCAACCACTCTTGCAAGTAGTAATTTTTTCACTATCAATCACCTTGGTTTCCAGGCGAATCATAAATATTCCTTGTTTATTACCGGTCTTTATAATTCATCTGACACATCCCAAAGTACTTTAACCACAGTATTAACCACAGACGATACAGCAAGCATCCCTCCGGTTGGTTTTGGTAAAGTAAGGTTTGTTAATGCCGCTATACAAAGTACAGGCCTGGATGTTACAGCAAATGGAACCCTTGCTTTTTCTGCTACTAAATTTGCTCAAATTTCGCCATATGTCGAATTAGCGGCGGGTAATTATATTTTTCAGGTAACGCAAACCGGTATACCAGGTACCATACTTAGCACAACTTTAGGCTCAACCACTATACAGGATGGGCATTTGTATACCTTATATGCTTACGGTATCCCGCTTCGTACCGATTCATCTGCATTCAATACCGGTTTGATTACAAACAGGTAAGCGCTATTGTAATATATATTTATATTTTTGCTGAAAATTAAAAATATTGGAACTCATAAAAAGCGCTATCGATTTCATATTACATATTGATAAGCATCTTGAACACATCAGCAGCCTGTACAATGGGTGGACCTACCTGTTTATTTTCGCTATAATATTTGCTGAAACCGGTTTTGTGGTTACCCCATTCTTGCCCGGCGATTCTCTTTTATTTGCTGCAGGGGCTCTAATTGCCAGCGGCAAATCAGGGTTAGATATTATCTATATGGGTATAATTTTAATTATTGCCGCTTTTGCAGGTAATACATTAAATTATTTACTCGGTGGCTACTTCGGCCCCAAAGTATTTAAGCCCGAAAATAAAGTGCTTAAATTAGATTACTACACGCGTACTAAAGCTTTTTTTGATAAACATGGCGGAAAAGCGGTTATATTCAGCCGGTTTATGCCAATTATTCGTACCATAGCACCATTTGTTGCAGGAGTTAGTGGTATGCCATTTTTACGTTACAGTCTTTACAATATTATTGGCGGTGCTTCGTGGATCATATTATTCCTATTCGCAGGTTATGAATTGGGAAATATGCCTTTTTTAAAAGATCATATTTCAGCAATTGGGATAATTGTTATTTTACTTTCTATTGTTCCGCCAATATTTGCAGCCTTACAAAAAAAGAAAGCTTAGTTAACCAGCGCCATATAATTTTTTTTCTTTTTTGCTGCGATAACTGCGCCATAAAAAACGTTTAATCGGTACAATCAAATAAATATAACTGGTATAGCCTGCGTATGCTACAGGAACTAAATAAGCAGCGGCAAAAGCCATAACACCAATTACAATCAACTGAAAATTAGACCATGTTGTAGTGCGTGTAATAAACCTTTCACGGGGCGTTAATTCAAGAGCGTCCGCATTTTTTTCAACGTGCAGGTACATCAGGTAAAATAGCGTATAAATAACAGTGAAGCCGGCGCCATATATCATCATTAGCATGGGTTGCTGCCAGCTATATATCATTGGATGGGGATGCCCGTTGAGCATATATGTTTTGGACGATAAAAACAGAAAGAACAAAAACCTAAGCGGGTAAGCATACATCAGCACCATAAACAATAACACCGCGTTTAAAAAAGTCACATACGACCCCTTTAAACCGTATCGCCTGAAAAAGATATTCTGCTGGTCCCAGATTAGAAAAAGAACCAGGAAGCAGATAGCAAAGCTTAACATGCCTTTCATGGTTTCATACAATTGATCAAAGGACTTTGGCACATCGGTAGATACAATTACCAGTGTAATGGCTAATGCAAATACCGAATCACTGAATGCCTCCAAGCGTGATGAGTCGTGGCTGCGCCAGCGAATGCCTTGTGCGCTATCAGTTAAGGTTGCTGCTTTTGTTCGGGTTGTCATGAAATTAAATTAGCTTTATTTGGATAGATCAATTCTTCCTTAAATCTAACACTTTCCCGCTTCTATACATAGCTTCTTCCTGTTCAATTTCTTTCTTTTGGTCTATACTAAGTCGTACAGCTATTAGCCGGTCTAAATTAGGTTGCCCGGCATCTACCCAAGCTGAATACCAATAGCTGCCAACCGACTGTATAGATGATCGGAATCGTCGCTGAACCATTCCATTCAGCATTTTCTGATAAGCGAGGCTATATTCCGGCGAATAATCCTGCACCTGCTTGCGGCCACGTTTTGTAGTTATATACTTTTTATCAGGAGGGAAGGTTTTGCTCAGCATCCGCTCAAATCGTAAAACAGAATCAACCTCAATAAACGAGCTGCGGCATATTCTGAAAGCTTCTTTCAGCGGATCATCAATATACCTGGTCTTGCCCGCAAAGTAGTTATAATGGGCGCCAAATAACTCAGGTAGCCGACTTTCCCATAAAGCATGTATCCCGGTTTGATTGGTCAGTTGTCCGTTATAATTTAAAGTGAGATGTAAGGGCACATGTGCATCTGCAACATAGTGGCCCAAGTTGGCCGAAGCATTTAGTATCTCGGTGGTGTCATGTGCTTTAAAGGCTTTTACCAGCTTATAATAATTGTATTGAATAGCCCACGGAACGGTGCCATATTTATCTAATGTATCAGCTGTGTATTTATGAACAGCATCGCCCCAGTTTTGCGGGATACGACTAAATGGGTTTTTGCCGTAATGGTCGGCATCCAAAAAATGCCTGGGAGCTTCGGTAGAGTCAACATAGCGGCGTTTGTCGGCGCTTACGGCATGTTCTGTAATGTATTCAATATTGGCCTTGTAAAAGCCCGACATGCCTTTAGGTAACGTAAAAACGGCCAGCCGGTTAATTCGGTAATGCGCGAAGAAGCCCCACGAAGAGCATAACACAACCAGCAGCAACCCGCTTAGTAACCTGCCGGCTTGTTTCATTACAGGTTTGTTATTTTTGCGATTGCTGATATTTATAATGCAGTTGTTTAAGCGCTTCTTCAGATGCTTCGTCAGATGATGCGCCGTAACCTGCTACCAGGATGCCTTTTACACCTTCTTTATTAGCAAGGGCATAAACGGTAGCCTCATCTCCCGGGTCCGATGGGCCTTCGTAGCGGTATACATCCACTATCTCAAACTCATTGGCCGTGTAAGCTTTGTCGCCTACTATAAACTGGTTTTCTTTCAAATTGAAATCAAACGTGAAGCCTTGGTCTCTTAATAGCTCAATAGCTTCGGTAACGGTGGCGTAGTGGAATTGCTGTTTCATAAGTTTTGGTAGCTGTTAATGATCTGCATTGTAAAATTATGATAAAATACTTAGATAATTTACTCAAATTAGCCTTTATAACCTCATTAAAATATGGATAGAAGAAAATTTATCAGCTCGGGCACTGTGCTTGCCGCGGGCATCAGTATTTTACCCTCCAGCGTTGTGTTTGGTAGAAGCATGCAAAAAGTTAGATTAGGCTATATTGGTGTCGGCCTTCGCGGGCGAAACCACATAGATGAAGGCTTACTTCGTGATGATGTGGACATCGTAGCTATTTGCGATACGCAAGAGCAATCTCTTAAAGAATGCCGCGCCCAGTTTACCAAATCAGGCAAAAAAATGCCGCAGGAATATACCGGTAGCGTTGATGCTTATAAACGATTACTCGACCGTAAAGATATTGATGCCGTTATTATTGCCACACCATGGCAGTTTCACAAACCAATGGCCATTGATGCTATGCGATCAGGCAAATATGTAGGCTGTGAGGTGATTGCAGGTATAACTTTAGAAGATCACTGGGATATTGTTAAAGTGCATGAAGAAACCGGTATGCCCTACATGACCTTAGAAAATGTTTGTTATCGCCGAGATGTGATGGCTATTTTAAATATGCAGCGGCAAAACCTGTTTGGCGAGATGATCCATCTGGAAGGCGGTTATCAGCATAACCTTCGGGCTGTATTATTTAATGACGGGCAGCATTACTACGGACACGGTGCCGAATTTGGTCCGAAGGCTATCAGCGAAGCGCAATGGCGCACGCAGTTTAATATTGATCGCAATGCGGATATTTATCCAACACATGGGGTAGGGCCGTTAATGCACTATACCAATATCAATTATGGGAATAGGTTTACTAACCTCGTATCATTTTCCTCAAAAGCACGGGGCTTGGCGGCTTATGTAGAAGAAATATCGCCCGGTAATCCAAATGCTAAAATAAATTACAAGAATGGTGATGTAATCACTACCATGATCAACTGTGCCAATGGCGAAACCGTAATGCTATCGCACGATACACATCTGCCAAGACCTTATTCACTAGGCTTTAGGGTGCAGGGTACAAAAGGTTTATGGATGGATGTAAACAACTCTATTTATATCGAAGGTAAATCTAAACAAGACGATGAATGGGATAAGGCTGATGAATGGCTGGACAAGTACGATCATCCCCTTTGGAAAAAATATAACAAATTTGCCGAAGGGGCAGGCCACGGCGGTATGGATTGGTTTGTATTCAATTCATTTGTAGAATCGGTTAAACGTAAAGTGCAAACACCAATTGATGTTTACGACTCAGTAACGATGAGCGTGATTACACCACTTTCCGAAAAATCAATCGCCGAGGGCAATATGCCTCAGCAATTCCCTGATTTTACGAAGGGTAAATGGAAAGACCGGGTAAGTAAGTTTGCTTTAAATGATGAATATTAAGTTGAATTAACATTAAAGCTTGTTAATAACCTCAAAGTTTTTTGTTGAAAAAACGTTTGCATAATTAAATTTATCATCCTATATTTGCAGTCCTTAAATAAAAGTAGAATAATAAGGCTATACAATGGCAAATCATAAATCATCATTAAAAAGGATCCGCTCTAACGCTGCGAAGCGCTTACGTAACAGGTATCAGGCAAAAACCACTAGGAATGCCATCAAAAAATTAAGAGGCACAACTACAAAAGTTGAAGCAAGTGAACTTTTATCAAAAGTGATCTCAATGCTTGATCGTTTAGCCAAAAAGAACGTTATTCACAAGAATAAGGCTTCAAACAATAAATCAAAGCTTACTAAGTTTGTAAATACCTTAAAATAATTAGGTTATACTTTTATAAAAAAAGGCGATGAGTTTAACACTCATCGCCTTTTTGCGTTTTTAATTATTGGCACTGCATTATTTTATTTGGCTAAAGCCATTTGATTGGTTTCCTGTTCTCCGCCTCATAAATGGGACGGCAATGAATCAGATATATGATTTTTAGTTCATATCGTTATTTCTTACGCCCAATAAATAGATTGGCAATGAATCAGATATATGGTTTAGTTCATTGCCGGTTAAGATTAAATGAGAGGGGGGCTTTAGCCCCAACTTATAGGATTTTCTCTACAAGATTTAAGGATTTAAAAAAGATTGCTATTTTGCATATGTTATTAAACCTTGTCATGCAAATCTTTTAAATCCGACGAATCATGGTTCAGACTCCCTACGAAAATAAGATTAGCATAAAATCCTGGGCTGAAGAAGACCGCCCCCGCGAAAAACTAAGCGGACAAGGCCGCCGTGCTTTAACCGACGCGGAACTGATTGCCATACTCATAGGTTCTGGTAACCGTGATGAATCAGCAGTTGAATTAAGTAAACGCATCCTGCGCCATTATGAAAACGATTTGAACGTATTAGGTCGTGCTTCCATAGAAGAACTTTCCAAATTTAAAGGCATCGGCGAAGCCAAAGCAATCTCTATCATCGCCGCGCTCGAGATAGGCCGCCGCCGTAACGATACCGAAGAAAAAGCTCCAGAGCTAGTCACTTGTAGCAAGGATGCCTATAATTTTTTGAAACGCTTTTTGGTTGATTTACCGCACGAAGAATTCTGGATATTGCTGCTCACCCAAAATTGTAAAGTATTAGGCAAAGAGTTGATCAGCAAGGGCGGGTTAAATGCTACCGTGGCCGATCCTAAAGTGATCTTCTCATCAGCATTACGGCATTCCGCAGCCAGTATTATGATGGCGCATAACCATCCCTCAGGCAGTTTAAAACCAAGTCACCAGGATATTGAATTAACCAAGAAAATATCCGCCGCAGGCAGGTTGCTGGATATTAAAGTGTTGGATCACCTGATTATTACCGATAGCAGTTATTATAGTTTTGCTGATGAGGGAGTGATATAGCCCTTTTTCTTGTCATTCTGAGCGGAGCGAAGAATCTTCTAAACCAAGCAAGTCCGCCATGCTTATCGAAGAAGATTCTTTGCCCTGCTCAGAATTACAAGAGGGAAAATCAAATTAAAATTTCATAAACAACCCTCAAACTATATCGTTACATTTATAAAACTAAAACAAAACGATCATGATAACTCCAGGAGACGAAATACCGTTAGACGATTCATATGAAAATGATTCGGAAGATCAGCAAAGTCAGGAAGATATCCATTCCAATGGTTTTGATGAAGAAGATGAACCAGATTACAACAATTTAGATGATGATGCGGATCCCGCTGAATTAAAACAAGCTTATGATGCCTCAGAACCATCCTATACGCTTGATTTTGATGATGACGATGATTTGGATGACTAATGTCACTCAATCCGCTTTGTCATTCTGAGGAACGAAGAATCTTCTTCGATAAGCACAACGAACTTGCTCGGTGTAGAAGATTCTTCGTTCCCCAGAATGACAAACTAAATTCTACAACAACCTTTCGCCTTTATCCTTTCAACCTTTCACCTTAAATCCTATCTTTGCCGATTATCATTTCGATATAATGAAGATATCTTATAATTGGCTCAAAGAATTTATTGATACGGATAAAACTCCCGAAGAAATTTCAACCATTTTAACCGGAACAGGGTTAGAAGTGGAGAGTTTGGAAAAAGTACAGGCCATCCCCGGTGGCCTGGAGGGTTTAGTTATCGGGCATGTAAAAGAATGCGCCGATCACCCTAATTCCGATCACCTGCATATTACCAAAGTTGATGTTGGTACTGGTGATGACCTGCAAATTGTTTGCGGTGCAGCTAACGTAGCAGCCGGACAAAAAGTGGTTGTAGCCATTGTTGGTGCTTATGTGCATCCGCTGGAAGGTGAGAAATTCAAGATCAACAAATCAAAAATACGTGGCGAGGTTTCCGAAGGGATGATCTGCGCTGAGGATGAAATAAGCTTAGGCAAATCGCACGATGGTATTATGGTTTTGGCTGATGATGCTGTCCCCGGTACTTTGGCTAAACACTTTTTTAAGGTTAAGGATGATTATTTGTACGAAATAGGTTTAACTCCTAACCGTGCTGATGCCGTTTCACACTTAGGTACTGCACGTGATATTGCAGCATTCCTGAAAATCAATATTAAAAAGCCTGATGTTTCTGCTTTTAAGGTAGATAATACAAATCTTAAGGTAGAAGTAATAGTTGAGAACGAGCAAGCAGCTCCAAGGTATGCAGGCATAACCATTTCAGGTGTCGAAGTAAAAGAATCACCAAAATGGTTGAGAGAGCGTTTGGCTGTAATTGGCGTGCGGGCCATCAACAATATTGTGGATGCTACCAATTATGTGCTACATGATCTGGGTCAGCCATTACATGCTTTTGATGCCGATAAAATTGCAGCCGGCAAAGTAATCGTTAAAAATTGTGCTGAAGGAACCTTGTTTAAAACATTGGATGATGTAGAACGCAAATTATCTGCTGATGACTTAATGATATGCGATGCTGAAAAACCAATGTGTATTGCCGGTGTATTCGGCGGTGCGGATTCTGGCGTCAGCGCATCAACCAAAAATATATTTTTAGAGAGTGCTTACTTCAATTCAGTATCAGTGCGTAAAACGGCGAAGCGCCACGGTTTAAAAACCGATGCTTCGTTTAGGTTTGAGCGTGGTACCGATCCAAACATGCCGGTATTCGCATTAAAGCGTGCAGCATTGTTGATACAAGAAATTGCAGGAGGAACTATCTCATCTGATATTTTTGATAATTACCCTGCTCCCGTTGCAGCGTTTGAGGTTGAAATAACTTACCACAATATCGATAGGTTGATCGGTCAGAAAATCACTCACGAAGAAATCAAAGCTATTTTAGTTGGGCTGGATATCGAAATCGTAAATGAAACTGCCGAAGGCCTCTCATTAAAAGTGCCCCCTTACCGTGTTGATGTAACCCGTGATGTAGATATTGTTGAAGAGATATTACGCATATATGGTTATAATAATATTCATATCCCAACGCAGATCAGGGCATCGTTAAATACCTCTATCAGGCCGGATAAGGATGCTGTACAAAATCAGCTATCAGATCTGTTAACGGCTAATGGTTTTAATGAGATCATGTCGAACTCGTTAACCAAATCAGCTTATTCTGATAATTTAGATACTGCGGTTAAAATATTAAATCCACTAAGCAGCGATTTGGACGTAATGCGCCAAACTATGCTGTATTCTGGCTTGGAGGCTGTTGCCTACAACCAAAACAGGCGCGCTGCCGATTTAAAGCTTTATGAGTTTGGTAAAGTTTACAGTGTACAGGAAGATAAGTATACCGAAACACAACGTTTCAGTATTTTTATTACCGGCGCCGATACAGCTGAAGCCTGGAATCAAAAAGCCAAAGCGGTTTCTTTTTATAACCTGAAGGCAACTGTTGATGGCATTATCGAAAAGTTAAACGTTAAAGATATTACTGTTGAAGATTCAACCTGTAAAAAGCTTGCTTATGGCTTGCAATACATGCGCGGCAATAAGCAATTGGTTAAATTCGGCTCAGTAGCACCATCGGCACTTAAAAAAGCTGATGTAAGTAAGGAAGTTTTTTATGCCGACTTTAATTTCGACCTGATTATTAACCTTGCCCGCAAGAACAAGATAGTGTATCAGGAGATCTCAAAATTCCCTGCGGTTAGGCGAGATCTTTCCATGCTGATCGATCAAAATGTTTCGTTCGGTGCGTTAAAACAAATTGCCCAAAAAACAGAGCGCAAGCTGTTGAAAGAGGTGAATGTGTTTGATGTTTACCAGGGTGATAAATTACCCGCAGGCAAAAAATCATACGCATTGAGTTTTATCATCGAGGATATAGAGAAAACCCTTACCGATAAAGCAATTGATGCGATAATGCAGAAATTAATTTATAATTTAGAGAAAGAAGCAGGAGCGGAGATCCGCAAGTAATGTGTGAATGAGCGATTGAGTGATTACTTTTCACATTCAGTCCATCACTCAATCAGTCCATCACCAATTGAACCATGAGCCAGGTAGCAGAACAATTAAATAAAGTTATTGATAAAACCGAGAGGTTGATTGAGCTTTGTGCTGCCCTGCAGGAAGAGAATGACCTGCTAAAATTGGAGAATGATAGCTTTACGGCAGCACTAAACGCCAGTAAAAATAAGACGAAAGAATTGGAAGAAAAGCTTCGTGTATTGAAGTTGGCAAAATCTTTTTCAGAAACAAATGAAAAAAGTGTTGATATTAAGCAAAAAATTAACGAATTTGTGCAGGAAATAGATAAGTGCATTGTATTGCTGAAAAAGTAATATAAATAGTGAAAAAGCTCAATGGGAGAAATCTCTATAAAAATAAATATTGCTGACAGAGTTTACCCCTTAAAGGTGAACATGGAGGAGGAAGAAATAATACGTAGGGCAGCTAAGCTGATCAACGACCGCATAAAGGAATATCAGGAAAATTACGCGGTAAGGGATAAACAAGATTTGCTTGCGATGAGCGTGCTGCATTTTGCAACATCATCATTAAAAGCAGAGAAAAAGGTTACTGTTGAAGATACAGATGTAGCCGAAAAAGTTTACCAGTTGGATCATTTACTGACCGAGTTTTTCTCGAAGTAATAAACGTTCTTTACATAAAAACAGAGCATTTAAGATTTAACCGCAGTTAAATTTTAGGTTTCACTATTAAAAACTTAACGCTTCAATATTCAGCGGATCAAGAGGCATGCGTTATTCGTCGAACATTAACGGTAACCCATGGTCCCAATATCTGTGACGAAGTTTTTCAATACATGATACTTAAAAGTTAGTTGCGGTTTTTTTATTTATATAACCTAAAAGAAGAATGAATTCATCATTATATGTTATCATCGGGCTCCTGATTGGGGTGGGTGTGGGCATCATCGTTGGCCGTTTCCTGTTGCGTAAGCTATTTAAATCTCAGGAAAATCAGGCCCAAAACAAAGCGAAACTTATTTTAAAAGACGCTGAAAACAACGCGGAAATTCTTAAAAAGAACAAACTGCTTGAAGCAAAAGAGCGCTTTTTACAATTAAAAGCTGAGCACGAGCAGGAATTGAATGCTAAAAACAACGCTTATAACCAACGCGAAAACAGCTTTAAACAAAAAGAGCAGTCGTTAAATTCTCGTTTAGAAAACCTTACCCGTAAGGAAAATGAAATGGATAACGTGCGTAAAAACCTGGAAAAACAAACCGATATCGCTGTTAAAAAACAGGAAGAAGTTGAGATTCTGAAAAATCAACACGTACAGCAATTGGAAACAATTGCAGGCGTATCTGCCGAAGAAGCGCGTAACCAATTGGTTGACAATTTGCGCGAAGAAGCCCGCAGCAAAGCTATGGCGCAGATAAAGGATATTGTTGACGAAGCGAAGCTTACTGCTACCAAAGAAGCTAAAAAGATAGTTATCCAAACTATACAACGTACCGCCACCGAAGCCGCTATTGAGAACACTGTTTCAATTTTTAATATTGAGAATGACGAGATCAAAGGCCGTATCATTGGTCGCGAAGGTCGTAACATCCGTGCGCTGGAAGCAGCTACCGGTATTGAGATCATTGTTGATGATACCCCGGAAGCGATTATCTTGTCAGGTTTCGACCCGGTTAGGCGCGAGATTGCCCGTTTGGCGATGCACCGTTTGGTAACCGATGGTCGTATACACCCGGCACGTATTGAAGAGGTTGTTGCCAAAACTAAAAAGCAAATCGAAGAAGAAATTGTAGAGATAGGTGAGCGTACTGTGATCGACTTAGGTATCACAGGCTTACATCCGGAATTAATCCGTATGGTTGGCCGTATGCGTTACCGGTCATCTTACGGACAGAACCTGTTACAGCACTCGCGCGAGGTGGCTAACTTCTGCGCTACTATGGCTGCAGAATTAGGCCTTAACGTGAAATTAGCTAAACGTGCAGGCTTACTGCATGATATTGGTAAAGTACCTGATGATAACCCGGAATTGCCACACGCTATTTTAGGTATGCAATTAGCCGAAAAATATAAGGAACATCCTGAAGTTTGTAATGCTATTGGCGCTCACCACGACGAAATAGAAATGACGTCGATGATATCGCCAATAATACAGGTTTGTGACGCTATTTCGGGCGCAAGACCGGGTGCAAGGCGCGAAGTTGTTGAAGGTTATATTAAACGCTTAAAAGAGCTTGAGGAGCTTGCTATGTCGTATCCGGGTGTTGAAAAAACATTCGCTATACAGGCAGGCCGTGAGTTACGTGTAGTAGTTGAAAGCGAGAAGATAAGCGATGCGGAATCAGAAGTGTTAGCGGCTGATATCTCTAACCGTATTCAAACTGAAATGACTTATCCTGGTCAAATTAAAGTTACGGTGATCAGGGAAACCAGGTCAGTAGCTTTCGCTAAATAACAAAGCATCATATTTGATTTTAAAATACCGAACGCCGAAGTGTAAAAGCTTCGGCGTTCATTATTCAATAATTAATCTATTCCGTAGTTGTGAGTAAAAAGAAAGTTGAAAAAAAACAAACAGAGCCCGAAGTAAAGCCCGGTAGCGTGGAATTTTATTTTGACAAATTCGCTGCAGCGCATCAGGATCCGGCAAACATTGTTATCCACATTGTATTTATTCCGCTATTGCTGTTTAGCTTGTTTGGCTTATTGTGGGCGATACCTTTCCCTTACATCAAATTTCTTGGGCAGTATAATGCTGATTTTAACTGGTCGTCATTTTTATTGGCGTTCAGTATTTATTACTATTTAAAGCTTTCACCTGTTTTAAGCTATTTTATGCTGTTTATTATGCTGGCCTATTACTATATCATCACCCTGCTGGTGCAGTGGCAAAAAGCCGGAGGGCCGCAGCTGGGGGCTTTGTGCGGGCTGATATTTGTAATATCATGTGTCGCGTTATATGGAGGCTATAAAAAAGAAGGTAAAAAGCTTTCTTTTGAGTATCGGTACAAAAATATACTGGTAGCACCTTTGTTTTTGGTGCATTTGGTGGTGAAACGTTTTAATATAAAATACTAAGCTTAACCCAATATTAAATTATTCACCTTCTTTGTAAGTTCATCTAAACCGAAAGGTTTTGCTATCACAGCATCGCAGCCCCAGGCAGATAAATTCTCGTCTTTATTAACATAAGCTGAACATATAATAACAGGTATATGCCCAAGTTCGGGGTGTGTTTTTAACTGCCGGCAAATTTCGTATCCGTTTCGGCCAGTTAAGTGGTAGTCTAGTATTACCAGGTCTGGCTGATAATCAAGTATTAAATTGATCATATTATTACTATCCAGGGCTACTTTAACTTCGTATTCCTGGTAGGATAAGGCCTCCTGCATTATATCCAAAATATCCTGGTTATCATCAAGTAATAAGATTCGCTTTTGCATAAATAATTAGGTAAGGGGTATTTTTATAACGAATTATTGTAAGCGTGATTGCATCGTTTAATAGTTTACAACAAACACTTTACAATAAAATGGTAAACAGGTGTAACGTAAAAAGAGGATGTCGATTTTCAACATCCTCTTTAGCTATTTATAATTTATGCCTTATGCAGGTGACGTTTAACACCGTCGCGTTTAGCTTCGCGTATATCTTTCTTCAGATCCTTTTTGTCGGCTGCGGCTGCAGCTTGAGCAGCTTGTGCGCCTGTAATATTACCGGCTTTAACATCTGTCTGTTCTGTAGCCTTAGCTGTTTTTAAATCAGCTTTAGTTGCTTCAACCTTCTTTACGTCGGCTTTCTTAACTTCTTTGTTAGCTAATTTTACAGGATGAGCTACTCCTTCGCTTTTTAAGGTTTTTGCATCGGTTTTAATGTCGGCCTTGTCGGTTTTTGCAGCTGCCAGGTCAGTTTGGGCGGCAGTTAAGTTGCCCTTTTTAATTTGAGCCTTTGCTTCCGCCTTTTTGTTGTCGTAAGCACGTACGTCTTTACGCAGATCTTTCATCTGTGTTTTTTCTGTTGGGGTAGTGGTAGCCGATGTAGTAGTGGCTGGTGTGGTTGTTTGTGCAAAAGATGCAGCCGAAAACATTGCGGCAACAACTAATAATCCTAGTTTCTTCATTTTTGGGGTTTTTATAATGATTGATAACTCATTGCCCTTACAGACTAAATATTTAATACATGGTTTAATATATATATAAATATTTTTTGATGTTAAACCATAGCATAAAATATATGTCTTAGGCTCATATCAACTTAAAATACCCCTAATGCACAACTTCCTTTACAAAAATTTGCTTGTTTTATTATTTTTAGGAATCAGCTTCAATAGCTATTGCCAGAAAGTTACGGATTCCGCTGCTACAGACACAGTTAAAGCCAAATCAACCAAAAAGTCCTCATTTAAAATAGGCGCGGATTATTTAAACAACAATGTTTTTATGGGCCGGACCGGCCTTACTACCACACCAATTATAAGCCCGGATATTAAATATACTTTTAAACCGGGAATATATATATCCGGCGGTATGGATATTCTGCCTGATAATAAAAAAAATAAAGTAGACGGCGGAAACTTGACCGCTGGTTATGATTTTGATATTACTGATGATTTTTCGGGTGGAATATCATACAGCAAAATGTTTTATAACCCAAACAGTACCTTAATAGGGTCATCAATAACCAACACATTTAGTGCTGATTTTGATTATGAAATAGGTGATATAATTACACCGAGTATAAGTGCTAATTATAGTTTAAATAGCGGCGCCAATGCTGATATTTTTATAAATGGGGGTATCTCGCATGATTTTATTGCAGTTAAGCCATTTGCAAATAATGATGATTTAATCATTTCGCCAACTGTAGCCATCAATTTAGGCACACAAAACTTTTATGATGCTTATATCAAGAAGAAAGTATTCAAAAGTAAAAAGGTAGGTGCCGCGGTAGCAGCATTTGAATCTAATCTAGGCAAATTTGAAACATTGGATTATGAGTTTTCAGTTCCTTTAGAATATAAGATTGGCCACCTGATGTTTGAGTTTATACCTACCTATGCCGTTGTGCAAAACGGATTTAAATCCGCAGCAGTGGCAAAAGCGGTGGGTTTATCTAATAATAATGATATAGTTTACTTTGAAACTGGCCTGTCTCTAAAATTTTAATCCTGCTCAATATTAATTACAGTTATACCGTGATTAAAAGTCATGGTACAACTGTCTGAATGATGCTCTTACTCCAAAGGTTACCAACTTTGTGTTTTGAGTTCCCTGGCTATTTTCTTGTTTGCGGTATAAACCACCTAATTCAAACCGAAGATTATATTTAGGGTTGATCAAATAAGCAATAGTACCTTCACCATAATAAAGGTGAGTAGCTAAACCTTGCCCGGTGGTGCTGCCCTCAACCGTGGCCGGGTCAAAAGCAAGCATTACATTCTGCCCATAATTAACCGAAGTATTCGGATCAAGCCCGAACGATGCATAATTTATCTGCCCCTGGAAACTGAAACGGCCTATTGAATAATCCAATATTGCTATCGCTTCTTTAAAGTTAGAGCCCAGCGGGTCGCCAAGTGGTTCGCTGTAATCAGTATAATTAGTAATTACCTGCGGCGATGAATAGGTGTATGGCTTTACTGTATTAAACTCAAACAAATAGTTAAAGTTAGTCACATTAAAAAGGTCAGCTCCGCGGATACCTATTTGGTAGCCGCCTGTGTTTTTAGGAGCAACATTTTGGTTTACTCTATCTAGTAATAACTGCGCGTAGATAGCTGTTTTATTGAAGATTTTATACTTACCGGTAAATCCGGTTAATATATTATCAGGATATGGCGTTTTAGGGCCTAAAGCGGCTGCAAATACTAAAGGATTAACATAATTAGCATCAAACCCGTGCGAGTTACCATTGTCATCAGCTTCGGCCGCGATCATTGCATTAAAATATCCTAACGAAAACCGGTTAGTTACATTCCAGTCTACATAATGAAATGCTGCCCATTTGCGACGGTTATTACCATAAGTATCATATTTAGGGACGTTCAGATCCTCAAGGTTAGCCCACATCATCATATACTGAACCCGGCCCAAAGTAGCGGTGAATCGTAGTAAGGGATAATTAGCAGCATAATCTGATAATAATAACGACCTATAACCATCACCAATAAAGGTTTTATCCTCACCCAGGGTAATATTTATTTGTTTTATAGGTGCATAAGATAGAATAGCTGTAACGTAAGACCAATCATCTTCGGTTGTAGTGGTATAATCTCTGTTATAAGATTCGCCTGGTATAAACCCGGTTTTTAGCACCACTGCCTGATAATAGTTTGCAAACCGCGCCTGATCTTCATAGCCGCTGGTGTAAAAGGAAAACTTGTCGCCAATTGTTCCGCCAAGTTGGTAACCACGTGTATTAAGATAGGTGGTAGTTTTGTTCGCGAAATCTCGCCCTACCTGTAAATCAGCTATGTAATCTGCATAAAAAGTATATTCACTGGTTCGCTCATCAAAAACGTGTTCATTAAATATTTTACGTAAAAAATAGTTCTTACGGCTGCTGTCAACACCTATACTGGTTATAGCGTTATATTTTGGAGCGATAATACTATCAATAAGGTACGGCTTTAAAGAGGTATGAAAAGAACTGTTAACGCTATAAACGTCGGCATTAAATTTTTGATAAAACTCGTAGGAATAAGGCGCGTATACCGATTGTGAACGGCTTATCTGCGTTAAGGTAATTATAACACCTAGGAGCAATAATATTTTTTTAATAGGTAAGTGGTAAGCTTTTATCATGCTCAATAAATAAGGGTTGTTTTTACAATCTAAAAGTCAAAGATAATAAAATATAAAAGTGGGTATTAAATTCTTAACGATGTATTATCTAGTAAGTTTTAATAATATCAATATAGTGAGAGATAAATTAATGAAGCCTGAAAAAAATTATGATATTCGCACTTTATTCAAATTGAAAAGTTAATTTCTGTTAAATTGTGTTATTGTAATACCGTTTTTTTAAAATAACCTATAAAAATTCTGATATTTACCCCTGCTTTTAAAATCCTTATACATGCAATACAAAAAAATTAATAATTTATTAGGCTGGTTGTGTTTTGCTATCGCCTCAATTAGTTATATCATGACGCTGGAACCCTCAGTAAGCTTTTGGGATTGCGGCGAGTTTATTTCTTGTGCATATCGCTTACAGGTAGCGCACCAACCGGGTTACCCGGTGTTTGCGATGCTTGGTAAAGCATTCTCATTACTATCAATGGGAAATAATGAGAAAGTTCCATTTTTTACCAATATGGGTTCGGCATTAGCAAGTGGCGCAACCATTATGCTGTTGTTTTGGACGATAACGGCATTAGCGAAAAAACTACTTGCTTATAAGGAAAGCGAAGATGCCGATCAATCGAAGTTCTACATGATTATGGGAGCCGGTTTGGTGGGTGCTTTAGCATTCGCTTATACCGATACCTTTTGGTTCTCGGCTGTTGAAACCATCGTATTTGCATGGTCATCATTCTGTACAGCCTTAGTATTTTGGGCCATTTTAAAATGGGATGCCCATGCTGACGAACCGGGTGCCGACAAATGGATCATATTTATTGCCTATGTAATAGGTTTATCAATAGGTATACACTTACTTAACTTATTAACCATACCTGCGTTAGCATTGGTTTATTACCTGCGCAGGACACAAAAGATCAACCTAAAAAGCAGTCTTTTAGCCATTTTGGCGGGCATAGTTATATTGGTATTTATTCAATATGGCATCAGAAATTATACCGTTGTTGGCGCAGCTTACTTTGATTTGTTCTTTGTAAATACTTTGGGCTTTGGTTTTGGAAGTGGTGCTGCTGTATTCCTTATATTATTAATAACAGTATTAGTAGGCGGTATATATTATAGCATTAAATATAAAAAGCCAATGTTGAACCTGGCCTTTTTATGCTGTACTTTTATTTATTTAGGTTACAGTTCATTTGCTTACATCCCAATCAGGGCAACGGCTAATACCAATTTGGATAACGCGCACCCGGATAATGCATTCACGTTAAACAGTTATTTAAATCGTGAGCAATACGGTGAGACACCTTTACTTTACGGGCCTTATTTTGATGCTAAACCTATTGATCAAACTGAAGGTGGAAACATCTACCGTAAAGGAAAAACAAAATATGAAGTAGCCGGTAAAAAAACAAATACCGTTTATGATCATACAACTATTCTGCCACGTATGTATAGCAGCGACGGTCAGGACCCGCAATTCTATAAAGAATGGTTAAGAATACCTGATGGCCAGGCGCCTACTTTTGCTGATAACATTAAGTTTATGTTCAGTTGGCAAATATACCAGATGTACTGGCGCTACTTTTTATGGAACTTTGCAGGACGCTATAATGATGCCGACGGACAAGCAAGTATGGCAGGAATTGATGGTAACTGGACTACCGGAATATTTGATGGCGGCAGGCATTTGCCAAAATCTGTTATAGGAGGTGATGCCAGAAATCCGTTAGCAGGTGTTACATATACGCCATTATTCGCTTTACCTTTAATCATCGGCTTATTTGGTTTAATATTCCATTTTAACCGACGTAAAGAAGATGCGCTGGTTGTTACCTTACTGTGGTTCTTCACCGGGATTGCAATTGTACTATATGTTAACCAGCCATCTATACAACCGCGTGAGCGTGATTATAGTTATGTAGGCTCATTCTATGCTTTTTCCATCTGGATAGGCCTTGGTGTAATTTGTATTGCCGACTTGTTACGAAGAAAGATAAATGCTAAAACCGCAGCCTTTACTGCTACTGCCATATGCTTGTTAGCGGGCCCTGTTGTACTGGCTAAACAAGAATGGAAAGATCATGACCGTTCAACCAAACTGACACCGCATGATATGGCTTATGATTATTTAATATCATGCCCACCAAATGCTATTTTGTTTACTTATGGCGATAATGATACTTATTCATTATGGTACGACCAGGAAGTTGAAGGCATAAGGCCGGATGTGCGTATTGTGAATCTGAGCTTATTCTCCGCCGATTGGAATATTAAGCAAATGACACGTAAAATGAATGATGCAGACGCTTTGCCTATCACCATGCCTTTTGAAAAGTATGAAGATGGAGTGCGTGATGTTATTTATTTTGATGATAGAAAGATACCTGGTTTTACTGAGTTGAGTGAGGTGTTTGATTTTATAACATCAGATAATCCGGCTGCTATGGTACAATATCAAAATGGCGAAAGCGCGAATTATTTGCCAACTAAAAATTTCAAAATTACCATTAATAAGGATGAAGTTATAAAGAATGGTGTAGTGCCTGATAGCGACAGAAGTAAGTTGACTGATACGCTGAAGTTTAAATACACATCTAACTACGTAATGAAGGGCAATTTAGGTATGCTTGATGTTCTGGCTCACAACCATTGGAAACGGCCTATATGCTTTACCGTAACTGTTGGCCCTGAAAACCTTATAGGTTTGCAACCATATTTATATAGAGAAGGCTTTGTATTCCATCTTATTCCATTCACTCCTGATACTGCTAATAGAGATCAGATGGGTAAAACCAATGCCATGGTAATGTATAACAACGTAATGAACAAGTTTAAATGGGGTAATTTTAAAACTGCCAAATACTTGGATCATGAGTCAACCAATATGTTTTATCCTGTTTTATTAGAGACGTTCCTGGATTTGACTAATGATTTAATAACGCAAAAACGCCCTGATCTTGCTGTGAAGGTTTTAGAGAAATGCCAACAGGTTTTACCTGATATTAACCCATACATTGATGTGAATGTTCGCAAATTGTATTTAGCGGATGCTGCCTATAAATTGAATGACGTGGTGGTAGGCAATAAGTTTACCGAGGATATTGATGATTACCTAACAGATCAGCTGGATTTCAATTATTACCAGCTGCAAAACAATGGTGATGATTTAAATCCGCGCGATATTAATATTGGTGTACAACTGATAGGTGCTTTAACTGAATTTACAAAAGGGGCGCACCAAACCGCCTTGTATAATAAATTAAATGCGCAGTATAAAGATTACCAGACTAAGTTTGCCAGTGTTTTAAGCAGGCAGCAATAAAACTAAACTGCTATTATAAAAAAAGGCCACTTCAATTTGAAGTGGCCTTTTTGTGTTTGAAAGACATCTGTTAAATATGAATTATCCTATTGGTAAACTAAAGCTAAATGTTGATCCTTTATTTTCTTCACTGTTAACCCATATTCTGCCCCTGTGGCGTTGTGTAATTTCACTTGCCAGGTATAAGCCAATGCCAAATCCCGAGATGTTTTTAATCTCATCGTTATCAACCCTGTAAAAGCGTTGAAATAGCTTTTCCTGATCTTTGGATTTAATTCCAATACCCATATCAGAAACAGAAACCTGTATTTCGTTTTCACAGGTTTTAGTAGTTATGGTAATTGTACTATCCTTTGGCGAATACTTTATGGCGTTGCTTAAAAAATTATTAATTACTTGTCCAATTCTTTCTCTGTCGGCATGAACCATAATTATACCATCTGCATTAAAAATAATTGTGTGGCCGTTGTTGGTTAGTTGAGTTTCGGCAATGCTTTCTACAAGTAGTTTGTTAATATCAAAATCTAGCATTTTAATTTGCAATTTTCCGGATTCCAGGCGTGAAAGATCAAGAAAGCCATATATCAGGTTGGCCATTTTATTTACCTGGTTACCTGCTTTGGTAAGGGCATTGGCAACAAACTCATCATCGTTGTTATTCAGTTTTTTTGCGAGCAGTTGAATATATGCCTTAAGAGATGTGAGCGGAGTTTTTAGTTCATGACTTGCCATTGCAATAAAGTCATTCTTTCTGATCTCATCGCGTTTGCTTTCGGTTATATCCAGTGTGGTTCCCAGCATGGTTTCAGGTATATTATTCTCATTAAAAATAATAATCCCTTGTGTTCTTATCCAATGTTGTGATTTATCCGGCCATACCACTTTCACTTCAAACAAATATTCACCTGAGATCAATGCTTGTTGATAGGATGGCAGAATAATGTTTTTCATATCTTCTTCCGCTATCTGGCTGCGCAACATATCAATTGTAAGTGATGTGCCGGGATTAAACCCAAATATCTCGGTCATGCCCGCAGAATAAGAAAAAGTGTTATCAATCAGACTCACTTCCCATGTTGCCAAGCCGGTTGCTTCAAGAGCAAGATTTAGGCGTTTTTCATTCTCCAGGGCCGTTTCCTTGGCTTTTACCTCGCCGGTAATATCTACTACAGTATTTAAAATATAGACTATCTCGCCGTCAACTCCAATTATAGGTACGTTACTGCACGACCAGTGATGCTCTTCATAACATTTGCTCTGCTGATTAAAAATGTCATATCTGTAACGCGGAATATCTATCTTTTCCCCGGTATTAACTACACGGATAAACACATTGTGTGCTTTGGTTTGCTCATCTATATTTCCATTATCCGGAAACACTTCGCTAAAGCCACGGCCTAATATAGCATCGCGGGTAGTGTCTGTAAATTCTAAATAACTATCACTGGCAGCAAGTATGGTAAAACGCGGCATATCAGCCTTAATTAGCAATGAGCCCGGTGATTTTTCAAATATAGTTTGAAAAATATCTGCAGGCAAAATATGCTGTGATTCAGCGCTCATTTTATGTTGGTATAGGTGTTGCTGTGTGTAAGTTACAAAAAGCAGTATTACGCTATTGGTCTGGTAAGATTAATATTATGAATCAATTTATAAAAAATGCGCCCAATATTTGAAGCGCATTTACGTAGGGTGTTGTTTATAATAAAATTAGTTGCTGATGTCTGTATCTGCAGGTTCTGAAATCGGCTTTTCCACCTTTTTGCTTTGTAATGCCAATGCGATCGCACTATCGCGTAGCGCTTTAATATGGTCATGGGTGGCTTTAAGATCCTTTAAATGGCGGCTTAATATGTTTACTATATGTTCATCCTTCCATATAAGTTCTTTATCATCCAGCGCATTTCGATATGCTGTATTAGCCACATCTTCTCCATATTCGCAATCAGATAATATAGAAACGTTATCTTTTTTAGAGAATTTGGCTTTAACATCAATCCAGGTATGATAGAATTTACCTGCCAGGGTTGTTCCGCTTGCCGGGTCTCCACCTAAAAAATGTAAGTGCCCGGTTAAATCACCTATATATTTTTTGCTGTCCTCAATGTAATCTGCGAATAGTTTTTTTAGCTTTTGTTCTTCAGTGCCCTCAATCGCTTTTTGATAACCTGTTACACGATCATTATTTATTTTAATCAAATCATTTAGTGCCGATATCTGATGTTCAACATGTTGCAAAATTCCCATGGCCGTATTGTTTAGTCATATTAATAACAATACACTGTAATTAATTGTTTTTGGGAATTGGCGCTATTGAAAGAGCAGTTATTATTAACCCTAGATGAGAATTACAGTGTAAAAAACATGGCTACGGCCGCTGCACCCATAGCAACAAACGTAAACCATATTAAACTATTTGATAGTAAGCCACTTTTGTATTCACCCATAATTTTTTCATTACTGCCAATTTTAGCAATTAAAAATAATAGCGGTACGGCAGCAACACCGTTTAATACAGCAGCGTATACCAATGCTTTAACAGGATCTATCCCCACAAAATTTATCATTAACCCTATAAGTGTAGCAATAGTGATAATGCCATAAAAACCATGGGCTTGTTTTAACTTAAAATTTAAGCTGGCTTTCCAGTTAACTGCCTCGGCAACAGCATAAGCTGCCGAACCTGAAAGCACCGGTACTGCCAGTAAGCCTAACCCGATTATACCAATAGAAAAAATCAGCTTTGATAAAAAACCGGAATTTGGGAATGAATGCACCAAAGGTTCTAATGCTTTAGCGGCATCTGCAGCAGTATTAATATCATGCACGCCACTATTATGTAAAACGGTTCCTGCAACCACCAAAATACACCAGGTTGTAATCTCAGATATGATCATACCGGCATTATTATCAAGCCGCATGCGTTTTATGCGTTGCCAGCTCATAACAGGCTTCCCTGCTATTAGCCTGTCTTCTTCTTCTACTTCTTCAACCTCTTGAGATGCTTCCCAAAAAAACATATACGGAGATATTGTAGTACCTAAAACACCGGTAATGATAAACAGGAATGCAAAACTGAACTCGAAATGAGGTGTAACCGTTGCTTTTAAAACAGTTAACCAAGGCTGATGCACAATGAATACAGTTATAGGGTAAGCTAACAGTGCCAGTGCAAGCCATTTAAGTATTTTAGAATAAACTTTATAATTAGTGAAAATTTCCAGAATTAATATTGTAACCGTGAAAAACAAGGTGAGTATAACAAATGGGATGGAGGGTATCAATAATTGCGCGGCAGATGCCATTGCGCCAATATCAGCACCTATATTTATAGTGTTCGCAACCACTACCAGGCCAACTACCGCATATAATACTTTACGGCTGTAGTGCTGTTTAACAACTGCCGCTATTCCTTTGCCGGTAACTAAACCAATACGTGCGCAGGCCTCTTGCACGGCAGTCATGAATGGCAGCATATATAAGGCTGTCCATAGTTGCCCGTAACCAAATTGGGCACCTGTTTGCGAGTAGGTGGCAATGCCGGATGGATCATCATCGGCAGCGCCGGTGGTTAAGCCCGGACCTAATAAGGTGAAAAATTTCCAAATTTTTTTGCGGGGATTTTTTTGTGGGGATTTTGCAGGCATTTTTGGGGTGTAAAATGTATAATATATGGTGAATAAATATACAGCTTACATCTCTAAATGTTTAACCAAAAGTTGTATGGCTTTTACGCACAATGATATTGTTAAAAGCTATCGGTATTTGGTCAAATCCTCAATCTTATAAAAAAGTATCTGTAGTAAACTAATTACAAATATTTTATAGCTAATTAAAAACTCATTAAAACAATTTAATGCTTATAACAATTATTAGCACTTAGTATTAAGAACCTGGGATCTTTTATTATTAACAGGTATTGTGTTTTATTAAAGTTTATTCCAAAATGAGTAAAGCCAAAGAACAAAAGATAAATGAAAAATACCCAACATTGCCTAAAACACCTACAGGTATAACCGGGCTTGATGAAATTACTGGTGGTGGGATACCTAAAGGCAGGCCTACATTAGTTTGTGGCGATGCTGGTTGTGGAAAAACCTTAATGTCGCTTGAATTTATAATCAAAGGGGCTATTGATTTTGATGAGCCAGGAGTATTTATGGCTTTTGAAGAAAAAACGGAAGAGTTAGCCATGAACGTTGCATCATTGGGCTTTGATTTAGATAAACTACAGGAAGAAAAGAAGATAAAGCTTGACCATGTTCATATCGATCGTAGTGAGATCGAAGAAACCGGTGAATATGATCTGGAAGGTTTATTTATACGATTAAATTATGCTATTGATAATATAGGCGCCAAAAGAGTAGTGTTGGATACATTGGAGAACTTATTTTCGAGCTTAACTAATGAAGCTGTATTACGTGCCGAGTTGCGCAGGTTATTCCATTGGTTAAAAGGTAAAGGTGTTACCGCGATAATAACCGGTGAACGTGGTGAGGGGAAATTAACAAGACAAGGATTGGAAGAATATGTATCAGATTGTGTAATACTGCTTGATCACCGGGTTATTAATCAAATATCAACACGGCGATTAAGGATTGTAAAATACCGCGGCTCTGTACATGGTACCAATGAATATCCTTTTTTAATTGATGAGGAAGGAATTTCAGTATTACCTGTAACCTCGTTAAAGTTAGAAAAGCCAGTATCCTCCGAAAGAATAAGATCAGGAATCCCAGCTTTGGACAAGATGTTGGATGGGAAGGGCTTTTTTAAAGGCAGTAGCATTTTAGTTTCAGGTACCGCTGGTACTGGTAAAACCAGTATAGCCGCATATTTTGCTAACCAAACCTGCAGCGAGGGTAATAAATGTATCTATTTCGCTTTTGAAGAGTCGCCAAACCAGATCATCCGTAACATGCACTCCATCGGAGTAAACCTTCAGCAATACGTTGATAAAGGATTGTTAAAGTTTTTTGCATCAAGGCCAACACTATATGGATTGGAAATGCATTTGGTGGCAATGTATAAAACAATCAAAAAGTTTAAGCCAAAAGCAGTAGTACTTGATCCCATAACCAACCTGATAACAGTAGGTTCTGTAAGTGAGGTTAAATCAATGTTGATCCGTTTGATCGATTTTTTACAGGAAGAACAGATTACTGTGATGTTTACCGCCTTAACGTTAAACACGATTATTAGCGATCAAACCGATGAGGGGGTTTCATCATTAGTGGATGCCTGGCTGTTGGTAAGAGATATTGAGTATAATGGCGAACGCAACCGGGGCATGTATATCATGAAATCGCGCGGAATGAAACACTCTAATCAGGTACGTGAATTTGTAATTACAGATAAAGGTCTTGACCTGGTTGAGGTATACCTTGGCCCGGATGGTGTTTTAACAGGATCGGCAAGGGAGGCGCAAATACTACATGAGCAAACCGGAGAAGTATTACGTGATTATGCTTATGACCGTAAAGACCGCGAAATATCGCGTAAGCGTAAAGTGCTTGAAGCAAAAATATCAAGCCTGCAAACCGAATTTGAATCTATAGAGGAAGAATTGAACAAAGTATCGCAGGAAGAAGAACTAGTAAAACAAGTTGCTGAAAAAACACGCGCAGAAATTACACAAAGGCGTGGTGAAAAAGGTTAATTATAAACAGATCTGAATAAGATGGAGGAAGAAAAAAAATATGAGCTAAGGTTGTATATAGCGGGTAAAACGGCAAAATCTGTTACAGCGTTACAAAACTTGAAAAAATACTGTGAAGAGCATTTGAAAGGGCAGTATAAAATTGAAGTGATTGACCTTTTGGTACAGCCACAGCTTGCCGAAGGCGATCAAATATTTGCTATACCAACATTGGTAAGAAAAGTACCTGAGCCGATACGGAAAATTATCGGCGATCTGTCAAATGAAGAAAAAGTACTGGTTGGCCTGGATATTAGACCGGCATAAAATAAAAAGATGGTAGAGCAAGATCCGGATTATAACGGTTTAGATGAGCAGCAAAGTTACATTTTACGATTATTTGTAACGGGCGCTTCTCCAAATTCGTCACGCGCTATATCTAATTTAAAACAGATATGCGAAACTTATTTAAAAGATAATTATGAGCTGGAAATAATAGATGTTTACCAGCAACCCATGATTGCTGAAAAAGAACAGATTATAGCGCTACCTATGCTTTTGAAAGTTTTCCCTTCACCTGTACGTAGATTAATGGGTGATCTATCGGATACTGAGAAAGTATTGATCGGGCTTGGCCTTAAGAAATATTGATAATGGAACAGGCTAAATACACATACGATGAACTTTTAAATCAGAATAATGAGCTCCATATTCAGTTGAATGAAGCTAATGATACTATACATGCAATCCGTACAGGGCAGGTTGATGCATTTATTGTTCAGGGCGAAAATGGACATCAGTTATACACACTTAAAACGGCCGATCAAACTTATAGAGTATTCATTGAAAAGATGAATGAGGGTGCGGTTACCCTCAATCGTGACGGGCTTATCTTGTATAGCAATTCGAGATTTGCAGCTATGATTGGCATGCCGTTGGAGAAAGTACTTGGACTGGCTTTTGAAAGGTTTATTCCGAAGGAATACGAAGAAAAATATACCGAGGTTATTAATAACGGATGGGAAGAGGATTATAAAGAAGAATTATGCCTGCTGACCAATAACGGTGAAATTCCTTGCCTTATATCCTGTAACACACTCGAATTGGATGAAGGTGTAGCGTTAAGCTTAATATTAACCGATCTTACTATTCAAAAATATAACGAGAAACAACTTAAACAAAAAAATGAGCAGTTAGAGGTGGCTCAAAATGCAACCAGGAAATTAAATGATGAGTTAGAAGATACTGTAAAGGAACGTACAAATGAACTACTAATAAGCCGGGAGCATTTTAGATTATTGGCGGATAATATCCCTCAGATGACGTGGACAAGTTTGCCAAACGGCCAAATAAATTTTTATAACCAACAATGGTTTGAGTATACCGGGCTTAATTTTGAACAGACTAAGGATTGGGGATGGAAATCAGTACTTCACCCGGATGACTTGCCTGTAACTATCGAAAAATATAATTACGCATTGGCCAATGGGCAAATATTTGAAGTGGAAAACCGATATAGGAATGGCGATGGTATTTATCGTTGGCATTTAAACCGGGCCATTCCCCTGAAAAATGATGCTGGCGAAATTGTATTATGGGTTGGTACTGCCACTGATATTGAAGATCAGAAAAAGGAAATGGAGCGTAAAGACGAGTTTATTGGCATTGCTAGTCACGAATTAAAAACGCCATTAACCAGCTTAAAAGGATATTTACAATTAGTTGCATCCTACCAGAAAGAAGAATTGCCTGATGCTGTTAAAAGTTATATCAATAAAGCAAATATTGCCATTAATAAATTACAGCATTTAGTTAATGATTTGTTAGATGTGAGCAAAATACAGGCAGGTCGGTTGGAATATAAGCTTGACCAGATTGATCTAGCTGATCTTATTTATTCTTGTGTTGAAAATGCTGCTCATATTTATCCGGAAATATTATTCGAGAATGATGCTTGTAAAACTTATAAGGTAAACGGCAATCCAGAACGCCTGGAGCAAGTATTAATGAATCTTGTTAATAATGCGGTAAAATATTCTCCCAATAGCAAAAAGGTTATTATTAAATCCGTTCGACTTGGAAATAGCGTAAGAGTGTCTGTAACAGATTTTGGAATCGGCTTATCAAATGAACAGATAGAGCGTATTTTTGAACGTTTTTACCGGGTTGAGGATAAGAAATTTATGGCTAGTGGTTTAGGTATGGGATTATACATATCAACCGAAATTATCAATGCTCATGATGGTAAAATAGGTGTTGAAAGTGAGCCCGGAAAAGGAGCAACTTTTTATTTCGATTTACCTTTGATTGTATGACTAAAAAATAAAGCGAAATTTGAAAAGGCAAAGTAAGTAACCTGTAATTCAACATTTCATATGGACGTACAAGAGCAAATCAAAGCGTATATTACCAGCCAATCTGAACCAAAGCGTAGTGATATGCAAACTTTGCATATGCTGATGCTTCATGTATTACCAGAATGTAAATTATGGTTCGACAATGGTAAAAACAGCGAAAATAAAACGGTTAGTAACCCCACTATAGGCTATGGATTTTACACCATAAAATATGCTGATGGAAAAACGAAAGAGTTTTTTCAAATTGGTATGAGCGCAAACACAACCGGGATCTCTGTCTATATCCTTGGTATCAAGAATAGGACATACTTAGCCCAAACTTATGGGAAAGAAATAGGCAAGGCGAGCATGACCGGGTATTGCATTAAGTTCAAAACGCTAAAAGATATAAACATTGATATACTTGAAGCGGCAATACGATATGGGGTTGAAGCTACAAGTGAAAATTAAATTTCAAACTGAGACATTGCTGATTTATAAGCTGTAAAATAAGTAATTTTATAAATCTTTATAAATCCATTTATTATCTAAATATGTCATCAGCCGATAACGGAAATGTATCTTTAAACATCAGCGATAGTGGTATTGCAACCATTAGTTTTTATCATCCCGCACAAAACTCATTACCATCAGCACTTTTGGATGAGCTTACCGCGAAAATTGAAAGTGCAGGTAATGACCCGCACACCCGTGTTATCTTGTTAAAAAGTGAAGGTGACCGCACCTTTTGTGCAGGCGCAAGTTTTGATGAGTTGTTGCAGATAAAGGATAAAGAGGCAGGTGCCCAATTTTTTTCAGGCTTTGCGAGGGTTATAAATGCATGCCGTAAATCACCCAAAATTGTTATTGCCCGGGTACAGGGTAAATCTGTAGGTGGTGGGGTAGGGCTTGCTGCCGGAGCCGATTATTGCCTGGCAACTGAAGCTGCCTCTATCAAATTGAGTGAATTGGCTATTGGCATCGGTCCGTTTGTAATATCGCCAGCGGTTACCCGTAAAATTGGTTTACCAGCATTTTCTCAGCTTACCATTCGTGCAGTTGATTTTCAAACAGCGCAATGGGCTAAAGAAAAAGGCTTGTTTAATGAGGTTTATGCTGATATAGCCAGCCTTGATGAAGCGGTTAACGCGCTTGCCGAAAAGCTGGCATCCTATCACCCGGAAGCATTAAGCGGCTTAAAACAAATTTTATGGGAGGGTACCGAAAACTGGGATGAGCTATTAGCCCAACGGGCAGCTATAAGCGGGGAACTAGTGCTATCTGAATTTACACAGCAGGCTTTACATGGCTTTTTGAGCGGTAAACGGTAATCTATTCGTCCTCGTACAAACGCAAGCGGTTTCTTAAACCACGGACATTCTCCTGCATTTGCTCTACACGCTCAAGTAGGTGGGTGATGGCTTCAATACCTGCAATGTTTATTTCCAGGTCATGGTGCAGGTGTATCATACGTTCCAGTTTTTGTAGTTCCGTTTCTGGTATATAGGTAGTTTCGTTAACCGTTTTGATCTGCACCAAACCAGCTTCCTGTAACGAATTGATAAAGGTGTATTCAATATTATAATACACACAAAAATCAGTTATCGCTATTAAATTTCCTGTTGCCATCTTGTTTTATTTAATATCACAGTTTTGATAACTCTTCAAATAATTCTTTTTGTTTGTCGGTAAGATTAGTTGGTATTTCTATCTCGTAAGTTAAATACAAATCGCCAAACTGACCTTCCTTTTTATATACCGGCATTCCTTTGCCTTTTAGCTTTACTTTGGTTCCATTCTGCGTTTCGGCAGGCACTTTTAGTTTTACTTTACCGGTAAGTGTTTCGGCAGTTATTTCTCCACCCAGTACCGCTGTATATAAATTAAGTTTAATTGTATTATAAAGGTCGTTTCCGCTTCTTTTAAATCTTGGATCGTTGCTCACTGAAAATGCTATAAATAAATCACCTGCCGGGCCGCCGTTAACGCCCGGTCCGCCATGGCCGGTAATTTTTATGGTTTGGCCATTTTCTACACCTGCCGGAATAGTTATACGCAGATTTTTGCCGTTAACGGTAATGGTTTGTTTTTGAGTTTCGCTTACATCGCGCAAGCTCAAATTTAGTTCAGCATTATAATCCTGCCCTCGGTATTTAGCCTGCCTGCCGCTGCGGCCACCACCGGCTGCACCACCAAACATCGAATTAAAGAAATCAGAAAAATCTTCGCCTCCGCTACCGCCGCCAAATCCGCCAAAGCCTTGTGCGCCGCCATAACTTTGCTGGCGACTTTGTTGCTGCTGGCGTTGTTGTTCGTAAGCTTCGCCATGCTGCCAGTTTTCGCCGTATTGATCGTACTTTTTACGCTTTTCAGGATCGCTTAATACTTCATTAGCTTCATTCAGTTGCTGGAATTTTTTGTGCGCCTCGGTATCGTTGGGGTTAAGATCAGGATGATACTTACGGGCCAATTTACGGTAAGCACTCTTAATGTCTTTGTCTGATGCTTTCTTATCCAGACCTAAAATTTTATAATAATCAATAAAAGCCATATAGCTATGTAAGTAGTAGTTGGTATATATAAACCGCAAAAAAGGCGGCTTAGTTTTAACAATAAATGTTTATTAACAGATAAATAAAGGTAACACTTATTGCCGTGAAAAATAGAATGCAACTAAGTGTGAAAATATGAGTCTTATCATATATCAATCAATAATTAGCTAATTGATTGCAGGTGGGAAAGTGGTGGGAGATAGATATTGGGATACAAAGCGGATTGTAAATATGCGGGCAGCTTTCAACGTTCTGCAATTTATAGTGCGCGGCGTATCCCTATTTAAAGATCAGTAACGCGTGTATGTACGCGTTTTACGTAGTTGCGAATATCAAGCACTATCCCGGCAAATATGTAGAAGATGAGCGGGAAACCTACCGCCAGGAACGACGAGTAGATAAAGAAAAGCCTGATTTTATTAATAGATATATTAAAGCGCTGGCCTAAATAGGTGCAAACCCCAAAAGAGTATCGTTCAAAAAATGTAAGTATTCGCTGTAACATATCAGGCCAGTTTCAATATTTTGTTACCTATACCGCATTGCAGGCACTTTTTAAAGTTACAATAATTATTCTTTAACTCCAATAAAGCCTGCGACTCGAAGGCATTTTTTACTTTCACCCCTAAAACGTCAAAATCGTTAATAATATTGTTTTCTTCCTTGGGTAAACTCTCCAAAAGCTTCATGCTGCGGCTTATATAATACTCCAGTTGCAAGTGCTTTCCATAACTAAACAGAAAAACGGCTAAAGTGTTTAACAACAATACATCAACCGATGATTGACCTAAGTTTTTTGATGATGGCTTGGATGGTGCATCAAATCGATAGTGTTCTTCCCAATAGGGATTTACCTGTATTTCAGTAAATAGGTCACGTAACCCTTTTACTTCACGAATATCTAAAATCTTAGAGAACAGGTGATTAGATTTTATGATTAACGCGGCGAATTGCGCCAGCCTAATGGTTGGGAAATTCTGCGGCCGCATGCGTAAAAACTTCCATAAGTGGTTTTCGATGGGAGTGATGCTGTATTTTTTACGCAGAAAATCATATTCTGTTTTTAGTTTCTTCGGATATTCATCCACAACATCTCCCTCCAAAAAACCAGCCTGACCAAATATCAACGCTTCAATTTGTAGTGTATTGTTTTTATGCTTCGCGAGGATGTTTTGAGGTAATGATTTTGCCAGCATTTCAAAAGGCAGGGCATTGGTTTTAAAACCGAAGTTAGCCGCCAAAAATTGATAGAAAGTTTCCTCCCAGTCGCCACGATTTTGGTCGAGGGCTTTGATTACTATTTCGGCACGTTTTTCCAAACGCTCTACCAATACTCGGGTAAGCCAGGTGCCTATGGTCATATCATCAATATGCCCAATACTGCCTTCGCAAGGAATAATAGTTTGATTGCCATACACCAAAGAATGAAAACGATTATATAAATCAGGCGATATGCGGTTTTCCAGTTCTAAAGTTGGCAGTTTATTGCCATCAGCTGTAATAACCGGTTCATCGTCCCGGTAAACTACGTGCAGTATCACATTTTTATAGGCTTCGTCATTGATATGATTATGCTTTCGCCAATCGGACGAGGGTACGTGTATTTCTACATTACCCGCCCAGGTGGTATCGCCAATATGTATCCGGGCATTACTAAAATCAGGGCCTGAATGTGTATTATGGATACCGGCGGAGTAAATATGTATAGCTTCACCATCAACAGTTTTCAGGTCTGTGTTATCAAATAACCTGAATTTCCATATATAATGTAAAAAGTCCTCGGTGAAAAGCATTCTATTTCAGTGAATTGATGATTAGGTTTAAGTTTGATTCTGTTGTAATAAATATATGATTTATAAATGTATTTTTAAACTATTGAAAACCTCTTTTCTTCATCACCAATTATGCAGCAAACAACAGCATCACGAATAAAATCAATTATAGGTGGGTCATTAGGTAACCTGGTTGAGTGGTACGATTGGTATGTTTATTCTGCATTTTCGCTGTATTTTGCCCATGCTTTTTTCCCGTCCGGAAATCAAACAGCTGAATTATTAGATACTGCCGGGGTATTTGCCATAGGTTTTTTAATGCGACCTATTGGTGGCTGGTTAATGGGCACTTTTGCCGATAAGCGGGGGCGTAAAACAGCTTTAACTTATTCGGTATTGCTAATGAGTTTAGGCTCATTAATAATAGCGGTGATTCCCGGTTATAAACAAATTGGTATAGCTGCGCCAATCATATTAGTGTTAGCCCGCGTTATTCAGGGCATAAGTGTTGGCGGTGAATATGGTACCAGCGCCACCTATTTAAGCGAAATCGCCACCAAAAAACATCGGGGCTTTTATTCCAGCTTTCAATATGTAACGCTCATTATGGGGCAATTAATAGCATTGGGTGTATTGGTTTTGTTGCAACGGGTATTTTTAACCGAAGCTCAATTACATCTCTGGGGTTGGCGAATACCTTTTGGTATCGGTGCGTTTTTGGCGATAATTACCATGTATTTAAGGCGCAGTTTACAGGAGTCGGTAGAAATAGCAAAAGATGAACAATCTATAGCCAAACGCGGCACCTTTAGCGAGTTATTAAAGCACCCTAAAGCGGTACTAACGGTTATTGGGTTAACACTTGGCGGTACGGTGGCATTTTACACGTTCACCACCTACATGCAAAAGTTTTTGGTAAACACTTCCGGTTTTTCCAAGAGCAGCGCTACCTTAATATCAACCCTTACATTGGTGATTTTTATGCTGATACAACCTGTAATCGGCTTGTTATCTGATAAAATTGGGCGTAGACCTTTATTAATAGCATTCGGCGTTTTAGGAGGGATTACTACAGTGCCAATTCTTTATTTTTTGGCAGATACCCGTAATGTATGGGTAGCTTTTGCTTTAATTATGCTGGCATTGTTTATTGTTAGCGCTTATACCAGTATAAATGCCGTAGTGAAAGCCGAACTTTTCCCAGCAAATGTAAGGGCGTTGGGTGTGGGCTTTCCGTATGCCATCGCTGTATCACTGTTTGGCGGTACTGCTGAATATATTGCACTTTTATTTAAGAACGAAGGCCACCAGGGGTGGTTTTACTGGTATGTTGCAATTTGTATAGCCGTATCCTTAATAGTGTATGTGAGTATGCTTGATACGCAAAAACATTCAAAGATAGAAGGTGAATAAACTATATCACCGGGTTAGCGATATAAGCCTTCCATAAATCATCCAGCGATTTACCTGTTAGTTGTTGCCATGATGCATCGGTATAAGTATGCTTACGCATCTGGTCATCTAATGATTTCACAGTTTTGGGGTTGTAGTTTTTCTCTATCCAAACCAAAAAGCGGGCGGTTACGCGGTATGCATCGGTGTAATTTTGAGTTGGTTTGTAATCAGGTAATTTCCAGTTAGCCGCTTTGTTGTTAATGCCGAATTTATAGCGGGCATAATCGGCAATACCTTCAGTTAACCAGCCTGGGCCGTTACTGTTGCCATAATCCTGTACAATATGCATCACCTCGTGAGTTATCACATCAATATCTTCCGGGTGTTTGTGCATCCATACATTGCTTATGGTAACTTTTCCGTTATCAGTTTCGGCAACGCCTTTATAAGTGGTGTCAATCACCATCGTAACAGCCTTTAGTGTATTTTTATTATAAGCTTTGGCAAGTTCGGGGTATACAATATAAAAGGTGTTTACCATGCGGGCCTGTTCGGCGCTATCAAGCGTGGGGTCGTAATTTATAAAAGTAAGTTTGTAACCGTGATTGTTGTAAACATTAGTTTTTTGCGCGTTCGCGTTGATTGCAAAGCACAAAAATAGCGTAGCTATGATGGAGGCAGTTTTCATGGTGCCAAGTTAAAAATTATAGTTTAAACAGCTTTCTTGCGTTTGTAATATTATAATGACTATACATTCCGCTATCTTCATAAAAACATTATTTTTGCGCACATACATTTATGACCGAGATAGAAAAACTTTTTGATCAGGCAGTAACGTTGTTGCAAAAACTGATCTCGATACCATCATTTAGCAAAGAAGAGGATAAAACGGCCGACACGATAAAGGAATTTATGAAAAGCCATGGTATCACCATGCATCGTAAATTAAATAATCTTTGGGCCTGGAATAAGCACTTCGATCCGGCGAAGCCTACTATCTTATTGAATTCGCATCACGATACCGTAAAGCCAAATTCAGGTTATACCCGCGATCCTTATGACGCTAAGATTGAAGATGGTAAACTTTATGGCTTAGGTAGCAACGATGCCGGTGGCTGTTTGGTATCCTTGATAGTAAGCTTCCTTTATTTTTATAACAAAGAAAATCTTAAATATAATTTTTGTTTAGCCACTACTGCCGAAGAAGAAATCTCCGGCGTTAATGGTTTGGAACTGATTATCCCTGAATTAGGTCAGCTTGATTTTGGCATAGTTGGTGAGCCAACCCTTATGCAATTAGCCATTGCCGAACGCGGTTTAATGGTGTTGGATTGTACTGCACACGGAAAAGCCGGCCATGCTGCCCGTGAGGAAGGGGAAAATGCTATTTACAATGCCTTGGCAGATATTGAATGGTTCCGCACCTTCCGCTTCCCTAAGGAATCAGAGGTTTTTGGGCCGATAAAAATGTCGGTTACTATTATAAATGCGGGCTCACAACATAATGTGGTGCCCGCAAGCTGTGTATTTACCGTTGATGTGAGGGTAACTGATGCATACCGTAACGAAGAAGTGCTGGAAATCATCCGTCAGCATGTAAAATGCGATGTTCAGCCAAGATCGATCAGGTTAAAACCATCATCAATAAATAAAGAACACCCAATAGTACAAGCGGGCATAGCTTTGGGTAGAACAACTTATGGTTCGCCTACTACTTCAGATCAATCATTACTAGATATTCAATCCATCAAAGTTGGTCCTGGTGATTCTGCACGCTCACATACTGCCGATGAGTTTGTTTATGTGGATGAGATTAAGGAAGGGATTGAATTGTATGTAAAAATGCTGGAGCAATTGATGTAATGGATTTGACTCCATGTCATTCTGAGGAACGAAGAATCTGTAAATTAGTTTACACCTGTACAGATTCTTCGTACCTCAGAATGACAATTTTGCTTATAGCGAACCCATGGTCAATTACAAGGTAAAGAGGTGGGAAATTTCGTTAGGTGAAAAGCAATCGCAATTACTCGCCCCAATGTTTATCCAATTGCACCTTTCCTAAGTATCAATAAAATATTTATAGCATATTTGTAGCATGAGTAAATTGTGGCAAAAAACTACAAATGTTAATGAACTGGTAGAGAGTTTTACCGTTGGTCGCGATACTGAATTTGACCATCAAATGGCAGCTTTTGACGTGTTGGGATCGCTGGCACATACCCAAATGCTGGAAAGCATTGGATTAATGAATAGCGATGATCTGGAATTAGTTCAGCGCGAATTAAAAGCTATTTATAAAGATATTGAGCAAGGTAATTTTACCATAGAGCCGGGTGTTGAAGATGTGCACTCGCAAGTAGAGATGCTGCTTACCCAGCGTATTGGCGATGCCGGTAAAAAAATACATAGCGGCCGTTCCCGTAACGACCAGGTTTTGGTTGACCTCAAATTATTCTTTAGGAATGAACTGCAACAAGTAGTTGAGGAAACTCAAATTCTGTTTCGCCAGTTAATTGAGTTGAGCGAAAAATATAAGGATGTGCTTTTACCGGGTTATACCCATTTACAGGTAGCCATGCCATCATCCTTCGGCTTATGGTTTGGTGCCTATGCCGAAAGTTTGTCGGATGATTTGGAACTGGTTTTGGCTGCTTATAAAATCACTAATAAAAATCCATTAGGTTCGGCGGCAGGTTATGGCTCTTCATTTCCGTTAAACCGTACTTTAACTACCAAATTATTAGGTTTTGATAGCTTAAATTATAACGTGGTTTACGCGCAAATGGGGCGTGGTAAAACTGAGCGTATCATCGCGCAAGCATTATCATCCATCGCGGCTACATTGGCTAAAATGGCTATGGATCAGGCTTTATATTTAAGTCAGAATTTTGCTTTTGTAAGCTATCCTGATACTTTAACTACAGGTAGCAGCATTATGCCACACAAAAAAAACCCGGATGTTTGGGAGATAATGCGTGGCAAATGCAACCGCATACAGGCCTTGCCGAATGATGTGGCTATGATGACTACCAATTTGCCATCAGGTTATCACCGCGAATTACAGTTGCTTAAGGAATTGTTGTTCCCTGCGTTTACGGATTTGAAAAGCTGCCTGCACATGGCAACTTTCATGCTGCAAAACATTACCGTAAAAACGGATATATTAAACGACCCTAAATACGCTTATTTGTTTAGCGTAGAAGAAGTGAACCGCCTTACATTAAGCGGAACACCGTTCCGGGATGCTTACAAGCAAGTGGGCTTAGCTATTGAAAAGGGTGAATTTAATCCTGATAAAAAAGTGAATCATACCCACGAAGGCAGCATTGGAAACCTGGGAAATGAGCATATTGAAGAAGCATTTAATAAACTGATAAATAGTTTTGATTTTGCGAAAGTGAAACAAGCGGTTGAAGAATTAGTGAAATAAGATGAACGGCCAAAATAGAGCAGATATTTATCCGGGTTTGGAAGTTGATATCATCCTAAAAAAAGATCAACGCTCGGGGAAACGTACTCGTGGGTTTGTGAAGGATTTACTGACAAGCTCAGCGCATCATTCACGTGGTATTAAAGTGCGATTGGAGGATGGGCAGGTTGGTCGGGTTATTGAAATCATCGAAGAAGATTAATAAATAATGGCAAATACAATAGCGACTGATAAACGGTTTTTCTACAAAATTGATGCGCACTACCGCTTAATGATGGCATTGGTGGTTAGCGTAATAGTCTTCTTTATTTTTTTGGATAAACTCACCATCCCGGAGCTTGCCCTGGTTACCTGGATAGCTTGTGCATCTACCATAATTATTTTTAATTGGATTATCATTTTAACGTCTCATCCCCGTGAGGTAAAAAAAATAGCCAAACTACAGGATTCCAGTCGCACATTTTTATTTGCCTTTATAATAACAGCCTCTGTAATAAGTTTGGCTGCTATTATCTTCCTGCTAAAATCGCCTAAAGGCATCTCGGAAACGGGTAAAAACGAGCATATTTTATTGGCCATTGGGGCGGTTGCGGTATCTTGGTGGCTTGTTCATACTGTATTTTCATTACGATATGCCCATTTGTTTTATGATACAGATACCGACGATGGCGGAATTAAAAAGGGTGGGGGACTTGATTTTCCGGACACAAAAGAACCTGATTTTCTCGACTTTATTTACTTTGGATTTGTTGTTGGGATGACTTTCCAGGTATCCGACGTACAAATTACCGATAGGACTATTCGACGCTTATGTTTGTTGCACGGGATTATCTCTTTTGCTTTTAATACCGCTATAGTAGCGTTAAGTATTAATGTGATATCAGGGCTGATAACGCAATAGTGAACCAGGATTTATTGGATTTGAACTGATTTTCATAATAATAAAATCAAGTAATTTATATCCTGTAAATCAAATAAATCTGTTTAATATAAGTTCCCCTCAATCAAACAATCCTGGTGCTGGTTTATCCCTGTCAATAAACTTTGGTCGTTGCAGTTGAGTACCTAACTCTTTATTTAGTTTTTCAATCACGTAGTCTGCCAATTCAGGCGAGTATCGCTCGTCGTGCTGGTGCATAAAGAACCAGGCAGATTGCAGGCCCATGTTTCGCCATTGTTTTATACGTTCCACCCATTCGTCGCAACGGGCATAATCGGAACGGTGGAGGCTGTTACCCACAAAACGGATGAAGGCATGTGGGGTAGGTAATTCCATGTGTACAACATCTCTTCGTCCGGTGGCATCAGTTATTACCGCGCCTATATTTAATTGATGGAACAGCTCAAATACTTGCGTACGTATCGTTGCATCAGCAAACCATTCTTTATGTCGTAATTCCACAAATACAGGTACATCTTTTGGCAGGCTTTCGAGGTATGCTTTTAACTCGGGAAGGCTTTTAGGTGTATAGTTATCGCTTAACTGCAAAAATAGCGGACCTAACTTATCGCCGAAGGCCATAATACCTTCATAATAAATTGTGGTTATATCATCCGCGTTTTTTAAACGACGGATATGACTGATGCTTTGCGAAAATTTTGGACAGAATTTAAAAGCAGGATTACTATCAGCTTTTTCCTTCCATTTGTTGATGGTGGCAGGTGGATACACGTTATAGAATGTAGCATTCAACTCAATGCAATCAAAATGCTTTACATATTCGTCTAAAAAATTGGCGTCTTTTGTTTTTAGTGGATATATTTTACCAACCCATTCCTTGCGGCCCCATTTAGCGCAGCCCACATGAACCTGGAAAGGTTTGTCATTTTTTGAGGCACTAAGCGTTTTTATCGTTAGCGCTGGGTCAGGTGGTAAGGTAAAATCTGTTTCCTCTAACTCTCCCGGTGTTACTCTGCCAAATTCCATGATCTGTTTTTTTACGAAAGTAAGTCAATTTTAAACTCTGGCTTAATTCTTTTTTTAGATGCCTGCTCATAGGCATATGCCAGTTTAATAATATCAGCTTCCTTATAGGCAGTACTTACAAATGATAAGCCAATTGGCAAGCCATGTGCCGCGCCCATAGGTACAGTGATATGCGGGTAACCTGCCATTGCAGCAGGGGTAGAGAAACCGAAACCATTATCATAATCGCCATTTACCAGGTCGATAGTGCAGGCGAAACCGTTTGTTGGTGCGATAATGGCATCGAGTTTATTATCGCTCATAATGGTATCAATAGCTTTGCGGGTGATGCCAGTGGTTTTTGCTACGGCATCTAGATATTCTTTGCTGTTTAAATCGCCTTTTGCCTGTGCCTGCTCCATTATCTCCTGTTTAAAAAATGGCATCGCTTTGGCTTCATTCGCTTTATTAAAAGCCATTACATCCGCTAATGATTTTACTTTTGAATTAGCAGTGCCCAGGTATTTGTTTAGCCCGTCTTTAAATTCATAGAGCAATACGGTAAATTCATCAGTGCCTATTGGTTTTAATTTCTTTACCAGTTCTACATCAATAATGGTTGCACCTTTGCTTTTTAAAATTGCGATTGCTTCCTGCAATAATGTTTCCATATCAGGGTTGCCGGTGTAGGCGGTCTTTTCGATGCCTAAACGTTTGCCTTGAAGACCATTTATGTCTAAAAATTTCGTGTAATCGGGTTGTATTTTACTTTTATCTTTTGGTGCGTAAGCATCTGCAGTATCTATACCGGCTAATATTCCTAATAAAATCGCAGCATCAGTAACAGTACGTGCCATCGGCCCGGCAGTATCTTGTGTTTTTGATATAGGGATGATGCCCGTACGGCTTAATAAACCTACAGTAGGTTTAATACCTACAATACCGTTTACCGATGATGGCGAAACTACCGAGCCATCCGTTTCAGTCCCGATCCCTATCGCACATAAGTTTGCCGAAACTGCTGATCCTGTACCCGCGCTTGATCCGCTAGGGTTACGATCTAAAATATAAGGGCATTTAGTTTGTCCGCCTTTGCTACTCCAGCCGCTGCATGCACGGGTGGATCGGAAATTTGCCCATTCGCTTAAATTTGTTTTACCTAAAATTACAGCACCAGCCTCACGCAGACGATTTATAATAAAGGCATCCTTACCCACATAGTTATCAGCTAAAGCGAGTGAACCTGCAGTTGTGGCAATTTTATCTTTAGTGTTGATGTTATCTTTTAAAAGCACGGGAATGCCATGTAATGGCCCGCGAATTTTGCCTGATTTACGCTCATTATCCATTTCATCGGCTATAGATAATGCATCGGGATTTAACTCAATAATGGCATTTAGCTTTGGGCCATTTTTATCAAGATCATTAATACGGGTAAGATATAATTGGGTAATAGCGTGCGAAGAATATTTACCGCTTTTCATGTACTCCTGTAATTGCGCTACAGTTACTTCGTTAAGCTCAAAGTTGTCATTTGCAGGTGTATCGGTTACTGATTTTTTAGTTGCCGGAGTACAGGCATTGATACTTAAGGCCGATAAAGTAATCCCGGCTATAGAGCCTGTCTTAAGGAAATTTCTTCTGTGCATAATAAAGTCGGTGAAATGAACTACAAGAAACAAAATTTTTGTGAAAATGTATTCATTAATGAAAGCTTATCTGCCAGTAATTTCTTAATTTTCCAAGCGTTAATGTAATAACTAATAAAATCTACCCAAAAATATGTCCACAATGTATAAAGCCGTGTTAACTGCAGCACTCGCGTTAGTAATTAATACCTCATTCGCACAATCAAGTGTTCTTCGTCCTCAAATTGCAGAAATTGCCAAATCAGCAAAAGGCATTGTTGGCGTATCTGTTTTGGGTTTAGAAGATAGAGATACAGTAAATTATAATGGTAACGCCCGTTTGGTAATGGAAAGCGTAATCAAATTGCCGGTTGCTATGGCGGTATTGCACCTGGTTGATTCGGGTGTGTTAACACTGAATCAAACAATCCGCATCAAAAAGAAAGATCTGCCTAAAACATATAGCCCGCTACGTGATAAATACCCTGATGGAGATGTTGATGTTTCGATAAATGATCTAATGAGCTATATGGTATCGCAAAGCGATAACGATGCTTGTGATATTTTAATTAAGAAATTAGGCGGCACCGATCAGGTGGAGTATTACTTACACATGATTAAGGTTAGAGGCATAAATATTGAAGCTACTGAAGAAGATATGGCGAAAACACCGCAATCTCAATATACTGATTGGGCTAAACCGAAGGCCATTATACAACTTTTGGATACTTTATACACCGGGAGTGTTTTAAAACCTGCCAGCAGGGACTATTTAAACAAATTAATGGTTGAAACTACAACAGGCCCTAACCGAATTAAGAGCTTATTACCTGCAGGTACCGTGGTTGCACACAAAACAGGCACATCAGGAACTAATGATGCTGGTTTGGCCCTTGGTACAAACGATGTTGGTATTATTACTTTACCTAATGGCAAACATGTGGCTATCGCTATATTTATAACAAGTTCAACCGCTGATGAAGCTACACGCGATCAGGTTATCGCAAAAATTGCAAAAGCGGTATATGATAACCAGTTATTGAAAAAGTATAAGTAGTTAACTCACCCGACGACGCTTCGCTGGTCGACCTCTCTATCGCTGTGCGACAAAGAGGTGGAAAATATAAATTCAATTTCCCTTGTTTAACTTCAGTACAAAGCGGTAAAAGTGCAAATCCAAATTCCCTCTTTGCCGCTCGCGGCAGAGAGGGTGGTCGAGCGCAGCAAGACCGGGTGAGTACTCTATAAGCGGCGGTGTCAACTCACCCAGCAACGCTTCGCTCGCTGACCTCTCTATCGCTACGCGACAAAGAGGTAAAAAACTTTAAATCCAATTTCCTTTTCTATGCCTTCGCCCAAAGAGGTGAAAAAATATTTTATTATTTTTAGCTGTGCAATCTATAACCGAATTATGCAGGGAATTAAGGCAGCGAGAAACTCCTGCCGAAAGGGTTCTTTGGTATCATCTCAGGAACCGCAAATTATTTGATCATAAATTTTTACGGCAATATCCAATTTGTGCAAAGTCAACCTTTGATAAAGATTTATATTATATCCCTGATTTTTATTGCGCTAAAGCTAAATTGGTTATTGAGGCCGATGGTTCGATTCATCAATTAAAAAAAGAATATGATAAAAACCGTGACGAAGTACTAGGCTTGTTGGGACTAACTATTTTAAGGTTTGAGAATAGGCAGATATTGACAGATATACGGACTGTGTTGACGGAAATAGGCAAGTATTTGTAAGTTGTCTTTGCACCGTCTTTTACTCACCCGACGATGCTTCGCTGGTCGACCTCTCTCCGCCTTTGGCGGAAAGAGGTGAAAATAATACCTTACTATTTTAAAATCTCGTTAGCTAATTTCTTTGTGCCGTCAACTTTGTTGGTGTAGGTTAAGCCTAATAACTGGTTGATCATCGGGAAAACATCCACGTTATTAAAAGCCGGGATAATTAGATCACTTTTAAATGCCGGCCCCCAGGCATAAAAAGTGGCATGCATATCTTTAACTACAGTAGGATCATAACCATGCCAGCCTGGATCCATTTTTCTGTGATACAGGTCGAATACTTTTGGCCAGTTAGGTATTAATAAAATATCGCCTATGCGGTTATGCCAGTCGTCTTTTGCGCCGTAATGTAGTTTTTCAGGTACGTTTGTTTTTAAATAGACGGCATAATCAGCCGTTTTATTCTTTAAAAGCTCGTCGTAAGTAGTTTGAATATATTTAGGGTCTTTCGCATATAGCTCAACCAATAACCCATCGCCCGAAACAATAAACTTTGAAGTGTCAATACCTGCGGGTGTCTCTATCGGGTGTTCGGTATCGGCTTTAGTCATACCATGATCTGATACAAAAACATAATTCACGTTTAATCCGGTTGTTTTAACGGCTTTGGTTAGCTCATATACCGACGAATCGATCAAATGTACAGCATCGGCAACTTCGCGTGAGTCAGGGCCGTGTTTATGCCCTTCATGGTCGACCTGCGGGAAGTAGAAGGTGATGATATGGGGGCGTTTATCGGCAGGCATATCTAACCAGTTTACTACAGTTTGTATGCGATTATGCATTTCTATTTTCTCATTGTATTTGTAGTAATAAGTTGGGCGTACACCCTGCACCTCAGCTTCTGAGCCCACCCAGTAAAAGCTTGCTGATAACATTTTTTGCTGTTCTGCTAATACCCAAATAGGTGTTCCACCCTTGTACCAGATAGCATCGGTACCGGTTTTGCCTTTATAAGAAAAGAATGATTTTGTATCGGCATCGTAAAACGAATTATTTACCAAGCCCTCGTGTGATGGATATAAGCCCGTAACAATAGAATAATGATTTGGAAAAGTTACCGATGGATAAGATGGTAACATTGATTCTGCCTGAACGCCTGATTTTGCCAAAGCGAGCAGATGCTCAGCATGATATTTTTGCGCATAATCCCAGCGAAAGCCATCTGCAGAAATTAATATTACATAGGGTTTTTGTTGTTGCTCGGGGCTGTTTGTACGTCCCGGAATAATCTTTTGTGTGGTATCTACCTGGCCAAAACTGGTTGAGGTAATAAAAAGGAAAAACAAAAATGATAAGTAATATTTCATGAACGATCAGTTAATAATCCAAATTTATATAAATAAGGTTATGGAACTGTTAAGTAGTATGAAGTTTGTGTGATTTTAACCTTATGTGATAGTTTTTTTACAACATTAATCTTCACCCCAAAAAATATCCTATCTTGTTTTATCAATTATGAAAAAAGCAGTATTTATTTTCCTGATAGTTATTTGTGCAAATAGTTTGCTATCGGCACAAACTCCTGTAGCGCGAAATGGCGCGTTAAGTGTAAAAGATGGCCAGGTAGTTAATCAATATGGGATGCCTCCGGAGTTGCGGGGGCTTAGTTTTTCGTGGAGTATTTGGCAGGGCAGGAAATATTATAATACCGATGTTGTTGATTGGATAACTAAGGATTTTAAAGTATCGTTTATCAGAGCAGCCATGGCCGTACAACCCGAACATGGCTATTTGGAAGAGCCAGATTCGCAAAAGCAACTTATTGTAAGCGTAGTTAATGAAGCTATTAAAAAGGGAATTTATGTATTGATAGATTGGCATGACCACAACGGTTACCTGCATATACCTCAATCAAAAGCTTTTTTCGCGGAGATGGCACAAAAATATAAAGGCGTGCCTAATGTAATTTATGAGGTTTGGAACGAACCTGAACGCGTAAGCTGGGATACGGTGAAAAATTACGCAGTACAAGTGATCGCTGAAATACGTAAATATGATCCGGATAATTTAATTGTTGTGGGCAGCCCGCATTGGGATCAGGATGTAGATGTTGCAGCGGCAAATCCTATTACGGGATTTAAGAATATCGCTTATTCCTTCCATTTTTATGCAAGCGATCCAAATCATCAGGACCAATTAAGAGCCAAGGGGGACAAAGCGATACAAATGGGTTTACCCTTACTAATTACGGAATGGGGTGTTGGCGAAGCAAGCGGCAACGGTGTATTTGATATTGCTGAAAACGAAACCTGGATAAAGTGGATGGGCACCCATAAATTAAGCTGGGTAAACTGGAACATCACCGATAAAGATGAAACTACCGCGTTGTTAAAACCGGGAGCACCACTCAATGGTGGCTGGACAGAAGATGAGTTAACCCCGGATGGTATCTATCTGCGAAAATTATTAAGGGCATTGAATAAATAATACGGTTTTAAAAACCACTTAGTTTCAACCATGTTTCAAATAAACCCGGCCAGCTATCGCTTGCCAGGTTTTGTTTTTTCATGCCGAAACCGTGACCCCCATTTAAAAATATATGTAACTCGGCAGGATGTTTGGCCGCTATCCACGTGCTATAAAGTTGAACGCTGTATACAGATGAGCCATCATCGCTGGCGGCTGCCAAAAACATTGGTGGTGCATCTGCTGGTACATTAACCTGCATTTCGGGTGGAAAATATGCATATACCGGGGCCACAAAATCAGGTCGGTTTTGCGGAGTATAGCCATACGCTGTTGCCGCGGCAATAGTACCGCCTGCCGAAAAACCTATTATACCAATACGGTCCGGCGAAATTCCATATTCAACAGCATGACTGCGTACATAAGCTATTGCGGCACGCCCATCAGCTACAGCCAGTGGTGCAACAGGTGCTTGTTCCTGTAGTACTGTGTTAGCTTTCATTTTTGCCAGCATCTCTTTATATGGATCAGGGCCTAGTGTGTGCATTAACCTGTATTCTAATAAAAATGCAGTTATGCCGTGTTTCTGCAACCATTTGCCAACCTCATAACCCTCATGATTTATAGATAGCGTTTGTAAACCACCGCCCGGACAAATAATAACAGCAGTACCTGTGTTGGCAACTGTACTATCGGGCAAATAAACAGTAAGGGTAGGGTGGCTTACATTGTAAACCACATTGCTGTGATATACATTATCCGCGCTTTCAGATTGGTTCCACGTCCAGCTTTCAGAACCCGGGGCTGCACCATTATATAATTGAACTACCTTTTGTTGAGCTTTTGCTACAAAAGCGAATAATAGAAATAGTGGGAGTAATAGTTTCTTATTCATGAATATATTATTGAAATGATAGTGAATGTTAAAACTTTAAAGTCAGATTATAGTATAAATATAAAATTGCTTAATGAATATTAAGTGGTTATGCGATTAAACTTTTACACCAATCAGATAGTCATATGGGCGGCACTTATAATAAATATATTTACCTTCATACTATGATACCCCTAAAATCCATATTTGATGCTAAAACTTTCGCCTTTGTGGCGACGGTGCTAACACTTCAGGCCTGTAACCATCCAAAAAAGATTTATGAAAGCAGTTGCGATGATGAGCGCACATTTAAACAGATAAGCTTTAAGAATTTGGTTGACAGTTTTGCAAACTACGATAATCAATATGTAGAGGTAGAAGGCAAGTATGAACAGGAAAAAGACCTATCAGTACTAATTGATGATAGCCTGGTAAGTAAAGGAAATAAAAAAGTGATTTTGGTTGATTTTAGCCAGGATTGCCCTTTGTTTTTAAAAGCAACCAGAACAGGTTTCTTTGATTATGATGCCAACAACGGGCAGCTAACACCTGTTAATAATAAAACCATAACCATAAGGGGGAAAATAAACAGTCGTAATAAAGGCCACCTTAATGCTTATAAAGGTACAATTGAGCATATTAGCTATGTTAGCCTTTAAACCGGGGGCTAAGTCTTAGTGAAGATCAAGCTTTAAGCCATCATAAGCAAACTCAATACCATAAGGTAAATCGGCCGACATTGTTTCATACAAGCCGAGCCGGTGACTGATATGTGTCAGATACGTTTTCTCAGCACCTATTAACTGTGCAAAAGCGACGGCTTCATCCAGCGTAAAATGCGAGATATGGTTTTGCGTTTGCAGCGCGTTTATTACCAGGATTTTTGTACCCTTTATTTTTTCTATTTCACTTTCAGCTACTGTTTTAGCATCGGTTATGTAAGTGAAATCATTTATGCGGAAACCTAGTACCGGGAGCTTGTAATGCATCACCTCAACAGGTATCAAGTGTAGTGATCCAATATCAAACGGTGTTAAATCAATAGTGTGCATATTGATCTGTGGGATCCCCGGATATTTAAATTCGGCAAAAATATACGAGAATTCACGTTTTAAGGCTTCTTGCACGCGCTCGGTAGCGTAAACATCTATTGGTGCGTTTTGGTGATAATTAAAGGCACGTATATCATCCATTCCTGCTACATGGTCTTTGTGCTCGTGGGTGAAGACTATGGCATCAAGCTTTTTTACCTTTTCGCGGAGCATCTGATAGCGGAAATCAGGGCCGGAATCAATAACTACCGTTTTGTCAGCGGTTTCGATCAGGATAGATGAACGTAGGCGATTATCACGCGGATCGGTTGAGGTGCAAACCTCGCAATCGCATGCAATAACAGGTACGCCCTGTGAAGTTCCGGTGCCTAAAAAAGTAATGGTCACAGTTGCAGGTTAGTTTGTTTTAGTTGCTGCAAAAATGCAACCTGTTTATCATCCAAAAGTTTATAATCTATTTCCAGCTCACGTGCCAGTTCGGTTATGGAGTTAATCCTGCTCTCGAGGTTCGAGAATTTATTGATCACAATTACCTTGCTGTTTTGCAATAGGCAGGCATTTGTTTTAAAATTACCTTTCTCGTACCTCACCTTGTAACCTGCTGTTTTTAACAGCATTTCCAGTTTTTCAAGTGTGTGGTTAGTGAGGGATAGCATTATTCAAATTTACGATTCGGGATTGAATTTAACGATGCCTAAACCAATCTAAAGGTAAATTTACTGCCTCAAATCCACAACCTCAACTCCCGGGTGTGCTTTGGTATCAAAAGTAAAGGTACTTTCAGGAACTTGTACATTAGGTACAAATGTTTTGATGGTATAGCTGTATTTATTACCTGATTTATCAAATATAAGCGCGCTGTAGATTTGTTTCTTAGTTTTATCGATCATCAGTCTGATCTTGAAAAAAGACTTGTCGATATCTTCAGGTGTTAGGTCGATAATTTGATAAACACGCCCTTTTAAGGTTTCGCTGCCGGTGTAAATGTACTTGTAGCCTTTCTCATACATCGTGAAGATCTGCGCCGGATTAAAGCTCTCACCTGCATTATCAACCTTGTTCAATTGTACTTCTTTGTCTTTTTTGGTATAAGTCCATTGGTTTTTGCCATCGGTTATTATTTCCTGTTCAACCTGATTTTTGGCGGTCGGGTCCTGACTGTAAAGACTTAATTTGTATTTATTTGTTTTGGATTGAACAATGATGGTTCCTTCCTGTGTAATGGTTGTTTGTGATTGTGGGTTATCTATCACAAAAGTAAAATCACTTTTTACAATGTTATAGGCTTTGTATTTGGCGCTTACCTGGTTTAAAATAACTTTTGCTTCAGCATCTTTTTGGGCGAATGCAGTAGCGTTTATTCCTAAAACTAATAATAAGTATAGAGTGATTCTTTTCATTTTCGTTGGTAGATGGATTTGCTAAATATACAGTTTAGAGGGTTAGATGTTTGTAAGGTTTAATTGCTTTGTCATTGCTTTTACATTTGTCATTCTGAACGGAGTGAAGAATCTATCCGGTATATATGGCGTTGAGCAAAGTTATTAGATTCTTCGTGCCTCAGAATGACAAACAGGGCTGACAAAAAAAGGCAGGACAGAGAATAGTCTAATTTATCCCTTCGGTTTATCCAAAGTTTCTAAATATCTTTCCAAACTATACTCATCAGGATATAATACCTCACGGGCCTTGCTGCCTTCAAAAGGACCAACAATGCCTGCGGCTTCTAATTGGTCAATAATACGGCCGGCACGGTTATAGCCCAGTTTCATTTTGCGTTGGATGAGCGAGGTTGAACCCTGCTGATGCATTACAATCAACCTGGCAGCATCTTCAAACATTGGGTCGCGGTTATCCGGGTCGTATTCTTTAGAGCTGCTGCTGGCTTCGCCTTCGCCGACATATTCAGGTAAATGCATGGCACTTGGGTAGCCTTGCTGGCTGCCAATAAAATCCGATATCCGCTCTACTTCCGGTGTGTCCACAAATGCGCATTGCAGGCGTATCAAATCGCTGCCGGTAGACATCAGCATATCACCTCGACCGATCAACTGATCTGCACCACCCGCATCTAATATCGTACGTGAATCTATTTTAGATAATACCCTGAATGCCAAACGAGCCGGGAAGTTAGCTTTGATAGTACCAGTAATTACGTTTACTGATGGGCGTTGTGTAGCGATAACCAAGTGAATACCCACCGCACGGGCTAACTGCGCTATACGGGCAATCGGCATTTCAACCTCTTTGCCAGCAGTCATCATTAAGTCGGCAAACTCATCAATGATTAGTACGATGAATGGCAGATACCGGTGTTTTTCAGGGTCGCTGATTTTGCGGCTAACGTATTTGGCATTGTATTCTTTTAAGTTACGTACCTGTGCATCCTTCAACAAATCATAACGCTGGTCCATCTCGATACACAGAGAGTTTAGCGTATTTACAACTTTTTTGGTATCAGTAATGATCGCGTCGGCTTCATCGGGCAATTTTGCCAGGAAGTGTCTTTCTATTTTGCGGAATAAGGTTAACTCCACCTTTTTAGGATCGACCAACACGAATTTAAGTTCGGCGGGATGCTTTTTGTAAAGCAGAGAAACCAGGATAGCATTTATACCAACTGATTTACCCTGACCGGTAGCACCCGCAACCAATAAGTGAGGCATCTTGGCCAAATCGGCAATAAATACTTCATTGGATATGGTTTTACCTAAAGCGATTGGCAGATCCATCGTATTATTCTGCCATTTCTCAGTTGATAAAACGGAGCGCATGGAAACCATTTCCGGGTTTTGGTTAGGTACTTCGATACCGATAGTTCCTTTACCCGGCATAGGGGCGATGATACGGATACCCAAAGCGGCAAGGCTTAAAGCGATATCGTCTTCCAAGTTTTTGATCTTGGAGATACGAACGCCGGGGGCGGGGATGATCTCGTACAAAGTAACTGTTGGGCCAATGGTTGCTTTAATCTTATCAATCTCGATGTTATAATGATTCAGCGTTTCAACAATTTTGTTTTTGTTGGCTTCCAGTTCATCAGAGTTTACCGATATTTTGTTGGAGCCGTAATTCTCCAATAGATCGAGTGTTGGATATTTGTATTTAGCCAGATCAAGTTTTGGATCATAAGCACCAAATTGGGCTACTAAATCCTTTGCTTTATCATCATCACTTTTTTCGATGTTGAGTATCGGCATTGGTCTGTCAACTGCTACAGTTAATGGTATCTCGCTCTCAAATTCAGGTTCGTGTGCATTTGCCGGATCAGGTGTTAACACAACCGGCTCATGAAATACAGGGTTTTGAACCAGGGGCTCAACCGTTTTGGGTATATTAGTATTTGTGGCGCGGTTTGTATTGCGGGGCCATTCAACAGGAAGCGATGGTTCTTCTTCCGACAATTCAATAGGATCATCCGGAAGAATTTCAGTGCCTTTATCGGTGACAACATCGCCGCCCATTAAAGTGTCTTCTTTTGGTTTCCTTTCAGGGAATTTAAAATCGATATTGTAAGCGATGATCAATACGGTTAGCGCGGCAAATATCAAAATGCCCCCGGTGCCTGTTTGTCCAACTTGTGCATCAAGCAACAGGTTTGTCCAGTAACCGAAACCACCTTCAAGCATATGGGGATAATCGCCAATAAAAGCATGAATGAACCCAATAAAAATGGAAAGAAATATAATGCAGAAAAATGAATAGCCCAGTGTTCTTGGGATAGAGAAAAGCCTTACCTTAAACAGCATACGGTAGCCTATCACAAAAAATACAAATACAAAAATAAATGAGGCAATACCAAACCACTCGTAAATAAACTGATCGGATAGTAATGCGCCGAATTTGCCCAGCCAATTTTCTACTACAGGGCTTTTTATACCATTGTCCTGCAGTTCCTGTGTGGTTTTAAACAGGTTGTGCCATCCGCCATTGGCAGGCGAAACATAGCTTTGATCCTGTTGCCATGTGAAAAGATAAGAAGTGAATGCAACCAGGAAAAAGATAGTCAGGATCAGAAAAAACAAGCCGACAATTTTTACCAATCGCCCGTTATTAAGGTCAAAGGTTGGCATTTTAGGCACTTTAGCCCTTGCATACTTTTCCTTCTCGCTTTTTGCGCTTTGGCGAGGCTCGTTATCTTCTTTAAAACTATTTGATTTGAACTGATTTCCTTTTACCGGCATCCCTGTATACAGCGTTTAGCTTACAAATATAAAGTTAATAGATTAAACTTATTTGGCGGTAAATTTTTAATTTTTACTTATCTTGGAACTAAGATGTGTATTCTGCGTACAACGGATATAGATGATATAGATTCTATTTGCAATAAATATTAAATTGCATTGATAACAAAACGATTAGAATAAGGATGAGTCAGAATCAACTTGAAGAATATATTACTACAGGCGATTTAGTAGGTCTGAATACTTTATTGGCTCAAAACCCTGCGCTTGCAAAAACAGCGACGAGTCACCACGTATCGCCATTAATGCTTTCGTGCTACTATAAAAAGCCGGAGGTTACTGCTTTTTTAATGAAGTATATTGACGAGGTGAATTTGTTTGAAGCCGTTGCCGCAGGTAAATTTGATGTGGTTGCGCACCTGGTTTATACCTACCCAGATGCTATAAATTATTACGCTGAGGATGGTTTTACCCCGCTTGGTTTGGCTTGTTACTTCGGGCAGTATGAAATTGCACGTTTCCTGATTTTAAAGGGCGCTGATGTTAACATGGCATCAAATAATGGCTATAATGTATATCCTATACATTCTGCGGCGGCAGGTAATCATACCGATATTGCCGCATTGTTAATTGAAAGCGGGGCTAATATTAACGTAAGGCAACAGGCTGGCGTTACGCCAATCCACTCTGCCGCGCAAAATGGTAATCTTGAATTGTTGATATTGTTATTGGAGAATAATGCTGACATCAATATCCGTATGGAAGGCGGCAAACTACCTGCTGACCTGGCCCGCGAAAAGGGTTTTATGGAGATAGCTGAAGCTTTGAGCGAAGAGTAGGTTGAAGATTTATCAACGCATTATAAAGTCATCGCAAGCAGAGCGCGGCAATTCCCGACTTACATAGGGAAATCAAAGGTTGTTTTTTAATGGAGCATTTTCACCACTCATTATGGTGCTAACCAAGTCTGATAATCATAGCCAACATAAGAACCGACAACGTACTTATCAAAATTCTCTGCCGACCTTAAGTGATTATTGATAGCTATACTTAATGTGTAATTACTACCGGGAGCTGTTGAAATAGTTCCTATACCTAACTCCAAAGTATATTGTTCCTTTGCATACGAATCTATACCCCTCACCGTATCGGTTTTTGACCATGTACTATCCGTAACGCGAGCTACCACTATTTTCAACGTAATTGGATCTCTATAATAAAGACTATCAGTGCCGACAATAGATGATTTAAAACTATAAGTTATTACAACACTGGTGGTTGGTTTAGGAATAGTGAGGCTGACATCAGATTTTTTCGAACAGCCTGTTAAAATAATAAGACAAAGAAAATAATAGATTTTTCTCATACGGATCGTTTAGATTAATGCAAATATATTAGAATTAATTTAAGTAAATATTGTGTCTCTATCAAGACCGAAAAAACTTCTGTCCACCGGGTTAACTCCCAGCCTTGTGCGTACATTGTGAATTCCAGTTTCCGGTGTGCTGAAATTGATTCTAACAAGTATAAAACTGTCGTTTTTTGATCAAAAATGAGGTAAAAACTAGCAAAAATCATTCATTTTTGGCTATAGTTTAGGCGGAAAAAGCTGTTTTTACGCTGAAAATACACTCAAAAAGCAGTTAAAAACCAGCTTTTTAATGCCTCTTGGGGCATTTTTGGGGCTAAAAGTGTACCAAATGTACCACTTATTTCACCTGCACCTCGGTACAGCACAGCTAACCGTGTTGCTGGGAAATAGATTTGCTCAACAGTTAAATGCAACGTTATTTCAATAAAATGGTCGTTTTAATGAAAGATGGCTGATTATTTGTGGAAATTGATTTTTGCTAATACAGGTATAATTAATGCAGACGACGGATATATTAATAATAGGCGCAGGCGCCGCGGGTTTAATGGCGGCTTACAGGCTTTCAGCATCGGGCAGGAAGGTAATAGTGCTTGAGGCGCGCAATCATACAGGTGGCCGTATTCATACTATAAGTCATGAGTCTTTTTTTAAGCATGCTGAACTGGGTGCTGAGTTTATTCACGGTGACCTACCGGTGACCTTAAATTTATTAAAAGAGGCCAATATTAAATACAGTGCTGCCGGTGGAGAAATGGTGAGATATGATAAAGGGCGTTTTATTAATCATGAAGGGTTTATTGAAAACTGGGAGCTGCTATTGCAAAAACTGAATGAACTTGAGGAGGATACTGATATTGCTAGTTTTTTGCAAAAGCATTTCCCGGGCGAGAACTATATTGGTTTACGGGATGGTGTATCAAAATTTGTAGCGGGTTATGATACTGCTGACCCTAAGAAAGCGAGCTCCTTTGCTTTGCGAAATGAATGGAATAACGAAGATGATGATGCCCAGCACCGTTTAGATAATGGTTATTGCAGCATGATTAACTACCTGGCCGATAAATGTAAGGAGCATGAGGGTAACGTTTATTTAAATTCGGTGGTTACGCAAATAGATTGGAAACCCGGTGATGTAAAGGTGATCACAGATTCAGGGGAAATTTATAGCGCCGAAAAAATTATTATAGCTATGCCGCTTGGTGTTTTGCAGGCAAATAGAGGCGAAAAAGGGGCGGTGGTATTTCACCCTGCTATAAAGGAGCAGATAAATGCTATAAATGATTTAGGCTTTGGGGCGATAATTAAATTTTTGCTGGAGTTTAAAGATGCTTTTTGGGAGAACAATGGTGCCAAATTACTGGCAGGGAAAAGCTTGAAAGATATGGCCTTCTTAATATCGGATGAAAATATACCCACCTGGTGGACTCAATACCCTAAACATTCCACGTTGCTTACCGGCTGGTTAGGTGGGCCAAGGGCAGCAGAAAAAAAGGGAGATACCACCGAAGAGCTTTTACAACAGGCGCTTCAATCGTTAAGCAATATATTTAAGCTAAGTGTTGATGAGTTGAAGGCTAAGTTAATAGCCTCAAGTATTATGAACTGGACAGCGGAGCCATTCACGCGCGGTTCTTATAGCTATGATACCGTTGCGGCACCCGAAGCCCGGACAATATTAGATGCAGGTGTTGATAATACCCTGTTTTTTGCAGGTGAATATTTATACGACGGCCCGGCAATGGGAACGGTGGAGGCCGCTTTAACAAGCGGTCAAAATGTAGCGAAAAGGATTTTAAATAATCAGGTATTTTAAGAGGCTGTTTGAAAATGATCCAATGTAAATACAAAAATAAAGCGTCATTGCTGTAAAGGTCAACTAATTCTGTTACCGAATTAGTTGACCTTTACAGCAATGACGATAGTTTTATGATTTTTTACACCTCCTAAGGCTTCCAGTAATTGCCTGATACGATAAGCATATCGAGCATTTTGACAGTGTTGTCGTAGTAATCAAAGTCTTTCAGTTTAAACTGCACTGTATAATCCCAAACACTGTTTAACCATTGCTGGTTACTTTTATCAACCATGGCCGATACAGCGAATGGGGCTATAAAACTTAACGCTTCAAAATGGCTATCCTTAATATCATCACCCGCTAAGGTGTACCCTGCGGATAGATTATAAGTGCTATTGCTGGTTGTCTCCCTGATCCAATGATTTATCTTTTGAACGAATGCTTTCGACCGCTGATCGCCGGATAATAAATAGTCGGTAGCTATGCGCCAGGGAACGCGGCAGGCATTATAGTTATAATCACCGTCATAAACCGATTCCAGGTAGTGCGCCGGGGCGGGTTTTGCTTTTTTGTTTAGCCGTATTATAAAGTCAGGTACTAATCCTGCATCCGGGCTGTATTGCTTCTGCATATAGGCAAAAAGCTTGTACTCATTATCTATAACATTTTTCCAACGGGTATCACCTGTAACCTGCTCAAAAGCTTTAAAATTAGCAGGCATAAAATCAGATGACCGGGTATCAAAATAGTCTCTGCTATCGGCTTCAATCCCATTGCTCAATAAAACCGACCATGTTTTACGGTTGATGTCATATCGCATAATATCAGCAATCGTGCTTTTCGCTTCCTGTAAATAATTAATAGGGCCTGTGCTTCCCCATTGCGCGTTGGCTAATAATAACGAGTAAGCAATGTCCATATCCCCATCACTTGCGGATGTTTCATCAATATCTTTATCGTGTGTGTTTTGTGCCCATGCCATTAAATGGCGGCCGCGGTTGCTGGGGTGTTCATGGTAATACCTGTATAAATTATTAAATGTGTTTTTGGCCGATGGATCAAATCCGGCCATTAAGGCTACTATGATCATGCCATAACCCTGCCCTTCGGAAACACATTGTTTATCCTCTTTGTCTTGTTTCTCCTCTTTGTCTTCAAACCAAATGTAACTCTCCTGCTTATGAGAGATTGATTTTATGTAGTGAGATTTCCATTGGTTATAGAAAGATTCTACAGTTTGATCTAATTTTGATTGAGGAAATTTGTCGGGGTTGATAACTCCCTTTGTATAATGTAAATGCTGCGGGAAGGGCCGATAAGCCAATTGCGCATCTACTGAAAGACAGAAAAATAAAAGACATATCAAGCCAAAGAACCTCATCTGCAGGTGTTTATTAACCCCTCCGGGTAAAGAGGGGTTAATGAAATTAATATTGGTAATTTTTAAACTCCTGTGTCAAGCTGGCTGCTACAGCCGGACGAGTAAAAACTGCGGTAGCTGCTGCTAACTTTTCAGGATATTGTATTTTAACAGAATGTTGTTTAATAAGTTGTTCTTTTTCAGTTGTGTTGATGCTCATATCTGCCCCTGAGAAATACATCTTCAGACACTCTAAAAAATTCTGTATGGCGGGCGTTTGTTTACAGGTAGCCGCAAACCATGATCGGCTGGCAACGCTGTGATGCATTGGCTTGGAAACAATGTTTTTATTTTTTAAATAAGGCTCAACAATCCAGTCGGCCATTACGCTTATGCCTAAATTAGCGTTTACCATTTCAATAGTTGCATCGGTATAATGTATACGATGCAGTGTTTTTGGCCTAACCTGCTGTGCCTGTATTAATGATTCAATCATCGGCGTATCCTGGTATGACGGATCATACAAAGGCAAAATCAATTCCTGGTCTTGAAAATCAGCAATCTCTATTACATCTTTTTGCGCAAGCGGATGATCTTTGCTGATGATAGCGGTAAGCCTGTCGTTAAAAATAGGCTCGTAGCGTATTTTGGTATTCACCATTTGGGTACGGATGATGCCTATGTCTAAATCACCGTTCATTAAATATTCTAATGGACGGCTGGTGGCTTCCGACATTATTTGAATGTTGATATCGGGCCAGCGGGATTTATAGTATTTTATAATGCCCGGTAACCAATGGTAAGCAGTATAGCACTGCATACTGATGGATAACTTACTGGTTTGCCCGTTTTTATAGTTGTTTATATCTTCTTCAAGCGACTTTAATTCGGCTAGAATCTTCTCAGAGCTGCGCAAAAAACGATAGCCTTGTTCAGATAAATGTAATTTTTTGCCATTTCGGTTGAATACATCTATGCCTAATTCCTTTTCCAACTCCTTTAACTGGTGGCTTAGTGCCGACTGTGTTAAGTGCAATGTAGCGGCTGCTTTAGTAAGGGTTCCGTCTTTTGATATGGTATCTATCAATCTAAAATGATGTATCGCGATATTCATTATTACTTTTATTAATGATTAACACAAAATTAATTCATTTTTTTCATATAAAATATAGTTTTAATTTTGCGGCATCAAAATACCGAATATGTTAGTTACAATTTCTAAACGTCTATTCTTAAGTTTATCAGGTATTTTAATTTTAGTAAATGTACAGGCCCAGCAAAAAGTACTTAGTATAAAAGATGCTGAACAATTAGCGCTTTCAAACTATGGTACAATTAAAGCTAAAGTAAATCAGCTGAATGCTTCAAAAGCCTCGTTAACAGAAACCAAAACAGAATATTTACCTGATCTTAATGTATCAGCACAGCAAGCTTACGGCACCGCCGACGGTATTAATGGCCCTATAAGTTCTTATGGTGGCTTAGCTGTAGCATCTTCCGGCCCTGCACTACCTAATCAAAACTGGAACGCCGCTTTTGGCTCACTTTACGTAGCCAACGTTAACTGGAACTTTTTTGCTTTTGGCAGAGCAAAGGAAAAAGTTAAAGTTCAAAACTCCGTAGTAACGCTTAATGAAAGCGATTTAGCGCAGGAGCAATTTGAACATGAAGTAAGGGTGGCAAGCAGCTACCTTAATTTATTAGTTGCCCAGCAGCTAAGTAAAGCACAACAAGATAACCTTAACCGCAGTTTAGATCTGCAAAAGGTGGTTATCGCACGTGTGAAAAATGGCTTAAACCCAGGTGTAGATTCATCATTGGCAAATGCCCAGGTATCAAATGCGAGAATATCATTAACCAATGCACAACAAACAGTTGCTGATCAGGCTAATCAGTTAGCTCAATATCTGGGTATACCACCACAGGAATTTGTGCTTGATACTACCTTTATAAGTAAAATACCTACAAATATTTATGCCGAACCGGCCAGTGGTACAGAAGAACATCCTGTTTTAAAATACTACCGCAACCGTATAGGCGTGAGTGATGAGCAGGCTAAATATTTAACAACATTTGCCTATCCAACATTTAGTCTTTTTGGTACATATCAGGGCAGGGGATCAGGCTTTAAATCTGACATTGCATCCAACGAAAATGACTACAGCAGCAGCTACGGTGCCGGCGCTGATCCAACCCGGTATAATTATTTATTAGGTATAGGTTTTGTTTGGAACCTAACTAATCCATTCCGGGTGCACTACCAGGTAAAATCACAACGATATACATCTGAACAATACAGGGATGAATATAACCTTGCTGATGAGCAGATACGTGATCAGGAAGCGTTAGCTACCATCAAGATAAATAACGCATTAAAAAACTATTCAGAAGCACCGGTTGAAGTAAGGGCGGCAAACAGCGCCTACATTCAAAAATTCGCACTATATAAAAATGGGCTTGCTAATATAGTTGACTTTACGGATGCGCTTTACACGCTGAACCGTGCTGAAGTTGACCAGGATATTACATCGAACAACGTTTGGCAGGCTTTATTGTATAAAGCAGCCGCAACCGGCGATTTCGGGGTTTTTATAAATAACTTTTAACATACATAATATACACTAATGGGAATGATAAAAGGGGCCCTTCAAAGGCCAATCACCATACTGGTTATAGTAGCAGCATTGTTTTTCTTTGGTATTAATGCTACACGCAGCATTAAGATAGATATATTCCCCGACCTTAACTTGCCGGTTATTTATGTATCGCACCCTTATGGTGGTTTCACCCCTAACCAAATGGAGGCGTATTTTGCCAAATCATACGTTAACTTACTACTATTTGTGTCTGGTGTAAAAAGCATCGAGACAAAAAACATACAGGGCTTAACCCTGATTAAAGTAACATTTTACGAAGGTACTAATATGGCACAGGCCGCGGCGGAGGTCACGGCGTATACTAACAGGGCGCAGGCCGGTTTCCCGCAGGGATCTCAGCCACCATTTATTTTGCGTTTTGATGCCTCGACACTACCGGTAGGTCAGCTTGTATTAAGTAGCCCTACACGTAGCAATAACGAGTTGCTTGACTTTGCATTAGTTTATATCCGTTCGGCATTTACAACTGTACCAGGCTTGGTTGCACCGGCACCGTTTGGTGGTAACCAGCGTACTATAGTTATTAAAGCCGATCCGCAACTACTTCGCCAGCATAACTTAACACCGGATCAACTGGTGCTTGCTTTGCGGGATAATAATCAGAATACGCCTGCAGGTAACGTACGTATAGGCGATCTCAATTATCTTACGCCTGCTAATACCACTATTAAAAACGTTAGCGACTTTGGTGATATCCCGTTGTATAAAAATGGTGTCCAAACTGTTTTTCTGAAGGATGTAGCCACTGTTGAAGATGCAGCCGATGTTACCCAGGGTTATGCCTTGATAAATGGAAAACGCTCGGTTTATTTGCCAATTACTAAATCGGCATCGGCATCAACATGGGATGTTGTACAGAATTTAAAGAAAGCGATACCTCGTTTCCAGGGTTTGGTACCTCCGGATGTTAAACTGTCTTTCGTATTTGACCAATCGATATATGTAATAAACGCGGTAAAAAGTTTAGCCGAAGAAGGTGCTATAGGAGCGATACTTACCGGCTTAATGGTATTGTTGTTTTTAGGCGACAGACGCGGTGCGCTCATCGTTATCATGACTATTCCTACCTGCGTTATTTCCAGCGTGTTCTTCCTGTACTTATTCCATCAAACAATAAATATCATGACGTTGAGCGGTTTGTCGCTTGCTATTGGTATCCTGGTGGATGAGTCGACGGTAACCATTGAGAATATTCACCAGCACTTTGATATGGGTAAACCCAAAGCATTAGCTATATGGGATGCCTGTAAAGAAATCGCTTTTCCTAAGCTGTTAATCTTGTTTTGTATTCTGGCGGTGTTTGCACCGGCCTTTACCATGACAGGTATACCGGGAGCATTATTCTTACCATTATCATTGGCAATTGGTTTCGCCATGATCATATCTTACCTGCTTGCTCAAACCTTTGTGCCAATTATGGCAAACTGGATAATGAAAAACGAGCATGAAGATAAAAGCCATAAAGATGGTTATGCAATGGATGATGAGGGTGATCAGTGGGCTCAGAAAGAGGAAGCTATTAAGCATGCTACCGAACATCATGGCAAAGATGAAACTAAGTTCGACAAGTTCAGAGTATGGTTCCTTAAGGTAATTGATAAAATGATGCCGCGCCGCAAGTTAATTGTGGGCATTTATTTAGTGGTGGCTTTTGGATTAGCTTTCTTGCTATTCGCGATAATCGGGCGTGACGTATTACCTAAAGTTAACTCAGGTACTTTCCAGGTTCGTTTGCGTGGCGCGGATGGTACCAGGCTTGAACGTACGGAAACATCTACCTTAACAGCATTACACGTGCTTGAAGGTTTGGTAGGTAGAAAAAATATAGCGATTACCTCAACCATAGTTGGTACGCACCCGTCATCGTTCTCAACAAACCCTATTTACTTATTTATGGCCGGCCCGCAGGAGGCTGTTATGCAGGTACAACTTGCAGAGAGCTATAAAGTAAATTTGGATGAGTTAAAAGATAGGTTCAGGGACTCAATGAAAATAGCGCTACCGGATGTAAAAATGTCATTCGAGCCTATTGAGCTTACTGATAAAATTTTAAGTCAGGGATCGCCAACACCAATTGAGGTGGCTTTTACCGGCAAGAATAAAAAGCAGAATGTTGCTTTTGCGTTAACTATGGTGAAAAAATTGGATAGTATTAAATATTTGCGCGATGTTCAAATAGCGCAATCATACCAGTATCCATCTATCGATATTAATATTGACCGGACCCGTGCAGCTGAATTAGGCGTTAGTGTAAATGATATATCACGTACATTAACCGCGTCAACCTCATCATCCCGCCTTACCGAAAAGAATGTTTGGATTGATGAAAAAGCAGGCTTAAGCTACCAGGTACAGGTTGAAGTTCCGGAGTACCAGATGGCCAGTTTGAATGATATTCGTGAGATACCTGTTTTGGCTAATCAACCAAGGCCTGTATTAAGTGACGTCGCCGATATTAAGGTAGACAGCACCTATGGCGAAAATGATGATATAGGCGCAGTGCCAACACTATCGGTTACGGCCAATATCAATAAAGTGGATTTGGGTACAGCTACTGATGATGTACAAAAAGCTATAAAATCATTAGGTAAATTACCGCATGGCTTAACTGTTGAGCTGCGGGGTATGAGCCAAACACTTACCGATACGTTAAGCAGTTTGCAAACCGGCTTGTTAGTGGCTATTTTAGTAATATACTTAATGCTTGCGGCTAACTTCCAATCGTTTAAAGTATCGCTGGTGGTATTATCAACGGTACCTGCGGTATTATTCGGTTCGTTGTTCCTGGTGAAGATAACAGGCGCTACGCTTAACCTGCAATCCTATATGGGTATGATCATGTCAGTTGGTGTATCTATCTCCAACGCGGTGTTGCTCGTAACCAATGCGGAGGAGTTAAGAAAGCATAACGGCGATGCGTTACGATCAGCCCGTGAAGCTGTTGCATTACGTGTACGCCCTATATTAATGACCAGTTTGGCCATGATTGTAGGTATGATACCGATGGCATCAGGCTTAGGCGAGGGTGGTGATCAAACATCACCGTTAGGCCGCGCGGTAATCGGCGGATTGTTAGCCTCAACATTTGCCGCGTTATTTGTTTTACCACTGGTATTTGCCTGGGTACAAGGTAACGCTACAACAGATTCTGTTTCATTAGACCCTGAAGATAAAGAAAGTAAATTTTATATCCCATTGCACCACAATCATGAACATCCAAAAAAATAAATTAATAATTGTAGTAACTGCTTTAGTTATTGGTACAGTACTTTTTAGCTCATGCGGCGAAAGTAAAAAAGACAAGGAAGAGCAGGATTTAACCGTGCAGCAGGAGAATGCATTAGATACACCTACTGTAAGCCTGGTTGCCGTTAATAAAGGAAAATTAAGTTCAAATATTACTGTACCGGGTGAATTGCAGGCCTATCAACAAACTGATCTGTACGCCAAAGTTAATAGTTATGTAAAAACGCTCTTGGTTGATATTGGCTCACAGGTTCATCAAGGACAACTATTGGCTACCCTTGAGGCGCCAGAGTTGAATTCACAACTGCAAGAAGCAAAATCAAGAATTCAGCAGGCTAAAGCGGTATACTTTGCCAGTAAAGCAACTTTCGACAGATTATATAGCACCAGCAAAACTCCGGGTACAGTTTCTGAAAATGATTTGGAGCAGGCGCAGGCAAAAAAATCATCAGATTCTGCAAGCGTAGAGGCTGCTAAATCTTCTTACCAATCATTCGCGGCTAACCTGGCTTATCTGCAAATAAGGGCACCTTTTGATGGTGTTATAACTTTACGTAATGTGAACCTTGGTGCTTATGTTGGCCCGGGTGGTGCAGCATCAAACCAGGCCTTGTTCAGGTTAGAGGATCATAACAGGTTGCGTTTGGTAATATCGGTACCTGAAAACTTTACTGGTGGTTTGCATAACGGCGATGAGGTTAGTTTTGTTATACGTGAATTACGTGGCGAAAAATTTGCAGCTAAAGTTGTTCGCTTAGCGGGTGCTTTGGATAATACTTTAAGATCAGAACGGTTGGAAATGGATGTTTACAACACAAGCAAAAAATTATTGCCAAACATGTACGCTGATGTTAATGTACCATTAGCGCAAAGTGACAGTGCAATTATTGTACCTAAAACGGCAGTGGTAACTTCAACAGAAAAGGTTTTTGTTATTAAGGTGAAAGATGGAAAAGCGGAATGGGTTAATGTGCAAAAGGGACTTGAATCAGGAGATAACATAGAGATCTATGGTAAAATCAATCCAGGTGACCAGATAGTTAAAGCCGCGACAGAAGAGATCAGGGATGGATCGCCAATTAAAATAAGTTCGGGCGACCAAACAGGAAGCGCTAAACCTGAGAAAGCAGATACATCAAAAACTAAAAAATAATACCACAGGTTAGTTTTATTGTTTTTTTGAGGCCGGTTTGATTAATTTCAGATCGGCTTTTTTTGTAGCAGTTACTGCAATTTCTTTAAAATGCCCACCCCAACCAAATCAACACTTTCCCCACAATTTGATAATATTACTATGGCGATATTTTTTTCAGGATTGAAGGCAAGAAAACTACTGCTACCATATGTGCCACCATTGTGGAAATAATATTCTACGCCATCAACCTTAATAATATGCCAGGCAAGGCCGATTTTAATGTCTTTGTCAAAAGTTACCTGGTGGGTTAATTCAAATGCTTTTGAGAGCCTGGTATTGCTTTTACCCATATTGGCTTTAGCATATATCAACAGGTTGTTTACAGTTGATTTCAACGATCCGCAAGGTGCAAGGGCGCTAAAGTCCCAAGCTTCGGTGAGCTTACCGCCATCGTTATAAACGCTTACAAAACGTGGTTTAAGCAATGGCGTAATATGCTGTACGGTGCTGCTCATTTGCAATGGCTGGGTGATGTTTTCAGTTACCAGTTGTTCAAATGTTTTACCACTGATGCGTTCCAAAATATCGCCCAATAAACCAACCGCCATGTTAGAGTATGCATATTTTTCGCCGGGCTTGCTGTTTAATGAACACGTTTTAAGATAAGCGTACAGTAATCGTTTCGTATAATTTTGGTATGGATTTAATGTGTCTGTAACGTGCGCAAAGAAGTCGGGTGGGAGGCTTGGTAAGCCGGAGGTATGATTGCTCAGATCCTCCAATGTAATGGTGTGTAGCGCAGGATTTGCAGCCACGGAGTCCGGCAAATATTTAATTATTGGATCACTCAATTTTACTTTGCCTTCGTTAACATATAGAGCTAGCAGGGTAGCGGTAAAAGTTTTAGTGATTGAACCAATCTCGAACAAAGTGCTTCCTGTTGGTAGCTTTCCATTGTCGCGGTCAGTTTCGCCATACTCGTAGTAGCTGATTTTATTATCCTTTAATATGCCTATGCTTAAACCAACGGTATTGGCTTTTTGAATGTAAGTACGCGCGACAGAATCAATTTCCTTGTCCTCAATAGTTTTTAGCGGATTAGATGATAAGGCTAATGTTTTTTTCATTCCTTCAGCTTTTTTGTATGGTTGGAATAAGAAAACTTCCAGTTTGTCGTTTCGGTCGAGGCTCATCAATAACTGTAATACCTGGCCTGTACTGAAAGTTAATTTGTATGTAGCTACCTTATTATTCTCAAAGCTGATCAGTGATGATTGCTTGATCTCGCCCAAAGTAAAAAGCTGGTTATTGCATATGTTACGAAAGGTTTCAATGATAAGGTCGCGCTTTAGACGAGAACCAGTAAGCTCATAAAGCTGATCGGCATTTTTGGCATTGAACTGAACCGTAACCAATTGGAATACAGAGTCGGTTTTATGTTGTTCAATACTTTGAGCTATGGTATTTATCGAGATAAAGCTTAATAAAATAACAAGTACTGTACGGTAAATGGGCTTAGCTATCATAAACATCGCAATATTAACGAATATGCGAATAATTTATTGGCTATGGTGTTTGCCCGGCCAGCAAATACAGTACTGCCATACGTATAGCCACACCGTTCTCAACCTGGTCAAGAATGATGGACTGCTTGCTGTCGGCTACATCGCTGGTAATCTCCACGCCACGGTTAATAGGACCGGGGTGCATTACGGTGATTTCTTTGTCCAGTGAGTCCAGTATCTGTTTGTTCAAGCCGTAAAGCATGGTATACTCACGCAGGGAAGGGAAATATTTAATATCCTGACGTTCCAGTTGAATGCGCAGCATGTTAGCTACATCGCACCAATTAAGGGCTTTTAAGAGGTTATGCTCTACCTTTACACCTAAAGATCCAATATATTTGGGGATAAGTGTAGTAGGGCCGCAAACCATTACCTCGGCACCTAAATGTTTTAGGCAAAGTATGTTTGATAAGGCAACACGCGAGTGCAAGATGTCACCCACAATAACCACTTTTTTACCTGCCACATCACCATATCGTTCACGGATAGAGAAAGCGTCAAGTAAAGCCTGAGTAGGGTGTTCGTGTGCGCCATCGCCGGCGTTTACTATTTGGGCTTTTACGTGTTTAGATAGAAAAATACCGGCACCGGCGTAGGGATGGCGCATTACCACCATATCTACTTTCATGGCTAAAATATTGTTTACAGTATCTATCAGTGTTTCGCCTTTGCTTACCGATGATGAAGATGCCGCGAAGTTTACCACATCTGCTGATAAACGTTTCTCGGCTAATTCAAATGATAAACGGGTACGGGTAGAGTTTTCGAAAAAGATATTGGCAATGGTTACATCGCGCAGGGAAGGAACTTTTTTAATGGGGCGATTCAATACCGATTTAAAAGTATCGGCTGTTTCAAATATTAATTGAATATCTGCCGGGTTCAGATCTTTTATTCCTAATAAGTGCCTTGTGCTCAGTCCTGCCATATGCTTTTGATAATATCGAACACTGAATTCTGAATGTCGAATAATGAAGTGAGCTTCACTACCGATTTTCGCTTCAATATCTCTATTGTTATATATTATTCTTTTTAGCTGTCTCTATACTTTTTACAAAAATCGCTATCAGCTGATTGCATTCTCCTTTTGCTGCTGTCGTTTTATCTAAATCGTATATTCTTTCTTTCAATTATTTTTAAAGAGATCATTGATTCTCTTAGTTCTTTAAGAATGGTCTTCATTTTATGAATAAAGTCATTTCTCGATTCGGCAGATTGTGCTTCACCATAATTTAAAGCTGGTGAACATCCTGATCTTACCAGTTGTCCGGCAATGTAATTTCCAATACGAGAATTTGGCAAAGCTTCAATAATATCTGTTATATTAACAGCAAAATCAATTAATCGTTCCTCTAAATCGTATTTGTTATTACTCATTTACCCTTCGGCGTTCAATATTCAAAATTCGATGTTCAATATTAAATTTTTAATTTATTTTGCTTCAGATAGTAAAACTATCCTGTCTTCGCCGTCTGTTTCCTTCCAGCTCACCACTACTTTTTGCGATGCGATGGAATCAACCTCAATACCTACATAGTCTGCTGCTACCGGTATATGTCTCGAATAGCGGCGGTCAACCAGGGTAAGCAATTCTATTTTCTCGGGGCGACCGAAGGCAAGCATGGCGTCCATTGCTGCACGGATGGTGCGGCCGGTCCACAGTACGTCATCCATCATGATGACTTTTTTGCCTTCTATAATAAAATCTATTTTGGTTTGATTTGGTACCAATTGCTCGCCACGGCGACGGAAATCATCGCGGTAGAAAGTTATATCCAAATCGCCTTGCTGTATAGTGCTATCGGGTAATATTTTGCGTAATTCCTCGGCAACACGCTTGGCTAAATAAATGCCGCGAGGTTGTATGCCGATAAGTACTGAATTTGAAAAATCATCATGATTTTCAATTAACTGACGACATAAACGCTGTATTGTAATCTGAAATTTTTGACCGTCGAGCAGCGTAAGATTTTGCATCGTTTGGGTGGATTTGGGCAAAGGTAATAATTTTTCGGTGATTAGGTAAAGTGAAATTGGTGTTTATTATCTCATAGAATTCAGGTAATATAAATCTTAGTAAATACTAGTTATTAATTTGTGACTTTTGATTTAAGATTAGCAACTATCTTTTCATCTTCTTCAGCCTTGTCTTTATTTTTTAACTGACGGTGAACTTGTGACCTAAGTTCATAAGCGTCTAAATAATCAGATTTTAACTCTATCGCTTTATTTAATTCTTCTAACGATTCTTTAAACTGTTCCTTTTGAAAAAATATTTCCCCCAAAGACTTGTGCGGATTAGCTATCGTGTTATTTAACTCAATAGCTTTTCTAAAGTCTAATATTGCATTCTCGTAATTTTTAATTTGTAGTAGAATATATCCTCGATTATTAAGTGCAACAGCATCATTACCATCTAATTGAATAGCTTCATTATAGTCTGATAGTGCATTTTCATAATCTTTTAACGCTATATACACATCTCCCCTAAGCCCATAAGCCCTAAAATGCTTGCTATCTAATTTAATGGCTTCAGTAAGATCTATAATTGCATTTTTGTGATTATTTAAGAATTTATGTGCATGTCCCCTGTTTGAATGAAATACAGGATCTGTGTATTCTAATTCTATTGCGTTAGTGAAATTGACTACTGCCTCTTCATATTTTTTAAGAGCAAAATTTGCTACGCCTATTAAATTATGTGCCTTAGAATACTTTTCATCTTTAGTTAAAATTTCATTGCAGATTTTTATTTTCTCCAAATTGTTTTGTTCATTTAATGCTTTAGTATACAGATTCCAGATTACATCTTTGTTTTTTAAATCTATTTTTTCTTCGTCTGAGACACTTTCATCATTTTGTAATACCTGACTATATTCGAGAACAAAATCTTTTATTTCGTCTTGCCTTTGCTTTGCTTTTGTAACCAAATCTGGTGGAGATTGTATGAAATTTATGTAAAAATCTTTAATAATATCATCAAAGCTGTGCGTTTTTACAAACCAACTATTGTCGGTACTATTGATCAGGTTTGCTACTCTCCAATGCACATCGGTTTCGTCTTTTCCACACCAAAGCAATTCGCAATTTGGTGACTTTGCTTGCTGCAGGACATTCATGATGGAGTAATCAGCTCCATTATAACCAATCACGATTAAATCAAAATTCTGAAGTAATTCCTTCAGTTTTTCTTCCATTTTGATTGACAAACGTAATGTTTCGTCGGCTGTATTTTTAATATTTGCATACCTATAATCTCCGTGTAATTTTATAATATTGGGTTTACCACTATAAACAGAGATATATTGGCTTAATTCGTCGTCAGCATAGAACTTTGGTCTAGTAGAAGTATAGTATAACAACGCATCGTTTATGAAATCATCAAAATTTGTAGTGAGAATGTTATGGAAATACCCCATTTCTATCAATAGTGCAAGTATAATATAAGCTCCATTTGGACTTTTATTATCTATGAGAGCTTCAATGAATCTTTGTCTTTCTTTTGGACTATTGCTATATAAATCTAACCAAAAACTGTATCTGGCATCATTAATGACTAGTGATTCAAAATCTTTCCAACTAGGGTTACTTATATTAACTGGTATTCTTTTTAGGTAAATATCCTTGTCATTATTTATTAACTCTTTTAATATTAATTCCTTTTCAATTACATATTCCTCAAATGTTTTTTTGGATGTATTTTGTGCATTAATGAAATTTTCAAGAACTAAAAAATCTGCATTTTTAAAGAAGTCAGATATTAACTTAGCGGCTTCAATTGGATGAATTTCCCTTACGTAGGAAAGTTGTTGGCATAATTTAATAAGACCTCCTCCTAATGGTAATATCGGAAATGAGCAACCAGCTCCTATTAATAATGCGCATTTAGAAACTCTATTGTGCTCACTATGTTTTTCTTGAATCTTATAAAGAAGAGATGATTTCTCTTTTACTTTTAATTTTTCAATTTTATTTGAAGGGCTAGCCATTGTGAAATTGTTAGGTTTATATTTTATAAATATATAATATCTTTTGAGAGGATTTTAATAAAGAATGATATAGATAACAATCCATGTGCACTAATGGACTTAAGTTCATAAAAAAAGCCTCCATGATTTCTCATGAGGGCTTTAAATTTATTTAGCTGAAAAGCTTATTTAGCTTCTTCTTCTTCAGATTCTGCTTTTTTAGCTGCTGGAGCAGGAGCTGCCTTGCGGGCTTTGCTTTCTGCACCTTCCATTTGCTCTTTTAATTGAGCTAATACGCTAAGATCGCCTAAAGTTGATTTTTCAACTGAGTCTTTCACTTTCTTAACCGCGTTAGTTGCAGATTTTGCTTCTTTTTTACGGTTTTCAAATTCCTGTACACGAGCGTCAGCGCGAGCTTCTTCCCAAATACGTGAGTGTGAAATAACTATACGTTTGTTTTCTTTGTTAAATTCGATGATCTTGAATTCAGCAACTTCATCAGCTTTGATGCTTTTTCCGTCTTCTTTAACCAGGTGTTTGGTTGGGCAGAAGCCTTCAACACCGTAAGGTAAAGCTACGATAGCGCCTTTTTCAGTTACCTTTAACACAGTACCTTCATGTATTGAATCAATAGTGAAGATGGTTTCAAAAGTATCCCAAGGGTTTTCTTCAAGCTGTTTGTGGCCTAAGCTTAACTTGCGGTTTTCAACATCAAGTTCCAATACAACCACGTCTAATTTTTCACCAACTTTAGTGAATTCGTTAGGGTGATTAACTTTCTTAGACCATGAAAGGTCAGAGATGTGGATCAATCCGTCAATACCATCTTCAAGCTCAACAAACACACCAAAGTTGGTCATGTTTTTAACTGTAGCTATGTGTTGTGTACCAACAGCATAACGATCAGCAGCATTTTGCCAAGGATCAGGAGTTAATTGTTTAACACCTAATGACATTTTGCGTTCGTCGCGGTCAAGTGTTAATACTTGTGCTTCGATCTCGTCGCCAACTTTAAGGAATTCCTGTGGATTGCGTAAGTTTTGAGACCATGACATTTCTGACACGTGGATCAAACCTTCAACACCCGGGATGATTTCTAAGAAAGCACCGTAATCAGCAACAGTAACAATTTTACCTTTTACTTTAGAGCCAACCTGAATATCTTCAGTTAATGACTGCCAAGGGTGAGGAGTTAATTGTTTTAAGCCTAAAGCGATACGTTTTTTCTCATCATCAAAATCAAGAACAACAACGTTGATTTTTTGATCTAATGCTAAGATTTCGCGTGGATGCTCTATGCGGCCCCAAGATATATCAGTAATGTGTAGTAAACCGTCAACACCACCTAAGTCGATGAATACACCGAAATCTGTAATATTTTTAACAGTACCTTCCAATACTTGTCCTTTTTCAAGGCGGGCAACAATTTCAGTTTTTTGGTTTTCCAAATCGTCTTCAATCAGCACTTTGTGCGATACCACTACGTTTTTAAACTCGTGGTTGATTTTAACAACTTTGAATTCCATTGTTTTACCAACGTACACATCGTAATCCCTGATAGGTTTGATATCGATTTGTGAACCTGGTAAGAAGGCTTCAACGCCCATAATATCTACAATTAAACCACCTTTAGTTCTGCTCTTAACAAAACCTGTGATGATCTCATCGTTATCTAAAGCTGAATTAATGCGCTCCCATGATTTTTGAGTTTTCGCGCGTTTGCGTGAAAGGACTAACTGACCGTTAGCATCTTCCTGCGATTCAACGAAAACCTCAACTGTGTCACCTACTTTAAGATCAGGTGTATCACGGAATTCAGAAACTGATACTAAACCGTCTGATTTAAATCCTACGTTTAATACCACATCTTTACTGTTAACATTTACAACTGTACCGGTAATAATTTCACCTTTAGTGATAGAGCTGAAAGTTCCATCATAAAGTTTTTCCATTTTTTCACGATCGCTGTCGCTGTAATTGCCAAATTTCTTGTCATCTGCATCCCAATCGAAATCTGCATCGGGTGTAGTTGCAATTTGTGACTTGATGTCTTCGATAGAGATTGAATCAGCCTCTGATTCAATAGTCTCTTTTTCTGCAGTAGCGGTAACTGTTCCCAGTTCAGCCTCTTTTGCTTTTAATTCTTTTTCTGCTTCTTGTTTTTTTGCCATTAATTAATTTTTCTCCTTTTCCCAATTTTCTAATTGGGACTGCAAAGGTACGGATATAATTTAATTACAAAAAAATAAATTAACTGTTAATTGCTGATTTTAAGGGGTTTTTATTGATAAATGAGCTTTTTAAGCAGGTATTTAGATGGAGATAAGCTAAATGGTTGATCAGTTGAGGCTTAACTGGCTATTTATCGTGTCGAAAATCTGCATAAAACTATCGTATATATGTTCACGATACTTTACCACAGCATCATTAATAGCAGCTTCATGTTCATCGGTAAATGGGTCTTTCCATACGCGCATGCAGATGCGTTTTAGGGCATAGGCTATTTTAGGTGTTTCGGAGTAGGTATGTAAATAACCATCGCGTTTAAAGCCATCAAAAAAACGGAAGAATTTGCTACTGTCTTTCAATCCGGCAAAAGTTAAAAATTCTTGTATATCCTCATGATCACATCCGTTTAGATGCACGTAAAAGTCGTGTGCTGTTATTTTATTAGTGGTGATGAGCAGGTTATCCAATATCAACTCCAATGCAATATGACCTAAGAAAAAAGGCTTAACTGGCGAGCCAGCAATAACGGGTGTTAACAGCTTTTTAAGCTCATGAGAATGTGTAAGGAAAAAATCAGATGAATGAAAATAACGATCTACCTCCAGATGTTTATTCCATCCTTTAATAATAGAGTTTACTTTTTCGTTGTGGTGATGGAGCTTTTCGGGATGTAGTACTATTGTTTTATCGGCATTTTTGAGCAGGTCGGGCAGTACTATTCCCAGTATGTGGTAGCAGTTGGTATCGGCGCGGTCAAAGTAAAAATGAGATAAAAAATTCATAATGCTGATAGCTCAATATACGGAAAATAATATTAGCTGAGAGTTAACCACGCCAAAAAAATAGATTTTACACTATTCTGTTATATTTGCAACCGTTTAAAAGGATAGAAAATACACGATGAACTTTGTTGAAGAATTACGCTGGAGAGGCATGCTGCACGATATTATGCCCGGAACCGAAGAACTGTTAAATAAAGGTATGGTTGCCGGTTATATTGGTTTTGACCCAACTGCCGATTCACTTCACGTGGGTAGCCTGGCGCAGATTATGACTATGATTCACTTTCAACGTGCAGGGCATAAGCCATTTGCATTGGTTGGCGGTGCTACCGGTATGGTGGGCGATCCTTCGGGAAAATCAGCAGAGCGTAATTTACTATCTGAAGATGTATTACAGCTAAATTTGGCTGGTATACAAAAACAATTGGAGAAATTCCTGGATTTTAACAGCGGTGCCAACAGTGCCGAGATGGTAAATAACTACGACTGGTTTAAGGAGTTTTCTTTTCTGAATTTTATTCGTGATGTAGGTAAGCATATTACGGTTAACTACATGATGGCTAAGGATTCGGTTAAGAACCGCATCAATGGCGATACGGGTATGTCGTTTACAGAATTTACTTACCAGTTAGTACAGGGCTACGATTTTTACTACCTGTGGAAGAATAAAAACTGCGTATTACAAATGGGTGGAAGCGATCAATGGGGTAATATTGTTACCGGTACTGAGTTGATCCGCCGTAAGGATGCTGGGGAGGCCTATGCCTTGACTACCCAGTTAATCAAAAAATCTGATGGTACTAAATTCGGTAAAACCGAGGGTGGTAATATCTGGCTTGATCCGGCTAAAACATCGCCATACAAGTTCTACCAATTTTGGTTGAATACCAGCGATGCTGATGCCAAGACATACATCAGGATATTTACTTTGTTTGATGAAGAAACCATAAACGCTTTAGAAGGTGAGCAAGATGCTGCTCCGCATCTGCGTACACTACAGAAGGCTTTAGCTAAGGATATTACGATACGGGTACATGGTGAAGCTGAATATGAAAAAGCCATCAAATCATCCGATTTCCTATTCGGTAATACCGGGATTGAGTTTTTGAATGAGCTGAATAATGATGAGGTAATCGGCATTTTTGAAGGTGTACCTAACTTTACCGTTGCTGCCAATGAGTTTGAAGGTGGCATAAATGCTACTGAACTATTGGCTGGTAAAACAGCTGTCTTTGCCTCAAAAGGCGAAGCTAAAAAGATGATACAGGGTGGTGGGGTTGCTATTAACAAACAAAAAATAGGAACTGCCGAGGATATATATCGAGGTGATAGCCTGATCAATGGTAAATTCCTGGTAGCGCAAAAAGGAAAGAAGAATTATTTTTTAATTATTGTAGAATAATTTGATATTACGACAAATTGTATTTATTTTTGGATGAATGTCGTATAAAAAGAAACATATTGAGCCATCTACCGTTAATGAACCTATGAGCATGTACATTACTCAGGGTTCCACTAACCCTTTTTATGGTTTGTTAAGCGGTATAAAGCCTGTAAATCTTTCCAGTGATTTTAACCTCGTACAGCTTACCCGCCAGGGTTTGCCTAAGCGGGTATTGTTGTCATTGGCTAAAAAGATATCATTAACCATCCAGGAGTTGGCCAATATAATGCATATATCAGAGCGTACATTACAGCGTTACGATGATGATGCCATTGTTAGTTCTGAGTACGCTGAGAAAGGTATTGAGCTTGCCCGCCTTTACACACGTGGCGAGGAAGTATTTGGTTCTAGTGATAAATTTAAGTTATGGATCAGAACCCCAAGTGTGATTTTCAACAATGAGGCTCCTTTATCTCTTTTAGATACCTCTGCCGGTTTTAATATGGTGTTTACTGAGTTAGGCCGTATTGAACATGGTATTTTCGCTTAACTCATGATCCTTTATCGTATTGCCAAATGTATGTATGCGGATGATTTAAGCGGCGCAGGGGCAAGGCTATATGGCGGTAGATGGAATAGTTTAGGAAAACCAATGGTTTACCTGGCTTCGACCAGATCGCTGGCGGTGTTAGAGGTACTGGTGCATCTATCGCCAACTACATTTCCGGGAGATTTTTGTATAGCTGAGATTAAAGTGCCTGATGATAGTATTAAGGAATTACCAATTAAATCACTACCAGCCAACTGGCAGGATATTTTGCCACCCATCGAACTGAAAAAAATAGGAGATGACTTTTTAAAACAACAACAGAGTTTGTTGTTGAAAGTACCCTCGGCTATTGTAGCCGAGGAGTTTAATTATTTGTTGAACCCTTTACACCCGTCTATCTCAAAAGTTAAGCTGATTAAGCAACTTCCTTTTAATTTCGACCAGCGGCTGGTTTAATTGGTTTGCTTACAAATCGCTTAACAAATCCAATTTCTTGGCGTTGTATTCTTCCTGCGATATCAAACCATTATCAAATAAAGTTCTTAGCTTTTTAAGTTTTTCAGTTAATTCATCAGGTTTTGGTGCTACAGCAACAGGCTCTTCGTGAACTACCGGAGGGGCTGAAACTACAGGTGCCGGTTGTGCTACCGGTTGCTGATAAGGCGCGAATGCTGACGGCGATTCAAACTGCATAGCGCCTGACTCTGCACGTTTCTCTTCCAGATCACGCAGGCGGCGAGCTTCACGCTCTTCTTCCTTACGTTCCTGTGCGTATTGGTATAGTTTACGGGCTTGTACTTTTGGGAGGTAATCAACACCCATCTCGGCACCGTTGGTGGTTTTTACGCTGAATATAGCACCTATTATTTCTTCCTTGGTGAATACATCTACAATATCTTTCCAAACAAAATCAACAAATTTGATAGACAAGCCCAGGTTTGCCGGGGTGAAAAACAAAATGCGTTTGTTGGTTATAGCGATGCAATCAGGCAAAATATTTACTAATGGTTTTTTTTGAACCGCGATGTATAATATTTCTTCGCCGGATGAAAGCAGGTCGTTTAGGCGAGAGTATACTTTCTCTACGGTTTTCGGGTCCTGCTCGTCGTTCAAAAATTTCTCAATCATATGTATGGTTGTTTAATGGGGGCAAATTTAATAATATTATGTTATTTACAGGTTAAGTTTTATGCTATCAGCAAATTACAGCCGCGTATGTCGGCGTTGTCAAACCTGCCGAGTACTTCAAAGCTACCATCAGCATAAACCCTGCCAAGATCCTGCGTAGCTAAAAAGGCGCAGGAGTTAATATTAGCCAGGTCGATAATGTTAATACCGCCAGCTCTACCATCCTGCATTAGGGTTACTGGGTCATTGGTGTCACGGGTGATGATGCGCATCCAGGGCGGGCAATTGAATATCCCATCGCCTTTGGAGTACGCCTGCGATAACAGCTCTGTCATCCCATATTCCGAATGTATAGCATGTACCCCAAAACCTTTAGTTAGTATATCGTGCAGTTCCTCGCGGATCATCTCTTTGCGCCTGCCTTTCATGCCGCCTGTTTCCATCATGATCAATTCCGGGAAGTTGATCGCATACTGCTCCACAAAATCCAACAGCGCGAAGGTTACGCCTATCAGTAGGGTAGGCTTCTTATTCTCCTGCTGCTTTTTAAGTTGATGATATAGATCCTCATGGTTATACAAATAAAAGCCACTATCCGGATTGTTGGATTGCTTGATCAAATCCTCCGCCATATAAATCAACGACGATCCCTCGCGTTCCAAATAGGCGGGGAGGAGTGCCAGTACTGTATAATCCTTAATATCGCCATAAAACAACTCAAAGGCCTTGCGGAAACTCTCTACATACCAGCTCACATCTGTAACAGGGTGTCGGCTAGTGATCAGTCCCGTAGTGCCCGAGCTGGTAAAGGTAACCTGTACCGCATCGGTATTACTCACAACCCTATGCGACTTAAAAAACTCGATAGGTAAAAATGGGATCTGCTCCACCTGCTTAACGCTATCCACATCAACCTTCAAGCCCTTAATAAACTCCCGGTATACTGTACAATGTTGCGCCTGGTGCCGGAATACCTGCAATGCGGCATCAGCAAATTGCTCACCGCTACTAATCCCGAATATCTGCTGCTTGCTTATGGTCATACCGCTGCAAATATAACTACGGTAATTATAGTTTTGTGCGATTTTTGAAACAACTGAAGATTTCAGCGGTTTATCCAAGTACATCTATAAACAGAACAACACATCGCTATGAAAACATTAAAATTATTATGCATGCCCCTGCTACTAAGCATATTTATAGTAATGGCATCCGCAACCGACGCGAGTAAAGAGACCGAGCGCATACACTCAGCCACTAACGTGATTAGAGATTTTGGTAAGATGAAGGAAAGCATCCCGCATGACCTGATTGCCGAATACAACGGTATCGTCATCATCCCTCACCTGATTAATGCTGGTTTAGGCATTGGCGGATTACGTGGTAAAGGCGTAGCCCTGGTGAAACTGCCTAACGGCAAATGGAGCGACCCCGTATTTGTTACCCTTACAGGCGGCAGTATTGGCTTGCAGATAGGCGTACAATCAACCGATTTGGTGTTGGTTTTCCGTCACAAAGGTGCTTTGGCTAAGGTTAAAAATGGGGACTTCACCCTGGGTGGCGACGTATCTGTTGCAGCTGGCCCCGTTGGTCGCAGCTCATCTGCCAGTACAGATTATAAACTGGAAGCCGAAGTTTACTCCTACTCACGCAGCCGTGGCCTGTTTGCAGGCATCACCCTGCATGGCTCAAACCTGGCTATCGACAAAAAAGCTGACCACAAGTTTTATGGTCACGACCTAAGCTCTGCCGATATATTTGAAATCGGCACCAGCACTACCGAAGGTGTAGTAGGTCTTAAAGAAGCTATCAGCCACTTATAGGCATGTTTAGTTTTAAGTTTTAAATCCAACAAAGCCCTGCTGCAAAGCGGGGCTTTTGTGTTTTTGGGCGTTCCCTTCGGTCGGGCTATGCACTCATACTACACGAGGCATTAGCCACGGGCCTGCACTCAGGCTCTCGAAGTGGCCGGTATCCGTTTCTATCCCTAACGCAGCTCGATTTCAAGTGCCACTTCGCAAGTCACAATGTGCGGCTGTCATGCTGAGGTACTCGAAGCATAAGGGGAGGCCTGTACTTTATCCGGACGGAGTCTTGCATTTTCTATTTTAATTTAAGAGCGCTACGCTACTCATAAATCAGTAGGAGAGAACAAAATAATCATTCTGTAAAGATATAGCCCTTATTAGACCAGTATTTAATAAAGCCTTCTAAATACAGATAATTTGGTTTACAATTGATAATACTTGCAATTTCTGATCCAGATGAAGTGAATGACAAAACAGGAAAATTATACGTGCTTGTAGCTGTTTTCCGTGTAACAAAATACTTTTTATTACCAAATTCAATTATTGCACCATTTATATTATCTTCATTTTTTTCAATATCTAGCTTTGCGTGGATATCGTCTTGATTAAATATAAGGCCGGCTTCTCTGAGTACTAAAATATCGCCATATGTAATATCAAATTGGTTCAATTCATTGGTGCCATTTCCAAATTTCATGACGTATATATCAGAAAATTTTAATGACACTAATTTAAGGAATAAATCAGCCTCATCTTTTGAAAGGTTACATAAAACGTCTAACGTTCTCATACTAATATTTCCAGGTGACTTAATTTCATTTGCTAAAATTTTGGCCCAAACTTCCTGTAATTCATCAGTTGATATATCTTGTGCTTTATTAAAAAAACGTGTCCTCCAATCATCATCAACAGGTGTCTCTGAAACTGTTTCATCAAGATGCTTAATACTCTTATCAATTATATTTTCTAAATTATTTTGACGATTAATTTCTAAAGTGAACAGTCTTTCTTGTGCACGTAAAGCAATTTCTGATTCTGCTTCAGATCTAATAATTAATGCTTTTGCTTCTGCTTTTGCTAGTACCTCTATTTTATAGGCTTCTGCATCTGCTTCATTTCTAGTAGCTTTAGGTTTATAACGTATACCAATTCCTTGACTAATCGTTTCTACTAGTTTTTCTAATGGTTTGCCAAAGACTTGAATATTGGGTAAGGTCATTTTTTAGTGCTTTTTTAATTATTTTTTTATCATTTTTCGATTAAATCCTTGAAACGTTGGTTTTAAAATTTTTCTATAAGCTTGACGAATATTATTTAAATCAATGCCTAAGTTTGTTATTTCTTGTTCTGAATAATGAGTAGGGTTAATCCAGTATTCGGATTTATAATCACATAATGCAGCAAGGTTTTGATCAATGTGAATAAGAGGAATGGCAGCAGCAGACCAATATTTAACTAATAATGCTTCTCTGTCCAAATTTCTTGGATTTCCACGATCTAAATCCCTGTAATAAAGACATGTTTCATCGAGTGCATTAGATATTGCCCTCAGCGCAGAGTCTTGGAGCTCCCTTCTATCTTTTGACATAGTTGCGATTGAACCAAGCAATACTGTAAGTAAATCAATAATTTCTTTAAGCATAACATAAGGTTTAGTTTTGATAAAGATATATAATATTTCGCTCTAATGAACGTGTGAGATCGTTATTGCATAGTCTTGAACTGTTTCCAAAATTGTTCAGCCCCCGCTGCCGCAAGCGTCCCGCTTATGAGTTCGCTATGTATAGCTACGAGTTTGCTTCGTCGTACCTTACAGCAATGACATGAAAAAAAATCGCGCAAAGGCCCGACGGAAAACCGGGTCGGGAGCTGGCTTTGTGGGCAGAAGGTTTTTTTCGTCTTGATCTTTTGCTACTTTTCTATCAAGAGAAAAGTAGTAGCACCCGCGGCAATGAGCGGGCGAGAATACTTCATCTAACGGAAATACTTCCAGAACCCACCGCACACACTTCGACTACGCTCAGTGTGACAGCCACCCCACGACGTAAACGTTCTCTGTAAGTAGGGGATTGCCACACTCCGTTCGCAATGACGGTTGGTGGGGAGTCCCGATGCAATACTTCGAACACTATCAATTATTATCATTAACCAACAAGGTTAATAAAGCAGCAATCACCATCAACCCACCCCCAACTTCTACAGCTAATAAGCGGTCATTATTTAGTAAATGCGACATTATCCAGCCAAAAAACAGCGAAGCTAAAATTTCGGGCAACACAATAAAGAAATTGAATATGCCCATGTAAATGCCTATCTTGTTTTCAGGTAAACAGCCACCAAGCATCGCGTACGGCATTGATAATATACTTGCCCACGCAATACCTACCCCGGTCATCGACAGGTAAAGCATATTGGGTTGATGAACAAAACCTACCGATATTAAGCCGATTGCCCCGGCAATTAAACACAGCATATGGGTGTACTTTCGCCCCAGTTTTGATGCTATGTACGGGAGGAAGCACAACGCAAAAATAAAAGCAACTACATTGTAAAAGGATAAGGTGAGCCCTGCAAATTCTATCCCTTTAGTATATAATTCATCTTTTTCGCTCAGGGCACCAAATACATTACGGGCAACGGCCGGGGAATAATAAAACCACATCAGGAACAAGCCTGGCCATGTAAAAAATTGCACCAATGCTAATTGCTGCATTCGTTTGGGCATGGTTATAATAGAATGAAATATCTCTTTAGCCCCTGCACCAAAGCCTTTCCTTTCTTCTTTAGTTTTTTGTCGCTCGGTTAAATCAGCCGGGGGGTATTCGTTGGTCGTAATTATAGTGTAAAGTACTGCTGAAATAAACGCGAACGCGCCGATGTAAAACGAATACCTAACCGTTGCTGGTATTGTACCGGCAACCAATTGGTTATGCACATTAAACCAATGTGCCATCATCCACGGCAATGCCGATGCCACAATTGAACCTAGTGCTATAAAAACACTTTGTGTAGCAAAACCCCTTGTACGTTGTTCATCGGGTAGCTTATCGGTAACAAAGGCACGAAAAGGCTCCATGCTCACATTTATGGAAGTATCCATTATCCACAACAACCCGGCAGCCATCCAAAGTGTGGAAGACTGTGGCATTAAGATTAAGGCGATTGTGCTTAAAATAGCTCCAACTAAAAAGTAGGGGCGTCTGCGGCCTAAAATGGGGTGCCATGTATGGTCGCTCATGTAGCCTACAATAGGCTGTACCAATAAACCGGTTAGGGGAGCGGCCAGGAAAAGCATAGGTATTTTATCCGGCTTGGCGCCAAGGTATTCATAAATGGCGCCCATGTTGGCCATTTGCAGGGCCCAGCCAAATTGTATACCTAAAAAGCCGAAGCTCATGTTCCATATCTGCCAGAAGGATAATCTAGGCTTGGGAACGTTTCCGATTTTTGACATAATTTATTTATTGGTTCAATAGTTTATTAATTGGTTGTCGTCATCTGAACTCGAATTTCTGGAATTAATGAGTTTGTAGAATGTTAGATATATTTAATTCTTCTCTATTAAATATTCTGGCCATTCCTAAATTCAATAAATTCAGGTTCAGACAATTTTTTATTCAGACAATTTCCAGCAGCAATCCACTTGTCGCCGGAAACGTTAAGTTTACGCCGTCTAATATATTATTTACTTTATAATTTGTTGTACTTAGCAGATCATTAAATTGTACCGCGCCACTAACTTTTATTATTTGTAGCAGATCATCAGGTAGTTTCACTGTAATATTTTGCTCATACCGGTTAAAATTGGCAACCACCAACACCCGCTGACTATTGGTATAACGCAGGTAAATGTATAAACGTGTATTAAAGCCGGGTTGGTTTTGGTTGGCTAACATTAATTCGTAAAACTTGCCTATGCGCAAGGCTTCGCTGCTGCGGATTACATTTAGTAGTTTGGTATAAAAGGCGTGAAGATTTTTTTGATCTTCGGATAATTGGCCACCATCATAGTTACCATTATTCAACCATTTCTGATGCTCCGGCACACCGCAATAATCAAAAATACTGGTGCGGGTATCGCTACTGAACCCCATGGAATGCCCGGCAGGCTCCCCAACTTCCTGACCGGAATAGATCATCACCGGCCCAACGTTTAAAGTAGCCGTAACGATCATGCCCGGTACAGCCAACCACGGATTGCCAGCGAAAACTGGATTTGCTATGCGCTCCTCATCATGATTCTCTAAAAAGCGAAGCATGTTGGCATCCATATTAACGCATTGATGGTTCCATACGCTGTTAATATCCCACGTAGTGGCATTATTCTCGTTGCGGATGAGTTTTTTTAAACCATCGTACAAACCAACCTTATCGTACAAATAATCAAACTTACCATCAAAAATATGGTGTCGGTATTGCTCAACCTGATAGGTCTCGCCCATAAAGATAAGATCGGGGTAAGCAGTTTTTAATTTAGGTATCAGCCAAGCCCAAAACTCAACGGGCACCATATCGATCATATCACAACGGAAACCATCAACACCTTTATTCGACCAGTAAGTCAGGATGTCAAACAACTTATTCCATAGGGGTGGTACCGGGTCGAAATAGGTTTTTTGGTTATTCAGATAATCAATGCCATAATTAAGCTTTACTGTTTCGAACCAATCATTTATAGATGGCGATGCGTTAAACACATCATTACCTGTTGCCTTAGCTGGGTTCTCATCAAATTTACCATCCTTTAATGGACTCTGAAATTCATTGCCACCGGGATTATAGCCTTGCGGCACGTTAAATGCCTGCCCGCTGATGTAGTAAAAATCATTTTTGGGGTCGAAGGATTTGGTGGTATCATCATCCTCGCCAATATCTTTAACACCTGTCGGTTTACTATCCGAAGCATAAGTGCGCGATACATGGTTAGGTATAAAGTCGATAATTACCTTTAGGCCCGCATCATGTGTACGTTTAACCATGGCTTCAAATTCCGCCATACGGTTAGCAACATCAACAGCCAGATCAGGATCTACGTCATAATAATCTTTCACCGCGTAAGGTGAGCCCGCCCGGCCCTTCACCACATCCGGATCATCCGTTTTGATCCCGAATTGGGAATGATCAGTCATGGTAGCATGTTCGATTATCCCCGTATAAAAAATATGGGTGATGCCTAAGGATTTGATCGCGGTTAAGGCTTTTTCGTTAATATCATTAAACTTACCACAGCCGTTTTCTGTTATGGAGCCGTAGTATTTATTGGTAGTATTGGTATTGCCAAATAAACGCGGCAATAGCTGGTAGATGATGAGTTTGTTATCAGGGAGAGACATGCAATTAGTTCTGTACGGTTTAACACACCCCTGCCCCCTCTCTAGAGGGGAACCGCACGGGCCAATGTTTTTTATTTTTTAATAGATATTCGGTTTTTAAATTCCCTTCTTGAGAGGGGGGCGCGTCAGTTTGTGTAATTGTGGGGGTGTGTTTCTACAGCTTACATACCCTAACCAAAACTGTCTAATGCTTTTTATATATATACCTCGCTATTCGCCTTCACCGGCGATTGCTTATCGTCAACCAAAATAGTGGCCTCAATATCCGAAAGATTTTTAACCAATACGCCTTCCTTACTCACTTTAATATTGAGTAATGCACCGCGGAAACCAATATTGAACGAGAACGATTGCCATTTACCAGGCAAAAACGGCCTGAACGATAACTTGCCATCACGCACACGCATACCGGCAAAACCTTCTACAACCGTCATCCAGGTGCCTGCCATGGAGGTGATATGGCAGCCGTCTTCCGTGTCGTTGTTATAATCATCCAGATCCAAACGGGCCGTACGCAGGTAAAATTCATAAGCCCTTGCCTCATCGCCCAGCTTAGCGGCTATAATAGCGTGCAGGCATGGTGATAACGACGATTCATGCACCGTCCTCGGCTCATAAAAATCATAGTTCCTGCGAATGGTTTCAATATCATATTGATCCTCGAAGAAATAAATTCCCTGTAAAACATCGGCCTGTTTAATAAAGCAGGAACGTAATATCCTGTCCCAGCTCCATTTTTGGTTCAGCGGGCGATCAGATGCAGGCAGATCTTTAACTAAAATCTGTTCCTTATCCAAATAACCATCCTGCTGCATAAATACCCGGTGCTTTTCATCATACGGGAAATACATATTCTCAATAATGTGGATGAACTTGCCTATTTCGTCCTGCTCGTTAAAGTTAAGTTTAGTGACTAATGCCTTGTATTTGGCTTCATCTAAACCTTTAACTTTTTCAATAACCTCTGTGGTATATTGCATGCACCAGCAAGCTAATGTATTGGTGTACCAGTTATTATTTACATTATTCTCATATTCGTTAGGCCCGGTAATACCCAGCATTACATACTGCTGCTTAGCCTCCGACCAGCTAACCCGTTGCGACCAAAACCTGGCAATTCCGATTAATACTTCCAGTCCGTAATCCACCAAATAACTTTCATCAGCGGTATAGCGCACATAATTGAATATCGCATAAGCCATAGCGCCGTTGCGATGCAGCTCTTCAAATGTTATTTCCCACTCATTGTGGCATTCCAAACCGTTGATACTCACCATTGGATATAGCGCAGCACCGTTCCCGAAACCCAGCATGGCGGCATTTTCATAAGCTTGCGGAAGCTGTTTGTATCGATACAATAACAAGTTCTTAGTCACCTGTTGCTCTGCGGTCGATAGGTAGAAAGGGACACAATAAGCCTCAGTATCCCAATAAGTAACACCGCCGTATTTTTCGCCGGTAAAGCCTTTTGGGCCGATGTTCAAACGATCATCCTGACCGGTATAGGTCTGGTTCAGTTGGAAAATATTAAACCTGATACCCTGCTGCGCTGATGCATCACCCTCAATAATAATATCGTTATGTTTCCACTTTTCGGCCCAGGCATTTGCTTGTTCGCTTAACATGGTATCAAAACCTTTTTTGCTTACGCGATCTAAAGTTTCCTTTAGCTTATCCTCCAATTGCTCAACCGGGTGGTTTTGTGAAGATAGGTTTGCGGCATATTTAAATATCGTTATCGCATGACCTTGTTGTGCCTGCAGCTCAATCTTGGCACCTATGTATTTTTCTTTTTCTATAGATTCTGCGGATGCTGTTACTACTGCACTATTTTGGGTGATGCTATACAACATACCCGTAACCACATCAAAACCTGTCTTTTTGGTGCGAAGATGAACCAAGCAGCCGTTAGTAAAGGATTCTTTGCCAATCTCATCCCAAAATTTTTCATCATAGTTGGCGTCCTGGTTTACTACGTCGCCATCAATAAAAGGAGTTAGGGTGATGTTGCCGTTGAAATTTTTTTGGGTGATGGTATATTTAATAACCCCTGCCTCATCATCAACCATGCTGCAAAAGCGAATGGACTCTACCTCAATCTCTTTTCCATCACTATTTTTGGCAGTGAAATTACGTTTCAAATACCCTTCCTGCATGTTCAACTCACGACGGAAATTGCTGATCTCACATTTCGCCAAATCGAGCTGAATGCCGTCAATCACCACATCAATGCCTATCCAGTTGGCGGCATTAATAACTTTGGAGAAATATTCCGGATAACCGTTTTTCCACCAGCCTACACGGGTTTTATCATTATAATAAACGCCCGCCACGTAGTTGCCTTGCAAGCTTTCGCCGCTATATGCTTCCTCAAAGTTAGCGCGCTGCCCCATCCGGCCATTACCCAGGCTAAATATACTTTCGGATACCTTATTATGATGAGGATCAAAGCCCTCCTCAATAATCTTCCACTCGTCTATTTTAATGTAATCTTTCATAAGCCCCTTTTTCTTTGTGTCATTTCGACGAGGTACGAGGAGAAATCTTCTGCGGTAATGCATGGCCGCTTTGCCTGTTGTAGAAGATCTCTCACTCCGTTCGAGATGACAATCGTTTTTACAATTCTTTCAACTTCTCCAAACTCATCTTATCCAGCCCGCTGACTACCAAATTAGCCTCGCCCAAAACATCCGGTGAACCTATGCCAACGGCTTTCATACCGCCTGCAATGGCTGCTTCAACGCCTGCAATGGCATCTTCAAATACCACACATTCAGCTGGCGAAACGCCAACGGCTTCGGCACCTTTTAAAAATACTTCCGGGTCGGGTTTGGCTTTGGTAACCTTGTTGCCATCAATCACGGCATCAAACAAATCAACAATATCCACCTTCTCCAATATCATCGTCGAGTTTTTACTGGCCGAGCCCAATGCGGTCTTTAATCCCGCTGCGCGGCAAGTCAATAAAAACTCCTTTGCGCCGGGTAGTATTTCGGCGGGTGTCATGTGACTGATCATCTCCACATACCACGTATTTTTAAGTGTAGCCAACTCCTCCTGTTCGGCAGGCGATTTACTGATGCCGCCCCATTGCAATATCAATTCCAAACTGCGTGTGCGGCTAACACCCTTAAGTTTCTCGTTTTGTTCTTCCGTAAAATCAAAACCAAGCTGGTTGGCTAAGCGTTTCCAGGCTTTGTAATGGTAAACCGCGGTGTCAACAATTACACCATCTAAATCAAATATGCAAGCTTTTATAGTAGTCATTATCAATATGTACAATTGACACTAAGGTATGGTTTTTTAATAACCCGTCTAAGATAATTTACAAATATTGATTCGGTGGGATTGTTCAACGGTTAGTTTGGGTTGGGAGCGGGGTGTGAGGTGCCGGAGCGGACGAATGAAATGACTTCTAAAAATTTACAGCAATGACAAATAAAAAAATACAAAAGCACAACACCACCGTTAACCGCCTAAAACCGGCATCGTCTGGTTCGGCAACCACACCAGAAGTAATAAGCACTAACATTCAAAGAAGCAGGCGCAGCCGGGAGTTTTCTTTTGGTTACTTTTCTTTTGCGAAAAAAGAAAAGTGACGCTTAGCGCAGCGATACCACAGGTAAGTATACATCAAGCAAATAAAACTCTCCATTAACACACACTACAGAATAACGTAACAATTTGATAATCTGATTTTTTCGTAGAATAAGCATGATATCGATTTCTTTGATTAATAAACTAATTAATCACTATTGCTCACCCAAAAAATCAAATTATGCTCCATGTATTAAGTGCAATCACCCTGCCATTAATTGGCGAGGTTAATTTAAGCACGTCGCTGCTGATTGTTTTTGCTATTTGTTTACTGGCGGTTGTCGGCTTTGAGTTTGTTAACGGTTTTCACGATACGGCTAATGCTGTTGCTACGGTTATCTACACCAAAGCATTAAAACCGGTTTATGCTATTCCGTGGTCAGGCACCTTCAATTTCCTTGGTGTATTTTTAGGCGGTGTGGCTGTAGCCATGGGCATTTTAAAGCTGTTACCCCTGGATGAGCTAATGAAGCTGCCCGTGAGCGTTGGCGCCTGTATGGTGCTGGCCGTATTGCTGGCCTCCATTGTATGGAACTTAGGTACATGGTACTTAGGTATACCTTGCTCCAGCTCACACACCTTAATTGGTGCCATGATTGGCGCTAGTATAGCTTTTACCTGGTACTACGGTGGTGCAGGTGTAAACTGGGATAAGGCAAAAGAAATTGGTTTATCACTGATCTTATCACCGCTAATCGGTTTTGGTGCCGCGGCAGGGTTGATGTATCTATTGATCCACGTGATTAAATGGAAAGCCCTGTTCCACATCCCGGAAAACGAAAATGATACCCCGCCAATATTGATCCGTTTATTGCTGATCACTACCTGTACACTGGTAAGCTTCTTCCACGGCAGTAACGACGGACAAAAGGGTGTTGGTTTATTAATGCTGATACTGATCGCTTTTCTACCGGCAAAATTCGCGGTAAATCATGAAGCATCAAGCGATAAAACACTGGCCTCGTTAAACAGAACTGAGCTGGTGCTGAGCCATGTTACAGCAACGGATGCAGCAGGTAAAACCTTAATATTAAGCGCTGATTCTGCAATAGATAAAACTAAGGCGGCATTAGCAAGCAGCAACCCGGCAGATAAAACCTATAAATTCCGCAAGCAGATAAAAAGCGCTGGCAAAGATGTAACTGCAATATTAGCGGCACAGGATATTAAACTGGTAAACCAGGATAGGGCAACGCTTACAGAAACCTCAAAAGATCTTACCAACCTTACCGATTTTGCGCCGATATGGGTAATTGCAACTATATCAATATCTTTAGGTATTGGTACTATGGTAGGCTGGAAACGTATTGTAGTAACAATAGGCGAAAAAATAGGCAACCAGCATTTGAATTATGCGCAGGGTGCAAGTTCGGAGCTGGTAGCTGCCGCAACTATAGGCCTAAGCAGCAGCTTTGGTTTACCGGTGAGTACCACGCACGTACTATCAAGTGGTATTGCCGGGTCGATGCTGGCATCAGGCGGGGCAGGTAACCTGAACAGTAAAACGTTAAAAAACATAGCTTTGGCATGGGTATTAACTTTGCCGGTTGCTATAATTTTAGCATTTTTATTATTCCTGTTCTTCCACTTATTTATTTAATGCTTTAAAGCAATTCACTTAAAAATATTGAAAAAATGAAACAAATACTTGTTGCTACAGATTTTTCAAACAGTGCGGCCAATGCCATGGAATATGCTATGCACTTAGCTAAAATATTGAACATGGAAGTATGCGCTATACACGCCATTGGCCCCACCGAAGGCATTAACAATAATACCTATAACGCTATTTTTATTGATGATTACTACAACAATAAACGCCAGGCGCTAAAGGATTGGGTAGCCAAATTTACCGATCAGGATGAGTTTAAGGATATTGAAGTAAATACCGTATGTGGTGTAGGCTTCCTGAAAAATGTAATAGGTAAATATATTGAGGAGCACCACGTTGAGTTGCTGGTAATGGGTATGACCGGTTCTACCAACCTTTCAGGTATTGTGGGCAGTAACGTAAGTACTATTGTTTCGGCAGTAAAAATACCAACGCTTATCATCCCGTTGGAAAGTAAATTTTCGGGTGTGCCGGTTATTACACTGGCTACTGATTACGAAACCAGGCTATCCGCCGATGATGTAAATGCTTTGAATGAGATGGTTGAAGCCTTCGGGTCGAAAAACATGAAGGTATTGTACGTTGCCGAAAGAAAAGATTCTAAATACATTGAGGCCGGCGAAAGCAAACTGCAGGACCTGATTAAAAATGCTGAACTGGATTTTAATTATATAACTGATAGCCGCCCCTTAAATGGTATTATGCAATTTGTTGAGGAACATGATACCGATATTTTATGCCTGGTGAAACATCACCACAACATAGTTTACCGCCTGTTTAACCGCAGCACCGTAAATCAGATCATGAACAAAACGGTGAAAGCCATATTGGTACTGCACGAATAACCACAACCTAAGTTTTATACAATTTCACAAACCATAAAGCCGCCAAAAGCGGCTTTATGTATTTAAAAACCTTGCGTTTCACCTCTTTACGCCATCGGCGTAGAGAGGTCGACCAGCGAAGCGTAGTCGGGTGAGTAAACGAAGCACGAAAGAGCAACCATATTTCCCCACCCTCCTTGCGCCGCAGGCTAAGAAAGGGTAGACGGGCGCAGTAAAGTCGGGGAGGGTAAACGAAGCGTAGAAAAGCAAATTAGCAAAGGCGCTTTGTCATTCTGAGCATAGCGAAGAATCTGTAAAGTAGTTTGCACCTGTACAGATACTTCGAACCTCAGCATGACAAATCATTTTTATAAAAAACTCATTAAGGAAGAAGCAAATCTCATCTTCCGAACACCTATAGTGTTTTACCACATCACCCGACAATTACTACTCATCAATACTCAAGTGTATTTGGCACAATTATAGACTTATTATTAAAATAGATAATTTGTATATTGCGTATAACTTATATGCTAAAACGTGTTTATTGTAGCTAATTGATTTAAATGGAAGAAAAAATACTTAATACAGATTTGTTAATCAATAGGTTAGTTGAAGAGGATGAACCATTTCATCACGTAAATAATCCTGCTGCCGATATAAAGCCTGTTATAAAAAAATACCTTGGCATACCCAATAATGCCGAAAAAACGGGGAATAAAATCTACTTTAGTGATGGCGATGCAAAAGTTGAAGTAACCGTTGTTACCGATGAAATCATTCGGATTCGCTTGGCGCCACATGGCGTTTTTTTAGAAGAATTCTCCTACGCGGTTCCCAAATTAGAGCGTCAGGCACCTGAATTTGAACTGTTAGAAACTGAATTTGAATTTTTAGTTTCAACACGTGTGGTAAACTGCCACATCCGCAAAAAAGATTTCTTTATTTCTTTCTCTGATAAAAATAATCACGTAACCAGTACCGATGCTGTACCAATGCACTGGGAAGAAAACGTAAAATTTGGTGGTTACTATGTATTCTGCACCAAAACCTGCCAAACAGAAGAAAGCTTTTTCGGCTTAGGCGATAAACCAACCGAGTTTAACCTGCGCGGTAAACGCTTAAAAAACTGGAACACCGATGCCTACTCATTCGCCTGGAATCAGGATCCGCTGTACCGCAGCATCCCGTTCTATATTAGCTTGAATGAGGATATAGCACACGGTATTTTCTTTGATAATACATTCAAAGCACAGTTTGATTTTGGTGCCGAGGATAAAACCAAAACCAGCTTTTGGGCTGATGGCGGAGAGTTGCAATACTACTATATCCACGGTCCGCATATGATGGATGTGGTAAAAAGCTACCACCTGTTAACCGGCACGCACCCAATGCCGCCCATGTGGGCATTAGGTTACCACCAATGCCGCTGGAGTTATTATCCCGAGGCTAAGGTTAAAAAGATCACGAACGGTTTCCGCGAAAATAAAATACCCTGTGATGGAATCTACTTGGATATTGATTACATGGATGGATACCGCTGTTTTACCTGGAACAACAAATACTTCCCTAACCCTAAAAAAATGATAGCCGAATTAGCAGCTGATGGGTTTAAAACCGTTGTAATTATTGACCCTGGAATCCGTGTGGATGATAATTACGAGGTATTTAAAGAGGGTAAAAAGAACCATTATTTCTGTCGCCGCAGCGATGACTATTTTATGGAGGGCCATGTATGGCCGGGGCGTTGCCAGTTTCCTGATTTTACCAACCCCGAGGTACGTACCTGGTGGGGCGGTTTGTTTGATGAACTGGTGAAAATGGGCGTTGCCGGAGTTTGGAATGATATGAATGAGCCTGCCGTTTTCGGCGCAGGCACTTTCCCGGATGATGTGCGCCATCAATACGATGGGCATCGCGGGTCGCACCGCAAGGCTCATAATATTTACGGTATGCAAATGGTACGTGCCACCTATGAGGGCTTACGCACCATCATGAAAAATAAACGCCCTTTCACCATTACCAGGGCAGGTTACTCCGGCGTGCAACGCTTTTCATCCGTGTGGACGGGTGATAACGTAGCCAGTTGGGAACATTTAAAATTAGGTAATATCCAATGCCAGCGCTTATCCATCTCCGGTATCTCTTTCTGCGGAACAGATATCGGCGGCTTTAGCGGCGAACCCGATGGCGAACTATTTACCCGCTGGATCCAGATGGGAACATTCTCTCCATTCATGCGCGCGCACTCTGCCGGCGATACCAAGGAGCGTGAACCATGGAGCTTCGGCGAGCCATATACCGCGATAAACCGCAAGTTTATCGAACTGCGTTACAGGCTGATCCCATATTTATACTCTACCTTCTGGGAGCATCACCGTTATGGCTTCCCTATATTAAGACCGATAGTAATGCAGGAGCAGGATGTGTTGTTGAACCATTTCCGCCAGGATGAGTTTACTTATGGTGATAAGATTTTGATCTGCCCGGTATTAGAGCCCGGTCAAACCGACCGTAATGTATACTTGCCAAAAGGTAGGTGGTATAATTTCTGGACAAATGAATGTGTGGACGGTGGACAGGAGGTAAACGTACTAACCCCGCTGGAAACTATCCCTATTTTTGTAAAGGCAGGTTCAGTTATCCCGGAATACCCGGTAATGCAATACGTAGGCGAAAAGGAAATAACCGAAGTAAAACTGAATATCTATTACAGCGATTATGAGGTAAACTCGTTCCTGTTTGAAGATTACGGCGAAACCTTCGCTTACGAACAGGATATTTATCTGGAGAAAAAGTTTGTTGTAAGCGGCGACGAAAAGAAAATGATGATTGAACAAAGTATGGAAGGCTTATATACCCCACGCTACGACGGCTATCACTTCAACATTGCAGGCCTGCCATTCAAGCCCTACAAAATTGTAGCCGATGGCAAAGAAATAACCGAATACTCCATCGACAAAAACAAAAACCTCGAGTTTAATTTCAGCAAAAACTTTAAACATATCGAAATACTAAAAGGATAATATGCCAGTTCCCCTCCCTGGAGGAGGGCGCGTTGGAAAAGAGCGCAAAGGCAGGGGTGGGTTTCATCGCCAAACAAAGCGATGCCATCCGCCCCCAAATAAAAATAATAGCACAGAAAGCCAGTTCCCCTCTCGACAGAGGGCGCGTCAGGAAAGAGCGATAGCAGGGGTGTGTTTCTCCGTCAAAAAGAAACAAAAAAGAAATATCAGTGCAGAAAGGGTGTGTTTTTTAAATAAATAACACACCCTTTTAATTTTATTGTTAATACCAATTAAACCAAAGTATATACATTGCAGCATAATTGCTTGTAAAGGCAATTATTAATAAATTGTGTTGCAAAAGCATTAATAGCAATTGAGCATGGTATATTTAAGGTAAAATTTTACTTAAACTAAGCCGCAAGGCAAACCTAATATGGCCAAAAAGAAAGTTGAACCATCAAGCGAAGAAGTAGTAAAAAAAGTAACGACTAAAAAAACTGCTGTCGCTAAAACCAAAACCACAACCGAAAAACCTGTAAAAAAGGCATCTGCAAAAAAAGTAACTACCCCCGAAGCTGTTGAACCCACACCATTAGAGCGGGTTGAGCCATACAGCCGTTTTACTGAATTTGATGTTAGCCTGTTTCAATCGGGCAAGCACTACAAGCTTTACGAAAAATTTGGCTCACACGTGGTTGAGCATAAAGGCGTTGTGGGGACATACTTCGCTGTTTGGGCACCCAATGCGCAATATGTGGCGGTTACGGGCAACTTTAATTATTGGGACAGGGGCACGCACAAACTAAACCCACGCTGGGATTCTTCGGGCATTTGGGAAGGCTTCATTCCTCATATTGGCGTTGGCGAAGTTTACAAATACTTTATTAAATCCTCAACCGGCGAAGAGCTGGAAAAAAGCGATCCATTCGCCCTGCGTTGGGAACTACCGCCGAGCACCGCATCTATAGTTGTGGATACCTTTTACGAATGGAAAGATCAGGACTGGATGGCTACCCGTTACCAGCACAATGCTTTAGATAAACCATATTCTGTTTACGAAATGCACATAGGTTCATGGGCACGTAACCCGGAGAGTCCTGATGAATTTTTAAGTTATCGCCAGTTAGCCGAAAAGCTGGTACCCTATATTACAGAAATGGGCTTTACCCACGTAGAGTTTATGCCGATAATGGAGCACCCGTACTATCCAAGCTGGGGTTACCAGATCAGCGGTTTCTATGCGGCGTCTTGTCGATATGGCTCTCCGCAGGATCTGATGTTTTTGGTTGAGGAACTGCATAAAGCAGGCATCGGTGTAATACTGGACTGGGTACCTTCACACTTCCCCGGCGATGCGCATGCGCTGTACAACTTTGATGGGACGCATCTATACGAGCATGCCGATATGCGTAAAGGCTTCCACCCGGATTGGAAATCCTACATATTCAATTACGGCCGTAACGAGGTCCGCGCGTTCTTAATCAGTAACGCCTTGTTTTGGCTCGATCGTTACCATGTGGATGGCTTGCGTGTGGATGCCGTAGCATCTATGCTGTATCTCGATTACTCCCGTAAACACGGCGAATGGGAAACCAACATTTATGGCGGAAACGAGAACTTAGAGGCCATATCATTCCTGAAAGAATTTAACGAAGCGGTTTACAGCCACTTCCCCGACACACAAACCATTGCTGAAGAATCAACATCGTTCACAGGTGTTAGTCGCCCGGTTTATACTGGCGGTTTAGGTTTTGGTATGAAGTGGATGATGGGCTGGATGCATGATTCTATCAATTATTTTGAGGAAGACCCGATCAATAGAAAATATCACCACAACGTGATCACTTTTAGTTTGATCTATGCCTTTACCGAGAACTTTATGCTGCCTTTCTCGCACGATGAAGTGGTTTATGGCAAAGGCTCCATGCTACGCAAAATGCCGGGTGATGAATGGCAGCAATTTGCCAACCTCCGCTTGTTGTACAGCTTTATGTTCACCCACCCGGGCACAAAATTATTGTTCATGGGTGCTGAGTTTGGCCAGGGTACAGAATGGAATTTCCAGCAATCATTAGAATGGTATGTACTGCAATACCCTAACCATAATGGCATAAAAGAAACTGTTAAGGCCCTGAATAAACTTTACAGATCAGAACCTGCGCTTTACGAAAAAGGATTCGACTATACCGGTTTCGAATGGATTGATGGCGGTAATGCTAATGATTCCATCCTGGTATACGCCCGCAAAGGCTACAACGAGGATGATGATCTGGTCGTGGTGCTAAACATGACCCCGGTTATCCGTCACGATTTCCGTGTAGGCGTTACCCAGGCAGGCGAGTGGAAAGAAATATTTAACTCCGATGCAGAAAACCTATGGGGTAGCGGTGTGTTAAATTCAAACCCGGTAGGCAGCGAAGTGATAAACTGGCATGGTCGTGATAATTCGATCAACATAACCATACCACCATTGGGCGCTTCTATATTTAAAAGGGTAAAAGCTATTAAAGATGTTCCTAAAAAGTATGAATTAAAGTAGTAATCCAAATTGTCATTTCGACGAGGAACGAGGAGAAATCTTCTTCGATTTGCAAAGCGAATATGCAGATCGAAGAAGATTTCTCCCTACGGTCGAAATGACAAAGGTAATAATGACCCAATGACAGCAAAGCAAATGACAATTTAAAATGAGCAAGCAATACGTTTATCTATACTTTATCGGCGGCATGATTGCCATCGGCGTCTTCATTTTTGACCTCGTAACCATAACCGCCGCAAAAATGACAACCGGCAGGTGGGCGCTCGATATCGGCCCGATCATCCTGTTCCTATACCTCTGCTACAAAACATATCACGAGAAAAAAGATCAGGAATTAATGTAGTTGGAGAGCTAAAAGCCCACAACTGGTTTCAGTTTAAAGCTGAAACCCCAGATAATGACAGTTTGTAACTGTCAACCGTAAACAACAACGCAAGTCAATGGCTAAATGACCCAATGACAGCGCAGCAAATGACTACCTGATCCAAAGTCTATCCAACATAAAAAACACAGCGAAAACAACGCTGGCAATCCCGTTGGTGGTCATAAAAGCAAAGTTAACCCTACTCAGGTCATTAGGTTTAACCAGTAGATGCTGGTAGATCAGCATCGAACAAAAGAAAGCAATTCCGATAAAGTAGGGGATGCCAACAGGCGTATAAAATACCGGCATAATCACAAATATGGCTGATAACACATGCAAAAAAGTAGATAATCTCAGTGCATTCACCTTACCCAAATAAGCAGGGATAGAGTGTAACTGTTCATGCACATCAAAGTCAATATCCTGCAAAGCATAAATAATATCAAAGCCGCTAACCCAGCATAATACCGATAACGAAAAGAATACAGGTGTAGCAGCGAAATGCCCGGTTACCACCAAATAAGCGCCAATAGGAGCTAAAGCCAATCCTAATCCTAAAACCAAATGACAAAGTGCTGTAAACCGCTTGGTAGCGCTATATCCCAGCACCACAAATAAAGCCACCGGCGACAAGAAAAAACAAAGCGAATTAATAAACCAGGTAGTAGCTATAAACAGCAGGCAATTGGCAATAGTAAATGTCAAAGCTGATCTCGCGCTGATCCTGCCCGAAGGAATATCACGCAACTTAGTCCGCGGGTTTTTAGCATCAATATCCCTATCCAAATAACGGTTAAACGCCATCGCCGAGTTCCGCGCGAAAACCATACATAAAACCATCATCACCAATTTCAGCCAGTCAAACCGGTACTCAGTAGTAGTCACCGCCAAAAAAAAGCCAATAAAAGCAAAAGGCATAGCAAAAATGGTATGCGTAAAAGTTACTAATGATAGATATTTTTTCATTTGTGTAATTATTCAATATTCTAAAATCGACCTTGTCATTTCGATTTATCCGCCTGTCATTTCGACCGGAGGGAGAAATCTTCTTCACCGTGTAAATCCGCCGTGCATTCCCGCTTTGCAAACCGCAGAAGATTTCTCCTTCCAGTCGAAATGACAATGTTTATTCGGAGATCTCTTTATTCAAAAAACTCCATTCAGGATTTAAAGATTCGATCAAAGCATCTTTCTTTTCCCGGCGCCATTTTTAATTTCTTTCTCCCGCTCAATTGCATGCTCAATATGACTGAAACGCTCGTAGTAAACCAAATTGTAGCAGTAATATTTTCCTGCGAAAGTTTTCTTATCGCCCTTGTTTTCCTTGTGTTCATATAGCCTTCTAACCAAATCGTTTGTAACACCTACATACAATACCGTTTTCTCGTAATTGGATGTGATGTAAACGAAAAAGTTATAATTCCACATTGTAATATTTTATTCCTGTTATCATTTCAATCTCTCGACCCTGTCATTTCGACCAAAGGGAGAAATCTTCTTCGCCCTGTAAGTCCGCCATGCTAATTATAGAAGATTTCTCACTCCGGTCGAAATGACAATTCTTTAATTCTTTTAAAATTCCTCACCCCTTACTTTCGGTACCACAAACCCATTATTAATCCCACCAATAAACCCCAAAATCTCATCCCTCCCCATCATAGTTTCCGCCGATGTAATATAATATCCTGGTGCTTCCTCAAAAGTTTCTAATAAAGCTTTTTTAAACCTAGCCACAGTCTGGTCAGTTTTAATGCTCGATTGTTTATCCGCCTTGGTAAAAACCAAAACAAACGACAATCTTTTTTCGCCCAGCCAATTGCAAAACTCTAAATCTATCTTTTGCGGCTCAAGTCTGCTATCGATCAAAACCATTACACATTGCAGGCTCTCGCGTTTATCAAGATAGGAGTGGATGAACTTATCCCAATCTGCTTTTTTGCTTTTGGAGGCACGGGCATAACCGTAGCCCGGTAAATCCACAATGTACCAGCTATCATTAACCAAAAAGTGGTTGATCAGCTGGGTTTTACCCGGCGTTTGCGAAGTTTTAGCCAAACCTTTTTTCTGCACAAGCATATTAATAAGGCTGGATTTTCCAACATTCGACCTCCCGATAAAGGCATATTCAGCTTTAACCGGCGGCGGCAATTTAGAAATTTGAGTGTTGCTGCAAATAAACTCGGCGGTTTTAACGATCATTGGGCAAAGATAGTAATTTAGTGATTAGAGATTAGTTATTGGAGATTAGTTGAACTTCGCTTATTTAATTCATCTTGTTATATCCTTACTAAACGATTACAAATATACATGTTTAAACACGTATATTTGTCTATGGATTTATTATGGTACATTATAATTGCTAAATTCATAGCCACCCATTTTAAAAGGGCGAAATAAATTAACAAGATCCGGCTTTAGCCAAACCCCAAAATATAAAACAATGGAAAACTACACCATCCCAGCTCAAACCCGCATCGGCCACGTACATCTAAAAGTAAGCGACCTTCAAAAATCACTTGATCTTTACTGCGGATTATTAGGTTTCGAAATTATGACCACCTACGGCGATCAGGCTGCCTTTATATCAGCAGGAGGGTACCATCACCATATCGGCTTAAATACCTGGCACAGCAAAGGCGCTTCACCTGCCCCTGAATACGCACCCGGCTTATATCACACCGCCATCCTTTACCCCGAAAGAAAAGATTTGGCCGTTATATTGCAACGCTTAATCGATGCCAAATACCCAATCACCGGCGCATCAGACCATGGCGTATCCGAAGCCATCTATTTAGATGACCCCGACAAAAACGGCGTAGAATTATACTGGGATCGCCCAAAAGAAGACTGGCCATTAGACGCTGAAGGTAAACTAACCATGTATACCCGGGCGCTAGATGCAAAAGGGTTACTAGCCTTAGCTAAATAACTCAAAATTCACCTTCTTTATAGTTTTAGATCAATGTCATTAAGTTAAGGAGAATAATTTTCACCCTCTTTCCGGCTTGCCGGAGAGAGGGTCGAACAGCGTAGCGCATTCGGGGTGAGTCAACTGTGCGCCTGGCATTTGCGCTAATGCTGCTCGTATAGTTCTCCGCCAAGCGATAAAAATCATGACAATCCTTTAATCCGTTTAATCATGGTTCAGACAATAATTCTCTATCTTTGCTGCATCTAATAACATGAGCGAAATAATAACACCCTACCAGGATAACGAAGTTGCTAAAAAAGCCCAGGTGGCTGATATGTTCAATAACATATCCAAAACCTACGATTTCCTGAACCATTTTTTGTCATTAGGCATCGATATTATCTGGCGTAAAAAAGCCATTAACGAATTAAAAAAAGATAACCCACAGCAAATACTGGATGTTGCCACCGGCACAGGCGATTTCGCGTTCGAAGCCCTAAAAATACTCAACCCTAAAAAAATTGTTGGGGTTGATATTTCACAAGGCATGCTCGACATCGCGCATCAAAAAATAACCAAACGCGGCTTAGGCGATAAATTCTCCATAAAATTAGGAGACTCTGAAAAATTACCCTTCGAAGCCGATGAATTTGATGCCGTAACCGTTGCTTACGGCGTACGTAATTTCGAGAACCTGGAAGTTGGTTTGGCTGATATTCACCGCGTGTTAAAATCAGGTGGTAAAGCTGTAATCTTAGAATTCTCTAAACCTAAAGCATTCCCTATAAAGCAGTTATATAATTTTTATTTCAGCTATGTAACGCCGGGTATTGGTAAGCTGTTTTCAAAGGATGCGAGGGCATATAGTTATTTACCGGAGTCGGTTGCCGCTTTTCCTGATGGCGAAAAATTTGTAAGTTTAATGCAGAAAGCAGGCTTTAAAAATACCAAACACAGGCCACTAACGTTTGGTATCTGTTCAATTTATACCGGCGTTAAATGATTAAATGCTACTTAGCTATTGTTGCCTTATTGTTTTGCAGTAATATATTACTTGCACAGGATAACCCGCCCGCCTGGGGTGGGGGTGCCGATCAGCGCGACCTTAGCTTTGGTTTCTCCTTTTCATACATCGAAAACTACTACAAAATCTTAAAAAAACCTAACTGGCAAACCCCGTTTCCCGATCCTCAAAATGGCAATCAACCGGTAACAAGTGCGGGTACCAGCATCAGTTCGCCAAATACACCCGGTTTCGCAGTTGGTTTCCTTACCCGTTATGATTTTACCGAGCATTTTGAAGTACGACTAACGCCCTCGCTCATTTTCGCGGATCGCAGCTTAAGCTATACTTACGCCGATACCACAGATAATGTCAAAAAAATAGTCCAAACCACCACGGTCGATTTTCCATTAGCCATCAAAATAAAATCCGATAGGCATGGCGATTTTCGGGGGTATTTTGTGGCAGGTTTAAAATATTCTTATTCAATAGGGGCCAAAGCTAATAGCGATAACACCGCTGCTTTAGTTGATCGAACGGTGAAAAATGTAGGCAGCTACGAGTCATATGAAGCAGGAGTAGGCTGCGATATTTATTTTGAATATTTCAAGCTATCGCCCGAAATAAAAATATCAAACTCCTTTGGCAATGTACTCCTTCCTGAAGCGCAGCCTTATTCGTCACCCATCAGTAAATTATTCCTTCATTCGCTGATGATCAACCTTTACTTCGAATAGTTAGTTAAAAAAAACTAATTTCGTGCCCAATAGTTTTATTACCTATGGCTAAAATTGCATTAATAACCGGCGCGACCGCCGGGATAGGCGAAGCAACAGCCGAACTGTTCGCTCGCGAAGGATATAATTTGATATTAACAGGCCGACGTATCGATAGGCTTGATAAACTTGCAGCACATCTCAACAAAAAATATAATGTAGAAGTTGCTGTATCATCATTTGATGTGCGTAACCGCGATGAAGTAGTTGAAAACCTGGAAGGCTTACCTGCCAAATGGAAAAAGGTTAACGTACTGATAAACAACGCAGGCCTTAGTCAGGGGCTTGATCCGATTGACAAAGGCGATATGGACGATTGGGACCGCATGATTGATACCAACGTTAAGGGCTTGCTATACGTAACCAAAATCGTATCCAACTGGATGATTACCAATGGCCATGGCCATATTGTTAATTTAGGGTCGATAGCCGGTAAAGAAGTTTACGCCAACGGAAACGTATACTGTGCCTCAAAGCATGCAGTTGACGCGCTGAATAAAGCCATGCGTATTGATCTGTTGCCTCACGGGATAAAAGTTACCGCGGTACACCCCGGCGCTGTAGAAACCGAATTTTCAATAGTGCGCTTTAAAGGGGATGAAAAACGCGCTAAAAAAGTATACGAAGGTTTTGATGCCCTATCCGCCGATGATGTTGCCGAAACCATCTGGTTCGCGGTATCGCGCCCGGCTCACGTAAACATCAACGAGCTAATTGTTATGCCAACCGCGCAGGCAAGCGCCGGCAATATTTTCAGAAAGTAAAATAAATGTGCAGATGTGCGAATATGCAGATGTGCAAATGAAAAAATCACTAAATGTAGATGTGCAGATGTGCGAACATGCAGATATGCAAATGAAAAAATCACTCAATCACTCATTCAAAAATCACTAAATGTCACTCACTACACAAATAGACCAGGATATTAAACAAGCCATGTTAGCCAAACAAGCCGACCGTTTACGCGGTTTGCGTGCTATAAAATCAGCATTGCTGCTGGCCCGTACCGAAAAAGGTGCTGCCGAAGAAGTTACGCCAGAAGCTGAAACCAAAGTTTTGCAAAAATTGGTTAAACAGCGCAAGGAGTCGGCCGAGATCTACAAAACGCAAAACCGCGCCGACCTTTACCAGGTTGAGATAGAAGAGCTGGAAGTAATCGAGGCCTATCTGCCCAAACAAATGAGCCATGAAGAAGTGGAAACATATTTAAAAGACCTGATAGCGCGCGTAGGCGCAACATCAGTAAAAGATATGGGCAAAGTAATGGGCGCTGCCAACAAGGAGCTGGCAGGCAAGGCCGATGGCCGTACCATATCAGAGCTTGTGAAGCAATTGTTGGGATAGTGGGTATTGAGTTTTGTGATTAGTGTTTGATTTTAAGTAACTTAATCAACGCAAATAACTTAATTTAACTTAATCAACTAAAAATCCTTGCAACTCAACTTCAATAAGCTATTTTTATAGCATAATAAATAGGCTGCTACTTAATTTTATTTTTTTAGCCGTTGCTTAGTTTATTTTAACGTATACATTTATATGAGTTTGGTACTTAAAGAGCAAAACGGATTTAGTTTTATTGATGAGGGTGAAGGAGAGGTATTATTATTGTTGCATGGCTTAATGGGTGCATTAAGCAATTGGGAAGAGGTGGTACATGAGTTTAAATCTCACTACCGCGTAATCATCCCTATGCTGCCGATATATGACCTGCCTTTACTAACCACTGGGGTAAAAACCATCTCTAAGTACATACATAAGTTTGTAAAATATAAAAAGTTAAAAGATTTTACCATAATTGGTAACTCGCTGGGCGGCCATGCCGGGTTAATATATGTATTGGCACATCCTACTTTTGCAAAAGCATTAGTGTTAACCGGCAGCTCCGGCTTATATGAAAATGCTTTTGGCGGAACATTTCCGCGCCGCGAGAGTTATGATTTTATAAAGGAGAAGGTAGAATTTACATTCTACGACCCTGAAACGGCTACAAAGGAACTGGTTGATGATGTTTTTCGAATCGTTAATGACCGTCATTCCGTAGTTAGGATATTAGCAATGGCACGTTCGGCTATACGCCACAACATGCAAAAGGATTTGCATAAAATTCATATCCCCGTTGGTTTAATATGGGGAAAGAACGATAAGGTTACACCACCGGAGGTGGCAGAGGAGTTTCATCAGTATCTGCCAAAATCCGAGTTGATTTGGATCGATAAATGCGGGCACGCCCCAATGATGGAGCAACCCGAAGAATTTAATAAAGCCTTAAAAGGCTTTTTAGAAAGAACAGGAATATAAATTATGCTTGCAGTTGAGTTAATTGCCGATGCGCTTCCCCCCATACACACCTCTGACACTGTGCAGAAGGTGTTTGACCGTATGGTGGAGTTTCGTATAAGGCATTTGCCAATTGTAAACCAGGAGCAGTTTTTAGGCTTGATAAGCGAGGATGATCTGATCGAAATATCCGATTACCAAACAGAAGTTGGCGCACTGGCTTTATCGCTGGTAAATCCATATGTATTAGAAGACCAGCATATTTATGATGTTATCCGCCTGTTTCATGAGCAGCAGTTAACCATTGTGCCTGTACTCGACATAAAAAAGAATTACCTGGGCGTAATATCCATCAATACCATGAACGAGTACTTCGCCCGCCTTACATCAGTATCGCAGCCGGGAGGCATCATTGTATTGGAAATCAATAACAAAAATAACTCGCTGGCCCACATGGCTCAGATCGTAGAATCCGACAATGCCCAGATACTAAGTTCATACGTTTATCAGCATCCTGATTCAACACGTATGGAAGTCACCCTGAAAGTTAATAAACAAGATATCTCAACCATAATAGCAACCTTTTTACGCTATGAGTATGATATTAAAGCCACCTTTAACCATACCGGCGATAACGACAACTCAAGGGATCGTTATGATTCTTTGATGAATTACTTAAACTTATAGTGTGATTATTGGTTCATAGGTAATGGTTCATTGTTCATAGAAATACAAAAACTATTACAACGCAAACTATGAACCATGAACTATCAACTACTACCCAAAAATGAATATAGCAATATACGGCAGGCAATTTAGTAACGAGGCTTTACCTTTAGTGCAGGAGGTTTTTGATAACCTTGCACAGCACAAAGTTGAGATTTACGTACATCACCTGCTTAACGATTATATAACCGACAAAATAGATACGCCGCCTTACCACGTCCTCAAAAACGGCGATACCATAAAAGGTTTCATCGATATTTTTTTAACCCTTGGCGGGGATGGTACCCTGCTGGATATGGTGAACGTAATTCGTGATACAGGCGTTCCCGTTATCGGCATCAACTTTGGCAGGCTTGGCTTTTTGGCCAGCATCAACAAAAGCGACATCGCTGCAGCCATCCATGCGGTAGTAAATAACGAATTTACTTTGGATAGCCGTGAGCTCATTAGCATTGATTCCGAACAGGAGATTTTTGGCGATGATAACTTCGCTCTGAACGATATTACCATCCATAAGCGCGATGACGCGGCGATGATTATCACCCGTGTATACCTCGATGGCGAATTTTTAAACGCCTATTGGGGCGATGGTATCATCATATCAACAGCAACAGGCTCTACGGCCTATTCGCTTAGCTGTGGTGGGCCGATTATCTTTCCCCAGTCAAATAGCATTGTATTAACTCCGGTATCGCCACATAACCTTAATGTAAGGCCAATTGTATTGCCCGATAGCTGCGTGCTATCATTTGAGGTGGAATCGCGCAGCAATAATTACCTGGTTACCTGCGATTCACGCACCGAAACGGTAGATAAAGTGGTTCGTTTTAAAGTTCACAAAGCCGGATTTGTGTTAAATTTGGTTAGGCTGAATAATGAAAGCTACTTATCTACGTTAAGAAACAAATTATTGTGGGGACTTGATGCCCGCAATTATTAAATTTGCTTAATGCTCAAATTTGTCACAGCTATACTTTTAACCTTCATCGCGTTTAATTTACAGGCCCAAACCTGGGAAGTAGGCGTGGGCGGTGGTGGCGCTGCCTATATGGGCGATTTGAACCCAACTAACCCCCTTAAGTTTAGCGGTGGCGCAGGTAGTGTTTTTGTGAAACGCAATTTTAACCCCTATCTGTCAGCTCGGTTAACCTATACTTATGGTTCCATCAGTGCAGTCGATAGCACATCAAGCGATGCGTTAACCCGCCAGCGTAACCTCAGTTTTACCGATCATTTGAATGAAATCAGCCTTATTGGCGAGTTTAATTTTATGAACTACATTGCCGGTGTAAGTCATAACAGGTACACGCCATTTCTTTATTTGGGCGTTGCTGCAGTGAACTACAATCCGACAGCTATTTACAGGGGTACAAAATATGATTTGCGCCCCCTGGAAACCGAAGGGGAGTCAAAGCCTTATTCAAATAATGCTATATCTATTCCGTATGGGGTAGGCATAAAATACAATATAACAGGCAGCTGGAACCTGATTGCCGATATTGGCTACCGTCAGCCAAATACCGACTATCTGGATGATGTAAGCGGAACTTATCCCGATCCAAGCAAGCTGCACAGTGATATCGCACGTATATTATCCGATCCATCGGGCGAAAAAACAGGTTCTTATATAGGCACACCAGGCACCCAGCGTGGCGACATGCGCTCGCGCGATACCTATATGTTTGCCCAATTCACCATATCCTATACTTTCGTTACCGAAAAGTGCTATTTCGAGCAGTAGTTAAAATGTCATGTCGAATTTATTTCGGCATTCCACAAGCTAGGTAAACAACATGAATGGCAACCTGCCCAGTGAGATGCTGAAACAAGTTCATCATGCCCCATGAAGCCGGTAACCTTCACACAATCACCACTCATTCAATCACTCAATATCGCCTGTAACAAAATCTTTTCCCCCTCATACTAAAAAAAGCGCAATTAAGTTTTACCTTTGTACCCTGAAAAAATGGGCAATGGTCATTAAAAAAATGTGCCCGGGCCAATCATTTTTAACATATATTAACTAACGGCATTTATTAATTATCATACTTTTGAGCAAGTTTTTACTAAAAGCATGTTTTTGTAAACCAATCTGCGGCTTTTAATAATTGACATAAAATGGGATATAAGGATCAGATTGATTTGTCAAGGTTACCGCAGCACATCGCCATTATAATGGATGGTAATGGGCGTTGGGCTAAAGAAAAGGGCAAATTAAGAATATTCGGCCATCATAACGGCGTATTATCGGTAAGGGATGTGGTAGAGGGTAGCTGCGATGTAGGTTTAAAATATCTTACATTGTATACCTTCTCATCTGAGAATTGGAACCGCCCTAAACTGGAAGTTATGGCTATTATGGAGCTAATGGTTAGTACAATTCATAAAGAGATTGATAACTTTATGAAAAAAAATGTACGCCTTAACGCCATTGGCGATTTAACCATGCTGCCCGAAAGATGTTTTAAGGAACTAAAAAACGCTATTGATAAAACAGCAGGCAATACGGGCCTTGTACTTACGTTAGCGTTAAGCTACAGTTCGAGGCGCGAAATTATTAACGCTGTAAAACAAATTGCAGGAAAAGTGCAGGCAGGCACACTAAGTATTGATGATATTGACGAAGATGTATTTGACAATAACTTATATACAAGCGGCATGCCCGATCCTGAGCTACTGATACGTACCAGTGGCGAAAACCGCATAAGTAACTACTTGCTTTGGCAAATAGCTTATGCCGAATTGTATTTTACAACAAAATTATGGCCCGACTTCCGCAAGGAGGATTTGTTCGAAGCCATACTTGATTATCAGAAACGGGAACGCCGTTTTGGCCTGATCAGTGAGCAGGTTAATTAAATTTTTGCTTTTAACACTTTTTAACAACTGTATAAATTATTTTTAGCCTCTTAAATATTCGAATGAATAAATACCTTTTTGCTATTCTTTTCTCTGTAGTGAGTACTGCTGCTATGGCGCAGGTTCCCCAAGCCAGGCAGTCGTTGTTCAAATCGTCAATACCGGCTGATAGTTTAAGTTACCTTAACCCTAAGGATTACATTATTGGTGGCATTAGTGTTACTGGTACAAAAAACCTCGATAAGGACGTATTGATAACCATATCAAAACTAACCAAAGGCGATCGTATCAACCTTCCGGGCGAAGCCAATGCAAGCGTTATAAAAAACTTGTACAACCAGGGCCTTTTTGATGATGTGCAGTTAAACATCACCAAAATGACAGGCGATACAGTGTATTTGGAAATAGCCGTACACGAGTTACCTCGTTTATCAAAATTCCATATCACAGGTATCCGTAAAGGCGAAATTGAAGACGTACAGAAAAAATTAAGTGATAAAACAGGTAAAATTGTTAATCAGAATTTACTGAATACCAGTATAGCTATCATTAAAAAGCATTTTAACGAAAAAGGCTTCTTAAATACCACCGTAGCAATAACACAACGTGTTGATCCGGGTGATGCTAACAGTATCATTTTGGATGTAGTTATTGATAAGAAAACCAAAGTGATGATCAACAGCGTTACCTTTGAAGGTAATTCAGCCATATCAAGCAAAAAGCTAAGTAGCTACCTTAGTAAAACGCGCAAGCGCAGGTGGTATAACCTTTTTGGTTCTAAAAAATTCAAATCAGATCAATATCAGGACGACAAGGATAACCTGGTTGAGCAAATGCAGGATAAAGGTTACCGCGATGCTGCCATCTTGAGTGATACGGTTACTAAACATGATTTTGAAACAGTTGATATTCATATCAAAGTACACGAAGGCCCTAAATATTACTTCGGTAACATTAAATGGTCGGGCAATGCCAAATACCCAAGTGATCTGTTAAACAAAATATTACGTATTAAAAAAGGTGATGTATTTAGCGAAGATGCGTTAAACAAACGCCTTTCAGGCCCAACACCTAATAGCGATGACGTTTCATCATTGTATTTAAATGATGGTTACTTAACTTTCAGTCCCGATCCGGTTCAAACAAGAATCTATAACGATACTGTTGATTTGGATTTGAGGATATTTGAAGGCCCGCAATACACTATTAACCGTGTTATATTAAAAGGTAACGATGTTACCAATGATAAAGTGGTTATGCGTGAGATCCGTACTAAACCGGGTCAGAAATTTAACAAGGACCTGCTGATCCGCAGTACACGTGAAATTTCGCAATTGGGTAACTTTGATGAGCAAAAAACTGAACCGAAGCCAACCAATATCAACCCACAGGATGGTACTGTTGACATTATCTTCAACGTAGTTGAAAAACCTTCTGATCAGATTGAGCTTTCAGGTGGTTTTGGTGGCGGCCAATTGGTAGGTACCTTAGGCTTAACATTCAATAACTTCTCTATCAAAAATATATTCCACCTTAAGGATTATAAGCCACTGCCAAAAGGCGATGGTGAGAAGTTGAGCATCAGGGGTCAGTCAAGCGGTAAAACATATCAGAACTACTCGCTAACATTCTCTGAGCCATGGTTGGGTGGTAAAAAACCAATTTACTTCGCGGTATCAGCTTACACGCAATTAAGCTCAACCGAAGGTGAAGTTGCCGTAACCGATCCTAACTACAACAAGTTACGTATTAACGGTGTGGGTATCACTCTTGGTAAAAAATTAAACTGGCCTGATAACTACTTCCAGTTAAACTACTCGTTAAACGTTGACCACTATAACCTGGACAACTATACCGGTTACCTGTTCCAGAATGGTACGTCATACAATATCAAGTTAACACAGGAACTTAGCCGTAACTCTTTAGATGCACCTATCTTCCCAACAACTGGTTCAAACATTAAATTTACCGCGCAGGGAACTCCGCCATATTCATTATTCAATGGTATAAACTATGCCATAGCAACACCGGAGCAACGGTACCATTTTGTAGAGTATTACAAAATGAAATTTGACGCGCAGTGGTTCACTAAAATTGTAGGCAAGTTTGTATTGATGTCGCAGGTTCGTTTCGGCTTCCTGGGCGAGTATAACCAACAGGTAGGTCAATCACCTTTCGAAAGGTTTAAATTAGGTGGTGATGGTATGCAGAGTTACCAGTTCTTACAGGGTAGTGATATCATTGGCTTACGTGGTTACCAAAACTTCTCTATCATACCGGTGGGTGATAACTACACAGTTGATAACAACGTAGGTAGCCCGATATACACTAAATACACATTGGAATTGCGCCACCCGATCATCGCGAGCGAATCAGCAACTATATTTATGCTGGCCTTTGCTGAGGGTGGTAACGTTTGGGATAGCTTTAGCGCTTATGATCCATTTAACATTAGGCGTTCAGTTGGTGTTGGAGCAAGAGTATTTTTACCTATATTTGGTTTACTTGGACTTGATTATGGTTACGGTTTCGATAAGATACCGGGTATACCTGATGCAAACAAGGGTCAGTTTAGCTTCTCAATTTCGCAGAGCTTAAGTGGCGGGTTTAACTAAATCAGGATAAAATTTATGAAGAGAATAATTTTTCTATTGTTTTTTACGTTAACAGCATGCACAGGAGCATTTGCGCAACGCCTTGCCTTTGTTGATTCTGATTACATTTTAAAACACATGCCGGATTATATCTCCGTACAAAAGCAATTAAATGCACTATCAGACCAATGGCAGCGCGACGTTGATAACAAGTTTCAGGAAGTTGACCGATTGTATAAAGCCTATCAGGCTGATCAGGTTTTGATGACACCTGACATGAAAAAAAAGCGCGAACAGGAGATTGATGATAAGGAAAAAGCCGCTAAAGATTTTCAACGCCAAAAATTTGGCCCGGATGGCGATCTGGTACAACGCAGTAATGCACTGATAAAACCAATACAAGATCGTATAGCAAAAGCAGTTCAGGAAGTTGCCGAAGGTGATGATTTGGATATGATATTTGACAAAAACAGCGAAGTTATTATGCTGTATGCTAACCCCCGGTATGATAAAAGTGCCGAAGTAATAACAAAATTGGGTTTAAAGCCCGGAGCCCTTGCTAAATAAATTATTTATATATATAATCGCACTAATTAATTAAACACAGAACAAAAACAATGAAAAAATTATTAAAAGTTGCTTTAGTTGCAGTATGCATGGTAGTAGCGGGCAACTTTGCCAAAGCACAATCTAAAATCGGTTACATTAATACTAATCAATTAATGGAGTTGCTTCCTGAGATGAAAACATTGCAAACACAAATGCAGGCATACCAAAAAACTTTCTCTGATCAGTTGGCTACAATGAGCACTGAATTACAGAGCAAAGGCCAGGATTACGAAGCGAAAAGAAGCACTATGACTGATGCTTCACGTACTGCAACTGAGTCTGAATTACAAGATATGCAAACACGTATCACCACTTTCCGTGATAACGCTCAAAAACAAATCGAAGCTAAAAGCAACGAATTGTTAAAACCACTTACCGATAAAGTTCGTGCAGCTATACAAGCTGTTGCAGCTGCTAAAGGTTACGGTTATGTGTTAGATTCATCACAAATCGAATTGATCGTATCACCTGCAGGTGATGATTTGATGGTTCCTGTAAAAGCTAAATTAGGCTTACAATAATCACATTATAAAATCATTTTATTTAAAGCGTTCCGATAATCCGGAACGCTTTTTTTATTTTTGTATCAGTGCTAAATAATAAACCCATAGGTATTTTTGATTCCGGCTACGGTGGCTTAACCGTATTTCGTTCCATTGCTGATCAGTTGCCACAGTATGATTATGTGTATTTAGGCGATACCGCCCGCGCGCCATACGGCAATCGCTCATTCAGCGCAATACATCAATATACCTGGGAGTGTGTGCAGCAATTGTTTAAGATGGGATGCCCATTGGTGATCCTGGCCTGCAATACCGCATCTGCTAAAGCATTACGCACCATCCAGCAACAAGATCTTAAAACTGAAGATCCGTCAAAACGTGTATTAGGTGTAATCCGCCCTACAGCCGAAGTAATTGGCAATTATACCAAAACCAACGAGATAGGGGTTCTCGGCACTAAAGGTACCGTGCAATCAGGCTCATATTTGCTCGAGATCGAGAAGTTTTCTCCCGAGTTAAAAGTTTACCAGCAAGCCTGCCCGCTATGGGTACCACTTATTGAAAACGGCGAACACGACAAACCCGGCGCCGATTATTTTGTAAAAGAATACCTGGATCAGATATTGGCACAATCGCCCGATATTGATACCATTCTACTCGCCTGTACCCACTACCCGTTAATGCAGGACAAGATCCAGGCCTATCTGCCCAAACACATTCAAACCGTTGCACAAGGCGATATTGTAGCCAAAAGTTTAATCGACTACCTGCAACGCCATCCCGAAATGGAGCAATCCATCACCCAAAACGGCACCCAGCATTTCTTCACCACAACAGATGATACTACCGATTTTGACCTGCACGCCACCAGTTTTTTCGGCGCACCGGTAAAATCACAATCGGTAGTAACTAAAGGATAATTAATACACTACTCTTGTCATTCTGAGTGGAGCGAAGAATCTGTAAAGCAGTTTACACTCGTACAGATGCTTCGTGCCTCAGCATGACAATTCTTAACCACTGACAAAACACTGTCACCACCATTCCCCAAATAATTCCCGAAATTTGAATTGTTCTTTACCTCTTTGCGCCGCAGGCGGAGAGAGGTCGACGAGCGCAGCAACGTCGGGTGAGTAAAAAAGTCTACCCTTTCAACAGAGATTTAAACACCTCTTCAACATAATTTATTAAGTTTGCAGTTACCATAAAAATACATTGAGTTTTTACCTTACATATTTCGCAATTGGTATCGGACTGTTCGCGTTTTCAGCCGTATTTGCCTTGGTTGGCGTATATGCCGAGCGTAAGGTATCCGCATTTATTCAAGACCGTTTGGGCCCAACCGAAACCGGTAAGTTCGGTATGTTGCAAACTCTGGCCGATGGCTTAAAACTAATCCAAAAAGAACTAATTGTTCCTACCGCCGCTGATAAGCTGCTATTCATCATGGCGCCGGCTATCATTTTCATAGCCGTATATATGGGCTTCGCCGCCATGCCCTGGGGGCCGGGATTAGTGCCAACCAGTTTAAATTTAGGTTTATACTATGTTTTCGCCATTATCTCTATCGAAACATTAGGCATACTAATGGCCGGCTGGGGATCAAATAATAAATACTCCATTTTAGGATCGATGCGTTCCGTAGCGCAAATCATTTCTTACGAAATCCCGGCTGGTTTTGCCATCATCTCCGTAGTGATGATCGCGCAATCATTAAATATGCAAACCATCGCAACACAACAAGGCATATTATCAACCGAAGGCGTGAAGTTTTTTGGCTTTTGGGATGTATCCAAAATAGGCGGCATATTCGCCTGGAATGTTTTCAGGGCTCCGCATTTGCTCATCGCATTTGTAATTTATTTTATCGCCTCATTAGCCGAAAGTAATCGTGCGCCATTCGATATACCCGAAGCAGAATCCGAACTGGTAGCCGGTTTTCATACCGAATATACCGGGATGCGTTTTGCATTCGTGTTTTTCTCAGAATATTCGATGATGTTTTTAGTGTCGATGATCAGCGTAGTGCTCTTCTTAGGCGCATGGAATACCCCACTGCCAAACATCGGCGCGGTACGCTTAGCCGACTGGACAACAGGCAACGGCTGGGGTATCATCTGGATACTAATAAAAAGTTTAACCCTGGTAGGCATCCAAATGTGGATCCGGTGGACACTACCACGCCTCCGCGTAGATCAGCTGATGAACCTATGCTGGAAAGTACTAACACCACTCGCGTTTGCCTGCATGCTAATATCAGGCATATGGCGAGTGTTTTTAATGTAGAAAAAGAGTTATAATTAAATCAATTGTCATTCTGAGCGAAGCGAAGAATCTGTAAAGAAGATACCAAGCGATAGATAAAAGATAGAAAAGTAGAATCAAGAAAATCCCTGAATCCCATAAATCAAGGTTCAGACAATCAATGAGAAACAAAGCAATCAACGGATTTACCACTGCATGGAAAGGCCTCAGCCTCACCATCAGGCATCTTTTTGCCTCAAATGCCAAAAGAAAGGTAATCCCCGCCAGCGATAATAATTACTTTAAACAGCTCGAAGGTACCAATACCATACAATATCCAAAGCAATCAATTCCTGTACCCGAGGTTGGTCGTTACCAATTGGATGTAGAAATAGACGACTGTATTGTTTGCGATCTTTGCGCCAAAATATGCCCGGTAAGTTGCATTGATATTGAGTCCATCAAAGCAACCGAAGTAATCGGTCAAACATCCGATGGCTCCAAAAAAATGCTGTACGCCGCCAAGTTCGATATTGATATGGCCAAATGCATGTATTGCGGCTTGTGCACCATCGTTTGCCCTACCGAGTGCATCGTAATGACCAATCAATACGACAAAACAGTTTTCGAACTAAGCGATCTAACCTACAAATTCTCGGATATGACCGCCGAAGAAGCTGCCGAAAAGCAAGCGCTACTGGATAAGCAATTAGCCGAAAAACAAGCCGCTAAATTAGCAGCCATGAAACAAAAGGAGGGAGGTGCATGAATTTAGTACAGGTGCTTTTCTACGTAATGGCCTTTATTACGTTAGCTTCGGCCATTTTTGTGGCAGTGAGTAAAACTTTGGTAAGGTCTATCTTCATGTTCTTCATTACGCTGTTTGCTTTGGCAGGTCTGTATGTTTTGGCTTTGGCCGATTTCGTGGCGATAACCCAAATTGTAATATACGTCGGCGGCATCTTAGTACTGATACTATTTGCCTTCATGCTATCTGGCCGCGAAACATTGGATGCCTTACAAAAACAAAAAAATCAATTCATCAGCGCCAATAAAGTAGCTGCATTATTTTTGGCAGCGATATTCTTTATTGTTTTGCTGAATATGGTTCTTAAAGTAGATGCTGATCATCTGCCCTGGATAACCAACGCGATAAAAACCAATAACGTCATCACGCCAACCAGCATCACCACAGATAACATCGGCATTAATTTAATGACACGCTATTTGCTGCCATTCGAAGCAATATCTATTTTATTAATGATGGCACTTGTAGGCGCTGCCCATCTATCACGAAAGGAGCAAACGCTATGATATCATTAACCGATTTCCTGGTGGTAAGCGCGGCGCTGTTTTGCATTGGCCTGTTTATGGTGGTATCCAAAAGCAACGCTATCCAGATATTGATAGGTATTGAACTAATGCTGAACGCCGCCATCCTAAACCTGGTAGCCTTCGGTAAATACGACCGCTTAAACAATGGTGGGCAACTATTCGCGTTATTTGCTATTGTACTGGCCGCCGCCACAACAGCCGTGGCTTTGGCTATCATACTGAACGTTTACCGTCGCTATAAAACCATCGACCCTAATAAGGTTGACAAACTGAGGGATGAATAATGAGAGTTTTAACCGTCATATTTTGCTTGTTTATATCGGTAAACGCCCTGGCGCAAACTACCAGTAACGAACCATTGTACGTTGTTGATGGAAAAATAGTCCCATCAATCAAGGACCTTAAATCTCACGATATTTATGAGACTGCTCTTCTTTCGGATTCAACAGCGATAGGCATTTACGGCAAACAAGCATCAAACGGTGCCATGGTAGTAACCACCATGAAAGGCCAGGCTGTCATCTACCAAAAAAAACTAATCCAATTCTCCGAAAAATATAAGAACTACTTAGCAAAGAAAGGTAACGATGATAACCTATCCTACGTTATCAATAACACCATGCTGATAGCACGTACCAAACATACCGTTGAGGAACTATCTGACCTGGATCCCGCCAATATCAAAAAAGTGGAATTTAAAACCGTCCGCCAATTTAAGACCGATGCCACCGTAGTAATAACCACTAACGATCAATAAGCAATTTGAATACATCTATACCATATCAGGATATATCCATCATCTACTATGCACTTGCAGCAGTAGTTATGCCGTTTATTGCCTTTTTAATAAACGTTTGCCTGCCGGGCAAAACTAATAAGGTGAGTGGATGGGTATCAACCTTGGCTATATTCACAAGTGCGGTATTGTCGGCGTTGGTATTCGCCAAAATATGGGGACAACAGCCTTTGCATACACAACAATTGTGGTTTACCATCGGTACAAGTAAATTGTACGCGGGTGTTTTATTAAATAATCTATCGGTTATATTGCTGCTGTTGGTTAGTTTGATAGCCTTGCCGGTACACATCTATTCTACCGCTTACATGAGTCACGATGCCAGTTACAAGCGTTACTTCACCTACCTCAGCTTCTTCTGTTTTAGTATGCTGGCATTGGTTGTGGTGGATAGCATGTATCTATTCTACGCTTTCTGGGAATTGGTAGGTTTTTCATCGTACTTATTAATAGGTTTCTGGTTTACGAAAGATAAAGCAGTCTACGCCAACAAAAAGGCCTTCATCATCAACCGCATTGGCGATATTGGCCTGTTAGTTGCCATTATCATTCTCTTCACCCAATTCCATACTGCGGATATTGTGCAGCTTTTTGGCGATAATGGTTTAGTAGCTCAATCATTCATTAAAAATGGAATATGGATAGCACCGGCATCACAATTGCCTGCTGTTTACCAATATATAGCCTGCGCCGGTATTATGCTGGCAGTAGCAGCAAAATCTGCTCAGTTCCCTTTACATACATGGTTGCCCGATGCGATGGAAGGGCCAACATCAGTATCAGCATTAATCCATGCCGCTACTATGGTGGCTGCGGGTGTTTTTTTATTAGGTAGAGTTTACCCGATCTTCAATACCGCCGAGTTAAACGCGCTTGCCATTATTGGTTGCTTTACCGCGTTCATGGCGGCTACCATAGCCCTCACCCAAAATGATCTGAAACGCATACTGGCTTACTCCACCATATCCCAATTAGGTTTTATGATTATGGCGATGGGTATTGGCGCTTATGCCTCCTCATTGTTCCATTTGGTTACCCATGCGTTTTTTAAATGCCTGTTGTTCCTGGTTGCCGGTATCGTTATCCATCAGATGCAGCATATCAAAGAGGAAAACAATCTCGATATCGACCCGCAAAATATCCTGTACATGGGTGGTCTGCGTAAAAAACTGCCTTTCACTTTTATAGCTGCAATTGTTGCTTCGCTGGCATTAATCGGTTTGCCGTTAACTTCGGGTTATCTCTCCAAAGATGGCATCCTGATACAAGCCTTCGAGTGGTCGGATGGCAAAAGCTGGTATTACCGCATGATACCTGTTGGCGCTATATTAGCCAGCATATTAACCGCGTTTTATATAGGCCGCCTAATTGTAAAAGTATTTTTCGGCGAGTTCAGGCTCCAAAAGATCAATCCGCATATCCACATCCATTGTAACGATGGCGGCTGGCAATTCAAGCTGCCGCTACTATTTTTAACCATTTGCTGCTTATTCCCGCTGTTCTCGTGGAACCCACTGGTTTACGAGCACGCCTGGATCTTCAACGCTTTTTCTGGTCCCGGGTTTTTAGAACGGGTGAATATCTACCACACCATTATCCCGGCAGGGGCAAACCTGGTAAATATATTGGTGATCTATTTCGCTTACAGTATCTATGTAAAACGCAATACATTTACCTTCGATCAAACCGGCTTTTTCTTCCGCCTGTCGTACCACGAATGGTATATCGATAGATTTTACAATTCCGCTATCGTAAAACCGATATTATCATTGAGCAACGCCTCATCCTGGTTTGATAAAAACATTATTGATGGCTTCATCAACCTGTTGAAAAATATAGTACTATCCATTTCAAAAATTACCGCCTGGATAGATAAATATATCATTGACGGTTTTTTACATTTACTTACGGCAATAGTGCAGCTAATTGGCAACTTTGCACGTAATTTTCAAAGCGGTAAAATTCAATACTATTTGTTCAGCATGCTGGCTGTAATACTGGCGCTGTTTATTTTAAAAACGTTGATTTAGTTATGAGATCGATGCCTAAAACATACTCAATTCAAGTTCCCCTCTCGAGAGGGGGAGTGCAGGCCAGCGCGGTTGCAGGGGTGTGTCTATGCGCCATAAAAAAACGTTTAACTTTCAACCTTCAACTTTCAACACAACAATGCTAACCCTGCTCATATTTTTACCCATCCTGTTTGGCTTTATCATTGTGGTGCTGCCATCAAGCATGCGTGCGAGTTTTAAATACATTACCCTGCTGGCTACCTTGTTGCAGTTGGCTATCAGTGTATATATCTACCTCAATTTTAAAACGGGGGCAGCTTTTGGTGGTATCGATCATGAAACACAGTTCCAGTTCCTGCAAAAACTACCGTGGATACATCTAAACCTCGGCAGCCTCGGCACTATGCAGGTAGATTATTTTGTAGGGATAGATGGCATATCGGTAACCCTCTTACTCATGACTTCCATAGTAATGGTTGTCGCAGCGTTATCATCATGGGAGATCACCAGCAACCTAAAAGGTTTCTTCGCGTTATTTTTATTGCTTGATATGGCACTGATCGGTGTATTCTGTTCACTCGATTTCTTCCTGTTCTACATATTTTATGAGTTGATGTTGCTGCCACTATATTTCCTTATCGGAATGTGGGGCGGCGCAAGGCGCGAGTACGCGGCTATCAAATTCTTCCTGTACACGCTCTTCGGTTCGGTTTTTATGTTATTGGTGATGATTGGCCTTTACCTATCGGTTAAAGATCCAGCCACCGGCAACCACACCTTCAACATGATCCAGATGATGAATCCGGCAAACTACACGCCCGGTTCAATATTCAATGTGCTTAGTCATCAAACCATATTTGGTATATCAGCCCGTACGGTTGGCTTTGTGGTATTATTTGTCGCATTTGCCATCAAGGTTCCGGTAGTGCCCTTGCATACCTGGCTACCCGACGCGCACGTAGAAGCGCCAACCCCTGTATCTATCATACTGGCAGGTATCCTGTTAAAAATAGGCGGCTATGGTATCATCCGTATTTGTATTGGTATTTTCCCTGAGGTAGCCACATCCGGCGCTTTCTGGCTGGGACTATTAGGTATCATTTCCATTCTATATGGCGCATTCAACGCCCTTGCTCAACGCGATTTTAAACGGATCATCGCTTATTCATCCGTATCACAAATGGGCTTCGTGCTATTAGGTATCGCCTCGCAAACCACCGAAGGTATCAGTGGAGCAGTATTCCAAATGGTGAGCCATGGCTTTTTATCGGCAATGCTGTTCTTCCTGGTAGGAGTGGTTTACAATCGTGTACATGATCGCGACATCTACAATTTCCGCGGTTTAGGCACGCTTATGCCGAAGTATATGGTATTCATCATGATCGCCTTTTTCGCGTCATTAGGCTTGCCCGGTTTCTCAACCTTTATAGCTGAAGCATTCTCGCTAACAGGTGCATTTAAATCGGCACTGTTACCAAATTGGTTGGCTATCTGCGGTGCGATAGGTATCTTATTCAGCGCCTGCTACTTCCTGTGGACATTACAACGCATGTTCTTCGGCTCAGTATCCCTAAAAGGCGGCGACATCTGGCGTGCAGCATTAGTCGACCTGAAACCCCGTGAGATCATCGCTTTGATACCTCTGGCATTAACAGCATTGGCTCTAGGCGTAGTGCCATCGCTGGTATTTGATAAGATAAACGATTCGGTGCTGGCACTGGTAAGCTTTACAAAAACTTTCATCCGCTAAAATGCACGATCTGCTACCATATATCCACGATTCCATATCCAATTTATTGGGTAGTGTGCAGTTTTTTATGCCCGAAGTTTGGCTTAGCGCCTTATTTATCATTGTGCTGATAACCGACTTGCTTTTCGGCAGAAACTCCCAAAAGCTATGCAAAACTATTGCTTGCGTTGGAATATTGTTGATTTGTATTTTAGACCTCGGGCAAAAGGATTTTGTAAAACAAAGTGTGCAGGAGAACATCCCGTTATTTCTTTTTAATAACTCTTTGTTACTCACCCGCGCGGCCGTCAACTTTAAACTAATCATTGATGTGCTGGCATTTGTGCTATTACTTTATACCGATTGGGATCATAAATTACGTGCCCACAAAAAAGGTCTGTCCGATCTGTATACCATTATCATCGCATCGGTATTCGGCTTACATCTAATGACGATGGCGGTTAACCTGCTATCCATTTACCTGTCAATAGAAATGGTTTCCCTGGCTTCTTATTTATTAGTGGCCTATCGCTCCGAAAATGCGTTCAGTACCGAAGCCGGTTTAAAATATGTATTGTTTGGGGCAGCGGCATCAGCTATTATGCTTTATGGCATTTCATTATTATATGGCTTCACAGGGTCTTTAGATCTGTTTGACGATAATTTTGTGCAGGGTTTAGCACAAGCAAACGGCATGGCTGTTTCCTTTGCTTTGGTACTCGTGCTCTTAGGTATCGGTTTTAAATTATCATTTATCCCGATGCATTTTTGGGTGCCCGATGTTTACGAGGGGGCTTCAACGCCTGTTACCGCATACCTGTCAACTCTGCCTAAAATAGCGGGCTTTGCCGTATTGATTAATTTCCTTACCCCGTTCATCTTTTCTGCCAAACGAATCGACTTTGATTTTAAGCTGTTCCTGTCCGTAGTAGGCATCGCAACCATGATAGCCGGTAACTTTGCCGCTGTACTGCAAACCAATGTAAAGCGCATGCTGGCTTATTCAAGCATTGGGCACACGGGCTTTGTTTTAATGGCGATAGTCACCTTTAATCAGCAAGGCATTACGGCGCTTACCTGGTATTTGCTCGTATATGGTATAGCCAATATTGGGGCACTGGTACTGGCCAGCTATTTTGCCAATGTAACCGGCGTCGAAGATATGGAGGGTTATAAAGGCCTTGGCTTACGGTACACTACCGCTTCGGTATGTTTTGTAATTATACTCATATCATTAACCGGTTTGCCCATAACTGCCGGGTTTACAGGTAAAGTGTTTGTATTCTCTGCGGTTTATGGCGTCTACCAGCAAAATCATGATCTGTGGCTTTTACTGCTGATGATAACCGGTGCCTTAACTACCGTAGTTTCGCTGTTCTATTATCTTAAAATTCCACTCAATCTTTTTATCAAAAGATTGGAGATTGTTAAAGAACCTGTAAGTAAATCGTATAATTTGCTTTTTTTAGCGACGATAATATCTGTGTTGCTAATTTTATTGGGGATTTTCCCAGATTTTGTTATTAATTATCTATAATCAGGAGTCTTTGAAATTTTTTTTGTTAAAAAATCAACAAAAGTTCATTTATATGTGATTTAAATCATAATTTCAGGCGTTTTTTAATCAGTTCTTATACTAATGAAGCGCTATCTCCCTTTTTCAATTATTATTCTTATACTGGCTTTAACTTTTTTTTACCCATCAGTCGAAGTAAATTCCCTCACAGATCCCAAATTTAACACAGGTGATATTGCCTGGATGCTGATGTCAACAGCCCTTGTGCTGATCATGACACCCGGACTCGCATTTTTTTACGGTGGTATGGTTACTAAAAAGAATGTAATATCAACCATGCTGCAAAGCATCATCTGTATGGTTATCGTAACTATAATGTGGGGCATATTTGGTTTTAGTTTAGCATTTGGTAATGATGTGCATGGGGTTATAGGTAATCCCGGTACTTATTTTATGATGAAGGGAATGATGGGAAATGCAACCTGGAAGTTGGCGCCAACTATCCCGTTATTGCTTTTCGCCATGTACCAGTTAAAGTTCGCTATTATAACACCGGCACTTATCACTGGTGCTTTTGCAGGGCGTATCCGTTTTAATTCATACATCATATTTGTATGCCTGTTCACCATATTCATATTCTCGCCATTAGCACACTGCACATGGCACCCCGACGGCTTGTTAAGCAAGCTTGGCGTACTTGATTTCGCAGGTGGTACTGTTGTGCACATGTCTGCAGGTTGGGCGGCGTTGGCATCAGCATTATATCTAAGGCGTCGTAACGAAGTTGACCATACTCCCGCACGTGTTACTTATGTAATCATAGGTACCGGGTTATTGTGGTTTGGTTGGTTCGGCTTTAATGCTGGTTCCGCATTTGGTGCAAATCATTTGGCGGTACTTGCACTGGCAACCAGCACTACAGCCTCAGCGGCAGGCGGTTTAACATGGATATTTTTTGATATGCTGCGCGGTCGTAAACCATCGGCCATGGGTACTTGTATAGGTGCTGTTGTTGGTTTGGTTGCTATAACCCCTGCGGCAGGATATGTATCTATACCGCATTCATTAGCTATTGGTATTATATCGGCGGTAATAAGTAATTTAGTGGTAGAGTGGCGTACACGTACCACCATTGACGATACACTTGATGTATTCCCATGCCATGGCGTTGGCGGTATGGTAGGTATGGTGCTTACCGGCGTTTTTGCCAGTCAGGATATCAACCCCAATAATACTACTGGCGATGGTTTGTTCTTCGGCCATACACATTTGTTTTTTGTACAATGTATAGCATTAGTGGTGGTATCAATATTCTCATTCTTTGGCTCATTGTTGTTACTTAAGATTACCGATATGATATCTCCTCTGCAAGTATCCGACGAGGAAGAACTTATCGGTTTAGATATAAGTCAGCACGGCGAAAAATTGTAACCTGGTTTGCAGGTTACAAATAAATTGCTAATATTTTTAGTTTTTTAATAAGATAGTCTTATATTTGAAAACTAAATTTATTATCACAATGAAAAAAATCTTATTTTTATTAGCGGCTTCCGCTATGGTGTCTTGTAATGCTAACCAAAAATCATCTGGTGGTACCGATTCTTCCAAAACGGATACAACCAAAACAACAGTTACCACTTCAACTACTGAAAAGAAAGCAGATGTGGATCCATCATCGTGGAGCTATGAAACTGACACAGACAAAATGACCTCCAAATTGTCTTATTTCGCAGCGATCAATGCAACCAATAAATTGCAATTTGGCGCTCCCTATGAAGGTGGCTCAACCGCAACCGTCACAATCAGAAGCAAAGCAAAAAAGAACGAAATTATCTTAACAATAGATAAAGGTCAGTTCATTTGCGACGTAAGCGATGGTTGCGCTATTAAAGTTAGGTTTGATAACGAGCCGGCAATTTCATTTAATGGTAGTGAACCATCTGATTACAGCAGTACTACCTTATTTATTCATCCGGAGCCAAAATTCATTGCTCATGCCAAAACAGCAAAGAAGATGATTGTTGAAGCTGAGTTTTACCAGGAAGGTATGCAGGATATGGAATTTAATGTAGCTGGTTTAAAGTGGGAACACTAGTAATTGGGTAATCTTGTAAAAAAGGCAATATGCTGCATATTGCCTTTTTTATTTTATTCATTTAAAATAGTTAACAAATTGTTCATAATTACTTCATATTAATACGAATTAATGACAAATTGGATAAGCTAAAATCTAAATAAACTTTTACCTTTGCCACCTCATTCTCAATCATGAGCGATCAGATTAAACATGAATGCGGTGTGGCATTTATCCGCCTTTTAAAGCCACTTTCTTTCTATCAAAAAAAGTACGGTACTGCACTGTACGGCCTTAACAAGCTTTATCTTTTAATGGAGAAACAACACAACCGTGGCCAGGATGGCGCCGGCGTTGCAACCATTAAACTAGATGTTGAGCCTGGTAAACGCTATATAAGCAGGCATCGATCGATGGCCTCAAATGCTGTTGCAGACATTTTTGAGTATATCCAGAAAAAGTTTGCCGACATACAGAAGGAAACCCCGGAACGTATGCAGGATGCTGAATGGCTCAAAGAACACATAAGCTTTACCGGCGAAGTGTTATTGGGCCATTTGCGTTATGGTACCCACGGTAAAAACAGTATCGAAAACTGTCATCCCTTCTTACGTCAGAACAACTGGATGACCCGTAACCTGGTTATTGCAGGTAACTTCAACATGACTAATGTTGATGAACTATTGCAACAACTGTACGATTTAGGGCAGCATCCAAAAGAAAAAGCCGATACGGTTACTGTTTTGGAAAAGATAGGTCACTTTATTGATACTGAAAACCAGGGATTATTCGACCAGTACAAACGCGAAGGACACGACGATAACATGGAGATCAGCAAGCTGATAGCCAATGATATGGATGTTGCTAAAATTCTGCGTAAATCAGCCAAAAACTGGGACGGTGGTTATACCATCGCGGGTATATTAGGCCACGGTGATGCATTTGTAATGCGCGACCCGGCAGGTATCCGCCCGGCTTATTATTATGCTAATGATGAGATCGTAGTTGCTGCTTCTGAGCGCCCCGCTATTCAAACTGCCTTTAATATCCCGATTGGAGATGTTAAAGAAATACAGCCCGGCCATGCGCTTATCGTTAAAAAGAACGGTAAAATAACTGAGGACATGATCAGCGAGCCTCGCGAGAAAAAAGCATGTTCTTTTGAACGGATCTATTTTTCACGTGGTAGCGATGCCTCTATTTACCGTGAACGCAAGCAATTAGGCCGCCTGCTTTGTCCGCAGATATTAAACGAGATCAATCACGATGTAAAAAATACTGTATTCTCCTATATACCAAACACTGCCGAGGTGGCATTTTATGGTATGGTTGAGGGTGTACACAAATACATCAAAAAATACCAGCGCGATACATTACTAAGCCGTACCGATAAAATAACCGACGAAGAATTGACGGAAGTTTTAGCAATGGCCCCACGCGTGGAAAAGATCGCGATAAAAGACGTTAAGCTCCGCACATTCATTACTCAGGATGCCGACCGTAGTGAAATGGTTGCCCACGTTTATGACACCACTTACGGTTTGATTAAAAATGGAACCGATACGTTAGTTGTTTTGGATGATTCAATTGTTCGTGGTACTACGCTTAAGCAAAGCATCCTGAAAATTCTGGATCGTTTAGGTCCTAAAAAAATAGTGGTGGTTTCATCTGCGCCGCAAATCAGGTACCCTGATTGTTATGGTATCGATATGTCGCGCATGGGCGAGTTTGTTGCTTTCGAAGCAGCAATAAGCCTGTTGAAAGATGCCGGCATGGATGATGTGATACTAAAAGTTTACCAGCAATGTAAAGACAGCGCTACGCTGCCTAAAGAAGAAGTGGTAAACTATGTAAAAGCCATCTATGCGCCCTTTACCGATCAGGAAATATCTGACCGTATAGCCAAGATCATCACCCCAAAAGAAATAAAAGCAGAGGTAAAAGTACTGTACCAAACGTTGGATAACCTGCATATAGCCTGCCCGGATCATACCGGCGACTGGTATTTCAGCGGAGATTTCCCAACCCCTGGTGGCAACAAGGTGGTTAACCGCGCCTTCGCCAACTGGATGGAAGGCAAAAACCAACGTGGTTACATGTAATTTGAACCGATATTAAAGAATAACACAAAGCTCTTTTGTATTGCAAAAGGGCTTTGTGCGTTTACACCCTGTTGTTGGTGTCTTCACCATCGGTATTCGGAAGATGAGGTTTGCTTCTTTTACAACGAGTCTTTTATAAAAAAGAGAGGGGCTGTCATGCTGAGGCACTCGAAGCATGAGCGTAAAGGCCTTTGCCCACATGCTTCGAGTGCCTCAGCATGACAGCCTTTTATCTTCTGAACACCTATGGCGTTTTCACTGCACTACTTCACCAATCTCGAACAATGTAAAATACCAATCTGTTTTATATCTTAGCCTTTCATTGCCTCATTACCTATGAAAAAACTTATTTGTACCGTATTCTGCGCTTTACTATTATCAAATACTGTGTTTGCACAGGAAAAGCAAACCCTGCAACAACTCCAGCAGCAATTTGTCGACCTAAAATTCGGGATGTTCATCCACTTCAATATCCCTACTTATATGAACCAGGATTGGCCTGATCCTGAAGCATCGCCATCCATATTTAATCCCACAAAATTAAATTGCGACCAGTGGGCTAAAGCCGCTAAATCAGCGAATATGAGCTATGGCTGCTTAACTACCAAACACCACAGTGGCTTTTGTATTTGGGATACCAAAACCACGGATTATAACGTAATGAATAGTCCGTTGAAAAGAGATGTGGTAAAGGAATTTACTGATGCTTTTCGTGCTAATGGCTTAAAAGTGATGTTATATTACTCAATTTTGGATACTCACCATCGTATTCGTCCTAACTCAATAACACATAAAGATGTTGAAATGATAAAGGCGCAATTAACTGAGCTTTTAACCAACTACGGCCCAATTTCAGCATTAATTATTGATGGTTGGGATGCGCCATGGTCAAGAATATCTTACGATGATGTGCCTTTTGAAGATATCTATAACCTGGTAAAATCGCTACAGCCAAATTGTGTAATGATGGATCTTAACGGTGCCAAATACCCCGCCGAAGGGTTATACTATACCGATATAAAAACCTACGAAATGGGAGCAGGCCAGCGCATATCTAAACAATATAACAGTATGCCGGCGTTAGCCTGTTTGCCTATAAATAGCGCATGGTTTTGGAAAACTAATTTCCCTGCAGATTCAGTTAAAAACCCTGCTATGCTGGTTAATAATTACATCATCCCTTTTAATAAAGTTGATTGTAATTTTATACTGAATGTGGCGCCAAACCGCGATGGGCTTATTGATGATAATACACTAACAGCACTTAAAACTATAGGTAAAATATGGAAGAACGATGGCCCCGCACCAAAACTGCCAACTATTGATGCGCCAATAATTTCATCAAACCTGGCAAAAAATCAACCATCAAATTCGAGTTGGAGCGATGATATGAATATTATGGACTTTGCCAATGATGATGATTTTACCACTTCGTGGATATCAAACCCTACGGTAAAGAGCCCTTGGTATGAGATTGATTTTGATAAGGATAAAGGATTTAACACCATTGTAATTGCCGAGCAAAAACAAAACATTACCAATTACCGCCTTGAATATTGCAGCAATGGCGTTTGGAAAACATTATTTGATGGCGAGAACGGAAAAAAGATAAAAATACATCGCTTTGATAGAGTATGGGGTAATAAGGTAAGAATCTCTATAGTCAAAGCCGATCACCAGGTATCAATAGCAGAGTTTCAGGTATATAACGAGCGGAGGTAAGGCATATTGATAAATATTATGCCATTAATAATCATTAATGGCATAATATAATATCTTTATAACGCCAATGCCGTTAATCGATAAACTATTCACTTACAGGCCCCAATATTTAAATATAGCAATTCTGCTTGCGTTTTACCTGTTAATCAGTATCCCGGCATCGGCCCAAAAAAAGTTTACTGTAAGCGGGAATGTTAAAGACGCCACTACCGGCGAAATATTAATAGGCGCTACCATAACGCTAAATAAAACCTCAACATCAAGCAATAATTATGGCTTTTACTCATTAACCGCTCCAGAGGGTAACTATATTTTAACCGTAACCTATGTGGGTTATGTACCCGCTGTATACACCATTGCCTTAACCGAAAATAAGGTGGTTGATGTAGGCCTTAGCCCCAAAGCGGAGCTACAAGAAGTCGTTATTAATGCACACGCCCGAAATAATGACAACATAGTATCGCCACAAATGGGGGTAGAGAAGCTGGATATGTCGCAGATCAACAATGTTCCGGTTTTGTTGGGTGAGAGGGACATTCTAAAAACGTTATCCTTATTACCCGGTGTTAAATCTGCCAGCGAAGGCAATACGGGCTTTTACGTTCGTGGTGGTGCATCCGATCAAAACTTGATTTTGTTAGATGAAGCCACAGTATATAACGCTTCGCATTTATTTGGTTTTTTCTCCACTTTTAACTCCGATGCTATAAAAGATGTTAGCCTGTACAAAGGGGGCATACCCGCGCAATACGGTGGACGTTTGTCATCGGTATTAGATATTAAAATGGATGAAGGCAATAACCAAAATTACGTAGTACAAGGCGGCCTCGGACTCATCTCATCCCGCATCAAAGTGGAGGGCCCGATAGTAAAAGACAAAGGTTCTTTCATGATTAGCGCCCGCCGCACGTACCTCGATCTGTTCCTGAAAGCTTCCTCCGATTCAACCGTAAAAGGTAGTCAGCTATATTTTTATGACATCAATGCCAAAGCCAACTACCATTTTGATGATAAAAATGTACTGTACCTTTCAGGATACTTTGGCAAAGATGTACTGGGCCTGAAAAATACCTTCGGTACCAATTGGGGTAATTCAACAGGTACTTTGCGCTTCAATCACATTTTTAATAGTAAGTTGTTTTCAAACACTTCGCTTATCTACAGTAATTATAATTACGATATACAAAGCTACCTGCCTGGTAATAACTTCAACGCGGTATCGCAAATAACCGATCTTGATTTTAAAGAAGATCTTCAATATTTTGTCAGCAATAGCCACACTATTAAATTCGGGGTTGATGCTTTGCATCATAACCTCGCGCCAGGTAGTATTACCGCTGATGCTAACTCCAGTTTTAACGATAAAACGATAGAACGTCGCTACGGATTAGAAACCGCCGCCTACATAAGTGACGAATGGCATGCAACTGATAAGCTAAGTCTGCTTTATGGCTTTCGTTTAAGCGATATGTTTTTATTTGGTCCCGGAACTTTCAATACGTATGATGCTTTGGGAAATACCGTCACATCAAATACCTATAATTCGGGGCAGATTGTTAAGCGTTATTTTAATTTAGAGCCCCGTTTCTCAGCAAGCTATAGTTTAACACCCGAAGCATCCCTAAAGGCATCATACAACCGTAATACACAAAACATACACATCATCAGCAACTCCACCAGCAGCACACCAACTGACTTGTACGTGATGAGCAGCAACAATATTAAGCCCGAGATAGCTGATCAGTTTTCAACCGGATATTTCCGTAATTTTAATGATAATATGTTCGAGTTCTCTACCGAGGTATATTACAAGTGGCTGGAAAACCAGATAGATTACAAAAATGGCGCACAGCTTATCCTCAACCAGGATGTGGAATCGCAACTGGTATATGGTACAGGCAGGGCCTATGGCATTGAGTTTTTCCTGAAGAAAAAATATGGCAAGTTCAACGGCTGGCTGGGCTATACCTTATCCCGGACCGAACGTAAATTCGCGGCAATAAATAACGGCGACTACTATCCGGCTACGCAGGATCGTACAAACGATATATCTGCCGTAGGCATCTATCAATTCAGTAAAAGATGGTCGTTCTCAAGTACATTTGTTTATGGTACAGGCAACCCGGTAACTTACCCTAACGGCAAATATGAAATAAATAGCTTAACAACTTTTTACTATTCGCAGCGTAATGCGAATCGTGAACCTGCTAATAATCGTTTAGATTTGGGCGCTACGCTCGAGGGTAAACCGCATAAAAAATATCATTCCAGCTGGACGTTTGGTATCTACAATGTTTATGATCACCGTAACCCTTATGCTATTACCTTCCGCGATAGCAAAACCAATCCGGGAACCACAGAGGCAGTGGAAACCAGTTTATTCGGCAGGGTGCCATCGGTAACCTGGAACTTTAAGTTTTAATAAGCATGAAGAGTATCAAATTAAAATACGGATATATTGTTGCCGCAATAATTGTACTGACAACAGCATCGTGCCAAAAAGTTATCAACCTGAAACTGAATAACGCCCCATCGCAAATTGTTATTGAGGCTAACATAACAGATCAAGAGGGCCCTCAATATGTAACTATCACCAAGTCTGTACCTTTTACTGCTACCGATAATTTCCCAACAGTAACAGGTGCTGTAATAACGCTTAATGATGGCGTGGGCAGGCAATTGCACTTTAACGAAGTTCACCCGGGATTGTATATACTTTACCCTTTTCAAGGTGGTGTATATGGCCGAACTTATACCATAACAGTAAAAATAGGAGATACAACTTATACAGCACAATCTACCATGCCAACAGTTTCGGTACCGCTTGATTCAATAACAGACAAGCCCAATGTTTTTGGTAAAAGCAGCCTGCGTACCATTACCGTAAACTACCAGGACCCACCGGATATAGCTAATCAATACCTGTTTGTTTTATTTGTAAACAGCGTTGAAGCTGGCACCATTTTTACCAACGACGATAGCTTTACCAATGGCCGTTATGTAAAAGAGGATCTGTTTCAAACCGATATAGATATTCATCCTGGCGATACTGCCAGTGTTAACATGCAGTGTATTGATAAAAATATTTACCAATACTGGTACACGCTAAGCCAGCAGCAAACTGATGGGCCGGGAGGCGGGGTTACGCCATCAAATCCGCCATCAAACTTTAACAATAACGCGCTTGGTTATTTTAGCGCGCACACCATTACAGGTAAAAGTATAATTGTTTATTAATATGTTAACAGGTTTACTAATAAGGCCGATTAAGCCTGCTGATTACGAACAATGGCTGCCCTTATGGGATGGTTATAATGAGTTTTATGGGCGTTCTGGCGCAACAGCGCTTCCGCTTGAGATAACACAAACTACATGGGCTCGTTTTTTTGATCCTGATGAACCGGTTAATGCGCTGGTTGCCGAAAGTGATGGAAAGCTTGTAGGCCTAACGCATTATATTTTCCATCGCAGTACTATAACAATAGGTCTTAGTTGCTATTTGCAGGATTTATTTACAAATGAAGCCGCGCGTGGCAAAGGGGTTGGGCGGGCATTAATTAACGGTGTTTATGAGCGTGCAAAGCTTGCAGGTTCGTCAAGGGTTTATTGGCAAACCCACGAAACAAATATCACCGCGATAAAACTATACGATAAAATAGCGGAACGCTCAGGTTTCCTGGTTTATCGCAAGCTGATTTAATTGAAACAGGCTAGTCCGTATGCAATTGTATTACCGGAGTATTGATTGGTTTAGCCAAATCATGCCCGTTGACAACTACGCCTTTATAAATTAAGTTTTCTGTATTGGTGATAACCTCATCCTTTGGTGTTTTGGTGATGTTTACCTCATTTAAAGTGATGTTTTTAAGCGGCTGCCCATCTACACCTACAGCATAAATCCCGGTTTCGCCGGCATAATTGCAGTTTACATTTTCAATAGCAAAATTGTTAAAATTAGTAGGATAGTGGCCACCGCGTGCGCCCGAATAGTTATTCTCAAAACGTATAAACGCCGCGAAGGCGGTGTCGCATTGTACATTTTGTACATGGATATTTTCAATAAATCCACCACGATCTAAATTTGATTTAAAGTAGATGGCGCTTAAACAATGATGGATATAATTATTGTACATATAAACATTCCTAACCCCGGCCGACATTTCACTGCCGATGCAAAGTCCGTTGGCTTTTGAGGTAAATACAGAGTTACGCACAATCACATTTTCCGTTGGTTGTCCTATACGCCAGGCATCCTGGTCGCGACCAGCTTTTATGGCGATGCCGTCATCGCCTGTATCAAACTTGCAATTCTGTATAAGCAAGTTAGTAGTTGATTCCGGGTCGCAGCCATCGTTATTTAAGTTGTGGCTGTTGATGGTTACATTTTGTACCGTAACGTTATTACACAACACCGGATGTATTACCCAATACGGCGAATCTTTAATAGTAATATCTTCTATCAATATATTTTTACAGCCAAAAAACTGGATCATGTCTGGTGGCAAATGATAGCCCTCACCAAATACTCGCTCATAAACCGGCACATTATGCCCGCCCATTTGTCTTAATTTAAGCTGATCTGCAGATCCTTGCGGCCGCCAAGTGGCAAATGCTTTACTTGCCGATCCATTAATAATCCCATGCCCTGTTACCGCTATATCCGAACATTGGTAAGCGTACAACAGCGGACAATAATTAAACACCTCCGTACCTTCCCATAAACTTAATACCGGCGGCAAATAATCTTTCGGATCGCCGGAGAAAACGAGTTCGGCGCCATCCTCAAAATGTAAATTTACATGGTTTTTTAAAACTACGGGCCCTGCAATATAAAACGAGCCTTTGGGTACCAATACTTCTCCGCCGCCACTTACACTACATAGGTCTATTACTTTATCGAAAACGGCTTTGGTATCAGTTTTTCCATCCGCTATAGCGCCATAACTGGTAATGTTATATACAGCATCTTTAAATTGTGGTGGATTGATATTTTTTAAGATGCCATTTACAGCAGCATTAAAGTTATCGTCCTGAGCTTTGGTAGTTGAAGCAAGCAACAAAGCTGGCAATAATAAAAAGAGTAACCTTAGTCGGGTTATATTTATCATCGGTATTTTATTTAGGTAGAGAATTGGATAGCATAAAAATAAATCATTTATCCATATGCATTACCAATTTAAGCTTAATTTAGTTTTTTTATCAGCGTGAAAAAACAGCTCATTATACTTTGCCTCTTGCAGTTATTCATTTTACTGACTTTCGGTCAGGATAAAACAATCCCGTATGGTAATAATCCAGCCGCTGGTAAGTACTACGATATACGTGGATTTAAAATGTATTGCGAAGTTTACGGAACAGGTAAACCATTATTAATGATACATGGCAATGGCGGCGATATATCTGCCTTCACCAAAAATATCCCATATTTCTCCAAAAAATATATGGTGATCGTAGCAGATAGCAGGGCGCAGGGCAAATCGGTAGATGGTAGAGATTCCTTAAGTTTTGAAATGATGGCGGATGATTTTGCAACCTTGCTGGATGTAATGCACATCAAATCGAGCTATGTAATAGGTTGGAGCGATGGCGGTATTAATGCATTGTTATTAGCTATGCGTCACCCAGAGAAGGTTATCAAACTTGCCTCAACGGGGGCCAATCTATGGCCCGATTCAACAGCATTAATTCCATCTTATTGGAAAGGCGAACGCGATGATTACAATGCCAATAAAAACAAAACCTTCGCCACAGCTAAAGAAAAAAACGACTGGAAAATATTTATGCTGGATTGGCTGCAGCCTAATGTCCCACTTTCAGCATTGAAACAAATTAAATGCCCGTCACTAATCATAAGCGGCGATCATGATCTGATCGTTTTGCAACATACGGTGCTTATTTATCAAAATATTCCGCATGCTTATTTGTGGGTATTGCCTAATTCACCGCATCATACCTTGCAAGCTCATGCCGATGAATTCAATAAAAAGGTAGATGAGTTTTTTACTCAACCCTTTCATAACTGGAACTAATGGAACAACCCAACAATATATTACACGGCAAAACCTTAGAAATGATATTGAACGAATTGGTAGCCCACCACGGTTGGCCCGAGTTAGGTTACCGCATCCGCATCAATTGTTTTTTGGATGATCCCAGCATTAAATCAAGCCTCAAATTTTTGCGCAAAACACCCTGGGCCCGCAATAAGGTGGAAGATTTATATATCGAAACTTTCGCCGGGAAGGGTAAATAGTTAATGTTTTGTGGCTAAAGCCGGAACCAATCTTTTCTAGATAGTCCGTTGGCTGAAGCCAACGGCAATGAAGTTGTTAGTAAGATATAAATTAATAATCTCAAATTAGAGCATCATTGCCGTCCCATTTATGGGGCGGATAAATGGGCAACAATAATACGGCTTTAGCCAAACCTTTTGAATCTGCAAATTAAAAACATCCGCACATCCTAAGAATGCTTCCGCTTATTATTCATTTTAGCTTTAGTGCCCGAGCTGTAATTATAAGTTTTGGCATTTGCCGCTTTTTTCTCATGGAAAGCTTCACCAACTACAGGCGCGTTTTTATCAGCTTTGGCGGGTTTCTTTTCAGTCGATTCTTCTTTGTCTTTGCGTTCTTTATCGATAATCAAATCATCAGGTAATTCAGATAATGCCATTTTTCTGCCGATGACCTGCTCTATCTTTTTAACCTGCACCAATTCAATATCCGTAGCAAAGGTGATGGCTAAAGTATCCTCATCACCTGTTTTCTTAATTACACGATTCACAAACAGCTCTTTTTCTTCAGGCAGATCCAGGTGAATAAAGAACGGAATACCCGAAATATCAACCTCCTCAGTATTCTCATTAGCGATCACTAAAACCCGCAGCTTATCATCGCTCTTAAAAATATTAATATCCGATATACCTTTATCCTCGCTAAACATTGGGTTTAAAATCACCACCGAATCACGTAACTGTGGTTTCAGGTTTTTATAAACGGTATTAGCCGTAATACGGGTGTTTACAAATACTACTACTTTGGTGAACAACTCGTCATCCTGCATAAACAGGCTCAACAAGTTTAATTTAGTTCTGAAGTTGGGCAGGTTATATAATATTTGCTGGTAAGTATCTAAAGGTGTATCGTTTAATTCTTCTACCTCCACAATGGCAGGTTGTTTCATAAACGGGGCTATCATTTTCTGCAACTTATCATGCAGTACCTCGGTAAATACCAGGTGCTGGCATTTGGTGATGCTGTTAGCTAATTCAGCAACGGGTAATTGCAAGCCTTGCTTAACAATCAGTTCGGCATCATCAACAATAAATAAGTCTATTTTATTTAGGTTGAGGCCCAGTTTGAGGTAGATGGCACGTGCCCGGTCAGGCGTAGCGACTACAATATCAGCGCCATCGGCTAAAGCGTCCATTTGCGCTTCGATACCGGGAGCAACGTATAAGCCAACAATTTTTACCGATGGGTTTTTGTTAAGCGCATCAAACTGCTCAATAACACTGAATACTTTTTCCTTATCTGGTACTAATACCAACACCCTTGGCGCATCGTCAAATCCTTGCCTGATGCGGTTTAATACAGTAATGATGTAAGTGCTGGTTTTGCCCGCTCCTTCAGGAGCTATCGCGATAACATCCTGCCCGCCAATAATCCGCGACAAAGTTTTTTGCTGTATCTCTTTCGGACTCAAATATCCCGCTTCTGTTATTGTACGCGCTAAACCCTTATTCAGCTTAAATTTATCTAACCACACCATCAAAAAAATATATTAAGCCGCGAATTTACCTATTTTAAATTAAAGCGTTGCCTGTCATCTGTTAAACAGTGTACTTGTCATTCTGAGCGGAGCGAAGAATCTTCTGTACCATACAAAGTTCGCTTTGCAAATCGAAGAAGATTCTTCGCTCCGCTCAGAATTACAAGGAGGGAAATGTCTACAACTTAATCCAATCCGTTCCCTCAGTCATCATCGTTGAAAACGTACTTTTTACCGGCAAATCCATATAAGGATAAGTAACTTTTGATAAATATAAGCCCTGTGGGTAAGCAGGAATAATAATTTGCGGTGTGATTTTTTCAGCCAGGTAATGCTCAAATTCATCAACGCTCATTTCGCCTTTGCCAATCTCCAGCAAACGCCCCACAATAATGCGGATCATCTTACTTAAAAAGCGGTTAGCCGAGATATAGAAACGAATCTTGTCGCCATTCTTATCTGTAAACAAGTTTGCTGTGCTTACATGGCAAATGGTGTGATCAATGCGGTCGGGCATTTTGCAGAAGGCGCGGTAGTCGCTGTATTGGGGTAAAAGCGCCACCGCCTTTTGCATTTTTTGTAGATCGAGGTCCTTTTCTGCATAAAATGAGCTGAATCTGCTCAAAAATGGGTCTTTATAAGTATGGATAAAGTAATCGTAGCTGCGTTGTATGGTATCAAACCGGGCGTGGGGCAGGCCCTCCATCGGGATAATATCAAAAACGGCAATATCATCCGGCAATATTTTATTCAGGCGGAAGAAGAGGTCAAAATCCCATTCCTGTTCAATATCAACATGAAAAAAAAACTGACTCGCATGTACCTGTGCGTCAGTTCGCCCGCAACCGGAAATGTAAATGGGTACTTTTAACAACTTGGTTAAGTTAGTTTCCAAAACTTGCTGCACACTTAACGCTTCCGGGTGCTTTTGCCATCCGCAATAATTAGTGCCATGGTAACCTATGTGAAAAAAGTACCTCAAATACTTAATGTGTTATACTTTTTTTGGAGGCAAATCAAATGCGATAGCATTGTGATCAAAGTTGCCTTTATGCGCGCCATCACAAAACGGTTTGTTTTGCGATAAGCCACAACGGCAAATGCTTACAACGGTTCTGCCTTGTAAGCCATAATTGTTGCCTTGCATATCTACTATTTCAAAATCGCCGTCTATTTTAACCGATCCGTTGTTATTTATGGTAAGTTTTGTTGTTGCCATGTATGTTTTTTGTTTGTGGTCGAAGATAGTCAACTTGTATAACACTCAAATATTAAAGTGCAATCCGGATTAATTCTAAATGGACGGAGAATGATTTTTTAATGTTATATACACATATATTAAAATAATGATAAATTGCTTTTTTTGCATCTACCATGAAGAACCTACTACTGCCAATTATTTTTGTACTTGGGTGTTTTAGCGCGCAGGCGCAAACTACAAGAGCTACTATTGTAACCAAACCCGATACGAATAGCATAAATACATTTTATGTGGGCAATAAGTTTCCTTTGGTGAAACAGGCATTTATTAAGCTTCCAATTGGCTCAATAAAGCCGGGTGGTTGGTTAAAAAAACAATTAGAATTACAAAGTGACGGGCTTACAGGCCATTTAGATGAAATAAGCATTTGGCTTAACAGAACAGATAACGCATGGCTAAATAAAAGCGGGTTAGGTAAATATGGTTGGGAAGAATTGCCTTACTGGTTAAAAGGTTATGGCGATATAGCTTACATGCTGAATGATAAGCGAATGCTGACCACTACCAAATTTTGGATAAATGCTGTAATTAACAACCAGCGACCTAATGGTGATTTTGGGCCGCTTGTGTACAAAGGAGAGGGCAAACGCGACCTATGGACTAACATGCCGATGTTGTGGTGCCTGCAATCCTACTATGAATATTCTAAAGATGCGCGTGTAATTAATTTAATGCGTAAATATTTTAAATGGGAACTGAATATTCCTGATGATAAGTTTTTGCAGGATTATTGGGAAAATAGCAGGGGCGGGGATAACCTTTTAAGTGTTTACTGGCTATATAACCGCACCGGCGAAACATGGCTTTTAGATTTGGCCACAAAACTTGATCGTTGCACAGCAAACTGGCGCCAGGCAAATAATTTACCTAACTGGCACAATGTAAACGTAGCCGAATGTTTCCGTGAACCAGCAACTTATTACCTGCAGAGTCATTTATTATCTGATTTGAATGCGAGCTATAATGACTTTAACCTTGTTCGTAATATTTACGGGCAAGTACCCGGCGGGATGTTTGGGGCTGATGAAAACGCCAGACAAGGTTATACTGACCCAAGACAAGCTGTTGAAACTTGCGGAATGGTTGAACAAATGACATCAGATGAGTATTTATTGCAATTTACAGGTGATACTTTTTGGGCCGATAACTGCGAAGACGTTGCTTTTAATACATTCCCGGCAGCGTTTACTTCTGATTACAAAGCCCTCAGGTATTTAACGGCACCCAACATGGTGGTAAGTGACAGTAAAAACCATTCGCCGGGTATTGCTAATGATGGTCCGTTTTTAGCGATGAATCCTTTCAGTAGCCGTTGCTGCCAGCATAACCACGCTGCAGGGTGGGTATATTATGCTGAAAATAGCTGGATGGCTACATCCGATAAAGGTTTAGCTGCCCAATTGTACAGCGACGGACAGGTTAATGCAATTGCAGGTAACGGCCAAAGAGTTAATATAACTGAAAGCACACACTATCCGTTTGAAGAGCAAGTTGTTTTCCGTATTAATGTAGCTGCCAGCGTTAAATTCCCGCTTTATTTACGCATACCAGCTTGGTGTAATAACGCAAGTGTAAAAGTTAATGGTAAAGTAATCCCGCTTAATACGGTGCCCGGCAAGTATATAAAACTAACCTATACCTGGAAAAACGGTGATGTGGTAGCATTGCAACTACCCATGCATATAAAGGTTAAAACATGGGAAAACAATAAAAATAGTGTTAGCGTTAATTATGGCCCGCTTACATTCTCGCTGAAAATTGCTGAAAATTATGTCAAAAAGAATAGTAAAGTTGATGTACAGGGTGATGCAGGCTGGCAAAAAACTGCCGATCCGGCTAAATGGCCTGCTTATGATATTTATGCGGCATCCCCATGGAATTATGGATTGTTGCTAGATAAAAATGCATCGGCCTCTTTTGCAGTGATTAAAAAGAGCTGGCCAAAAGATGATAACCCGTTTACCAATACAAATGCACCAATACAACTTGTGGCAAAAGGCAAGCAAATAATATCGTGGACAATTGATCAATACGGATTATGCGCGGTATTGCCACCAAGCCCGGTAGTATCTGATCAACCTGAAAAAACCTTAACATTGGTACCGATGGGTGGTGCACGGTTAAGAATATCAGCATTCCCGGTGGTAAAATAATAATGATGTATTGGCTTTGTTATAGTTTGTTTTATTGGTAAATCGATAAATTGATTCTATATTAGCTTATTATTCTTTTATAACCTTTAAATTATATACCCAATTCCGATGATTAAGAAGAAGCTGTCAATAGTTGATATTGCCAATAAGCTCAATATATCAAAAACTACGGTATCCTTTATTCTGAATGGCCGCGCCAGGGAAAAACGGATAAGCGAAGAGCTTGTTGAGCGGGTATTGAAATTTGTAAAAGAGGTTGGTTATAAGCCTAACTCACTGGCTAAAAGCTTGCGCACCGGTAAATCGCACATTATCGGTTTGATGGTTGAAAATATTGCCGATCCGTTTTTCGCAAACATCGCCCGTTATATTGAAGACGGGGCCTATAAAAATGGTTATCGTATAATTTATTGCAGTACCGATAACGATGCTGATAAAACACGCGATCTGATTGCGATGTTTCGCGACAGGCATGTTGATGGGTACATTATAGCCCCGCCTGTTGGTGTGGAAGAAGATATTGCTGAACTATTAAAGGACGATCTGCCGGTTGTTTTATTCGACAGGTATTTCCCGGGAATTGATTGCAGCTATGTGGTAACTGATAATTTGAATAGCACCTATACCGCTACGGAATATTTAGTGGAGCAAGGGTATAAAAAAATAGCTTTTATTACTTTAGAATCTCATCAAACCCAAATGCAGGCACGTTTAGATGGCTACAAGAAAGCGTTGGAACAGAATAATCTTGATCCTTACATCAAAGAAGTGGCACTTAACCAGGAGACTAAACTTATGTCGGAGCCAATTGTCGATTTTCTTAAAAACAATAAGGATCTGGATGCTATAATATTCGGCACAAACCGTATTGGTACTTGTGGTTTAAAGGTGATTCATAACATGGGTATCAGGGTACCCGATGATATTGCGGTAATATCTTTTGATGATCATGATGTTTTTGAATTGTACACCCCATCAATCACCGCTATTGCGCAACCAGTAGAAGAGATTGCCGCCAATACCATAAACATATTGTTAAGTAAACTGGATTCATCAATCCCTAATACTGATAATAAAAAAGTAACCCTGCAAAATGATTTGAGATACAGAGGGTCATCACAGGTTAATCCTAAATTATCGACCGTAAAGTAGTAAGCTTTGACTTTATAAGCGGTCTTTTAAACGTTGTTTAACGCCGCTTTCCCATTCGCTTTTTAGTATACTCAATATAATGGAGTCGCGCCTGCCGCCTTCGCGGGTAGGTATGTTGCTGCGCATAATGCCTTCAACCGTACAACCAATGCTTTTCATGGCTGCTATGCTGCGTTCATTTCTGGCATCAGCTCTAAATTCAACACGCTCCATACCCAGCTCTTCAAAAGCAAATTGCAGCAATAAAAATTTGCAGTGCTTATTCAATCCCGTACCTCTGAAATCTTTACCATACCAAGTATATCCCAACTGCAACGTTGAATTTTGTGGTTGAATGTCATAAAAACGGGTGCTACCTGCATATTTGCCAGTTTTTTTATCATATACAATAAACGGATATTCTTTACCCGTCACCCGCATCGCAAGTGCCTGACTTATGTACTCACTTAACCCATCACTGCCAAATGCACCCAAGCTTGAGTATTGCCAGGTTTCCTGCTCATGTAACGCGAATGATAACAGATGCTCATCATCAGTAACACTAAGCGGGCGTAAAAGCACGCGTTCGTCTTCCAGTTTGTATTGTGCATGCGGGTCAAATGTGGTAGCCATTATTGGTGTGATGTTAGCGGGAATATGTATTTAGTAAAAGTATTTTAAAATCTTTTCATTCCCAAATCGTCTGTATGGTTAAACAGGAGTAAAATAACTTGAGCAAAAACGATGCTTTCATTCATTAAATTAAACATTTATCGCAGTCGTAATAAAGCTTTGCTATTTTTACCGGATATTATGAACATGTGCCTTGCACTTATTTAAATAAGGATGGAAAAACAAACCGATCAGCATAAAAGTCAAGCCCCCAAAAAGCCAGGTATTTTTAGCCTGCTTAAACCTTATATGGGTCTGGTAATATTCCTGGTAGTTTTCGCGCTTTTTAGTAATGGTATCACCTTGCTGCTCCCTAAAATAGTAGCTAATGGCATTGATGCCTATACCCACAAACATTTTGCATATGAACCAATAATAATTGAGTTTACAATTGCCGTTATAGGTGTTTTTATATTTACCTATATGCAAAGTGTAATACAAACCTACGCATCTGAGCGTGTAGCACGCGATTTACGCAGCAAACTTTCTGAAAAAATATCACAGCAAAGCTATGCTTTCATCGAGGCGGTAAACCCATCAAAATTACTTACCAACCTTACTGCTGATGTGGATTCTATCAAGATGTTTGTTTCGCAGGCGATTGTGTCCATCGCATCATCTTTGTTTACCATCATAGGAGCCAGCATTTTATTGTTGACCATTAACTGGCGATTAGCCTTATGCGTTATCGCGATTATTCCAATTATTGGCGGTACATTTTTCTATGTATTGAAAAAAGTAAGAGCATTGTTTAAAGAGAGCCGCGCGGTTATTGATTGGTTAAACAAAATCATCAACGAGAGTATATTAGGTTCGGCGCTTATCCGTGTCATCAACTCACAACAATTGGAGTACGACAAGTTTTTACAAGCCAATACCAAAGCCAAGGAATATGGTTTAAGTATTTTACGCTTGTTTGCCAGTTTGGTACCGGTTATAACTTTTACAGCTAACATGGCGGCTCTAACCATATTGGTACTTGGTGGCCATTATGTAATTGCCGGTAGTATGAGCCTGGGTAATTTCGCGGCGTTCAACAGCTATTTGTCGTTGTTGATATTCCCGATATTGGTTATCGGTTTTATGAGTAATATCATTGCCCAGGCTACTGCGTCATTTGATCGTATAAGCGTTGTTTTGGACAGTGTGGATACTCAACGTAAAGGGACTCTTAAAGAAGCATTAAAAGGCAATATCGAACTGAAAGATATATCAGTTTTGTACGGACAGAAGCCCGCGTTAAAGAATATATCTTTTTCAATAAATGCAGGTTCAAAAATTGCTATCATTGGCCCAACGGCTGCGGGTAAATCACAATTACTGTATTTATTAACCGGTTTAATAAACCCTACCAGCGGACTGGTTGAGTATGATGGCAGAACGATAGACGAATACAATAACGAATCCTTCCACAGTCAGGTTGGGTTTGTTTTTCAGGATAGCATTATCTTTAATATGAGTATCAGGGAGAATATTGCCTTCAGCGATACCGTAACCGATGAATCATTAGAGAAAGCGATTGATACCGCTGAATTAAGAGGTTTTATTGATGGCTTGCCCGAGGGATTAAGCACCGTCGTTTCCGAACGTGGATCAAGCCTTTCGGGTGGGCAAAAACAACGTATCATGCTGGCAAGGGCGCTGGCTGTTAACCCAAAGGTTTTATTGCTGGATGATTTTACCGCCCGGGTGGATAACAATACCGAGAAAAAGATCCTCGCCAATGTGCAAAAGAATTATCCGGGCCTCACATTGGTGTCGGTAACCCAGAAAATAGGCGCTGTGGAGCATTATGATCAGATAATCGTACTCACACAGGGCGAAATTGTCGCATCAGGCACACACGATGAATTGATGCACAACAGTCCTGAGTATGTACAGATATTCGACTCGCAACAAAGTACCAATGCTTATGAAATCAATTCAGTTAAATAATTATCCCGAAGGAAAAATATAAAAAATGAACTACGATCTTAACAGTCTTTCGGGCAAACAGCAGAAAACATCAACCCTAACAGGGCTTAAAAAGCTGCTGCAATTAATTGAGCACGAACGCAAGAATTTATTTATAGCATTAGGCGCTATTTTAACCAACGCCACCTTAAACTTATTGGGTCCATTTATTATCGGTTACACTATTGATAAATATGTGTCGCATAAGGATTTTAACGGGGTGCTATTTTACGGAGGTATTTTACTTTGTATGTATCTGGGCGCATTGGTAACCAGTTACTTTCAAACAAAATTGATGGGTAGTGTTGGTCAGCGTATGTTATATACATTGCGTAACGCCATTTTTAACAAATTGCAGCAACTACCGGTTGATTTCTTCAACCAAAACAAAGCAGGCGACCTGATATCCCGCGTGAATAATGATACCGATAAGCTTAACCAGTTTTTCTCGCAATCACTCATGCAGTTCATCGGTAACATCGCAACTATGGTCGGCGCGGGTGTGTTTTTATTGGTCATCAATATTAAACTAGGTGCGGCCGCGTTATCGCCGGGTATTTTTATATTGATATTTACTTTGGTTACCTCTGCCTGGGTGAAACGTAAAAATGCTGTCAACCTGAAAAGTGTTGGTGGTATGAGTGCCGAGATCCAGGAAAGCTTAAATAACTTCAGGGTGATCATCGCCTTTAACCGCCGCGATTACTTCCGCAAGCGTTTTGACGAGGCAAATCAGGATAATTATCGTACCGCAATAGGGGCTGGCCTGGCTAACAATGTTTTGCTGCCGGTTTATAGCTTTTTTTCCAGCATGGCGCAATTAATGGTGCTGGCCTTTGGTATTTATCTGATAAGTATTGGTGATTTAGGAATCGGTGGCTTAATTGCCTATTTATCTTATGCTACGCTCTTTTATAATCCATTAAGGCAGTTGGCAACATTGTGGGCTAACTTCCAGTTGGCAATGGCTGGGTGGGACAGAATTTCGCAGATATTATCATTAGAAACTAACCTGGTTAAGCTTGATAGTACTGTAGTTGAACCATCAGCCCCGCTATTGGAATTCAGGAATGTGCATTTCGGGTATGTTGAGGGGCAGGAGATTCTGCACAACATCAGCTTTAAGCTCGAAAAAGGAAAAACTTATGCATTGGTTGGCCCAACAGGCGGCGGTAAAACTACAACAGCATCATTAATAGCTCGTTTGTATGACCCAACCGCAGGAACAATTTTGCTGGATGGTAAGGATCTGCGTTCATATGATCCTATCGACAAAACCAATAAAATCGGCTTTATTTTACAGGAACCTTTCCTATTCACCGGTACGGTAAAGGAAAATATATTATATGGTAACGCACTATACCTCGATTATACCAACGAACAATTAGAAAAGGTTATAACCGATGCTAATTTAGAAAGTCTGCTTGCGCTTTTTGAGCAGGGGCTCGAAACAAAGGTGGTATCAAGCGGCGATAGTGTAAGTTTAGGCCAGAAACAGCTGATCGCATTTATGCGCGCGGTACTGCGTAACCCGGATATTTTGATTTTGGATGAAGCAACTGCGAACATTGATACTATTACCGAAAAACTATTGGAAGACATTTTAAATAAACTACCCGAAACTACTACGCGTGTTATTATAGCCCACAGGTTAAATACCATTCGTAATGCTGATGAGATTTTCTTTGTAAATTCAGGCGAAGTTACCCGTGCCGGTTCATTGGATGATGCGATGAATATGTTATTGCAGGGCAAAAGAGTTAGCTAAAAATTAAGGGAAATATAGTACACTTGTAAAAACTTAAGCTTGTATGTTGAGATATTCCGGCGAAAAAGGAATTTTAGTAGCTACTGATTGTATTGTATTTGGTTTTGATGGCTGGAACCTGAAATTATTATTGGTACAGCGCAGCATTGAACCCGAAAAAGATAGATGGAGCCTGATGGGTGGTTTTATTAAACCAACCGAAAGTCCCGACGATGCTGCTAACCGGGTGTTGGAACAACGCACAGGTTTAAGCAATGTTTACCTGGAGCAATTTCAGGTTTTTGGTAAACCAGATCGCGACCCTGCTGACCGGGTATTATCCGTAGCTTATTTCGCCCTGATTGATATTAGCCAGTACGAAAAGCAGCTGAGCGATGAATACCATGCCGAATGGTTTTTGTTAGATGAAATGCCCGACTTGATATTTGACCATAACGAGATGGTTAAACTCGCCAAAAAACAACTCATGTACAAGGCGGCTTTACACCCAATCTTATTCCAGTTATTGCCCGATAAATTTACTATCCCGCAATTACAAGCGCTGTATGAGGGTGTTTTTCAAAACAAATTTGACGACCGTAACTTCAGTCGTAAATTATTGTCGACCGGCTTATTGGTAAAGCAGCCAGAGAAAGATAAGCAATCATCAAAAAAAGGCGCCTTTTATTATAAGCTCGATCAATCACATTACGAAGATAAATTTGAATCTTTCCTAAACCTGGTGCCTAATCCCGATAAGTTTTTTTAATGTGTAATGTAACAGCCTGTTTACATACTTAACAGTTAAATTTCTGCAATTAATTGTGTTGTGATACTTTCTTTAATAGCTTTATGTGCTTTTAAATAATCTGATATTGATTATTTAGGAGTGATTAATGCCCCCAATTAATATAGGTGAGAATTTTACGCCCGATAGCTGTAACTGTGATTTTTATTTTTGCTTGCCTGCATACACATGCACAGGGAAGTACAAGTAAGGGCACGGAGTTTTGGACAGCTTACATGGCCAATTCCAACCCGCCGGGCAGCAGTACGCCAAGTGTGATGGATTTGTACATTACCTCAGATGTAAATACCTCTGGTACTGTTGCGTTTGAGAATGGAAGCCCATCAGTCAATTTTAACGTTACCGCTAACCAGGTAACTATTTTAACTATGCCCGCAGCAACTTATATTGCTAACCAAGGGACATCTCACTACGGTATACATATTACATCATTAAAACCGGTAGCTATCTATGCCCACATATTTGCCAACAGCTCTTCAGGTGCTACACTGTTATTACCGGTAAACACATTAGGGAAAGATTATTATTCCATAAACTATACCCAAATGGCAGATGAAACAGCTTATTCTGCATTTATGGTTATAGCAACTGAAGATAGCACCACAGTTGAAATTACACCATCAGTAACCTTGCTTGACGGATCGGCAGCGAATACTGCATTTTCAGTCACCTTAAATAAGGGTGATGTTTACCAGGGTTTGGCAAATGATGATTTAACCGGCACCCGGATACAATCCGTAAGTTCAGGATTAAATACCTGTAAAAAAATAGCTGTTTTTGCGGGCAGCACCCGGATACAAATTGGCTGTAACGCAAAAGATAACTCTTCTGATAACCTTTTTCAGCAGGTATACCCTACAGCATCTTGGGGTAAAAACTATATCACCGTACCGCTTAGTAATCGAGATTACGATGTGTTCAGGGTTATATTAAGTACGCCTAATACTAATGTCACCATAAACGGTCAACTCATCAGTCCAAGTCAGTTCATCAATGGTTTTTATTATCCATTCAACTCATCCGTTCCTAATATCATAACGGCAGACCAACCGATACAAGTAGCGCAGTACGCCGTTTCTCAGGGTAATACACCCAGTTGCGGTAATCTCCCCGATGATGTGGGCGACCCGGAAATGATCTTCATCACACCGCTCGAACAAACTTTAGATCATGTAACTTTATTTTCTGCCAGTAATTACAAGATATTAAATAGCTATATCAATGTATTAATAAAAACTAATGCGGTGCCTTCTTTTACGCTTGATGGAGCTTCTTATACCAGCTTTAACCCTGTGCCAAATGATAGCACATACTCATATACGCAAATACCTGTTGCTAATGGCCCGCATACTATAAGCGCGGGTGATGGGTTTAATGCAATTGCCTATGGCTTTGGTCAGCATGAATCATATGGGTACGCGGCCGGGGCCAATTTGCAAAACCTGAATGAGTTTATCGCCCTGGAAAATCCACAAACAGGCAGTATGCAAAGCAACGGTTGTAGCGGGGTTGATTATAATTTACAACTTACACTTCCGTACAAAACAACAAACATACAATGGAATTTTGAAAATGGCACAACACCATACACTGATAGTAGCCCTGTAATTGCCGATTCTGTAGTGCAGAATAACCAAACGGTTTATATTTATAAATATCCCAAAAATCCGGTTGTGTATACAAGCGGAAGTTATTCGGTAATTGCAACAGTTTTTAATCCTACTGCCGATGTATGCGGGGCAACCGAAAATATTGAGCTGGATTTTTCAATAACCGATCCGCCTGTGGCCAAATTTGCTGTTAGCCAGGCTTGCTTAGGCGATTCCACACAATTTACCGATGAAACTACCGGCGTTAGTACATTAAAAAGCTGGTTATGGAATTTTGGCGATAACCAAACATCAGCACTACAAAACCCTTTACATAAGTATTTAAACCCGGGCAATTATAATGTAAGCTTAACGGTGATGGATGTTGATAGCTGCACATCGGTATATGATGTACCTGCTCTTCATATCGATGCAAAACCTGTTGCTTTATTTACAGCATCAACACCCGACTGTTTAAATCAAACTATCATGTTTACAGACCAATCAACAACCACAGATGGCACTTTAGCCACATGGATATGGGATTTTGGAGATGGCGTAAAAGATACGGTAAGCGCAAAAAATACGGTGATTAGCCATACTTATGCAACTACAGGAATTGATACTGTAAAGTTAACTGTAATTAACAGTGATGGTTGCTCAAGCCTTACTTACATACAACCAGAGACTATCCATCCCTTACCTGTTGTTAACTTTGCCATGCCGGATGTTTGCCTGGCACAGGGCTCAGCCACATTTACAGATAAAAGCACTATAGCTGATTCTACAGCTTCCGGATTTACTTACCTCTGGAACTTTGGAGATTCTAACGCTAATGCCGCGAACCCCAATACATCTACTTTACAAAATCCAACACATACATACACCGCTGCGGCTTACTATAATGTTACGCTAACGGTTACTTCAAAATATGGTTGTTCTGTATCAACAACACAGCAATTTACAGTAAACGGATCAGATCCTGTTGCCGCCTTTTCTGTTGAGAATAATAATGATTTGTGCAGTAGTACCGATGTTGTATTTGATGATAAATCCTCGGTGGGGTTTGGTAATATCACACAAATAATATGGTATTTTGATTATAACAATAACCCTACGGATACTGCGGTTTATACCCTCGCTACCATGCCTGCGAATAAAAAATACTATCACCAGTACCCAATATCTAATTCAGTAAATCCGCAAAGTTACGATGTAAGGATGGTGGTATATTCAGGGTCAAGCCAATCCTGCTCAAACCAGATAGATAACACAATAACCGTAAATGGTAATCCTTTGATTACTGTTTCAAACATAGGTAATATATGCCAGGGGGCAGATCCGGTACAGATACAGGTGAATACTGGCGTTTATACCGGCACCGGTGTGTTTAGTGGGCCGGGTGTATCATCAACAGGGTTATTTAGCCCGGGGCTGGCTGGCTTGGGCAGCCACACTATTAATTATGTTTTTACCGCGGCTAATGGTTGTACCTATTCAACATCACAACAAATTAATGTTCAGGAAACCCCGGTAATTACAGTTGATTCCGTTTTTACCATGTTGCAGGGAGGCCAGATAAATCTGAATGTAACTGCTTCAGGAGAAGGGCTCACTTACAAATGGTCACCTTCAACAGGTTTAAGTAATCCTGATATATTAAACCCTGTTGCCAGTCCTTTTGATAATACACAATATACGCTCACAGTTACAGCGGCAAACAGTTGTTCGGCTATTGCGTATGTAACTGTTAACGTGTTGCTTAATATAGTTGTACCAAATACTTTTACACCTAACGGCGATGGCATAAATGATTTTTGGGAAATTCAACACCTGGACAGCTATCCTAATTGCACCGTGCAAATATTTAACAGGTATGGCGAAAAGCTGTATTACTCGGTTGGTTACCCAATTCCATGGGATGGAACATATAAGGGGAGCAAAGTACCATCGGGGACTTATTATTACATCATTGATCCTAAAAACGGGCGTAAACCGGTATCAGGTTGGGTTGCCGTAATACGGTAAGCATCAACGAAATAAATTCTTAAAAAAGGTAAATATTCGGTTGGTATATTTACCTTTCGTTAAAATTTATACGTTGCTCAAAACGCATGAGGAGATTTTTACCAATTGTAATCTTTATAACTCTTCTTATTACTATTTCATTAAGCGTTAAAGCGCAAAGCAATCAAATAGTGACAAATGGAGACACTACAAATACGGTAAAATTTTCGGGTACAACCTGTACATATGATTGGACTAATAATACCCCGGGTATAGGTTTGGCGGCAAGCGGCTCGGGAAATATTCCCTCATTTACAGCCATTAATACAGGAAGCAGCCCTGTAAAAGCAACTATTTCGGCCACTCCCTTTAATGGGGAATTCGCCTATATTGCAAATAATGGCGATAACACTGTTTCGGTTATTAATACAGTTAATAATATGATAGTGGCCCACTTAACCGGATTCTCTCTGCCCTATGGTGTAGCAATAAGTCCGGATAACAGTAAGGTATATATTGCAAATATTGGGGCTGGTGGATTTATTTCGGTACTTAATACCGCGAATAACACTTTAATATCAAAAATACCTGTCGAGCAGCAAGTAACTGCTATCGCAATTAGTCCCGATGGAAGCAGGTTATATGCATCAGAAAATGTGGGGGCGATTGCCGTAATAAATACAACAACTAACGCAGTGATAACAACTATCACAGCAGATAATCCTTTAGGTTTAGCTGTAAGCCCCGATGGTACCAGATTATATGAAACCAATCCAAATTCAGGCAATGTGACTATCGTAAATACGGCAAATTACGCAGTGTTATCTGTAATCCCGGTAGGATCTTATCCTACCAGTATAATATTTAGCTTTGATGGTAGCAGAGCATACGTAGCTGTTAAAAATTCAAATTACATAGCAGTTATTAATACCGCGAGTAATACCGTTATTACAAATATACCGGTGGGCTCGGCACCTTTTGGCGAAGTGCTGAATAGTACAGGCACCTTATTATATGTTACAAATTCAGGCTCGGGAACAGTATCGGTTATCAACACAACAACAAATAGCATAGTGAAGAATATTAATGTTGGCACACAGCCACAGGGAATATCTATCACAGAGGATAATAGTCAATTATATGTTACTAATTCTCAATCAAACAACGTTTCTGTAATCAATACTTCAACTAATACAGTGACATCAACCTTACCGGTGGGGGCATACCCGCTCTCTTTTGGTAGTTTTATTACAGGGCTTATAAATTGCAATAGTCCTGCTGTTACATTTACTATTACAGTAAATGTAACAGCTCCGCCAACAATTACTGTAACACCAGCCACGGGCACAATTTCGGCATGCGTGGGTACAGCATCCGCGGAGCCATATGTACAACAATTTACGGTGTCGGGAAATAATCTAACTTCGAGTATTTTAATTACGGCCCCGGCTGGTTTTGAAATATCGCAAGGCCAGGAAAGCGGTTATGGAAATACTGCTAATTTAGATATTGCTCCGTCGGGGAACGGATCAACAGTTACAGGAATAGTTTATGTACGCTCATCTGCATCGGCGCCAGCTGGTAATATATCTGGTAATGTGGTACTCACATCTCCCGGAGCGGTTACTCAAAATGTAGCAGTATCGGGTACTGTAAATGCTTTGCCAACAGTAAATACAATATCAAACCAAACATTAACCAATGGCTCGGCTACTACTGCTGTAAACTTTACGGGTACAGGTAATACATTCACCTGGGTTAATGATACACCTGGAATTGGCCTGGCGGCAAGTGGGGCCGGAAATATATCTTCTTTTACAGCAGTAAATCCAGGGAGCAGCCCGGTAATCGCTACTGTTACTGTTACGCCCAAAAATGCCGGTTATGCTTATGTGGCCAATTTTACTACTAATAATGTATCAGTTATAAATACAGGTACAAATTCAGTTATTAAGACTATACCTGTTGGTGTATCACCAATCGGCACGGCAATAAGCCCTGATGGTGGCACCGTATATGTAACAAACTCAGGTTCTAACACCATATCCGTAATAAACGCAGCCACTAATACGGTTACAGCTACTATTAAAACTCCCGGTGGGCCTGCAGGTATTGCAATAAGCCCTGACGGTACCAAATTGTATGTAGCCATTTTTGATTTTAGTGAAGTATTGGTTATAAATACAACAAATGATAACATCATATCTACGTTAGGTGTAGGGCAAAATCCTGAAGACGTAGTTTTGAGTGCAGATGGTAATCACTTATATGTGTCAAACACCGGTAGTAATACGATAACAGCTATTGATATATCAAATAATTATTTGACAACCAATATTGCCGTTGGTATAAACCCTTATGGTATTGCTGTAAGTTCTGCTGGTGATTATGTGTATGTAGCAAACTATGGCTCAAATAACATTAGTATTATCAATACAGCAAATAATACAGTAGTTTCCAGTATTAATGTGGGTAATGATCCGCGTGAGTTGGCTATAAGCCCCGATGGTAATAATTTATATGTAACAAATAAAACTCCTGGTACAGTTACCGATTATAACACAAAAACTAACACTATTACAAATGTTATATCTGTTGGCTCTAATCCTACAGGAATCAATATAACTAAAGACGGCAGTATTGCTTATGTAACAAATCAGGTGGCGCAAACCGTATCGGTAATTAACTTAGCAAACAACGTAGTTACCAATACTATTCATGTTGATGGCGGCTCTGTTGTTTTAGGTGATTTTATAAATAGCGGCCCCGGATGTGATGGATTGTCGATTAAGTTTACTATCACGGTAAATCCATCCGCACAACCATTAATTACTTCATCAGGCACCATAAACTCCTCAAATACAGTTTATGGGACTCCTTCATCGCCATTAAGCTTTACCGTATCAGGTAATAATTTAACTGCAGGCATATTAGTTACACCACCCGCAGGTTTTGAGGTTAGCACCGATGGCATTAATTTTAGTAACACAATTACGGTAGGCTCAGCTGCAGGCACTGTTCCTTCAACTACTGTATATATACGTTTGGCAGCTACAACTCCGGTTAATAATTATTCGGGTAACGTAGTATTAAGCTCATCAAATGCCACTAATGTAAACGTTAATATATCTAATAGTATAGTTACCCCGGCCGCTTTAAATATCACGGCTAATACTGTCCATAAAGAATATGGTGCAACGCTAACAGATGGTTCTGGTTCAATAGCATTTACTTCAACAGGTTTACAAAATAATGAGACTGTTGGTAGTGTAACCATTAATTACGGCGCAGGTAGCCACGCTAATGCCGCAGTAAATACCTATAGCTCATCTGTAACGCCATCTTCACCAACCGATGGTTCTTTTAATGCCACTAATTATACGATAACTTATATACCCGGAGATATTATTATTGATCCGGCCACTTTGACTATTACTGCTAATAACCAAACCAAGACTTATGGAACGGATAATCCCGAATTAACTATTTCATTCGCGGGCTTTGTAAATAATGAGGATGCATCAGTATTGTCAGTGCAGCCAATGATCAATACAACTGCTAATACGACATCGCCAATAGGGAAATATCCGATAACTGTTAGTGATGCTGAAGCATCAAACTATGATATTACTTATGTACCCGGTACACTAACCGTAATACCAGCTAATGCCCAGTTAGTTATACCTAACACATTTACTCCAAACAGTGACGGTATCAACGATACCTGGATCATAAATTATATTGAATATTATCCTAACGCTACTGTGAATATCTTTAACCGCTACGGCGAAAAAGTGTTAACCTCAATTGGTTATGGTGTGCCATGGGATGGAACATATAAAGGAGTTAAAGTGCCGGCCGGGACCTATTATTATATTATTGATACTAAGAATGGGCGTAAACCAATATCGGGTTGGGTTGCAGTAATACGGTAAGTGGTATGTTTAGGTAACAAATTTAATACTATGATTGCTCAGAATGTTAAAAAGGGATAAATGTTTCATTTTAGCAATTTTATTTAGCGAACTAAATACAAAGAAAACCTATATTCGTTAGCTTAATATGCTATTCGCTTTGAGTTAGGATATTAACACAATTATCTACCTCCCAAACACTTATTATTTGTTATTTAATTCTTTTAAATGACAGCAATGTTGTTTAAAAGAGGGCGGCTATTTATTGTATAAATGAAGAGAACTTTACTTGTATTAATTTTATTAATTTCAGTTTTTGCAAAGGTATCGGCGCAGCAAAAGCCGCAATACACGCAATATGTTTTTAATAACTTTTTATTAAACCCGGCACTTAGCGGTATTGAAAATTATACCGATGTGAAATTAGGGTACCGTAGCCAGTGGACAGGCCTGCAAGGCGCTCCTGTTACAACTTTCTTCACCATAAATACCCCAATAGGAGACAATTTTATTAATGGCGATGCCAGCGAATTGCCAACAGCAGGAGGGGAGTATCCAGGCAGCAGATCTTATTTGCAAAACTACGAAGCCGCAGAGCCGCATCATGGAATCGGGTTTACTTTGGTAAGCGATAAAGCAGGCCCCATAACTGCTACCAATATTGATGCAACCTATGCCTATCATATTGGCCTAACCAGTACGCTTAATTTGGCGTTGGGTGTAGCCGCGGGTGTCGCGCATACAAGTTTAAATACATCAATATTAACTACCACAACTCCTGATGATCCTGCGATTGATGATGCCAGCGGCGGTGTTTGGAGCCCTGATTTAAGTGTGGGTGTTTGGGCTTACTCCTCAAATTATTATTTAGGAGCTTCGGTGCAGCAGGTGCTGCCTGAAAAGCTTTATGCTGATTCCCGTAATACAGTTTATCAAAATAAAACAGTACCTCAGGTTTTTTTTACAGCAGGTTATAAGTTTTTTATATCTGATGATGTTTCAGTAATGCCATCAATTATGATAAAAGAAATTAATCCGGTCCCTTTTACTTTTGATGTTAATGCCAAAATCTCTTTCAGGGATGTGTTTTGGTTAGGCGGGTCATACCGCAGGGATGATTCCTTTGGCATATTAGCCGGGTTTAATATCAACTCAACCATAAATGTTGGTTACTCGTATGATATGACTACCTCAGCGCTTAATACCGTAAGTAACGGCACACATGAAATTGTATTGGGGATATTACTAAACAACAAATACCAGGTTACCTGCCCGCAGCATACGTTTTAAATTAGTTAATTAGAGACTGGAGATTAGAGGTTAGTGTTAACCTAATTTCTAATCTTCAGTCTCTAATTAACCATCTACAACTCCTTCCTCAGCCTTGCAACCGGAATATTCATTTGTTCGCGATATTTGGCTACGGTTCGGCGGGCTATGTTGTAGCCGCTTTCCTTTAAAATATCAGTCAGTTTTTCATCAGCTAAAGGATGGCGTTTGTCTTCCTTGCCTATATGCTCTTCCAGTATTTTTTTTACCTCTTTGTTTGATACCTCTTCGCCGCTTTCTGTCTGAATCGCTTCAGAGAAGAAGGACTTTAAAAGATAAGTGCCATGCTCAGTTTGTACATATTTAGAGTTAGCCACACGCGATACGGTAGATATATCCATCGCGATTTTATCAGCAATATCTTTTAATATCATCGGCTTCAGATTTTTATCATCACCTGTTAAAAAGAAATCATATTGATATTGCATAATGGCATTCATTGTTTTTAACAAAGTTTGCTGACGTTGTTTAATGGCATCAATAAACCATTTAGCCGAATCAAGCTTTTGTTTTACAAACTGTACCGCTTCTTTAAGCTTCCTGTCTTTTTGCGAAGCTTTATCATAATGCTGAAACATCTCCTGGTAAGAGCGGCTCACCCTAAGTTCAGGCGCGTTTTTTGAATTGAGGGTAAGTATAAGTACACCATCGCTGTTAATGATATGAAAATCGGGTATTACCTGCATTTGCTTGGTATTTACCTCGTTGCTATCGCCCGGTTTTGGGTTAAGCTTTAGTATTTCATTCACCACGCCACGTAATTCTATCGATGACATATTCAGCGATTTTTCCAGCTTGTCATAATGCTTGCGGGTAAATTCATCTAAATAATGTTCAACCACATTTATGGCTTTCTTTATAATAGGATCATTTGGGTCTTTGCGGCGTAATTGTATCAGTAAACACTCCTGCAAGCTACGGGCGCCAACGCCCGGCGGGTCAAAGCTTTGGATAACCGCCAGCATTTCTTCAACCTCTTCATCCTCAGCCATCACATTTTGCGAAAAAGCAAGATCGTCAGTTAACGACATGATGGGCCTGCGCAAATAGCCGTCATCATCCAAACTACCTATGATTTGTTTACCTATCTGGAAATCTTTATCTGATAGCGGAAGTAAATCAAGTTGTATCTGAAGACTTTCGAAAAATGAGCTTTGTACCGCGATTGGTATCTCTTTGCGCTCATCTTCATCATCACCATTCTGGTCGTATCTCGAACCGTAATCGCTTACGGTATCTTCCTGTAGGTAATCGTCAATATTAAACTCATCCATTTCGCCCTTTTCCTCGTCGCCGTTATAAGTATCTTCATCCGGGTCGCGGTCAGGGTATTGTTCTTCTGGTTCGTTTAAATTAGTTAAACTAAGATCTTCAAGGGCGGGGTTTTCCTCTAACTCTTCTTTAATACGGGTATCTAATGAAACGGTAGGCACCTGCAGCAACTTAATAAATTGTATTTGCTGAGGCGAGAGCTTTTGTAAAAGTTTTTGTTGAAGGTTTTGTTTTAACATATATACAGATGGCGCAAAAATACATCAATTACCCTTAACTAAAAAATAAGTTCGGATAAGAGACCACATGTTGTTAAATGCAAAAAGAAATAATTTGTTTGGTTGTTTATTTTAAAATTTCCTAACTTCAATAAACTTTAAAAATCAATCTATGTCTATTGTAAAAGAATTCAAGGAATTTGCCATGCGTGGCAGCGTTATTGACCTGGCAGTGGGTGTTGTAATTGGTGCGGCGTTCGGTACCATAGTTACCTCCTTAGTGAAGGATATTATTATGCCGCCTATTGGTATTTTAACTGGCAAGGTGGATTTTGCCGACAAGAAATATGTTCTTGTGGCTGCTGACCCTTTGCATAAAGCAGCAGAGGTTGCTATTCGTTATGGTAACTTTGTAACTGTAGTTTTTCAATTTGTTGTAGTTGCTTTTTGTATTTTTTTAGTTGTTAAAGGAATTAATTCATTGAAAAAAGAGGAAGTACCGGCACCGGTTGCTGACCCGGAACCAACTAAAGAAGAGTTATTGTTAACAGAAATACGCGATTTATTAGCAAAAGGTAAATAGTTTAAGAGCCAGGAAAGATTTCTCTTACATTTTGATTCTTTTTTTAGAAGTTGTTAAAAATTATAAACTATCGTCATTGCGAGCGAAGCGTGGCAATACCAAACTATGCAGAGCCGCTCTGTAAGTAGGGGATTGCCACGCTTCGCTCGCAATGACGATTTGTTTTAGACAGTTTCTTAAAAAGTCCTTGGCAACTTCGGGTCAGTTAAAATAATATAATCACCCATTTTGCTGAATTTGCTCCAATCAGGATTAGTAAAACTATCATCCGAATAAACCGCGATATTAATTATTCGCACCTTCGGGTCATAATGCAACAGTTGCGCCGCTGCGCCCAGCTTTTCTTCGCTATGGAAACCGCCGTTTATTTGCAATACTTTATAATCGCGGTGAGTTTTAATAAATTTGGCTATCGACCATCCCATCGTTGCATCCCATAAGTTTTGTGCCTGATACATTTGTATGCCCGGCAGAGCACTGTGCCCACCCATAATCTGATCGAATTTTTCCAGATAGCGACCCGTTGCTGTATCAATAGGCAAGGGCGGGAGATATGATTTGCCTGTCTCATCTAACTGCTGCAGACTATTCAATCCTAAACGGTTAACCATGTTGGCGTAACGCGCGGGCGCATTAGCAGCTATAACAGGTAGTTTATTTTCTTTCGCGAATTCTATCAGCTGGCGATAATCATCATAGTTGGGCCAAACACGAGCATCGGTCTCAAAATTTTTATCGCGGATAAGTCCGGCCAGGTATTCATTCAAAACCGTTTGGCAGTCGGTTTCAAACATCTCCATAGATAGCGCGGTTTTGCCGGGATAATGTTCCTCCATTTTTTTCAATAAAATATACTCCAGTTGATGGCCAGTTGAATCATTATGCTCCTCACCGAAAAATAGCACATCGGCTTTGTTCATATCACGAACAATATCGTCCAGCGAAGTCGTCTTTTGCGTTTTGGTATTGAATATTTTATAATGAGCAGATAAGCTATCCTGGCAGATACCAAACAAAGGCGAAAATATTAAGAACAAGAAGCTTAGGGTTTTTATTGAAGGAGTTAAACGAGCCATTAAATTGAAATTGGTAACAATTTGTTAATGAAACCTTAAAAGAAATAACACTTTTGTACAAATAAGGTTGTTTAATTTTATGAACTGATATTTTAAAAAATAAAGATATGACTAATTCAATCTTAGAAATAACGGAAAGCGAATATTTAATCAAACTTAACAGGGGTAATTTTAACCTTTCGTTTATAAGAAGCTTATTGAAAATGGTAGAGGTAGCGAATCCTTCGGAAGAAGATGATTTTGTTGCTCCTGAAAGGCATTTATCTGCTAATCAGAACCATTCATCAGAGCCTGATTATTTCAGTTCGCTGGAAGAGAAGTAATTCTCGCTGTTAAAAGATCGCCATAAACAAAAAAGACGCCCCGGTTTTCGGAACGTCTATTTTTTTGTTTGGTAAATTTTAGAATTGCCTGAACCCGCCTCTTACCACTTGTTGCTTATCCATCTGGGCCATTTGGGTCTTCATCATTTTTATCTGCTCGGTAAGCAATTTGTTTTTATCGTCTTTCGCGGCTTCCTGCAAATACATCTGAGCTTCGCGTTTATTACGTTTAGCCATTGATATACCGGCAAGGCTTATTTTAGCTAGCGCGATATTGTGCGACATTTTCATGCCCAGTTGTAATGATTTCTTGAAATATTTTTCAGATTTCAAAGGTGCTTTGCGCGATTCAACCAAACCAATTAGCAGGTTATAATAACCCCATTGGGTTTTATTCAATTCCTTTTCGTAATCTTTAATTTTTAAAAGCCATAGCTCGGCTTTGTCGCTTTGTTCTTTACGCAAAAACCATTGCGATATAATCATGTTTTCATTAAAAAAAAAGCTAAGCAATACAATGCCGCCTAAAAGCAATACCAGGATACCCCACCACCATGAGCCTGTTGCACAAAGCGCTACCGCTCCGCCAAAGAACACACATGATATTATTAACCTAAAAATATTTGACATAATTTGTAATACAATAATTTGAGTGCAAATATCCGTTTATTTGCACGTTAAATCAACAACATAATTAATATTTATGGCGATAGATATGGAGCCTTCGTGGCTTAAAGTTTTAGAAGCTGAATTTGATAAAGAATACATGGTTAAACTAAGGCAATTCCTTAAACAAGAAAAGGAATCCGGACAAATTATCTACCCAAGGAATGCAGATATTTTCGCGGCCTTTAACAAAACACCTTTCGATAAGGTAGAGGTTGTAATTCTCGGACAAGACCCATACCATGGCGCTAACCAGGCACATGGACTTTCTTTTTCTGTTCAAAAGGGTATCCCCATCCCGCGTTCCTTACAAAATATCTATAAAGAATTAATAACTGATATTCCTGGTTTCAAGATGCCGTCGCATGGTAATTTATCTGAATGGGCCGAGCAAGGGGTATTACTATTGAATGCAAGTTTAACTGTACGAGCGGCAACAGCAGGCTCACATCAAAAACAAGGCTGGGAAACTTTTACAGATATGGTCATCAAAACGATCTCGGATAAAAAAGAAGGGATCGTCTTTATTCTCTGGGGGGCCTTTGCGCAGGCCAAGGCTGAGTTAATCGATCAGAAAAAACATTTTATAATCAAATCACCGCACCCTTCGCCATTTTCTGCCGACCGCGGCTTTTTTGGATCAAAACCATTTTCAAAAACAAACGAGATCCTTCGGAAGGAAGGAAAGAAGGAGATTGATTGGCAGATACATTAAATGTGCGGATGTGCAGATGTGCAAATGAGCGGCATCTGCACATCTATAATCTGCACATCAATTAGTATTCCAACGGAACGATAGGTTCCTTTTTGCTGGTTGACATGATCATCATGGTTTGGAAGGTTTTAACTACACTGATGCGGCTGATTTTTTCCATGATCAGTTGTTCGTATGATTTAATGTCGCGAACATATACTTTTAACAGAAAGTCACATTGGCCGGTTACGTGGTGACATTCTGTTACCTCCGGGATGTTCTGTATTTCATCGACAAAAGTTTGTATGGTGTTTTTCTGGTGAAAATCCAATGAGATCTGGATGAAAGTTTTGATTCCCAGGCCCAGTTTTTCTTCATCGACCAAAGCGTGGTAGCTTTTAATGTATTCGGCATTTTCCAGCTTGCGTACACGTTCTAAGGTAGGGGCGGGCGACAGTCCTATCTCGTTTGAAAGTTGAAGATTTGTAATACGTCCATTCTCCTGCAAAATCTTAAGGATTTGCAAATCTATTTTATCGAGTTCAGCTGCCATAATGGGTGCAAATATAGATTTTAGTTATCTCACAAAATAAAATTTTTTGAAAAAAGGTTTTCGCGAAAGCATATTTTTTATTGCTATAAATTTAGACTTGTCTAAATTTATTATTAGCTTTGTTTAAAATGAATACTTTAGCCGAAGAAAACTACTTAAAATCTATTTATCATTTGTCGCTTAACACTCAAAATGTGAGCACAAATCAGTTGGCTGCTTTGTTAAATACCAAGGCAGCTTCGGTAACGGATATGCTTAAAAAACTGGCTGATAAACAGCTCATAAACTATGCCCGTTACCAGGGTGTAAGTTTATCCGCCGCCGGCGAAAAGATTGCCTTGCAGATCGTCCGAAAACACCGCCTTTGGGAATATTTTTTGGTGGAAAAATTGAACTTTAAATGGGATGAGGTACATGAAATGGCCGAAGAGATGGAGCATATATCATCCATGGAATTGGTTAATCGACTGGATAAGTTTATGAATTTCCCCAAGTATGATCCGCATGGCGACCCTATACCCGATAGCGATGGCAATTTTAAGGCGCATGAGCTTAAACCAATAGGGACTATCGAGGTTGGTGGAAGCGGGATTATTTCGGGTGTGCGCGACCATTCAGCCGGGTTTTTACAGTATCTCGAAAAACAACAACTCACCATTGGCAAAAAAATTAAAGTGACAGAAATTAATGAATACGATAACTCTATGATATTACAAGCTGAGGATAAGAAAATACACATTAGCCGTGAGGTAGCCAACAATTTATTGATTGTAATATGAACGATAATCACAACGAATCATTAGCCAATGTGCATAGCTCGGTATCAACCGAAAATAAAACAGGTTGGCGCAAGTTTCTGGCTTTTATCGGTCCGGCTTATTTAATTAGTGTTGGTTATATGGACCCGGGTAACTGGGCCACGGATATAGCCGGTGGTAGCGCTTTTGGCTACCGGTTGATATGGATATTGTTTGTATCAAACCTGATTGCTTTGTTATTGCAGTCATTAAGCGCGAGACTGGGTATAGTGCGGGGTATGGATCTTGCGCAGGCGTCAAAACATACTTACAACCGATTTGTAAATTTTTGCCTGTACATTTTGGCTCAAATTGCCATTATTGCCTGTGATCTGGCTGAGATCATCGGTATGGCGATAGGTTTAAACCTGCTGTTCCATTTGCCATTGATATGGGGGGTATCGCTTACTATAACTGATACCGTGCTGATGCTTTTCCTGATGAACAAAGGCATGCGCAAGCTGGAAGGTTTTATTGTTTCTATGATATTCATTATCGGGCTGTCGTTCCTGATTGAAATGTTTATTGTAAAGCCTGATGTGGTAGCAATTGCCAAAGGGTTTGTGCCAAATATGTTAAGCGGTGATGCCCTATACCTGGCCATAGGCATAATTGGCGCGACGGTGATGCCGCATAACCTGTATCTGCACTCATCACTAGTGCAAACGCGTAAAATAACCCGTACTGATGAGGGGATACGATCGGCAATCAGGTTTAATGTTTTTGATACCGTTATAGCGCTTAACGTGGCCTTTATTATAAATGTGGCCATTTTGATATTAGCTGCAAGCGCGTTTTTTACCAATGGATTTTTTAAAGTTGCCGAAATACAGGATGCCTATAAACTGCTGGAACACATATTCGGGTCATTAGCGCCTGTGTTGTTCGCTGTCGCGCTGATCGCATCAGGTCAGAGTTCTACCATCACGGGAACGCTTGCCGGGCAGATTATTATGGAGGGCCACATCAACCTGCGTATTGAACCCTGGCTGCGCCGTTTGCTTACGCGATTAATGGCTATTGTACCGGCAGTGTTTACTATACTTTATTACGGAGAAACGGGCCTGGGTAATTTGATTATATTGAGTCAGGTGGTTTTAAGCTTGCAATTGGGTTTCGCGGTGGTTCCGTTGATCCACTTTACATCCGACAAAAAGAAGATGGGCAAATTCGTTATCGACCTAAAAACAAAAATATTAGCATGGGCTTGCGCTGTAATAATTATAGGCCTTAATGCTCAATTGGTTGTTCAACAACTTGGCGAATGGACACATGCATCCCATTCATCAGCCATGTGGATACACTTTTTGGTGGAGCCTATAATATTAGCAGTGGTAGCGTTGATGGTGTATGTATTATTACGACCATTGTTGTTTAAACACAAAGATCAACCTACTTACATACCGCATGGCCTGGCAACAGTTATTGATGAGCTTGATGCCATTAAATACCATCACATTGCGGTAAGTATTGATTTTTCGCAGAATGATACAGAATCCATCAGGCATGCGATAATGCAGGGCGGTAAGCATGCGGTGTACACGCTGATACATGTGGTGGAAACTGCCGGGGCAAGATACTATGGCAACGAGGTATTAGACCAGGAAACACAAAGCGACGTTGATAATTTACAGCGGTATGTAGATGCGATGAAGAACTTGCACTACAACGCTAATGCACAAATTGGCTATGGCTCTCCGGCTACCGCGATAGCTGATATTGTGAAGAAAGAGGGTGTGGATTTTATAGTGATGGGATCGCATGGGCATAAGGCTATTAAAGATTTGCTTTTTGGTACTACGGTTAATAAAGTGCGCCACAGGGTTCAGATACCGGTACTGGTAGTTAAGGCAGGAGGAAAATAATTCGCATATTTGCAGTATAATGAGCGACGATAAGATCTACATAAAGAATAAGAAAGCCTATTTTGAATATATTATACTGGATAAATACGTTGCCGGTATAAAACTGTTGGGTACCGAAATAAAATCAATACGCGATGGGAAAGCCAATGTGAATGATGCTTTCTGCACTTTTATCAACGGTCAGCTTTATGTACGTAACCTGCATATCGCGGAGTATTCATTTGGCTCATTCTATAACCATGAAGCCAAACGCGACCGCGTACTATTACTTAATAAAAAGGAATTAAAGAAATTGTTAACCCGTGGCGAAGAAAAAGGCTTAACCATAGTACCATTAGCGCTATTCATCAGCGAACGTGGTTTTGCCAAGCTTGAAATAGGCCTAGCTCAGGGTAAAAAGACCTTCGATAAACGCGAAACCATGAAAGAGCGCGATGTTAAGGTTGAGATGGATAGGGCGATGAAAAGGTAGCCCCCTCCGCCCCCTGAATGGGGAACTTTTGAAAATCTTATTATTTGCTCCCCCTTTAGGGGGCCGGGGGGTTACCACGCATTCTCACCCTTCAAAGGTACAAACCTGAAAGTGTCCAGCACATGTTTCTCGTAATCATGCTCACCAGTCTTTAATATGGTAACCATTTTTTGCTGAGATTCATCACCTACAGGGATAACGATAATGCCGCCGATAGCTAATTGTTTTAATAATTCTTCCGGTACTGTGGGCGCTCCTGCAGTCACAATTATTTTATTGTATGGCGCATGTGCAGCTATGCCTCTTGATCCATCACCTAAAAAGAAATTGGGTTTGTAGCCTAAGTATGGCAGCACTTGCTTGGTGTGTTCATATAAGGTTTCCTGGCGCTCAATGGTATAAACCTTAGCGCCCAGTTTCATTAATATGCAGGTTTGGTACCCGCAGCCGGTACCAATCTCCAAAACTTTATCGCCTTTGCGGATGTGTAAAAGCTCGGTTTGATAAGCTACAGTGTATGGTTGAGATATTGTTTGCCCAGCACCAATGGGGAAGGCAATATCTTTATAAGCCTGGTTCCAGAAGGTTTCATCAAAAAAATAATGGCGTTGCATGGAACCGATAGCGGTTAATACATTCTCATCTTCGATACCCTTCTTTCTTAAAACCTCAACCAGTTTCTTTCTTGCCCCTTGTTCGCGGTAATTATCGATGTACTTGTATGCCATTGCATGGCTAATTTACTAGTAATTTTAGTGTCTGAACCAGAATTTTTGGAATTAAATAATGGTCAGAATACTATAGCCTGAAAGTCATCGCTTTATTTTGTTAATTCTTAAATTCTATAAATTCCGGTTCAGACAACTTAGTAAGGATCCACATCTGGCTGTACTATGCTTCCTTTGCTCAGTTTTGTAGTTTGGAATTGCGTAATAACATCTTTAATAATGGCTTTAGCTTTGTTGATGGAGACTGCATCCTTCTCAAACTTTAACAGAATGGATTGGATATAATAATTCCGTATCCGGCTCACCAAAGGTGGTTGTGGTCCGATAACCCTCTCGCCGAAATGCTTGCGGAGTTCATTACCCAAATATTGCGCCTGGTTATATAGTACTTCAGGTTGTTTATGTTTTATATCTAAGTTGATGATGCGGGAAAATGGAGGGTAGCTAAAGCTTTTACGCTCGCTCATTTCAGTAAAATAGAGGTCGGCGTAATCATTTTCAATTACCTGTTTTATTACACGATGGTGCGGGTCGTATGTTTGGATAACCACCTTGCCTTGCTTGCCACGCCTGCCAGCCCTGCCGCTTACTTGGGCCAGCATTTGGAAACTGCGTTCATTAGCCCGATAGTCCGGAAATTTGAGCAGACTATCCGCATTGATAATGCCTATCACAGTAACATCGGCAAAATCCAGTCCTTTAGCCACCATTTGGGTGCCTACTAAAATATCAATCTTCTTTTCCTCCAGATTATTGAGGATGGTTTGCAAGGAATTTTTGGAGCGGGTAGTATCCAAATCCATTCTGGCTATTCGGGCTTCGGGTAATATCAGGCTTAATTCGTCCTCTATTTTTTCAGTGCCAAAGCCCTTGTATTCCAAATGTGTTGATCCGCATGCCGGACATATCGATGGTGAATCTTCCCTGTATCCACAATAATGGCAATGCAGTTTACCGCTGCTTTTATGGTAGGTGAGGCTAACATCACAATTTACACACTTGGGCGTATAGGCGCATGTTTTACACATCAATACCGGTGCATATCCACGGCGGTTTTGAAACAGGATTACTTGCTCCTTATTGGCCAAAGCCTGTTGTATGTCTGCTATCAATATACTGGTAAAGTGCGATTGTATAGTTTTCTTTTTGGTTTCTTCGGCGATACTTACAATTTCAACCAGCGGCATTTCTACACCACCAAAACGCTCCGTCAGTTCAACAAAACCATATTTGTGCGTACGGGCATTGTAATAGCTTTCAAAGGATGGCGTAGCAGATCCTAATAAAACTTTCCCCGCATGCATATTGGCTAAAAAGATAGCCGCATCACGGGCATTGTACCTTGGGGCTGGATCATATTGTTTGTATGATGTTTCGTGTTCCTCATCAACAATAATCAACCCCAGGTCATTAAAAGGCAGAAATACAGATGAGCGTGCGCCTAATACCACTTTGTATTCATGGTTCAATACTTTTTGCCAAACCTCAACCCGTTCACTATCATTAAAACGGGAGTGGTATACGCCAATATCTGCACCGAAATACATGCGGAGGCGTTCAATTATGTGCGTAGTTAGGGCTATTTCTGGCAATAAATAAAGTACTTGTCTGCCCGAGTTGATCATTTCCTCAATCAACCTGATATAAAGTTGTGTTTTACCGGATGAGGTAACGCCATGCAATAAAACCACATCCTTTTCACCAAACTGGTCGCTTATACTTTGCAGGCCGGATTGCTGTTGTTCGCTTAGTTCAAAGTTTCCTATGGCTTCTTCTTCCTCGTAATATAAACGACTAACATTTTTGTATTCCGGGATGAAGATTTCTTTTTCAATCAAACTTTTAATACTGGCATCACCTGCACCGCTTTCTTCAATCAATTCACTTTTGGAAATGTTTTTTTGCTGACGGGACAGCTTCAAATAAGCCAGTACGGCATCAGCCTGTTTAGGCGCTCTTTTCTCCAGTATGGCAAATAACTCCTGCCGCTGATCCGGATTGTTATAGATAGGATTTAGCGTGATGAAAGTCCGCCGGCGAGGTTTGTAGCGCTCGCTGACTTCTTCGGATATATTGATGATGTTCTTTTCAAAAAGAATCTTCAGCAAAGGCATTACCTGTTTTTGGCCAAGCAGCTTCACGATGTCGCTTACTGTTAACTCGGGTTGAATTTCAAGCGCTTCTACAATTAAAAACTCTTTATCGTGTAAAGCTGATTTATCGATTTCAAAATCCTTATTCAATACAATCTTGGTTTCGCTGGCCAGTTTCAACGCTGATGGGAGGGCGGCGTTCATAACCTCACCCAGGTTGCACATGTAATAATCGGCTATCCATTGCCAAAAGTGGAGTTGTTCGTGTGTTACAACTGGCTTATCATCCAATAGCTCTACGAGATATTTGGCCTCATATTTTTCAGGTGGTTGTGTGCCGATTCCGGCAATGATGGCCGTATATAGTTTGCTTTTACCAAATTGTACCACGGCCCGCTTGCCTATAGCTACGCTATCGTTTAGTTCAAATGGTACGCGATAAGTATAGTTTTTGGCTATAGCTAAGGGCAGTATCACTTCAACAAAAAGCGTTTTACGGTCGGAGTATCCGGCTTCGGCAAATTCTAACATCAGGCGGTTTTATTTCTGTAGGCAGCCATGGCAAGGGTTACCCAGCCAATAATAAACAGTAAGCCGCCCAAAGGGGTAACCGGGCCAACCCACGGCAGCCAGCTCCATCCTAACAGATCGCGGCAGGCTAACAGGTATAATGAACCCGAAAAAAACACAATACCGAAAGTAAATAGATAATAACTGGTACTAATTAAGCTATTTTTGGTACGTGCAAAGGTTGACAGGAACAATAGCGCGAAAACATGGTAAAACTGGTATTGTACTGCTGTATGCCAAACCTCGAGTTTGTCGGCGTCCAAATAAGGTTTTAACCCATGGGCGCCAAATGCCCCTGCTATAACGGCAAGTAAACCAAAAATCGAAGCGGTAATAATTATTCGTTTATTCATCATGATGATAAAAGGCTAAGTTAACCAAATGATAGGATTAGTTTATTGATGGTTGGTAAAAATCATAAATTGCACCTGTAAACTATTATGAAGAAACAGGTAATAACCACTATAATTTTATTGATAGCTACGGCGGCTATTACGGTGGTGTATTTTAAAAATCTGAATCCGCCGGGCTCCAACACCAGCAGGGTAATGGCCACTATACCCGATAATGCCGTGGTGATATTTCAGTTTACTAACGAGAAGAGTTTTTACGATATTTTTAACGGTAATACGCTACTGGAATCCGTAACCGGGAAAAACCAAATAGCGGATATTGATACTGTACGCGATGTGCTGCTCGGCAATCCATTAATTGCCAAGTACTTTAATGGGCAAAGTTTGTTTGTTTCGCTACATTCGCTGAAAGGTAATAGTGTTGATCTGTTGCTCTCTTTATCTGCCGGTAAAGGTTTTGAAGATGGTTTAATAGACCAGATAGCCGCGGAAAAAAACAGTGGATTGATTGTTAACCCACTTCATGTGCAAGGTGCAAAAGGCTATAGCATTTACTTTAACTCCATTAAAAAGCGATTTTATGTGGTGGATAAAGGGGGAGGTGTTTTCGCAGGAAGTTTCTCTGAGGAATTGGCAGAGTTGAGCGCCCAAACCAAGTTTAAAGGTGATAAGCAAGACTTTGTGTTGCTATCTGAACAGCAAAACTCTAATTCACTGGCTAATTTGTATGTGAATTATGGGCAGTTAACACCCTTGTTTAATAAACTGTTTGTTAATAATACCGATATATTCAGGAGCTTTAAACTATTATCGGCTAATGCGGTACTGAGTCTGAATTATAAGAGCGACGCGTTCATGTTTAGTGGTATATCAACATTACAAAAAGGTTCGCTCTCATATCTGGATATTTTCACCGATCAGCAACCTGTTGCGAACCATTTAAAAGATATATTCCCGGCGACTACAGCTTATAGTACTAATTTGTCGGTTTCTGATCCGATGAAATTTGGGGCAGATCTTTACCAATATCATGTAAAAGCCGGGATACAGAAAGAGCAGGATTCGCTTTTTAAAAAGATTAAAGCCGAAGCTGGGATTAGCTTAAGAACAGAATTTAATAACTTATTAGGAAACGAGTTTGCCATTGTAACTACGCGTTACGAAGAAAAATATGCTATCATATCGGTTAAGGATGGATCGAAGCTGTTGCCTTTTATGGTGAACATCAGCAACATGGTTACTGATAATATGGGGCAATTTAAGTATAATAAATTACCCTTCTTTTTATTGGGAGATGCTTTTGGGATTTTGAAAAAACCTTATTTTATGATATTGGATAACTACCTGATACTGGCCACCAGCCAAAAAGAATTAAGTAGTTATTCGGATACTTACCTCAACCGTAAATTCTTAAGTAAGACCGACGCGTATAACCAGTTTTATGATCTGCTATCTGAAAGGAGTAATGTGGCCTTTTTCATCAACTTTAAAAATTCCCAGCAGATATTAAAAAGGGATATGAATCCGGATGTTTACAGCTCTTTTGAAAATGATAATCCGGGATGGAAAAGCTTTTATGGAGCATCATACCAGTTATCATCTTCTGATGATAACTTTTACACTAACTTCTGCATGCGGCTAAACAATGTTGACACCACAGCCGTAAACAATGAATTCCAGTAAAACCTGTTGTTAACAAAAAGATAACAATAGCTTTTGAGACATTTTTAGCTTTCTAATGCAATTTGTTGGCAAGCATAATTTATCTTTAGTGAGAATTGGTTTAGGGTTAGTATATGAAGAGATTTCTAATAGTTTTTTTCTTATTGTTTTCTGCTTCCGGGGTATTCGCCCAGGAGTTTTCGCAATATAATACAGGAACGCTCTACGATTCATTTGAAAATCCTTCCCAAAAATCGTTTACTCCAGATACCAGCCGTAGCTACGCGTTTAACTTTTTTGTCCCAAACTTTAATGTTAATTTCACCCTGACCGGGGATGCTCAGCAAACGTTGAAAAATCGCTATATAAACAATAACTATAATAATTCAGCCTTACAAATAGGTCCAGGCAATAAGTATAATTACGTTAATACCAATGCCAATGCTTATTCTATCATGTTTAAGGCCTTTACCAGTTTTGATGGAAACGTTGAGGTGGGCTTTTTTGTAGATACCAAGCTTGATGGCCGCGGTGCATTTACTGATGAAAGTATAGCCTTATTGAACGGTTCGGTAAACTTCCCGAATAACGTTTACAACAATATATTCAATTCACGTTATAGCTATCAACTGTATAACGAAGTAGGTGCCACTTACCGTGAACAGGTAACAAAACAGCTTGCTTTTGGTATAAAAGTAGGTTTAGTATCGGGTATGAGCGCGCAAAATGTTCATATCGACCAATCAAGTATTACTTTTGATAAAGCAGCCGATTCTGCAACGTTACGACTACAAGGAACCGAACAAAAGGCTGGTTTTAGCAAGTTACCTTTGAGTAACCCCGGAATTGATGTGAGTATAGGTACTACTTATCGTACCCCTGATGCTTTTATTATCCAAACCAATTTGAAAAATCTGGGATTTATTCACTGGAATAAGTATGCCGAAATTTATGATTTTAGCGGTACAACGGGTATAGAAGATCTTACTTCTCCTCAGAGAGAAACCAATGTTTATGATGCTGTTAACGATAAGGTTACAGGAGGAAAAGTTATCAAAGGTTCATATAATACACCATTAGATGGCCGGTTTGAATTAAGCGGTTCCAAATCCTTTTTACTGAGTGACGAGGAAACGAATTTAAGATATGCGCCCACGCTTGTTCTATCTAAAGAGTTGTTTTATAGTGGTTTTACTGCAGCTTTGGTTAGCCCGATACAATATCAGAATTATTCATTTACCCTGGTTACCAGTTATGAGGACAAGCTTTTTAAGCTGGGTACACAGTTTATGGTCAAATCGCATAATGCGGAATTTTTTATCGCGAGCAGTCAGTTACCGCAAAGCGCAGAGGCAACAGCTATTGCACTTAAAAGCCACAGCCAGATAGATAAAACAGGGGCGTTTACGGGTGCTGATATATCGATAGGGTTCTCCATGAAATTTGGCCCGGTGATCGAACACCCTATGAACGCCAGCCATATACCAATGGGTGAAAAAGGATTCCTGGGCAAGTTATGGGATAAGTTATTTAAGAAAAGCGATGATAAAGCATTAGAAGATTAAGCTTTCTTTTTTCCGGCGATAAAATCCTTTAAATAGTAAGGCTCAAAATAAGCTACATCCTCAAAATCCTTTGCTGCAAATTTTTCAGTTGCTTTTTTGGTTAGATAACTAGCGGAATTGGTAAATCCTTCTAAAAACAGCGCATTAGGATTATTTAATGTCTCCCGGCATTTCTCAGCGCCATCGCCAAAAAATAAAATCTTATTGCTGCTTAACAAGTCAGCAAAGCTATTTTCATCGATGATCTCCGCGGCAGTGGGATTAATTCTTTCTCCTTTAGTATTAAAAATAGCAGTATACACTTCCATGCGACGGGCATCAATCATGGGGCAAAGCAGGGTGTCGCCAGTAGCTAATTCGCTTTCGCTTATCGCGCCGTAGGCCATTGCTTCCAATGTTTCAATGGCAATTAGTGGTTTATCCAGCGCATAGCATAAACCTTTAGCGGTTGATATACCTATACGCAAGCCAGTATACGAACCGGGGCCGCAACTTACGGCAATAGCATCCAGATCGCTGTATTTGGTGCCGGTTGTGGTAAGTAATTCTTCAATATACAAAGTGATAACCTCAGCATGTATATTACGCTGATCCATCTGTTTAACAGCCAATACTTCGCCATCGTTCGATAAAGCAACAGAGCAAACGGTAGTGGCGGTTTCTATTTGTAAAATCATTTGTTAGTATCGAGTATTTAGTATCAAGTACATAGTACTTAGCAACCTGTTTTTGAATTTTGACTTTTTCCTTTTGACTTAATCAGGTACCGGATCATGGCCGTGGCCTCCCCATGGATTACAACTGGCAATGCGTTTCAAAGTTAACCATCCACCTTTAAAAGCGCCATGTTTTTTGATGGCTTCTACACCATATTGCGAGCAGGTAGGAGTATAGCGACAAGAAGCGCCTGTCATGGGCGAAATAAAGTATTGGTATATCTTTATCAGCACCAGGAAAATACCGCCTAAAATAGCTTTAAATAAGTTGTAGATGAACATCATTTGACCAGTTCCTCACTTAACTGTTTTAATAGCTTGAGCATTTTTTTTTCGAAAAGCTCATAAGATTCTATCTGCTTGCCGATGTAACCTATGGAAATGATGATTTTTTTATTGGCGGCTGCAAGCAATTCGTACAAATGCTGCTGTTTGCTGAGGCGATAGGCTTCGCGCAGGCGGCGTTTTACCTGGTTACGATCATGCGCATGTTTATAACGCCGTTTGGAAACAGAAATTAATAGCTGGGCAGGGACCGTTTGTGACGCATCATCAACCAATAGCCATGATGCCTTGAAGGGATAGCACAAAAAAGAAGAACCCTTATGAAAAAGCTCGTCAATAAGCTTTTTATTACATAAACGTTCTTCTTTTTTAAAAGTATACATATTTTGCTGATGCGGAACCGAAAATTAAGCAAATAACGGCTCAAATTCCTATAAAGGAAATTGCAACCAGCTTATGCTTTATGACGACCTTCGTCAGATACTGACAGTCTTTTTCTACCTTTAGCTCTTCTAGCTGCTAATATTCTTCTGCCGTTAGCTGATGCCATACGCTCACGGAAACCGTGTTTATTTCTTCTTTTTCTTTGAGAAGGCTGGAAAGTTCTTTTCATGATTATTTTATTCTATCGTTGTTTAAAAAAACAAGAGCGCAAATGTAGCGATAAAAAGTTAAAAGTCAAAAGTCAAAAATCAAAATATTGATTAAGGTTTGAAGATTAGAGATTTAATTCGATTTTTATTCCTAATCTCTAATCTTTAACCTCTAATCTCTATCATTCAAACCACGCCATTACAACCTCTTTTACAGGCATATCTATATTCAATTTCAATTTCTTACGCATCCCGCCAAGGTCGTTAAATACTTTGTTGGGGTTGGCTGCTTTTAGTTCTTCAACAGTGTTAAAGCCCATTTTATTTAGTACAGGTACCCATTCTGGCGGTACGCCGATGTTTACAAAATCGTCAAGCGTAGCAATTTTCGATTTTTTCTCCGGGCGCATCTGCGGGAAGAATAATACTTCCTGTATTGTGCTTTGGTTGGTCATCATCATCACCAAACGATCAATACCTATACCCAGGCCAGATGTTGGCGGCATGCCATATTCCAACGCGCGTAAAAAATCATCATCCATTGCCATTGCCTCGTCATCACCACGGCCTGCTAATAATAGCTGGTCTTCAAAGCGCTCACGCTGGTCTATAGGGTCGTTTAATTCCGAGTAGGCGTTAGCTATCTCCTTGCCGTTTACAAACAGCTCAAAGCGCTCTACAAGGCCTTCTTTGCTGCGGTGCTTTTTGGCAAGCGGAGTCATCTCGATAGGGTAGTCGGTTATATAGGTTGGCTGTATTAGATTAGCCTCCACTTTAGCGCCGAATATCTCATCAATCAATTTGCCTTTACCCATGCTTTCATTGGTTTCAATACCTAAATCGGCACAAGTTTCACGCAGGCCTGCTTCATCCATTTCAGATACATCAATGCCGGTATATTTCAAGATCGAATCATACATGGATAGTTTTGCATATGGCCCTGCGAAATTGATCTCGTTAGCACCATATTGCACTACCGGGATGCCATGTATAGCACGGGTTACATGCTCCAGGCATTTCTCCACCATTTCCATCATCCATATATAGTCCTTATAGGCCACATATATTTCTACTGATGTAAATTCCGGGTTATGTGTGCGGTCCATGCCCTCATTGCGGAACATCTTACCAAACTCATATACACCGTCAAATCCGGCAACTATCAGTCGTTTTAAATAAAGCTCGTTGGCTATGCGCAAAAATAGCGGCATATCCAGCGTATTATGGTGCGTAGCGAATGGCCTTGCAGCCGCGCCCCCGTGTACAGGTTGTAGTATTGGCGTTTCCACTTCCATCCAACCTTCGCTATTAAAGTAATCGCGCATGCTGCTGATCACTTTTGAGCGGTTGATGAAGATCTGTTTAAAATCAGGATTAACGGTCAAATCCACATAACGCTGGCGGTAACGTTGCTCAGGGTCGGTAAAACCATCGTGGATGTTGCCTTCCTCGTCACGTTTTACAACCGGAAGTGGTTTTAATGATTTAGACAATACGAATAATTGCTGTACGTGTACAGAAATTTCGCCGGTTTGGGTTAGGAAAACATAACCTTTAACGCCGATGTAATCACCAATATCTAATAACTTTTTGAATACGGTATTGTATAGGGTCTTATCCTCACCAGGGCAAATATCATCACGTTTTAAATAGATCTGGATGCGGCCTGTTGAATCCTGTAACTCAGCAAACGAGGCGCTGCCCATAATGCGGCGCGTCATGATACGGCCGGCAAGGGTTACATGCTGGTAAGTATCAGGATGAGCTTCAAAGTTTTCGGTTATATCCTTTGCCCATGCAGTAACGTCAAAAGCTTCGGCAGGGTAAGGGTTGATGCCTAAATTGCGAAGCTGTTGTAATGATTCGCGGCGTAAAATTTCCTGTTCGGATAGTGCAATACTCATATTTTTATCAAAGCTGCAAAAATAGCGTTTTTTTGTATATGGTGCGATGTGTTTGTAAACAAGCTGTTTATTAACAAATGCGAAGATTCAGTTAGGTGTAATATGTACACTTAGTACTAAATTTTGTATCGTGATTAATTAAAAAACTGTATTTTTACACATCTTATCCAACGTAGGATATTGCTCCCGGAATACTAAATACAATGAGTATGACCCCCATTCAGAATACGGACATCGGCACAAAACAAAAAGCTTTAGCTATAAATCTCGATCCTCAAATTTACGGGTCATTTGCCGAAATAGGTGCAGGACAGGATGTTGCAGCCAATTTTTTCAAAGCTGGTGCAGCGGCGGGAACAGTAGCAAAAACGATGTCGGCTTACGATATGACTTTTTCTGACGCTATTTACGGTGTACAACAAACCCGAAGATATGTAAGCGAGCCGCGTTTGATAGCCATGCTGGAGCGAGAGTACGGCTTATTGATTGAACGCCTTGCCGAGCAACGCGGTAGCACAACTACCTTTTTCGCTTTTTCGGATACCATGTCGGCGCTTAACTATCATAAAACGAATGATAGCCATGGCTGGATGGGCGTGCGGTTCCAACTAGAGCCGAATGGCGGGTATAATGATGTTGTGATTCACGTAAAGATGCTGGATAATGATAATAATCTGCAACAACAAGCGGTGGGTATTTTGGGCGTAAACCTGATTTATGCCTGTTTTTATTATCACGATAATCCTCCATTATTTTTGCTATCGCTGATGGACGAGCTGTCAAAAGATCGTTTGCAGATAGACATGATCCGCTTTGAAGGGCCTAACTTTACTAAGGTGGATAACAGGCTGATGAGCCTCCATCTGGTGAAATATGGTTTCTCGGATGCCGCGGTGTTTGGTCCGGATGGTAAAAATCAGCAACCTTCTGAGGTATTGTATAAGAAGCATATTGTGGTGATCCGTGGTCGTTTCCGTCCGATTATTAACGTGCATCTGGATATGCTGAGCACCGGCGTTAAGCAGTTTATGCAGGAGCCCGATGTTGATCCCAAAAACGTAGTGGTGATCACCGAGCTTACCCTGCAATCCCTGAAAGAACGCAACGCCGACGAGTCCGCCGAGATCGACGAAAAAGATTTCCTGGATAGGGTAGATATTCTTTGCTCGCTTGGGCAAACGGTATTGATCTCTAATTTCCACGAGTATTATAAACTGGTATCCTATCTGTCTAAGATCACCATATTGAAATTGGGTGTAGTTTTAGGCTATCCTAACTTAGAATACATCTTCTCCGAAGAACATTATAAAGAACTTCCGGGCGGTATTTTGGAGTCCTTCGCAACGTTGTTTAGCCGCAAGGTAAAGCTGTTCATCTACCCAACCCTGCGGGATGGCGTGATCTGGAATTGCCTGCGCTTTAACCCACCCGCGCACTTAATCGACTTGTATCGCTACCTGATCGCTAACAATAAGATAGAGGATATTCACCATTATAACGAGAATAACCTGCATGTGCAAACTGATATCGTACTGCAACTGATCAAACAAGGCGTTGAAGGTTGGGAGCAATATGTGCCCGCTGATGTAGCCGCCATGATTAAAGAGCGTAAGTTATTCGGTTATACTTTTAATGCTGATGCAAGTAAAGAACAGGTGCTAACCGCATCAAGCGAAGACAACGATATTTAACCGCTGTACCACGGCACAAGTGAAACAGGTGGTACATTTGGTACACTTTTTAGCCATTTTATACCCTAAAAGCGGGTTTTTAGGTGCCGAAAACGTTCAGAAAAGTGTAATTTTAGCCTGATTTTCCTCGAAAAACGTCCTGAAAATGCGCGTTTTTGATCGAAAATAGTCCCCAAAATGGCAAAAAATGACGTTTTTTATACTTGTTGAAATCAAAAACTGAACAAATTCCATCGTCTTTTTCCCGTTATTTGTACCATGTATTATTCGGATACCGAAACAATCATCCCCAAATTTCAGCTGGAGCCTGACACCTTCACCGGTAATAAAATGCTCCGGATGGATAAGGTAGATTGCAGCATGAGCATGGTCCGGTCGGATTTTTTGCAGCCACACCGTAAGGATTATTACTTTTTTTGCCTGGTGAGGCAGGGGAGCAGCAGGCATTGGATAGACATGACGCCTTATACGCTAAAGCCCGATACCTTTTACTTTACCGTACCCAACCAGGTACAGTTAAAAGAAGAGGCTGAACCACTCACAGGTATGATAATGGCTTTTACCGAAGAGTTTTTGGCCTTAGAGGGTAATAGCTCGTTAAAGCAATTACCTGTCATTCAAAACAAGTACAACGGGCACGAGATTAGTTTGAATGCCGATGATATAGTTTTTGTGGAAGATGTTCTGGAGAAAATGTATGCTGAGTACATCACCAAAAACAACTGGCAACATGGTATGATGACGGCCTATATACAGGTGCTGATGATCTACCTGAGCAGGCTCTATACCGAGCAGTACAACAATGCCCAGCAAACGCCTGATAGGTTGATGCTGAAAAAATACCTCGCCAAAATAGAGGAATCTTATACCCAAACCCACGAGGTAACGGCTTATGCCGATATGCTCAATATCTCCGCAGGCCATTTAAGCGAGGTGGTAAAAGAGCAGAGCGGCAAGCCCGCCATCACCCACATACATGAGCGCTTGATCCTCGAAGCTAAAAGATTACTTTTCCATACCGAGCATTCTATTAAGGAGATCGCTTTTCAGTTGGGTTTTGAGGATGCGTCGTACTTTAACCGTTTCTTTAAACGACTGGCAAAACACACGCCGGTGGAGTATCGTACCACCATCCGTGAAATGTACCAGTGAAACCCTTAGGAGTGCACTTGCGCCGCTAACATACCCGCTACCTTTGTGTTGTAATAAAACAATAACAGCACATGAAAAAAGTATTGATAACAGGAGCCAACAAAAGCATTGGCTTTGAAGCAACCCGCCAATTATTAAAACAAGGATATTTTGTTTATTTAGGTGCCCGTAATTTGGCCAAAGGTGAAGAAGCCGTTGCCAAATTAAACGCCGAGGGACTAACCAATGTTAAAGCCATCCAGATTGATGTAAGCAACCCCGCGTCTATCGAAGCAGCCAGCAAGCAGATCGATTCTCTTGATGTATTGATCAACAATGCAGGCATCAGTGGCGGTATTCCGCAAACTGCCTTAGCAACCACCACCGATACCATCCGCGAAGTATTCGATACCAATTTCTTTGGTGTGATTAACGTGACCAAAGCATTTTTAGATACATTGAAAAAATCAGCCGAGCCAAGGATCGTAAATGTAACCTCCGGCCTGGGCTCACTTACCCTGCATGCCGACCCGAACTGGAAATACTACAAGGTGAAAAGCGCTGCCTATGGTCCGTCAAAATCGGCATTGAATGCCTATACCATTGTGCTGGCCTATGAGTTGCAGGATACCGCCTTCAAGGTAAATGCTGTCGACCCCGGCTATACCGCAACCGATTTCAATCACCATAGCGGCCCCGGAACCGTTGAAGATGCCGCGGCAAGAGTAGTCAAATACGCCACCATCGACCAAAACGGTCCAACCGGCGGTTTTTTCAGTGATGACAATAATCCGGAAACCGGGGTTAGTCCGTGGTAGTGAATCTGGATTTAAAGGATTTTTTTGATTTATAGGATCTCTCTTCAACCACCTTGTCATTCTGAACGGAGTGACGAATCTTCTAAAAGCGATAAGCGAACATGCAATGCCGTTATTCATATCGAAGAAGATTCTTCGTCCCGCAGAATGATAACCTATTTATAATAGTCTAGCGGTCATTCCTGCCTTTATTGGTGTTGTCACCAACAAATACTAAAGCCATTTAACATGTTGGTGACAACACCAACATGGGCGTAAACATTGATTTCTACGCTTTGTCATTCTGAGTATAGCGAAGAATCTATAAAGTAGTTTACGCCGTACAGATTCTCAGAATGGCAATTTTTTTTTAGCTTCCGCAGAGTTTCTCGAAAAAGACCTACGGAAACTGAAATTTATCATCTGTAGAACATCATAACGGTAATAGCTAAGCTTACTTAGTAGCCCCAATCTGCGCGTTATAATCGTTAAATGCTGCAACAATCGCGTCAGCTTCTTCCTGCTTAAAGGCGGATTTTTTTGCCGTTGCTATCATTTTTGCCATTAATCCTTTATGGGCAACAACAGGCTGGTTACCATAACCTCCCGTTTGATACTTGTCTTGTACTGCAGGCACCTCGGCAAGCATCTTCAACATATCGATATCAAAAGCATTACGTTGTTTTTTTTCATCGTCCTTGGTGCAAAGGATTTTGTAACCTGCCAGCAAGTCTTGTTTTCGCTGTGCCTCATCCTGGTCTAATTTTTCTTCAGTACCCGAATCCGCATAGTAATCAGCCGGGTAATCATAAAAACGATGGGAGCTGATGCGGCCTACCGTTAATCGTTCCATCATATGGTCGTTGGTTCCCAAGCTTTTCAATTGTAAATTCTCAAGGTTAACATAGTGAACCTTATCAAATATGCGGTCGCCTACCCGGTACATTTGCATATCGTCAGCTCTGTATTTTTTACCTTTTACATTAGGGTTCGCAGCATAAGCAGCCGAATCAATAAACCAGATATAACGCTGGTTATACCAGGGCATATCATCATGTAAGCGGATCATGCCGTTTGCGCTTGTCCCATCTTTAAAGGTAACTGTACCCGGGCGATATTCATAAGGAATGTCCTGCGCCTTACAAACTGATAAGCCAAGACTTAGGAATAAGATTAATACAATACAAAGTTTTTTCATTGTGACTGGTTTAAAAATCAAAAGTAAGCAAATGTTCTATTTATTATAGCACCTCTATTTTCAGTCTTCGCAGGGTCTCTCGGAGACGACCCTGTGGTGTACAAAATGTTTATTGTGCTTTAAAGAAAAGGCCTTGTTCACTCAATGCCTTTTTTAATAGCGGGATTGAACCTTTACCAAACCCATGAAATTTCAGGATTTCCCTTTCGGAATATTTGGCGAGCTTTTCCAGTGTTAAAATATGATGGCTCTCTAAAGCTCTGCGTGCGGGAGCCGAAAGCAGGGAAAGAAATCCATCCTGTGGCTTTCTTTCCGCTTCGCATACGGGGCAGGCCAGACAATCCGTGCTTTTGTAAAACTGATGCCCTTTATAACAAGTTTTTAATGTCTTTTTGGTCGTTTCCATCGGTTGATCTGTTGATAAATTTAGTCCCCGCAGGGTCTCTCGGAGAGGACCCTGCGCTGTACGATTTCATTTTAAAACCAAATTAAACGATAATCTATAACATTTACTATCGGATGTGTTTTGTCATCAGTATAAAAAGCAGCGCTACTATGTGGGTAATCGGTAAACTCGGGGCATAAGTTCCATTTTCCGCTTAGCGGATTATTGTGCATATAAATCAACTTCTGATTTAGAAAATCAAGTGTATAAACCGGCTTGGCATCAAATGAAGGTTCAAATACCTTATGCTTTTGTCCTTTAGCTTTTTCTTTTTCCGAACATGCAGCCGAAAGACGGTTCAAAATTCCATCCTGTTTTTGTTGTTGCAGTCGGTTTATTAATTCATAGGCCATAAAACGTTTACCATTGCTAATAACAGTATTTAGACTTTTTACATTATCAGGAAGGTTCAAAAGCAAGTGTACATGATTAGGCATTACAACAAAACCAAAGCACTGTATTTTATATTTCTCTGAGATCAGATTTAGCCAACTATATACCAGGCTGTAAGAATCGGTTATTTCAAATAAAGGTATCCATTGATAGCAGGTGAAAGTGATGAACCAGGTCTTTTCAGTTAGTTCATGTTGGGTTCGGATCATTTGTGAAATATACTACTGGTTTTTATAATTCACAAATTAGGGCAGCGCAGGGTCCTCTCCGAGAGACCCTGCGGGAACTGAGAAGAGATTGAAGAAATGCTACAAGAGCTATAGATATACAAGCTACTTGTATAATATACTTGTATAATTTAATTGTTTATGAAACTTTATAGTTTTATATTTGTCTTGTTATCACGGTAGATTATACTTTTACAGATACAATAAAGATATTTTGTCTTTATAAATATGAGTAATAGAAGTAAGTCTGATAACAGATTAAGATTTAATATTAAAAATAGTAAATAAAAAAAACCGTTAGTAGTGTCACCTACTAACGGCTAATTAAAAAAGTGGATATAACAGGATTAAACGTCTGTTATGTTTACATCAACTCTTTCGTTGAGAACACATTCCTTTTTCGATCTAAAACAAAGGTAATGAAAAAGTCTTCAAGTTTTTGACTTGAAGACTTTTTGTTAATAATTATCATTATTGCAAAAAAACTACGTAAAGTTTTAAATGGCTTTTAAGCCTTGATTAAGCATCCTGCAGTTTATTATTTTTTTCATTGTGTTTTTTCATTGTTTGTTTGTACCAAAGAATCGAAAGTATTGTTAAGGCGGAGAAAAAACCTAAAATGTATAGTCATCCGTGGTCAACCTCGAATAATACAAACGCAATAATTAGAAAAATCCAATAAATTATGAATGACGGTAGATTACCATCTTTTTTTATAAGATACAGCATGTAAATTATAAAAGAAAGCATTAAAAAACCACCCAGTATTGCTTTATCCATATAATTAATCATTAAGTTACCCTTTAGTCTCAGCAGGGTCTCTCGAAGAGGACCCTGCGCTGTACCAAATTACCTACTCCGCATCCACCTCAGCCAAATACATCTCATCAATATAATTCGCGTATTTCTTCTCAATAACCTTACGTTTGGCCTTCATGGTAGGGGTTATTTCGCCTTCATCCATGCTGAATGGGTTACGTTTGATCTTGAAGTTTTTAATCCGCTCAAACTTGGCTAATTCGTTCGACAGGCGACGCACATCCTGACCTATCCAGTCAACAATCTCTTTATCCTTAATAAACACATCCTGATCTGCGAAAAACTCATCTTTTAAATTAAAAGTTTCCTGTAAGGTTTCTTTTGCGGGGATGATGATGGCGGTAACATACTCGCGTTTATCGCCCACTAAAAATACACCCTCAATCCTCGGACTTTTCAGATAAGTATTCTCAACTGGGGTAGGATAGATGTTTTTGCCGTAAGCATTTACCAGCATGTTCTTTAGCCTGTCGGTAATTTGCAGGTTGCCTTTGTAATAACGACCAATATCGCCGGTATGGAACCAGCCGTCTGAATCGATAGCCGCAGCAGTTTCCTCCGGTTTGTTCCAGTAGCCTTTCATCACGCAATGCCCGCGTACAATAATCTCACCCTCCGGCGATTCATACTCCGGGTTAAAGCTTTCATACGTTTGTATGGTGTAGATTTGGCGGGTTTCATAGTTCTGTATGGCAACCTCAATGCCCGGAATAATACGACCAACCGTACCATAAACCTGCCTGTCGTTCTCCGTAACCGACATCACCGGCGAAGTCTCGGTCAAGCCAAAACCCTCCAAAACTTTAATGCCCAGGTCGCCAAAAAACTCACCGATATTTTTAGGCAACGCGCCACCACCCGAAATCATAAATTTCAAACGTCCGCCTGTTTTTTCCTTTATCTTGCTGAATACTAATTTATCAGCCAGTTTGTGCTCATAGCTCAATATTGGCCCCGGTTTTTTACCGGTTTCCTTAACCTCGCGGTATTGCTTGCCGATCTTCAACGCCCATAAAAATATCTTGGCTTTCATGCCGCCCGCTTCGGTACCACCTTTAATAGCTTTATCGTGGATGCGTTCTAATAAGCGTGGCACGCAATTCATTACGGTAGGCCTAACCTCGCCCATGTTCTTAGCTAACAGCTCCAAACTCTGCGCAAAGGCAATCTGGCAACCCGCAGCCAAACAAATATGGTAAGTAGCCGTACGCTCAAACACATGCGACAAAGGCAGGAACGACAAAAACAAATCACTCGACTCAATAACCGGGATCTGTATCAAACAAACACGCACGTTTTCGCAAAGATTGTGGTGCGTAAGCATTACACCTTTTGGCGTACCCGTTGTACCAGAAGTATAGATCAAACAAGAAAGATCAGAAGGCAAAATAGCCTCACGCGCTATGTTTATGGCTGATGCATATTGCTCAACTACTTGCAAACCTTCCTCAATCAGTCTTTTAAAGCCGATGACGCCTGCATTTAGCGGAGCCTTACCCAGATTCTTTTCATAATCCTCAAAAGCAGGAATAATACGGATCAACTCGGGACAATTATTAGCGATCTTAGCCACTTTACGCAGCAGGAAAGGATTGCCAACAATGATAGTCTTAGCGCCGGAATCATTCAAAATATATTCAATCTCAGCTTCGCTAAGGGTAGGGTAGATGGAAGTATTTACCGCGCCAATCTGCTGTAAAGCCTGGTCATAATACACATAATCCGGGCCGTTCTCAATGATCAAAGCCAGGCGGTCGCCTTTTTGTACGCCAATGCTCAGGAACCAGGCAGATATCGCGTCAATTTTTTCAAGAGCTTGCTTATAGCTGATCTCAACCCACACATCACCAACCTTATGTTTTAAAAAGGTATAGGTATCAGGATGGATGTTGGCTACAGTATTGCGTATAAATTTAGGAACTGTGTTTATGTCAGTTGATATGTTCATTAGGAATAATCGGGATTAACTAGATAACAAATCTAATAAAAATTAGAAAATATTGATTGTGTTGATTTTATTGTGATTACAATTCATCCAAAACTAATTTCTTGCTGTACAAGTTAATTTGGGCGTTCCCTTCGGTCGGGCTTTCCACTCATACGCCACGAGGCATTAGGCGCGAGCCTGCACAGAGCCCCGTCGAAGTGGCCGGTATCCGTTCCAATCCCTAACGCAAAAAAAGCAGCCAATGCAAAAGCACAACCGACCGTTCACCCAAAAAATCGGCATCAGGGCTGATTCGGCAACCACAGGCCCAGCCAAAATACTACCCCTTCATAGGATCAGAATGTAGCCGAGAGTTTTCTTTTGGTTACTTTTCTTTTGACGGCCAAAAGAAAAGTGACGCTTAGCGCAGCGATACCAAGTGATTAATGAAGATGCAATTTGCTCTGTAAGCAGGGGATTGCCTCGTTCCCCGCAATGACGCTTTGAGAAAGGAATAAAACAAAAAAGGCGCCTAACAGCGCCTTTTAAATATATCCTAAAGATGTTTTTATACCGAAAAACTCTCGCCACAACCACAAGTGCGTGTCGCGTTAGGGTTATGAAAATTGAAGCCCTTACCATTCAAACCATCGCTAAAATCAAGCTCGGTACCGGCAAGGTACAGGAACGACTTCATATCCAAAGCAAGGCGTACGCCTTTATCTTCAAAAAACTGGTCGCCCTTTTTTATTTCGTTATCAAAGTCAAGATTATATGATAAGCCCGAGCAGCCACCACCCTGAACAGACACCCGCAGGAAATACGACTCATCCAAGCCCGAATCCTTCACCAGGTGATCTATTTTATCTTTTGCTTTATCTGTTACTGTTACCACTTTTTTAGTATTTAGTATCGAGTATCAAGTAGCAAGATTTAAATCTTAAATACTTAATACCCGCAATTAATATTCAAACAATCAGTATCCGCATGCAAGGTATCTTGCTACTTGATACTAACTACTTGATACTATTAATGATGTACTTTTTCGCTTGCTATCGGCTCCATGCCGTTTTTTACGCGATAGTCATTAATTGCTGCTTTGATAGCATCCTCTGCTAAAACCGAGCAGTGAATTTTTACCGGTGGAAGCGCAAGTTCTTCAACAATATCCATGTTGTCAATTTTCATGGCATCATCGATGCTTTTGCCTTTAAGCCATTCGGTAGCTAATGATGATGACGCGATTGCTGATCCGCAGCCAAAAGTTTTGAATTTAGCATCGGTTATAACGTTGTTATCATCAACCTGAATCTGCAGGCGCATAACGTCGCCGCACTCAGGGGCACCAACTAAACCTGTACCTACTTTGTGGCTGGCTTTATCTAAAGTGCCAACATTGCGGGGGTTAGTATAGTGATCAATTACTTTTTCTGAATAAGCCATTTTATTTAGTTATTAGTCTTAAGTTTTGAGCCCGAAGTCAAACTTCAAACTCTTTAAATATTATTATTAAAGCATCTGCACATTCGCACATCTGCATATTTTCAAATTAAATTAATGTTCCGCCCACTCAATTGAGTCAAGGTCGATACCTTCTTTAAACATTTCCCAAAGCGGTGAAAGTTCACGTAGGTGGGTAACCGATTTTTTAGTAACCTCAATAGCGTAATCAACTTCCTCTTCGGTAGTGAAACGTCCTAAACCAAACCGTATCGAAGAGTGTGCCAAATCATCTGATAAGCCCAAGCTTTTCAATACATAAGACGGCTCCAACGAAGCAGATGTACAAGCCGAACCTGACGATACAGCTAAATCTTTCATCGCCATCATTAAGCCTTCTCCCTCAACATATTTGAAAGAGATGTTAGCTACATGCGGTAAACGATGTTCCTGGTTGCCGTTTACATAACTTTCCTCAAGCACAGTTAAACCGGCCTGTAGCTTATCGCGTAAGCCTGATAAACGTTTTGCTTCACTTTCCATTTCGGCAATGCAAAGCTCGCAGGCTTTACCTAAGCCAACAATACCCGGTACGTTTAAAGTACCTGAACGCATACCGCGCTCGTGGCCGCCACCGTCCATTTGGGCAGTAACTTTAACACGTGGTCCTTTACGGCGAACATATAAGGCGCCAACACCTTTAGGGCCGTAGAATTTATGTGCAGATAACGCCAATAAGTCAATACCATCACGATTAACATCTACCGGTATTTTACCAACAGCCTGTACAGCATCGGTCATCATTAAAGCGCCATGCTTGTGGGCAATATCCGCTATCGCTCTTATAGGCTGAATAACACCGATCTCGTTGTTACCATACATGATCGAAACTAAAATAGTCTCAGGCGTCATGCTGCTTTCTAACAGATCAAGATCAACCAAACCATCCTCCTTAACCGGAAGATAAGTAACACGGCCGCCCATTTTTTCTACGTGTTTACAAGCGTCAAGCACAGCTTTATGCTCAGTAACAGTAGTTATAATGTGGTTGCCTTTTTCTTTATACATCTCGAACACGCCTTTAATAGCCAGGTTGTCCGATTCTGTAGCGCCCGAAGTAAAGATGATCTCTTTCTCGCTTGCACCTATCAATTTCGCCACTTGCTCGCGGGCATAGTCAACAGCTTCTTCAGCTACCCAGCCGAAAGGGTGGTTACGGCTGGCCGCGTTTCCAAATTTTTCAACAAAATAAGGTAGCATGGCTTCCAGTACCCTTGGGTCCATGGGAGTGGTAGCATTATTATCCAAATAAACGGGGATATTCATATCTTTCAATTAAACATACAAAGATATACAAAATTCCTATTTAAAATCATTCAAAACAAGGCTAATAAATTGCAAGCAGTCATTAATTTGCAATATTTGGACATGGAAAAAATAGAACACATTGGCATAGCCGTAAATAGCATCAAATCAGCCGGTAATGTGTATGAGAGGTTGTTGAATACTTCTATTTATAAAACCGAGGAGGTTACATCCGAAAATGTGCTCACCGTATTCCTGCAATGCGGCCCTAATAAAATAGAATTATTAGAAGCAACATCCGACGACAGCCCCATAGCCAAATTTATAGCTAAAAAAGGCGAAGGCATCCACCACATCGCCTTCGAAGTAACCGACATCCGCGCCGAAATGCAACGCCTCAAAAACGAAGGTTTTATTTTGTTGAACGATGAACCCAAGCGAGGTGCCGATAATAAACTGGTTTGCTTTGTGCATCCGAAAGGAACTAATGGGGTTTTGGTGGAGTTGTGTGAGGAAATTACCGGCCTTCTTAGTTGATTAAAATTAATTTTTTATGAAGTAAGGCTTGGGTTATATTAAGTGGTTTGAGCCCCCAGTATGAGACCTCTTACCTGTCAAGTTCTCTTAATCTTAAAGGTTGATTATTTTAATAACTGAATATACTTCTTAGATTTATTTATTCTTTTCAAAAATGTCGGCGATGAGCAAGCATATCCCTACTTACGCGTTGAATAACCTTTCTGACCAGCAGGATGTATCACCTGATGTGCTTTTGCTGTCGGATCCAATTAACCAGGTAAAAGAGCCATTGATTGTTCCGCATCGTACCAATTATTACGGCATAGGCATCTGCATTGGCGGGGAAGCAAAATTAACGGCTAACCTGGAAACTTATGAGATCATACCGGGTTGCCTTATCGCTATGTCACCACACATTATCAAACAGTGGCATTATAAGTCGGATGATTTTCAATCTTTTGCTATTCTTTTTACCAAGGATTTTTTAACTGTAGCTGGTGGCATCTCTCTCGAGCGGTTTCCGTTTTTCGAAAGCGGCGCCAGGCATATTTTTATGTTAACACCCGTCCAGTCTACCAATTTAAGAGATTCAATCCAGCTTATTAAGGGTAAACTGGGAGATATGCATAAATATCAGGGCGAAATATTGAGATCATTTATAAATGGCCTATTGTACGAAGTTTCATCATTGTATGAAGACTACAATCACTCCCTGGCCTCCGTTCAGACCAGAAGCCAGCTTCTTGCTGCTGATTTTAAAAAATTGGTGAACTTGCATTTTCTCCATGAGCGCAGCGTCAGCTTTTACGCGAATAAATTGTATATCACGCCAGGTCATCTTACCGAAACAGTAAGAGAGGTAACCGGCAAAACGCCCGGTGAATGGATTACCGAGGCGGTTGTTCTGGAAGCCAGCGTATTATTACAAAACCCTGCTTTGACGGTAGCGCAGATTGCTGATACACTTCATTTTCCTGACCAGTCTGCATTCGGTAAATACTTTAAAAACGTGAAAGGCCTTTCACCCGCCGCCTATCGCCGTAGCTAAATAGCTTCTTTTCCATCTTTCTTACCAATCCCCCCACATTCCTGACCTGTTCTTGCGTGATGTTTCCCTGCAACTTTGCTGTATAAAATTTTAAAGTCATGAAAACACCAAAGAAATGGAAAATGGCATTGATCACATGGATCTGCATATATCCGCTTATCAATATAATTTTCATTACAGTGATGCCGCTGATCGAAAGCTGGCACCCCCTCCTTAAAACACTATTAACAACCATCATACTCGTTCCACTGATGGGTATATCAATTGAATTATTTAGAAAACAGGTTGGGGACTGGCTATATAAATAACAACTATCATGGAAAACACAACAGAACATTTAAACTGGCGCTATGGCGTAAAACGCTATGACAGCGCAAAAAAGGTACAACAGGAGGATATGGATAAGTTGCAGGATGCTATCCGAATGGCACCATCCTCATTCGGTTTACAGCCCTTTAAGGTACTGTTTATTGAAGATGCTGAACTAAGGGCTAAGCTCAGCGTTGCGTCATTTCACCAACCTCAGGTAACTGAAGCGTCCTGTCTCATCGTTTTTGCTATTGAAACGAACGTTGACGAAGCATTTGTAGACGCCTATTTTTCAAATATTTGTGGTGCCCGCGGAGTTAAACTGGAAGGCAGCTTGGAGAAGCATCGGGATTCTGTTGTGCACGCTATCAGTCGCAAACAAAACGAAGAAAAGCTTGCATGGGCAACTCATCAAGCTTACCTGGCACTCGGATTTTTATTGCTTGCTGCTGCTGAATTGAAGATAGACGCTAACGCGATGGAAGGGTTTATGTCCGCTCAATATGATGAAATATTGGGTTTAAAGCAAAAAGGCTTACATGCAGTAGTGATTGCCGCTGTGGGTTACCGACACCCTGAAGACTTTTATCAGCACATGGTAAAAGTCAGGAGGCCAGAGAATGAACTATTTATAAAGATTTAATTAAAAGAAACTAAAAAATGAAAAAGCAAAAAATCTCAATAGGCCTGATATTGATTACATTGGTAGCCTTGTGGTCGGCCGGCGGCTCTTATATTTTTGACTGGAACCATACACATATCTACAATCCGCATTGGCCGCCTCATGCCAAGTTTCATAATGCGCAAACGATGCTTCTGGGCAGTTTTTTAGGTTGCTTTTCATTATGGATGCTTTGGGTAGCAAAGTTAAAGGACATGGACAAAGTACGCTTTGCAGTTATTTTGGCAAGTTTCTACTGGCTTACCCAGGTTGGCGCGATCTTCTTTCCCGGAACAGCCCTTAGCGATCCCGAGTTTTCATACCCGGGCGAGCCACCGCATCAGCTCATTGTAGACATCGTGATGCTGTTGCTTTTAGCAATTGCATGGCCACTTGAAATGCGGAGAATTAAGAAATTAGGCTAAAATTTACTGGACAACTATTTCAGCGAGGAACAACTACAACAGGGTATCCCGACAGTTTTAAGCCGATGGTCGATGTTTTACCGCACCATTAAATAGCGTCATGTAAATCCTCAAATCCCACAAATCAAGGTTCAGAATAACAAACTGGTTTGCTTTGTGCATCCAATAGGGACGAATGGGGTTTGGTAGAGTTGTGTGAGAGTGTTTGAACCTTGATTTGTCGGATTAAAGGATTTAAGGCGATTTACTACAGATTGCTTGACCAACTATTAAAATACTGAAGCCTCCAAAAATTATAATTGATAGCAAATTACTTATAATTACGTCGTATTTGTTTTCAGGCTTATATTTAAAAAAACATAAAGTTACAAAACAAAGAATTCTATGTTTTAGTTCATTTGAATTCATTAACTTCGGTAAAATCCTAAATTTAGTTCTGATAAATGAAAAAGTAGTTCCATTTTCTACATTGTAAATTTTGTTGTTTACAAGTGTTCTAATAAATATCGAAACAATTAAAATTGGTAATACAATTGCAAAATTTTCGATAATAAATTTGAAAAAAGGGACATATCTAACTATAACAGGGTGTCCATTTGAATAATCGATTTCTTTAATTATGTAACTATCCTTTCCAAATTCTGCCTCTTCAACTTTCTTTATAAGCTTACCTTTCTTGCTGTAATATTGCCATTTCCCGTTATTATCTCCATTTGTATAATATGAAGTTGTATAACTTCTAGTGCTGTCGGGCGTTATCCATAAACCCTGTTGTAAACAATTCTTATCTGTGCGATTAATTATTACCCCATTACGCTTTTCAAACTTATAACAAGGATCTTCATAAGAGGTGTCAGCAGTGATATATGTTAATCCACTTTTATATGTTGTGTCTCTTGGGATTGAAAGAATGGCTTTAAAAGGTAAAGTGTCTTTTCCTACAATCATATATTTTGCCCAAAGGCAAAATTGCAAATGAATAGAAAGAGTAGCGTAAGATATTTCAATTATTTAGCTTAGGATCAAATGCTAAATTAATAAAAATTGCAATCAATTATAAAAGAATAAAGTTCCCCCGCTCCCGCAAGCGTCCCGCTTGTGGCCGCATGCTAAGTAATCATTTTGCAATCTACGGTAGCTGTACATATCCATTACCTAAATTCGAACCGCAAGCGGGACGCTTGCGGCAGCGGAAATTTCACCGCACCATCAAAAATCAAGCAATCCCCAAATCCTGGAAATCAAGGTTCAGACAAACATCCTTAAAAATTTAACGAATACCGTGTTGACACCCTGAAGTAACTGTAATTTTTAGTTACATCTTCATGGTGTTTGTAATCACCTTTTAATGTCAGGTAGCCGGGCTCAGCACATAACGAGAATCCATCCCCAAGTGCATACCTTAGTTCGCTGCTTACTACATGCAAAAAATAATGCGATTGGTTGCCATTTATAGTAAATAGCGCAGCTCCTCTGTAGTTAATACTGTAATACAGCTTATCATCAATACTAATTCCGGCTCCGGCTATAACGCTTACACCCGAGGTATAATCATAATTGCGGCCATTAAATAAGTATTTATCGGGCACTGCCGCCAAAAGTACGGGCCCTAAGCCGAACGATGTATTAACTGTTATGCCCTTACTTAATTTATACTCCGAAAAGAGATTGGCTTTGGCGCTTTCACCACCATAAAAAAAGGCCTGATTATGGATATAGTCATAATTGGCAGATATGATGAGCAATTCTTGATTCTGGCTATCTGCCTTACTAAAATCCCACCCAATTAATGATCCGTACACGCTAATGATATTTACTTTTGAGCTATCATCTTGGCCAAACTCTGTATTAACGTAAATATTGCTAAACGGTGTCTTAAGGTCTTTTTCAGCGCTGCCGTAAACGAGTTTAATACGGCCGTATAGCCCTGACCGCTCAGTATTGGCTGTATTAATGTTGTTTGTGCTGAATGTACGGAAGCCAAGATCAAAGTCAGCATGTACGTTGGTTGAATCCGGCTTATCAATATCGCCATCGCTAACCTTACCCCATTTTCCGTCCATTATTCTGGTTAAACCATTCATCGGGTCAATAATAAATGCCGCCACTTCGCTGGCCTGGCGCTTAAATCCGGTGCTTTGTTTACTAATTATTCTGTTAGACAAGCGATAGGTCATTTCGCCTAGCACAATACCGCCAAAAGTGGTGTTAATAAAGTCATTAGGGGCAGGAGCCTGGTTTTCTGCAACAGTTTCCCATATATAACTTCCGACTGCAGCGGCCGGCGCAGCCTCCCAAAAACTATATCCGTTGGCTCTAAACGAATTAAAAAAAAGGTTCCCATGGTAAGGGTGACCAAATTGGTTTGTTTGAAACTCATCATTATCAAAAGTCCAGCTACCCGGGTTAAGGTTATGCCCAACCGTACTAAAAGATATATGCGCATAATCCTTATTCACAATATACCGGTCATAAGTCCATGGAGTTAATTCTGCCAGCCCAAATTCAAAAGCAGCACGGCCAAAATGTTTTTTAGGCTTAGTAGTTGAGTTATCACTTTGAATAGTATCCTTTTTGGTAGGTTTGCGAAGCAATGGCCTGGCATCAAACGGGGTTTGCGCGTTAGCATAAGGCGTTAACCATAAGAGCGAAATGCTCATTATAGCGATCAATTTGCCCATCTTGTTGAGCAAGACATCAAAGGGTAGGTATGTTTTTTCCATTAATGACTGGTTTTGGCTAAAGAAAGTTAGTGATTTAGGATTAGTTCTAAAAGTTTTCTTTACAGAAAGCAATGGAAAACCTATTTCTTAATGTTTTTCATGATAGGAAATTGATTAGGTTATTGATTTCGTATCGGCTAAAAAAATACTGAGCAGAATAATACTTATAAAATGGCTATTATGAGTTTACAATCGGTGCCAATTTATTGTTTTAACACTTATTATTAATTCTGTTGAAATTTTGATTTTAGATGATAGAATATTGCCTGGTTCGTGATTGATGAAACTATCAGTATACCTTATTTGTTATCCGCGTTTAGGATATGAAAAGCTATTGTTTGTGGATCGGCATGACGACGCTGTTGCTAATGGCAATCGTAAGTTGTGGTATAGTAAAGTCACTGGGTAAAGATCCACAAGGTGAAGCCGTTGCCCGGCTGGACACCTTGCCTGATTACAAAAATGGCAGCTTCCAAAATTTAGTTCAACGTCCTGACTCGACCATCAAGCACAACCGGCTGATTCATATGTTTCGTGATCACGTTGGACCTGTCAGGCCTGCTCACGCGTTGCCATGGGTAAAAACTGATTTAAAAACATTAAGTGCCGCGGCACCTACCATCGTTTGGTTTGGGCATTCATCTTTGCTCATCAAAACCATGCAGGGTAATATACTTATTGACCCTGTTTTTAGTAACCATGCCGGACCGGTGCCCGGGTTTGTTAAAGCATTTAAGGGCACTAATCATTACCACGCTGCGGATATGCCGCCAATAGATGTACTGATTATTTCCCATGATCACTATGATCACCTCGACTATCGTACCCTGAAAAAATTGAAGGATCATATTAAAATGGCAGTAGTGCCGCTTGGTGTAGGTTCGGAATTGGTTTACTGGGGATTCGACCCTAAAAAAATCATCGAACTGAATTGGTATCAGTCAACTACGCTCCCTGACAGGCTCCGGATCATCGCTACGCCGGCGCAACATCACAGCGGCCGAACATCACGCGAAGGAAATAAAACACTTTGGGCTTCTTACGTGATACAGGTGGGTACATACCGACTGTTTTTTGGTGGCGATGGTGGCTATGGGCCTTTCTTTAAACAAATTGGGCAGCAATATGGCCCGTTCGACCTGGCGCTGCTGGAATGTGGACAATACAACCAGCCATATGTTCATTTGAGCCTTGGGCAACCCGCCCAGGCCGCCGTCGACCTTCGGGCTCGTATGCTGCAACCTATCCACTGGGCTAAATTCCCCGAAGCTGATCATCCCTGGAACGAACCTATAAAAACACTCCTTCCTGCTGCTGAAAAACTGGGTATCCCGGTAAACGTTCCACGTATCGGAGAGCCTTATACTTTGGGCGATCCACCCAGGAAAGTAGTTTGGTGGGACATTGAATAAATTATTTGAGCCTATGGTCGGTATTTGGAAGATGAAAAAGAAAGCAACGGACTTGTGCGATTCCCGCCTCGGGGCGGGGAAGGGTGGGGTTTAACAGATTATTTGGCGACTAAACCCCTCCCTGCCACTTTGCATCCAACTGCAGCCCTCCTGCGGAAACGAAAACATTCAAGGCATCTTTACAGCTGGCCTTTTTATTGTAATTTCGGACCCATAATAATATTCTAATGACTGGGCAACTAACTACTCTAATTAAAGATTTAAAGGAAAATTCAATATCGTTTAGTCAGGTTTTGGCTTTTATAGAAACTTACTATCAACACCAGCCAGCCGCATTCAAAAATGGTAATGCGTATAATGAAGCAACGCAAAATCAGGGTAGTGCTAAAGTTTTCTCCTTTGCTCAACAAAATAACCTGAGTAAGGAAGATACGCTGTATCTATTTGCAGAGCATTACAGATCAGTATTGGATAACCCGGATGCAACCGATCATCAAAATATCAGGCAATTTATTATTCATGATTGGGAAGGCATTTCTTTCGAAAACCCGGCGTTGATATTAAAATAGATCATGAGTTAAACTCAAATAATGCTGATACCAGACATTGCTCCGCTCCCGCAAGCGTCCCGCTTGTGGCCGCATGCTGAGTAACCGTTCTGCAATCATTGTCAATATAAATTTTGCTACTGTATGTTGCTCACCTAGACGCTTGCGGCAGCGAAGGTTTGTATTAGAAAGAAAGCATTACCATTGGGTAATATTAATCCCAAATGCCGTTTTGCGCTGTAAATATTATCGGCTCACCACCTGTAACCATAATGGTGTGCTCGTGCTGCGCAACAAAGCCACCTTTATTGCCATGCAGTGTCCAGCCATCGGGTTGTGTTTCAGCAATTGTTGAACGTGTTGAAATGAATGTCTCTATCGCTACCACCGAGTTCTTTTTGAAACGCGCAGTGTTATACTTGTCGCAGTAGTTAGCTATCTCGTGGGGTTCTTCGTGCAGACTGCGGCCAACACCATGCCCAGTTAGGTTTTTTATTACAGTATATCCGGCTTTCTTGGCTTCAGTTTCTATCAACCTGCCTATCTCTGATATTCTGACACCACCCTTAATGTTGCTGATCGCCTTCCTCAATATCTCTTTCGATGCTTCCACCAGTCTCCCATGGCCGTGGATATCTTCACCCAATACAAACGAGCCTCCATTATCAGCCCAGTAGCCATTTAATTCTGCCGATACATCAATATTTACTAAATCACCTTCTTTTAGGATTTTATCCACTGATGGTATGCCGTGCGCCGTTTCCTCATTAATACTAATACAGGTATACCCCGGGAAATCGTAGGTTAACTTAGGTGCGGAATGTGCGCCCATCTGTGCCAGCAATTCGCCGCCGTACTCGTCAAGTTCCTTTGTTGAAATGCCTGGTTTGGCAAACTCACGCATCTTTCTAAGCGTAATGGCAACAGCGTCACTTGCCTGCTGCATTCCAATTCTTTCGTCTTCAGTAGTTATAGACATTTTTAATGTTTTACCTGTGGCAAAAATAACAATTAATCTATTCGATATCGTTTATCAAACGTCAGTTTATGAAACACGCTCCCGACGATAGGAAAAACCTAACACAATGCGAATTCCAGCTTTTTATTTGCTTCCGAATGCAATGACCTTACACTCAACCCTCCAATATTCGGCGTAAATAATTTATCTGCCCCAAGTGGTAGTTAAGATGGCCATAAAATTGCAGCAAGTAATAGGCAGTGCTTTTAGGGCCGAGAAAATCAATAGGATGTACTGTATCAAGTTGTTTTGGGGTAAGGTTTGATAATGTGTTTTTTACCAGCTCAATTAGCGCGGTAATAGCTGCAATTATTTCTTCGCGGGGTACATGTGTTGCCGAGAATTCCTCATCGCGGTTGCGTAGGTAGCCGTTGTGGGCCAGCGTAGCGCCTATATGGAAATTAATATTACCAATTAAATGCAATGCCAGGTTTCCGGCAGAATTGCTTATACCCTCCAGTTTGCGCCATAAATTATCTTCGTCTTTAAAATTCTGCACTTCATCTCTTAATTTTAAAAGATCGCGCTCAAAAAAAACAGCCAGGTTATTTTCCATAATATTTTGATTTAACTATAGTACCACCATTCCCTTATCCAATCTTAAAACCTTGGTCACACTATCCGGTATTTCATGCTGATAATGGGTTACATAAATCAGCGTCACATCGCTCATATCGCAAATGGTGTTCACTATCTGCTTAAAGTTTAGTTGCTGATGCTCATCCATGCCCTGGCAAGGCTCATCAAATATCAGCAGGTCGGGGTTTTTAATCAATGCCCTCGCCAACAAACATAAACGCTGCGCACTGGCAGGGATGTTTTTCAACAGCGTACGCGCATATTTATCAATCTCCAATGCCTGCATCCATGCTAAAGCGGTATCAGCCTTGGTTTTCTGACTCGGCCTGAATAATCCTAAAGTATCATAATACCCCGATTCAATCACCTGCAGGCAACTGTTATCCGTTGGGAAATATTGATGAAGCTCGGGCGATACAAAACCAATCTTCTTTTTAATATCCCAGATGCTTTCGCCGCTGCCACGCTTCACATCAAACAAAATAATATCATTGGCATAAGCCTGCGGATTATCGCCATTAACTAAACTTAGCAAGGTAGATTTTCCGGCACCATTCGGCCCAAGTAATGCCCAGCGTTCACCAGGCAGCACCTGCCAGTTTACCTTATCCAAAATGATTTTCTCGCCATATTTTATATGCACATCATTCATCTTTACCATGTATGTATATGCCGGCTTTTCGGTGTTGTTGAGCAAACTCCTTAATTTCTCTGCATCTACATTGGTTTTTGCCTCGTCTTTAAACAGATTAGGATTAAAATCAGCTTTTTCTATGGTCTCAACAATCTCCCCATCCTCCAAAACGGCAATGTGGGTTATCGCATCAGGTATTTCGCGCGGCGAAGTAGCAATAATCACCGAGATACCCGAGGCGGTAATCTCACTTAATATTACATTAAACAAAGCACGTGTCTGTACATCAAGGCCGGTTAACGGGGTATCCAGTAATAGCAAAACCGGATTTTTGATCAGCGCTGCCGCGATCAATAATCGCTTGGTTTCGCCGTTGGATAGTTTAATAAGCTGTTTGCTTCGAAGCGGCTCTAACCTTAACGTTTCAATCACTTTATCAAAGGTCCAATAATGGTTGCCGCCATCAACATGCTTTATATCATTCAGATATTCTTCAACAGTTTGCGCATCTTCTGAGTCCGACGAATTATAACGCTGCTGGTAATAAAATTCGGTAGTGTTGGATAGATTCCTAAAATGATGTTTCGACTCCACCAACGCAATCAGTTTATGATGCGTTAAAGTAGGATCATGATCGGGGTGGTGTGCTAAAAACTCTTCAAAAAAAGTATAATTTACTTCACCTCCGGTAACATTAAACCTGCCGGTAATAGTTTGCAGCAATGCGCTTTTACCCGAACCGCTTTTGCCGATCAGAGCCCAGTTTTCGCCCTTATTTACATGGAATGACAGGCTTTTAAATATATGATTGTTTAAATAACGTACACTGGCGTGCTGTATAGATAGTAGGGTAGTGCTCATGAGAGATAAGTAGGCGGTAAAAATACTTATCTGTTTTATAAACAGGTATAGTTATTGTATTAATTTATGAAATCAATCAAATAAACTATTTATCATGAAAAAATTAAACTTATTGTTGATCGCTATGGCTATGATGACCATGAGCAGTTGCACCCTTATTGGCGATATTTTTAAAGCAGGAGCTGTAGTAGGTATTATTGCGGTGGTTGTTGTTATAGCAATTATTATCTGGATAATATCGCTGTTCAGGGGCCGGTCATAAAACATTGCCGCCACAACTACATTTCAAAAAAGTATTAAAACCAAAAAAGCCCTGCTAGCAGGGCTTTTTTGCGAACTAAAGAAAAATTATTTCTTAGCTGTTGTGTCTTTAGTCATCTTAGCTGAATCAGCTTTCATTTTACCAGTGTCAGCTTTCATTTTAGATGAATCAGCCATTTTAGTTGAATCTGCTGCTTTAGCTGAATCAGCCATTTTAGTAGAATCAGCTGAAGCTGAAGAAGATTTGCTTTTGCAAGCTGCGAAAGAACAAGCGATAGCTAAAGCTAATACGCTAACTTTGATTGAATTTTTCATGTTAATTTTTTTTAAGTGATTAATAGTTTTGCTGATTAATACCTAAAATGACAAAAGGTAACCCATGTTTTTGAAAAAAAATCACGGATTACCTTTTTAAATTATAAAAAAACTAATAATCAGGGTGTTATTATTTCTTTTTAGTTTCTGTTGTTTTAGTAACAGTTTTAATGGTAGTGTCTTTATGCGTACTATCATTTTTAATAGTAGTATCGTTTTTAAGGGTATCTTTAACAATTTTTGTTGAGTCTACCTTAGTACTGTCGCCTGAACCGCTTTTTTTGCCTCCATTACAAGCAGCTACTGAAATTGAAACTACCAGGGCTAATGCCGCGATTTTAAATGAGTTTTTCATGGTTATGTTTTTATAGATTTATAATGTTTAATACAATAATTTGTAAAAAGTAACCCATCGGCCTAAATAAATATCTGAAATACAGCTAAATGAGCAATCGGGCAGAATGATTTGCATTACTCCGCCCGATTAAATAATTACATTTTTTTAGTTGTGTCCTTTTTAGTGGTATCAACTTTTACAGTGTCTTTTTTAGTGCTGTCAACAGTTGTTTTTGAAGTTGAATCAACTTTTACAGTAGTTGAATCAACACCTGAAGTTGCTTTTTTTGAACCGCAAGCAGCAAATGTTAATACTGCTACAGCTACTAATGTTGTTTTAAGAATGTTTTTCATGATGTTTATTTTTAAGTGTTACTTTGCATTTAATGCCCGTTTTTTAAAAAGGTAACCTTATTTTAATAAATTTAGTTTTTTTTGAAAAACAGGGTTACCATTTCAATTAAATTGTATTAAGTAGTAATATCAGGTGAATAAAGAATTAAAAGATTCAATACCAACGGATAGTGAAGTTATATTAGGTATACTTAATAACTCGGAAAGTGTTTTAAAGCGCATGTATGTGGCTTACTTCCCGATGGTGCTACAACTGATTATAAATAATAACGGCACCGCTGATGATGCGAAGGATATTTACCAGGAGGCCGTTATTATATTGTATAACAAAATTAAGGCCGGGGATTTTGAGCTGAGCAGTAAGCTTAAAACCTTTATTTATTCAATCTGCAGGCGGCTTTGGCTCAAAAGACTGAGCCACATGAGTAGGTTTGGAGGGGATATAAGGGATTTTCAGGAACATATGCATGTTGAGGACGAAGTTGAAAAACAGAACGACATGGATATACAGTTTAGTAAAATGGAGAGTGCGCTCCAATTATTAGGCGAACCCTGTAAAACCATAATGGAAGATTTTTATATCCACAACCTCAGCATGCAGGATATATGCGAAAGGTTTGGTTATACCAATGCTGATAATGCGAAAACGCAGAAATATAAATGTTTGCAAAGGCTGAAAAAGTTGTTTTTTCAGCAGAAATAAAGAGGTAAGAAATGAACGAGTATAAATTACAGGAAGAAATTGAACGTTACCTGAACGGCGAAATGAGCCCGGAAGAGCTAATACAGTTTGAATTGCTTCGTAAGGAAAGTACCGCTATTGATACCAAGGTTAACGAGCATCAGGATTTTACCAAATTGTTAAAACAATACAGCGATCGCCTGGCATTAGAAAGTCGTTTGAATGCTATTCATGATGAAATTGATGTGCATACCCTGGCTGATGAGCTGATGGTTCATCCATCATGGGTGGTACAGTTGTGGCGAAATCACCATTCAAAAATATCAGTAGCGGCTTCGATTGCCATATTTGCTATTTTGAGTGTAATGTTCTTAACCGGCAAAATGACCAGCCAGGATTCGCAATACATCCAGTTACGTCAAGAGGTGGGTAACCTTAAGAATAAAACAGATAAAATAAACCAAAAGCTTACACAAAACGGCAGGGCCGAAAGATCTGTGAATACCGAAAGGTTTAGAGGTACCGGTTTTGCCATTACCTCAAACGGATTAATAGCTACTAATTATCACGTAATTAATGGCGCTGATTCTGTTTATGTACAAAATGCTGCCGGAAAATCATTTAAAGCGAAAGTTTTATATACCGAGCCTCAAAATGATATTGCTATCTTAAAGATTGTTGATACTTCGTTCAGGAATTTAGGTACTATCCCTTATACCATTAAAAAAGCTGAAAGCGATTTGGCTGAAAGTGTTTATACCTATGGTTATCCGCAGGATGCACCCCATTTTGATGAAGGTAGGGTAACATCAGCTGTTGGTTTAAATGGCGACAGTTTGGATTATCAGATCTCTATCGCGATTAATCCTGGTAACAGTGGCAGCCCGCTAATGGATAGCAGAGGAAACGTTGTAGGTATTATACAGGGCAAACAAACTCAGCTGGAAGGCGTTCATTTCGCTGTAAAATCAAGCTATTTGTTGAGTGCGATCCACAATATTCCATCCGATTCATTAACCAGAAAGATCAACCTGAATACTAAAAATACTTTGGCGGGATTAACCAGGGTTCAGCAAGTTAAAAAGCTGAACAACTATGTGTTCATCGTTAAGGTTTATCAATAAGCCCTTTAAATTAACAATATATATAAATGAGAAAGGCTTCCAATTGGAGGCCTTTTTTTGTTGGGGTGATTATCTTTATCTGTCTACTTCGCCGAGCACAAAATCGATGGAGCCTACAATAGCTATCAGATCGGCAATCATAACGCCTTTAGATATTTCGGGTAATACCGATAAATTACTAAAACTCGGTCCTCGCGATTTTACACGGGTAGGAATCTCTGATTTTCCATCACACATAAAATAAAAACCTAATTCGCCTTTAGCGCCTTCGCAACGCACATAATAATCCTGTGCTTTGGGTATTATCTTACGCGGCATTTTAGCACGCGGATCAAACTCCGGTGTACGTTTTAATTCTTTTTGTAAACGATCAAGGCATTGCTCAACCATTTTTAACGATTGTTCTATCTCATCAATCCGCACCTTGTACCTGTCCCAGCAATCGCCAACAGAACCCATCAGGCCAGTGCCTACCGGTATATCAAATTCCAGTTCAGGATAAATAGAATAACCATCAATCCTCCGCAAATCCCATTTCAATCCTGAACCACGCAGCATAGGGCCCGAACAGCCATAGTTTATAGCCACATCCAGCGGCAACACGCCCACATTGGCGGTGCGACTAATAAATACCTGGTTATCGGTCAAAAGTTCGTTCAACTCAACCATTTTGGGTTTAAAGTAGTCAACAAACTCGCGGCAGCGTTCTTCAAAGCCAACCGGCAGGTCGTAAAACAAACCGCCAACCCAAATATAGTTGTACAACATACGTGAGCCCGAAGCCCACTCCAGCATACCCATAATATGTTCACGATCCCTGAAACACCACAAGAAAGGCGTAAAAGCGCCAATATCAATACCATAAGTACCGATAGCTATCAGGTGGGATGCAATACGGTTCAACTCGCAAACCAGTACGCGGATATATTCAATACGTTTGGGAATATCCTTATCAATCCCCATCATCCGTTCCACACCCATTACAAAGGCGTGGCTGTTATTCATGGATGCCAGGTAATCCATCCGGTCCGTAAACGGGATAGTCTGCTGATAGGTCAGCGATTCAGCATGCTTTTCAAAACAACGGTGCAAATAACCCAGGTGGGGGATAACCTCTTTAACAATCTCGCCATCAGTAATCAGCTCCAACCGCAAAACCCCATGCGTCGACGGATGCTGCGGCCCCATATTCAGCACCATATCCTCAACAGCAGCGTTGGCTATTTTTTCAGTATATCGTTGTAATGCTTCGTTCAATGTTTATTCTCTTTTCTTCTTTTCTTTTTGTCATTCTGAGTGGAGCGAAGAATCTATCGATAGGCATCTGCGCCATATATAACGGATAGATTCTTCGCTCCGCTCAGAATGACAATGGTTTTAATCAATCTATCTTTATCCCCTTATAATACTCCGCATTTTTATAGTCTTTCCTCAACGGAAACCCTTCCCAATCATCCGGCATTAAGATGCGCCTTAAATCGGGATGACCCTCAAAAAATATCCCCAGCATATCATAAGCCTCACGCTCATGCCAATCTGCCGAACGATAAACTGAATAAATGCTAGGAAACGAAGGTAAATCAGCTAAATCCCTGCTATTTTCTTTACTGATCTTTAAAGTCAGTTGTGTTTTGTATGGGATGGACGCTAAATGATAAACCACACCAAATTTGCCAACCTCCACGCCATAATCCACACCAGATAATGAGCTTAAAAAATCAAAATAGGTCTCGGGGTTATTGCGTAGCTCAAGGCAAACATCAGTAATACGATCCGCATCAATAAGTAATGCAGATTGTAAACCGCCGGTTTCTTCACCGACTATTACGTCAGCGCCAAACTTAGCGGCCAATAATGCTTTAATACCCTCAAAACTCATGGTGCCAAACGAACTTTTTTCCAGTTTTTGTTGTCGATCTTTTTGTAAACGATGCGATCGTGCAGGCGGCTGCTGCGGCCTTGCCAAAACTCAACATAACGCGGTTTTAATACATATCCACCCCAAAAAGATGGTTTTGGTATCTCTTTATCCTCGCCGTATTCTTCAACCAGTTCTTCCCATTTCTTTTCCACAACATCACGATTTGCAATTTCCTGACTTTGCGGAGAAGCAACAGCCCCTAACTGACTATTGCGCGGGCGAAGTTTAAAGTATTTCTCAGAATCTTCTTTGCTTAACTTCTCAATAGTTCCTTCAATACGAACCTGTCTTTCCAACGATCCCCAGAAGAAAGTCAATGCGCCCAATGGGTTTTTGGTGATCTCTTTTCCTTTACGGCTCAAATAGTTGGTATAAAACACAAATCCCGATGGATCGAAACCCTTTAATAATACTATCCTGGCTGATGGGCGGCCATCATAAGTCGCGGTAGCTAAAGTCATAGCGTTGGGCTCATGTTCCTGTGCTTCCACGGCTTCGTTAAACCATTTTTCAAATTGTTTAATCGGGTCGCCTTTGGTTGTATCTTCTGATAATGAGGCGGCACTGTAGTCCAGCCTCATGTTTTGTAACTCGTTTTGGTCCATTAATGCAAACTTACTAATTAAATGAACCGTATATATGTTATATGTTTCATTTTTTGGTAAATGAACTTATTTTTACGATGATTGTTGTCACATTATAATTATACAAATATGCTTAGTTCAATATCAGCCGCGGTTGGGCATTTATTAATATCAGAGCCATTTATGATGGACCCTAATTTTAAGCGCTCTGTTATTATCCTCACAGAATACTCCGAATCAGGAGCGGTAGGCTTTGTATTGAACCACCAGAGCGAATATTTATTGGGTGATATTTTACCGGATACCTCTTATTCGGAAATGCCGGTTTACGTTGGCGGCCCTGTAGGAAAGAATACCCTGCACTTTATCCATAGCCGCCCGGACCTGATCCCTAACGGTATAGAAATTTGGGATGGGGTATTTTGGGGTGGAGATTTTGAAGTGGTGAAAGACCTGATATCGCAATATCAACTACAAGAAAGCGAGATCAAATTTTTCACCGGGTATTCCGGCTGGACGATCGGCCAGTTAGATACCGAGCTGCGCGAAAACGTTTGGATCGTATCAGATAAATTCAGCCTGGACACCATTTTTACCCATGATGAAAATACCCTATGGCGCGATGTAGTGATCAGCCTGGGCACGCGATACGCGCACATTGCCAACTTTCCCGAAAACCCAGCTCTGAATTAATGAGTGATTGAGTGATTATTGAATTTTAACTGATCTCTAGTCATTGATCTCTAATTACTAACTGTTGAGTGAACATTGAATTTTAACTAATCTCTAGTCGTTAATCTCTAATCTCCAGCCCCTAATCTTCTAACTCAGCCGCCGACTCTTCAACTTTCCGCTTCAATTCTTCTTTGTAAGCGATCAAATTCGCAACCAGTGTTTCATCACCTGTTGAAAGTATCTGCGCAGCTAAAATACCTGCATTTTTCGCGGCATTAAGTGCTACGGTAGCAACCGGAATACCATTTGGCATTTGCAGGATAGATAATATCGAATCCCAGCCATCAATGGAATTGCTCGACTTAACAGGAACACCAATTACCGGCAGGTGCGTTAACGAAGCCACCATACCCGGCAAATGCGCGGCACCACCAGCACCGGCTATAATAACTTTCAGGCCACGGTCAGCAGCAGCACGGGCATAGCTGAACATGCGATCAGGGGTACGGTGAGCTGATACTACGGTAATTTCGTAATCAACACCCAGCTCCTTTAAAACATCAGCAGCATCCTGCATAATATGCAAGTCGGACTTACTGCCCATTATTATTCCTATTTTTGGTTGGTTCATCATCAGCCCCCTCTAAATCTCCCCCGGTAGGGGAGACTTTAATTAAAAAGTTTTTAAGCCCTCCCTACCGGGGAGGGTTGGGTGGGGCTTATTAGCTTACCACTTTTAAAGTCTCCTGCACAAATTTCGCTTTCTCAATAGCCTTTTCCCTATCGCTATCCACAATAGTCACATGCCCCATTTTGCGGAAAGGTTTTGTTAAAGCTTTGCCATATAAATGTACATACACACCCGTGCATTTTAATATTTTTTCGATGCCTTTATAAATGGCGGGGCCTTCATGTCCGGCTTCGCCTAAAACGTTTACCATGATGGCATTGTTCAGGCAGGCGGTATCGCCTAGAGGCTGGTTAAATATCGCGCGTAAGTGTTGCTCAAATTGTGATACCACATTACCCTCAATACTCTGGTGCCCGCTATTATGCGGACGCGGAGCCAGCTCATTTACCAATATTTTGCCATGCTTGTCTAAAAACATCTCAACCGCCAGTATGCCTACTATTTTAAGTGTCTCAGCGATTTTTTTAGCAATGTTTTCAGCCTCCTGATGAACCTCAAACGGAAGAGTAGAAGGTTGGATAAGAAACTCCACCAAATTAACCTCGGGATTAAATTCCATCTCCACCATCGGGAAGGTTTTTACTTCACCATTTTCGTTACGGGCAACTATTACAGCAATCTCTTTTTCAAAATCAATCAGGCGTTCAATCAGGCTTGGTTCAGTAAAGGCTTTGTCGAGGTACGATTCATTTACAACCTTGTAAACGCCCCGGCCATCATAACCATCCCTGCGCAATTTTTGGATGTAGGGGAATGAAAAATTGCTTTCTTTTAATTCTTCGGGTGACGAGATGATCTTGAAATCAGCTGTAGGGATACCATTTTCCTTGAAAAACTGCTTTTGCAGGCCTTTGTCCTGTATCAACCTGATGATGCGCGATTGCGGATAAACCAGCACACCTTCTTTCTCCAGTTGCTCCATGGCTTCAACGTTTACCTTCTCAATCTCGATGGTAAGTATATCAACCTTTTTGCCAAACTTGTAAACGGTTTCATAATCGCCCAAGGAACCGACTACAAATTCATCGCACAATTTTTTGCATGGCGCTTCGCGATCCGGATCAAGCACCTTTACGGTAACATTGTAATTTATAGCCTGTTGTATCAGCATACGACCTAATTGGCCGCCGCCTAAAATGCCGAGTTTTAAGTCTCCGTAAAATGTTTTCATTTATAATGCAAGTTTACCCTAAATCTTTCAAAAAGCCTAAATCAATGTAATGCAAAGCGGCTTATACAATTTTTTTGATCGATGTGAAGTAAAGAATGGAGTGAACCAACATAAATATCAGCCCTGTTTCTAAATAAAACAACTTGTTGATCGGTCCCAAATGCATCAGCGAAGCGGTGATCAGGAAAACAACAGGCCCGGCAAAATATAAGAGTATTCGCATTGGTAGACTGCTACGGATGTGCGGCAGCGAAAAAAACAACACCGGCAGCACCATCAGCAATAATATAATGTTTAATAAAAAGACACCATCAGCAATCATCTGCAGCATAGTTTTATAGTCGTAACCACTATTTTTTTGAGTGATGGAATAATAAATACAGGTAATAGCAATATTCAGTATGGTTGATATAATAAACGTTGTGAAAAGTGTTTTGAGCAATTTTTTTGTCATGGGAAATATTTTTGCACTGCAAATGTAAACGTAGTTATGGGAAAGTCATAATACGGTTGCGATGATGAGTTAGGAATGACGGTTGATGTAGTATAGATAAAACCACATAATGATTAAAAAGTGCGCAAAGGCCCGACGGAAAACCGGGCCGGGAGCTAGCCTAGCGGGAAGAAGGTTTTTTTCGTCTTGACTTTTTGGTTCTTTTGTGTCAAGACAAAAGAACTAGCCCAGCGGCAATGAGCGACGAGAATATATTATTAAAACGAAAATCTGTCATTCTGAGTGGAGTGAAGAATCTTCTAGCTGTGCAAAGTCCACTATGCAAATCGAAGAAGATTCTTCACTCCGTTCAGAATGACAAAAATAAATTATCCCTTAACTGCCTTCAACCAAGCCTGCGACATCAAGCTCGCACCAGCGGGACTAGGATGCACCCCATCAAGAGACCAATAAGTTGCTGGGGCTAATTTTAAAGCCTCGTCCATAACACTTTGGTAGGGGATAAAGGCTGCGCCAAATTCATCCGCCATCTCACGGGCTACCTGGCGGTAACCATCAAAAGCCGGGTACCATGAATCATCAACTGCCTTTACATTCTTCATGGCAAAAGCCTCGCCGATAATTAATTTTACACCGGGTAATGCCTGTTGGGTACGCTCTAATAGTTTTTTATAATCTGTTCTGTAGGTATCCAGGGTTCCTTTATAACCCGATGTAATGGTGTGCCAGTAATCATTCACACCCACCATAATGCTTAGCACATTTGGTTTTATGGCGAGGGTGTCCGTATCCCACCTATCTATTAATTGAAATACTTTATTGCCGCTTATGCCTTTATTGTATATCTTCAAATTCTTGGTTGCATATTCCCTTAAAACTTCAGTAGCAGTTAAAAGTACATAACCTGAACCCAGCGAACCGAAATCATTCGCGATGGTCTTGTTTTTGTCCCGTCCCCATTCAGTGATGGAATCTCCCTGGAAAAGTATAATATCGTTCTCATTAATGATTGCCTTTTTGCTGTTCTCTTTAGCATAGGCCGATGAAATAATATCAGGTATAGCCAATACGGCTATGGTGCCAATGGCGGCATTTTTAACAAAGTTGCGGCGGTTATTTTTTAGTATCATGACAGATATTATAGTTTATTTCGCGAACGCAGATGCGCTACGAATTGGTATCGCTAATATAATTATTCTTTCCATTGATGATGCGTAATTACAAAATATCAAAAATAAAAAGACAAAAAAGTATCACTCATAGGGCTATGAACCATCATCCATGAACTATGAACCTCCGGAAAAAGCGCTAACTTCGCGGCATGTATTTTTTGCTTAAACCCATACTATTTAAGTTCGACCCGGAGAAGGTACATTACTTTGTAACCCGCAACCTAAAACGCTTTAACCATTTTCCAGGCGGCGCTGCCCTGAGCAGGGCTATATGGGCGCTGAATGATCCGCGTTTAGAAAAGGAAGTTTTTGGCTTGAAATTTAAAAACCCAGTTGGTTTAGCCGCAGGTTTTGATAAAAACGCCGATGTGATCAGCGAAATGGCAAATCTCGGCTTCGGTTTTATTGAGGTGGGTACAGTTACGCCATTACCTCAAGATGGCAACCCTAAGCCACGTATGTTCAGGCTGCCTGCCGATGGTGGTTTAATTAATCGTATGGGTTTTAACAACATGGGGATGGATGTAGTTGCCGAGCATATCGCAGCCTATCGGAAAAATACCCCGGCATCACAAAAAGGTATTATCATCGGTGGAAACATCGGCAAAAATAAGATTACCCCTAATGATGAAGCGGTAAACGATTACATCAAATGTTTCGATAGGTTGTTTGATCTGGTAGATTATTTTGTGGTGAATGTAAGCTCCCCAAATACTCCCGGCTTACGCGAATTACAGGAAAAAGAGCCGCTAATGAATTTGCTAAGCACCCTACAACAGCGTAACTCAAAAAAAGGCATCAGCAGACCAATCTTACTAAAAATAGCCCCCGATTTAACGGATACCCAACTGGATGATATTGTAGAGATCGTACAGCAGAGCGGTATAGCAGGCGTTATCGCTACAAACACAACTATTAATCGCGAGAATTTGGTTTCTCCCGATAAATTGAGAAGCGAAACAGGCGGACTAAGCGGTAAACCCGTAACCAAGCGCTCAACCGAAGTAATTAAATATCTAAGCCAAAAATCAAAAGGCTCATTCCCGATAATAGGGGTAGGCGGCATTCATTCACCCGAAGATGCTTTGGATAAATTAGCGGCAGGCGCGTCATTGGTGCAGCTCTATACCGGTTTTATTTACGAAGGCCCGGGATTGATAAGCAGAATCAATAAAGGGATATTGAAATCTTTATAAATTCTATTCTACAACCCCTTTGTCATTCTCTTCACCTTGTCATTCTGAAGAACGAAGAATCTTCTTCGATTTGTAAAGCGAACTATGCATGGTTTAGAAGATTCTTCGCTCCGCTCAGAATGACAATAAGGAAAGGAAGAATTACCAAAATACAAAACGCAAAAAATCCTGCCGGTTATTACCAGCAGGATTTAATTCCTTATATAAAATGCTGAATTATTTACCAGCAGCTATTAACAAAGCAGCATTGTTTTTAGCAATTTGGCTATGTTTTGGCTCTGCAGAGCGGCTTCCCGGCTCAAGGTTTGTAGCATTCTTTAAAAACTGAACTTCTAAACGTGAAGTAGTTTTGTTTTTTCTATCTTTTCTTTTTAAACGTGTAACGCCCATGATCTTGTATTTTTAATGTTTTTTACCTTGAGGTCGGGAGCGGATTCGAACCGCTGTAAAAGGTTTTGCAGACCTCTGCCTAGCCACTCGGCCACCCGACCTTTTTTTCAAGGCTGCAAAAATAGTAATAATTATTTGGCTGCCAAGTTTTATTTATAGGAATTCCTTTTTATTTCTGAACAAAATATAGCCGTAGCTATCCCCACATTTAATGATTCCGCATTGCCACCACATGGAATAGTAACCGCTTTTTGCACCAGTTTAATAATTTCAGGCCGCAAGCCATTACCCTCGTTACCCATAATTATCAGCCCTTCAGTACCGAAATCCGTTTTGTAGATGTTTGATCCGTCTAATAACGCCCCAAACAGTGGCATGTTTATACTTCCTAAAAATTCAGCCAGTTCAACATAATAAATATTAACATGCGCCAGCGAACCCATGGTGGCCTGCACCACTTTTGGGTTATAAACATCAACGGTATCGGCAGAACAGATAATATGTTGTATACCAAACCAGTCTGCCGTGCGTATAATTGTGCCCATATTGCCTGGGTCCTGTATTCCATCAAGGGCGATAGCGAATTTTCCCTTCAAGGCTGTGGTATTTAAAATTGGGAATGCCGGTATCTTTACCAATGCAATTACCTCCTGCGGCGACTTTAATGAACTTATTTTCTCTAAATCGTTTAATGAAATCTCAGTAAAGTTTATTTTTCCCGATAATTTCAGCAATTTTGGGTCAATTGCAGCTGTATGGTAAATAGCTTCAATTTGATATGAAGAATTTGCAAATTCGGTAACAGATTTGTTACCTTCGACCAAAAACAGGCCGTGCTCAATGCGAAACTTTTTTTGTTGTAAAGATTTTAATAAACTGATAGTCGATTTTGAAAGCATTTTTCACCAGGTATAATTTTCGCCTTACAATATTAAGCATATTCCTGGTTTTTACGCTTTCAAACTGCAACCTTACCCGCAGATTAAAGCCTAACCAGGCATTGGTGCGCAAAATCACCATTAAAGGCATGGATAAGGAGTTTGCCCTCAACGCGGTTAATTATGTAGATAAGCAACAGCAGCCAAACAATGTTATTAACCTCCAGATCTATTATCTCTTCAGCAAAAATGGTAAAAAGGATATAGGTGAACCACCTGCTATATTAGATAGCGCATTAGTTGAGTTTTCGCGGGTGCAGATAGAAAAGTACATCCAGAATAAAGGTTACCTTAAAGCCAGGGTTACTGATTCCATCCACATAAAAAAGAAAAAGGCCGAGTTGATTTTCACTGCTGTTGAAGGGCCGATGTTCCGGATCAGAAATTTTAAGGATAGTGTTGCCGACCCTAAAGTGGCCGACCTGGTTAAAAGGTCACCCGAAATATTTGGCAATGTAGCTCCGGGTAAGCGTTTTGATACTGATAGCTTATCTGCCGACAGAGATGCGTTTTATCTCGTGATGAAACGTAATGGCTATTATGATTTTTACCGCCAGTATATGAGCTTTAATTATGACTCTACCTACAACAAAGGTGTGGTAGATCTAACTATGATTATAGATAACCCGGCGGGTAAAGCGGCACATCCTATTTATAAGATCAATAACACATTGATAACTATCGCGGCAACTAATGGTAAAACCATAGGCAAGGCCGATACCATACAGGTTGATTCCCAATTCAGGTTTGTTGATTTTTCTCATAGGTTTAAACCGCATGTTGTTACCGACTATATTTTTCAGAAAAAAGGCCAGTTATATAACATCGATAATCAAACGCTAACTACTACACGGCTATCGGAGTTAAACGTTTTTAAGAATGTGCCCAATCCAACTTATTTCAAACTGGCAGATAGCAGTAATAGGATGGATACCAAAATAGATATTGTGCCACTGAAAAAGATGTCGGACCGTGTGGAAGGTGAGTTCTTATTCAATGCCGGGCAATACGGCTACAATATTGGCAATACTTTCACCAGCAGAAATATTTTTAAAAGCGCGGCCATATTACAGATAAAGCTTAACGAAAGTATATTATTTAATACCGGCGCCAATGCTGCGGCTAACGGTGCAATCGAAAATCAGGATTTTAGCTCAGGTGTAAGTCTTATCTTCCCCGGTATTATATCACCCTTTAATTTTGCCAAACCAGGCAAATATGGTGTGCCGCATACTACCTTTTCAACTAATTATTCATTGTTCTACCAAAGTCAATTGGTTAAACGCCAGAGCTTTATAAACTCTATTACTTACGATTTTTTTGAAACACCGGACAAAGAACATATTATAACACCAATTGATGTTGAATTTTCAAAAGGTACTATTGATCCTAAAGCTGATTCTTTACTATTAAAGCAAAACAGGGAATCGTATGTCTTTCTTATTGGTCGTACCATTTTTACTACGGGCAGCCAATACAGCTATGTATTAAACGCCAATAAACTTAATACCTACCGGGATTTTGTTTATTTCAGGGGGAATATTGATGTTGGCGGTAACACACTGGCGCTTGTAAGTAAGTTATTAAATACACCTAAAGATACATTAGGCGAGCGCACCTTATTTGGCTATACTTTTGCCCAATATAGCAAAGCCGAAGTTGACTTGCGGTTTTACAAAAGTTTAGGTGGCGAAAGGCAATTGATCTTTAGGGTTGATGCCGGGCTTGGCTTGCCTTATGGCAACAGCAACCAACTGATATTCGAGAAAAACTTTTACGCAGGCGGATCAAATGATATGCGGGCCTGGCTGCCGCGTACCCTTGGCCCTGGTCAATTTAATAGGGCAAGCTATGGCGTAGGTGCCGGCGCCGACAGTACAAGGGAAAAGCTGCAATATTTAGATCAATTTGGCGAAATAAAAATCGTTTCTAATTTAGAATACCGGTATAAGTTATCTGATGATTTTTTCGGTTGTATATTAAGAGGTGCGTTATTTATGGATGCCGGAAACGTATGGACGCTTCATAACATTGCTGAAGATCCCGGCAATCCGTTAAGCACAACTGTTGAAAATCCAAACGGGCAATTTAAATTTAATACGCTGTTACAATCCACCGCGATAGATTTTGGTACAGGGTTACGATTTGACCTTGGCTTTTTTGTTTTCAGGCTCGATGCCGCTCTTAAATTTAAAGACCCGGAATTTAATGGTTCAGACCAGTGGGTGCTAATTAAGCATTTTAATGAACTGTTTCACAGTGGCAGCTTTAAAAATAACTACGAAGTCACCAATTTTCCCAATACCTACAGCTTTTTACAGCTGAATTTTGGTATAGGTATGCCTTTCTAATCAGAGATTAGAGATTGAAGGTTAGAGATTAGTTTCTGGAAAGCTTACTCCTTTGTTGGTGTCGTCACCATAGGTGTTCGGAAGATGAAGCTTGCTTCTTTCCACATGAATTTTTTATAGAAAAAGAGAGGGGTGTCATGCTGAGGCACTCGAAGCATGAGCGTAAAGGCCTTTGCCCACATGCTTCGAGTGCCTCAGCATGACACCCTTTTTTATTTCCCCCTTGTTAGTATCCTCACCAACAAACTCTGAAAAGTTTTAAAAGAGATGCTTCAACCCATCAAAAATACTTTGAAAGAATATTGGTATGCTCAGGTTATTGTGATAGTTAAAGTAAACGAATATGCAAAAAATAACTATCGCGATAATGATAAACCTTTTGAACATATAGGCTAGTAAAACGAGCGTTAAAGGTATTATCAGTAACCACATCCAGCTAATATGTATGGGCACTAACTTGCTTTCGCTTTTGTAAACATAGTAAAGAGATGATAGGGTGGGGCCACCATTTTCATCCACATGGCGGGCATATAAAAAAGTTGAACGATCAATCTTGTGCTTGTAAAAGGCAACGCCGCTGGTAAATTTCAGGGTGTCTTCAAAACCGTTTATCGTAAATACAAAGTCGCCGTTAACGTTATCCTGTGTATTATTAAGCGAATCAGTTGCAACCAATGATACCTGGTTTTGCTCGTATGGGTTTTCCGTTATGTTAAAGTGTTTAATGCTAACGGTAGAGGTATCGGCAAACGTAAAAGTGCTTGCAGATATAATCAGGCAAAAAAGTAAAATCAGTTTCTTCATTTATATTTTGGTTGTGATATGCTCAATAAAAGTACAATTTTTTGTTAGTGGTTAAGTAAATAAATATTAAGCCCCCAACACACTATCAACCAAATTTATAAACTTAAGTTTTATATTGAATCACTACACGTTCAACTCTTTGTCATTCTGAGCATCGCGAAGAATGGCAAAGGTCTTCCCCGCCCTCTTTCCGCCGCAGGCGAAGAGAGGGCAGACCAGCGAAGCGCAGTCGGGTGAGTAAATTCTGCGAGATGCTATTTATACGACAACCCCTGATAAGCCCCTTCCTCATAAAAGAACGGCACAAAATCCTCATTTTTAGTCAGCTCACATGTCACCTGCATTGTAGTAAAAATAATATCACCGAATATATTGGCAATGGCTGTATCCGCAGCATCACGCCCAGTTGCAATTTTAACCAGCCCGTTAAGCGGTACAAGGTGAGTAGAATCAAACAAAACCCATTCACCACCTAAATAAGCCTCAAAACAAGCATGAAAATCAGCAGGCTTTAAATGATATGCATACCCCGTAAAATAGCGTGCAGGTATAGTTAAAGCCCTGCAAAGCGCTATCCCCAAATGCGCGAAATCCCGGCATACTCCCGCCTGTTGGGTAACAGTATCATAAGCGGATGTTTGCGCGTTGGAAAATCCGCTCATGTATTGCACATTTTTATTGATCCAGCCGGTAAGTGCTATCACCTGGTCAAATTGGTGGTTAATATGCCCAAACAGGTTATTCGCTAAACGATATAATTTATCCGATTGGCAGTAACGGCTTGGATACAAATAGGATAGCACGTTGCTATCCATATGTGCAACCAATATTTCTTCTTTTTGCGAATGATCGGTAATGGTATAGCTATTATCAACCGTAGCGTTGTAGGTTAGTTTAATGTTCCCCGGCTCCAATATCTCAAAACGAGCCAGGCGGTTCTCGGTATTGCCCAAAATCAACTCTTCAACCTTAATATAAGGCTCAATACTGAGTGTTTCCTTTACCACTGTTTGACGTGGGGTGCGTAAAGCATGTATATTTAAAATTAATGTGCCCGGTGAATTGGCAGTATATTGCATTTCGGTGAACACATCAAATTTCATCGTATATTTTCCTTTTAAGTAGTTTCTTTAGCCAATTTATTAAACGCCACGTCCATCCAATCCTCGGATATATGTTCCAGCGCAGCTTTTAATTCCTCGGCCCATTGTACCGATATATTTTCCAGGTCCTTCTTCTCATAACGTTGCTCTACAATATGAAAACTATCCTTTTTGTACAACACAATATCAATTGGGAAGTCTACATTGTTTGAACTCACCCGGGTCGAGTCAAAAGATAAAAAACCGGTTTTTAAAGCCAGTTTCAAACTCGAATCCTCATTCAGTGTACGGTTCAATATAGCCTTACCATGGCCTGAATTCCCAATGATTACATACGGGGCACCTTGTCCCAATTCAACCCAGTTTCCTTCGGGATATAAGAGGAAAAGCTTGTGCTCGTCATCATCCTTCAACTGCCCGCCGATTATGGTATTCAAATCAAAATTAAAACCAGCCTTTTCAAGCGATGCTTTATCTTCTGATGCTACACGTTTAACTTGCTCACCAAATGCGTTTACCGCTTTATATAATTTGTTATATTCGGTAGTTTCAAGCAATTCCTTAAAATAAACTACTGCCTTATCTCTTGTTGATCTTAACCCACTGGTCATGATGAAAAGAGAAAAGCCATCTTTTTGCTCTATCGATATTTTCTTTTTTACGGTGGTATCCGTTCCGGAGGTAATGCGGGTATCGGCCAATGCCAACAAACCTTCTTTAACCTTTATGCCTAAACAATACGTCATGCTCTATCTAAAAAATTTGTGGCTGCCAAAATAGGCAAATAATGAAGATTTATGGGCCCGCTAAATCATTTAAATTTTAATTATTATTGGAGTGTAATATTATGGTTATCGTGGTATCTAAACACAAAAGCATTCTAAATGGATAATAATCAATCAGAAAGTATTTTAAAGGTAACTGACCTGTGTGTACAATACGGTACATTCAAAGCGGTTAAAGAAGTCTCCTTTGATGTTCGTAAAGGTGAAATATTTGGGCTGCTTGGCCCGAATGGCGCAGGTAAAACCAGTACACTCAGCGCAATCGAGGGTTTGATAAAATACCAATCGGGTACCGTTATTGTTGATGGCCATAATGCCAAAGAAAAACCATTATACGCCCGTGCGGCAATGGGTGTACAGCTGCAATCAACCAGCTTTCAGTCGGAATTAAAAGTTAGTGAAATATTACAGCTATTTGCGGGGATATACGGCGTTAAATTAACTAATGAAAAGCTAACAGCCATCCTAAAAGACATCAGTTTGGAAGATGCCGCGGGCAAACGTTTCGGTCAGCTTTCGGGCGGTCAGCAGCAGCGGGTATCCCTGGTAATTTCAACCATACACAACCCAAGATTAGTTTTACTGGATGAGCCAACAACCGGTCTCGACCCACAATCCCGTCGTCAGCTTTGGGAACGCATCGAAGCCATCCGCGAACGCGGGCACGCCGTGGTATTAACCACCCACTCCATGGAAGAAGCCGAATCCGTATGCGACCGTATCGGCATCATTGATCATGGCAAAGTAATTACCATAGATACCCCACAGGCACTCATCGAAAAACATAAAAATGATCCCGAAGTAATAGCTGTATCCCGCAAAGGCCGGGTAACGCTCGAAGATGTATTCATCGCATTAACCGGTAAAGAAGTACGCGCATAAAAATTAAATAACATGGAAGAAACTATCATACCCAAAACATCCACTGTACTCGCAGCTTTACTAAGGGCTGATTTTACAACGCTATGGCGCAACCGCCGGGCAGTAGTAATGGTTTTTCTTGTGCCGATAGTGATATTAGTATCATGGAAAGATCTGGTCGCAAAGATGGGTGCTGCATTCGCCCTATCAAATAGCTTAACTTACGGACTAATAGCCATAGGCCTGATGGGCTACACCAATTCTATTGCCCGCGATAGGGATAAAGGCATCTTTCAACGCTTACGTGTTGCCCCGGCACCCAACTGGACAATTATGATGAGCCGCATATTTGTGCAGCTAAGTATGATAGCCTTGGTAACCACAGCCATTTTTGTTGTTGGGTACGATTACGACAAGATAACCTTAACCCCCGCAGGCTATGCACTTACCTATCTTACCGCAATTGTAGGCGGTGCGGTTTACTTAGCACTCGGACAAGTTATTGTTGGTCTGATAAAAAACCCGGAGACGGTAAACTCCACATCAAGATTGGTATATTTCACATTTGTAATAGTGGGCATGTTCGGTGGTATGGGGATGCTAGGCAAACAAGTTGAACAAATAACCCAATGGTCGCCATATGGCACAGTTAAAACCATCATGGCAGCTGGCATGGTTCCCGGCTCATGGACGATGGATACCACTAACGCGCTACTAGTAACTTTAGGTTACACTATTGTATTTGCTGTTATCGGTATTAAAAACTTTAAGTGGAATACTAAATAATAATACCTTTTTCAACCCCTCTTTCCGCCGCAGGCGAAGAGAGGGTGGTCGAGCGAAGCAAAGACCGGGTGAGTCAATCGTCGATTTGCATTTGCGCCCCGACTCGCCCGGTTTTCGTTCAGCCGTTCAACCTGCCCTCTCTTTCGCAAGCGAGAAAGAGGGAAAAAAGATCCTTCACCTCTTTGTCGCGCAGCGAAAGAAAGGTCGGCCAGCGCAGCGTAGCCGGGTGAGTAAATTATACTACTGACAAAACAATGTCAGCACTTTTTTTATTTTTATTTCTCATATTTGGTGGCAGTGTTTAGTCTTTGATGCTCAGCTTGGTCAAAGGATTTAGCAAACTACCAATTATACTATGAAATTATCTCTGTTTTACCTATCCGTTTTAACACTATTATCGTTTAATACTTTTGCCCAGTCTACCCAGGTTACAGGCTTAAAATGCGAGTATCTCACAAACCCAATTGGTATCGATGCCACCAGTCCGCGATTTATTTGGCAATTGAAAGATGGCAGATTAGGGGCCATTCAATCAGCGTATCAAATTTTTATTGGGACCGATTCGCTCGAGGTAAAAAGTGAAAAAGGTAATGTTTGGCAAACCGCAAAAATAAATTCACCAATCAATTTGCTCACGTATCAAGGCAAGGCATTGCAACCTTTCACCAAATACTATTGGAGGGTACGCCTTTGGGATAAAGATGGTAAAACAATAAATTCATCCATAGCCAGCTTTGAAACCGGCATGATGGGCATCCAAAACTGGAAAGGCACCTGGATAAGTGACGACAATGACATCCACATCAAACCAGCGGCATATTATCGGAAGACCTTTCAACCCAAAAAACAAATCAAATCGGCAAGAGCTTACATAGCTGTAGCCGGATTGTATGAACTATACATCAACGGCAAAAAAATAGGCGATCATCGCCTTGATCCCATGTACACCCGTTTTGATCGCCGTAACCTGTATGTAAGCTATGATATTACCAACCAGCTGCAAAATGGGAAAAATGCAATCGGGGTAATTTTAGGTAATGGCTGGTATAACTTCCAATCCAAGGGTGTATGGGATTACGAACGTGCCCCCTGGCGCGCAAGGCCAACGTTTTGCATGGATATTCGCGTTACTTATACCGATGGCTCTATGGAAACTATTAGCTCTGATAAAAGCTGGAAAACAACCACAGGCCCAATCATCTTCAACAGTATTTACACCGGCGAACATTATGATGCCCGTTTAGAAAAAGCAGGTTGGGATATGCCTGATTATGATGATAGTAAATGGGGCGGTATAACCAATCGCCAGGCGCCATCGGCAAATATTGTATCACAAGCCATGCAGCCCATCCGCAATGTCGAAAAGATCGCCGCGAAAAGCATGAACAAGATCAATGATTCAACCTATGTATTTGATTTAGGCAGAAACATTGCAGGAGTAAGCCAGATCACGCTAAATGGCGATTCAAATACCGTAGTAAAACTTATTCACGCCGAACGCCTTTATAAAAATGGTTATCCCGATCAATCAAATATCGATTACTTCCTTGATTCTTTAACCTGGGGGCGTGATCCTTATGGTACAGATATTTATAAACTAAATGGTAAAGGCGAAGAAACCTTTATGCCGCATTTTAATTACAAAGGGTTTCAGTATGTTGAGGTAAGCAGTAACAAGCCCATCACCCTAACCAAAGAAAGCCTGGTTGGCTATTTTATGCATAGCGATGTTGCCCCGGTGGGCAGCATTAACTCATCAAGCGATCTGATCAACAAAATATGGGCGGCTACAAATGCCTCTTATTTATCAAATTTACAGGGTTACCCAACCGATTGCCCGCAACGCGAAAAAAATGGCTGGACAGGCGATGCACAGATAGCCAGCGAAACCGGCATGTACAATTTCGATAGCATCACTCTCTACGAAAAATGGCTTGCCGATCACCGTGATGAGCAACAGCCAAACGGAGTATTACCTGCCATAATTCCTACCGATGGCTGGGGTTACGAGTGGGCCAACGGCCCCGACTGGACGAGCACCATCGCTATCATCCCATGGAATGTTTATTTATTTTATGGCGATACCAAAATATTGAGCGATAACTACAGCAACATCAAACGCTATGTAGATCATATCAATTACCTATATCCAACCGGCCTAACCAGCTGGGGATTGGGTGATTGGGCTCCCGTAAAATCAACCACACCTGTCGAGCTAACTTCATCGGTTTATTATTTTACCGATGTAAACATTCTGGCAAAAACGGCTAAACTATTAGGTAAAAACGATGATTACTTAACTTATATCGCCCTGGCTAAAAAAATCAAGGATGCTATAAACGCTAAATACCTCAATACCCAAACAGGTATTTACGCCGACGGTCACCAAACAGAACAAGCAGTTCCGCTATATTGGGGAATAGTGCCCGATAATTTAAAAAACAAAGTAGCCGCTAATCTTGCCGATTCGGTTGCCGCCAATAATTTCCATCTGGATATGGGAATACTGGGTGCAAAAGCAATTCTAGGCGCTTTAAGTGATAACGGACAAGCGCAAACCGCTTACAGGTTAGCTTCGCAGAATACCGCGCCATCATGGGGTTGGTGGATCGTAAATGGTGCCACCACTTTGTACGAGAACTGGAACATCAACGCTCCAAGGGACATCTCATTAAACCACATCATGTTCGGCGAGATAGGGGCATGGATGTACAAAGGCCTGGCAGGTATCAAGATTGATGAAAACTATCCCGGCTTTAAAAATGTAATACTGTCGCCAAACTTTGTGGATGGTCTTAATCATTTCGAAGCTAAACATATTGGTCCGTACGGTGAAATCGTTTCCTCTTGGAAACGCGAAGGCAAAACAGTAAAATACAACGTAACCATCCCTGCAAATTCCACTGCAACGATCACATTCCCACAGGATGGTGGTAAGAAAGTTTATGAAGATGGTAAATTACTGAATATTTCAGGTCAATATAAAATCACTTCCGGTACTTATGAATTTGAAATAAGATAAAGTTTCTTTTTCACCTCTTTGTCGCGCAGCGAAAGAGAGGTCGACCAGCGTAGCGTAGTCGGGTGAGTCAACGGAGCATGAAAAAAAATTGAGCGTTACCTTCGGCCCGGGCTTTTCACTCATACTGCACAGGCATTAGCCACGAGGCCGGTATCCGTTGCAATCCCTAACGCAAATCCTCCCCATGTTATTCTGAGCTTAGCGGAGAATCTTCTGAAACGTGCACAGCGAACTATGCAGATCGAAGAAGATTCTTCGCTGCGCTCAGAATGACAAATAGAGAAATAAAAAAGCGCGCAAACGCCCGACAGAAAACCGGGCCGGGAGCTGGCCTGTGGGTTGAAGGTTTTTTCTGTCTTGATCTTTTGCTACTTTTCTATCAAGAGAAAAGTAGTAGCCCCCGCGGCAATGAGCGGGACAGAATATCTCATTAAAACGAAAATATTTTTGCTAAGGAACGAAGCATTTATAATCTTAAAGGTGATAGGAAATGCTGAGCAAAAACTGTGCAACCCACCTCGAAATGCATTTGCTAAAACATCCGCTTAAATAAGTTTAAATTTCTAAATTTGGCGTTCATACGTTTTCACAATTCTATTTTTAAGATAATGAGCAAAGGGGTTATAAGTAAAGAGGAAGATTACTCGCAATGGTATAATGATTTGGTGATAAAAGCCGACATGGCCGAATATTCACCGGTTCGTGGTTGCATGATCATTAAGCCTTACGGCTATTCTATCTGGGAAAAAATGCAGGCTGTTTTGGATAAGATGTTCAAAGACACCGGTCACAGTAATGCCTATTTCCCGCTGCTCATCCCAAAATCATTCTTCTCAAAAGAAGCAAGCCACGTAGAAGGTTTTGCTAAGGAATGTGCTGTAGTAACCCACTATCGCCTTAAGAATGATGGCAATGGAAACATCATTGTGGATGAAGATGCCAAATTAGAGGAAGAACTGATCATTCGCCCAACATCCGAAACCATCATCTGGAACACTTACCGTGGCTGGATTCAATCCTATCGTGATTTGCCTATCTTGGTTAACCAATGGGCCAACGTAATGCGTTGGGAAATGCGTACCCGTTTATTCCTGCGCACTAGCGAATTTTTATGGCAAGAGGGCCATACCGCCCACGCAACATCTGACGAAGCAGTTGCCGAAACCGAACAAATGCTGGAGGTTTATGCTGATTTTGCCGAAAACTGGTTGGCATTACCGGTTGTAAAAGGTCGTAAAACACCAAACGAACGTTTTGCTGGTGCTTTAGATACGTATTGCATCGAAGCTTTAATGCAGGATGGCAAAGCCCTGCAGGCAGGCACATCGCACTTCTTAGGGCAGAATTTCGCCAAAGCTTTCGATGTGAAATTTACCGGTAAGGATAACAAACTTGATTATGTTTGGGCAACCTCATGGGGTGTTTCAACCCGTTTAATCGGTGCGCTCATCATGGCTCATTCTGATGATGCAGGCCTAGTATTACCACCCAAATTAGCGCCTATACAAGTAGTAATTGTGCCGATCTATAAGCACGATGAAGAACTGGAAAACATAACAACTTTTGTTAACGCCCTTACTAAAGAGCTGAAAGCAAAAGACATTTCTGTTAAGTTTGATAAACGCGATACCCACCGCCCGGGAGCTAAATTCGCTGAATACGAATTGAAAGGCGTACCCGTACGTGTTGCCATAGGCAGCCGCGATATGCAAAACGGTACAGTTGAACTGGCCCGTCGCGATACCAAAACCAAAGAAACTGTTAACCAAGAGGGCTTAGCGGCACATATTGAAGCTTTATTGGAAGATATTCAAACAAACATCTACCAAAAAGCATCAACTTTCCGTGCGGAAAATACCACTGAGGTTGATACCTATGAGGAATTCAAACGCCTGTTAGATGAAAAACCGGGATTTCTCTCAGCACACTGGGATGGTACGCCGGAAACCGAGCAAAAGATAAAAGATGAAACTAAAGCAACAATCCGTTGCATACCTTTGAACAACAAACTAGAAGAAGGCAAATGTATCCTAACCGGTAAGCCATCAATCCAAAGGGTTCTGTTCGCAAGGGCGTACTAACCCCCCAGCCCCCTGAAGGGGGAGCTTTTGAAAAGCGACAGGGAGGGTAAGGTGTTAAATAAAATGTAAACAAGATGCTACACAGCATCACAAATCAAAAAGTTCCCCCTTCAGGGGGCGGAGGGGGTTATGAAATTCGCAACTAAAGCAATACACGCAGGGCAAGAGCCCGATCCATCAACCGGCGCTGTAATGACGCCGATATACCAAACATCTACCTACTGGCAAAAATCGCCGGGCGATAATCAGGGCTATGAGTATTCCCGTGGTACAAACCCAACACGCCATGCATTGGAGAGTTGTTTAGCAGCATTAGAAAATGCAAAATACGGACTAGCTTTTTCAAGCGGAATGGGTGCTACCGATGCCGTTATGAAACTATTAGCACCGGGCGACGAAGTAATTACCGGTAACGATCTTTACGGTGGTTCATACCGTATCTTCACCAAGATATATGCCAACTATGGTATCAAATTTCATTTTATTGATTTGGCTGATCCTGAATTGATCAATCAGTATGTAAATGAAAATACCAAGCTGATCTGGATAGAAACACCAACTAACCCAACCATGCGTATTGTGGATATTGAGGCGGTGGCGAAAATATCCAAAGCTAAAAACCTGAAATTGGTAGTTGATAATACCTTCGCTTCGCCATACCTGCAAAACCCGATTGATTTGGGTGCTGATATCGTGATGCATTCGGTTACCAAATATATCGGCGGTCACTCCGATGTGGTAATGGGCGCTTTAATGCTAAACGACGACGATACCTACAAGAAACTATGGTTCATTTATAATGCCTGCGGAGCTACTCCGGGCCCTATGGATAGCTTCCTGGTACTGCGCGGCATAAAAACCCTGCACCTGCGTATGAAAGCGCATTGCGAGAATGGTAGGATCATAGCCGAGTTTTTGAAAACGCATCCAAAAGTCGAAAAGATATATTGGCCTGGCTTTACCGATCACCCTAATCACGATATTGCTAAAAAGCAAATGAAGGATTTTGGTGGTATGATCTCCATCGTATTAAAAGGTGTTGATCTAAAAGAAACATTCAGAGTAGCTTCATCATTCAAAGTATTCACCCTTGCCGAATCATTAGGCGGCGTAGAATCACTGATCAACCACCCCGTAAGCATGACCCACGGCTCCATCCCCAAAGCCGAACGCGACAAAGCCGGCGTAGTTGATAACCTGTTACGCCTGAGCGTAGGAGTAGAAGATGTTGAAGATTTATTAGAAGATTTGAAACAAGCGTTAAGCTAACCCCCTAACCCCCTGAAGGGGGAATAATTTAAACCATGAAAAGCAAACTTGATTTTCAAAAGCTCCCCCTTCAGGGGGGTGGGGGGCTGAAGCTTTTCCTCGATTCCAAAGTCATTCAATACAACCAGCCGGGTTTTATAACCAATGATCCTGTTTCTATCCCGCACCTGTTCACCAAAAAGCAGGACATCGAAATCATGGGTTTCTGGGCCGCAACTTTAGCCTGGGGACAACGCGTTACCATCATCAACAAATGCAGGGAGTTGATCAACTTAATGGATGGCGCGCCTCACGATTTCATCATTAATCACCAGGATACTGACCTCAAAAAGCTGCTGCATTTTAAGCACCGCACTTTTAATGATATTGATACGCTCTATTTCATAGCTTTCTTTCGTTATCATTATGAAAACCATGATTCATTAGAGTCTGCGTTCATCCCAAGCCAAACTATCATTCTGAGTGATAATAAAGAATTTGTAAATACACAATCTCAGGTAGAAATTGCCCTCAACCATTTTCGTTCCTATTTCTTTTCCCTACCCGATTTCCCGCATCGTACAAAAAAGCACGTATCCTCACCCTCGCAAAAATCAACGTGCAAACGGCTGAACATGTTCCTGCGTTGGATGGTACGCAAAGACGATTGCGGCGTAGACTTCGGCATCTGGAACCAACTAAAACCCGCAGATCTCATCATGCCCTGCGACCTGCACGTAGACCGTGTAGCCCGCAAACTCAACCTCATCACCCGCAAACAAACCGACTGGCAAACCGCCATCGAACTCACCCAACGCCTCCGCGAATTTGACCCCACAGATCCGGTTAAATATGATTTTGCCTTATTTGGTTTAGGGATAGAAGAGAAGTTCTAACCCCCTTGTCATTTCGACGAGGTACGAGGAGAAATCTTCTACTATTTGCAAGTTTGGTTGTTATCTTTAATAATATTTAAAGATTATGGAACTAGATAACGACATTTCCGCTTTCCTCTCCGGCAAATCCGAACAAACCCTATTGCTCTTCAATCACTTCATTAACGAATACCAAAAACTTGCCCCGGTAACCATCCATCCCGCCAAAACGATGATCGGCATAGCAAACTCGCACCGCAGAATTGCCTGGATAACCCAATTAGGCAAAAACTTTATACACGTAGTATTCCCATTCAAACAAGAATACCCCGATGATCTATGCTTCCAAAAAATAGCTCAGGTACCCGGTGATAGTCAACAGTTTAACCACCATTTCAGGATGTATAGTGTAGAAGATGTAAATGAAGAAGTGTTGAAATTTATGCGGATGGCTTTTGAGGATAATTAAATCTATTAAGGCTTGTCATGCTGAACTTGTTTTAGCATCCCATTAGTAAGGTTTACAATAAGTAATTCACTCATCCTGTGAGATGCCGAAACAAGTTCAGCATGACAATATGTGGTGGTGTTATGCTTCCTCCTTAAAATAAACCTTATAAAAATTCATCGCCCTGCCATCATCAAAGCCTTTCTCAATCAGCTCCTTATCGCCATGAATATAAATATGGAAGTTCTTATCCAGCTTTAGCACACTTTTATAATCCCTTGCCTGTTTTTTTACGGCGTTGTTCGAAATTTCAAATGTATCAGCAATCGGCGAATCAAATTCCTGCTCGTACTGGCTTTTAAAGTTTTTGAACGATTCAATAGCTTTCTCGTTACCAATCACTTCACCCGCGAATTCGTCCATATCAAAGGTATCCTTCTCTTTAAAATACTTCATGGATCGGTTAAGCAAATCAATCTTATCAGCCTTACTCATCTCGAACTCATCATCCAGTTTTTGGGTTACAAAGTTTTTGTAAATACCCAAAGTGTTGCTGGTTTGGTTAAAGCTATCGTTACGAATCTTCAATTGTAAAAAATCATCCTTCCAGTAAACCGCTGCTTCCTGGCTGGTGTTGCTCTTATCGATAACCACTACCTTGTAGCCATTTTCTTTCTCAATATTGAAGATCAATACACCTTTATCCAGTTTATTTATGTTGATGGCATTCTCTTCATAATCTACATTAAAGCCGCCATCCTGCGGATAAACCTTCAGGTAAGTCTCCTTGTTTTCCGACTTGAAAATACCGATCGCATCCAGCGGGTTACCCTCAATTTGCACCTTCTTAAAGTAGACCACGTACAACTCACCGGTTTTTATATTGGGGTGATTAGATACCTTGTGCAGGTATTTGGTTATCTGTTTCGATACTTCATGAAACTTCTCCTTATCCTCAAATACCTGCGTGGCAAAATGATGCAGCTCGTTTAAATTCAAGTCACCACTGCTGTGCATCAGGTGGTAAACCTCGTTCGCTTTTTCAAATGGCTTTAAAAAATACTGCATCAGCAGGGTAGGGATCACCTCATCCTGTAGCTCCAATGGCTTGTCGGATAAAGCATAAAATTCATTATGCGAAGGGTTCCCAACGTGATGAACGGAAATAGTATCGAGCGAAGCTTCAAAAAAAGTTACCATATTACCAGCGAATTTAGCCTTTTTTGCCCGATGCTCACCGATTTATACTTACAAAATTATGGCAGCAACATTGCGCTTAAATCACGACTTTTGTCTGAACCGGATTTTTTTGAATTAATGGATTTATCGAATTCTGTTAATTATTAAATTCTATGAATTCTGGTTCAGACAAGAAAATAACCCAATGACTAATACAGAAGAAACCATCGTTGCCCTTGCCACCCCCTCCGGAAGCGGAGCCATTGGCGTTATACGCCTTTCCGGCCCGGATGCTATTACAATTGCGCAAAGTGTATTTAAAGGCAAGGATTTAAACAGGCAGGAATCGCACACTATTCATTTTGGCAGTATTGCTGATGATGATCTGGTTTTGGATGAGGTTTTGGTTTCTTTGTTTGTTGCTCCGCGATCATACACCCGCGAAAATGTGGTGGAGATTTCCTGCCATGGATCTGCATACATTATTGAGTCGATTATTAAACTGTTGATCAAAAAAGGTGCAAGGTCTGCAAAGGCAGGTGAGTTTACCCTGCGCGCATTCTTAAACGGCCAAATGGATCTTTCCCAGGCCGAAGCCGTTGCCGATTTGATCGCGTCCAACTCCAAAGCATCACAACAAGTGGCCTTAAATCAACTACGCGGAGGATTCAGTAACCAACTGAAAATGTTGCGCGAGCAATTAGTCAATTTTGCATCTTTAGTTGAATTGGAACTTGATTTCGCCGAAGAAGATGTTGAATTCGCCAACCGTGATCAACTTAAAAAATTAACCCACGATATTACCCAGATTATAGGCTCATTAATTCAATCTTTTGAACTAGGGAATGCCATTAAAATGGGTGTAAATACCGTAATAGCAGGTCGGCCAAATGCAGGGAAATCAACGCTGCTAAATGCTTTGTTAAACGAGGAAAGAGCTATTGTAAGTCACCTGCCGGGTACTACACGCGATACGATAGAGGAGGTGCTAAATATCCACGGCATCAATTTTAGACTGATAGACACTGCTGGTATTCGCGAAGCGACAGATGCCATTGAGCAAATAGGCGTTCAACGCACGATGGAAAAGATTAGCCAATCGGCGCTATTGGTTTATGTTTACGATGCCCAGCAAATTAGTTTGGCCGAACTTAATCAAGACCTCGAAAGCTTGCAAAAACCTGGTGTAGTGATGTTAGTGGTAGCCAATAAAATTGATCTTTTATCTCAGGAAGAGATTGATAACCTGCCTCATAGTCAGCAAGCGGTAGTTATCTCCGCCAAAGAGAAATTCCATATCGACGACCTTAAAAACAAAATTTACCATACCGCGATAAAAGACAAACTGACCGGCAACGAAACCCTTGTAACCAATATCCGCCATCTGGAAGCTCTTCAAAAAACTGAAGAATCATTAATAAAGGTATTAAACGGTATTGACGGCAATATAACCTCAGACTTTTTAGCCACAGATATCAAGCAAGCACTGCATTATCTTGGTGAGATAACCGGGACAGTTACAACAGATGATCTGTTAGAAAATATCTTCAGTAAGTTCTGTATCGGTAAGTAGATGTCTACTTTTAGTGATAAATAGTTGCCTATAATAGCCGTGAAGGTCAGAAGGGAGACTCAGACAATATGGCTATGGCCTTTCGTTATTTTGAAAGCTTTGTTAGCAAAGGGTTAAAGTTTTGCGATTTGAACGAAGCGATTTGTGAAGGTTTCCGATCATATCTTTGGAGTCGTCCTGTAATCAGCTTCAGGGAAAAACCAATTACAAGAAACACTGCAGCTAACTATTTCGCTAAATTTCGTTCTGCATTAAAAGAGGACTTCAGTAAGGGACTACTCACAGAAGATTTTTATTTACGGTAGTCAAGTACCCAACGCTCGTGCTGATATGCTATAGGTGAGCTTTACGGCATTCCCAGAATCGTTTACGATCTCCACACTGGAATTTATACCATTTTTAGTGAAGGGACACTATCCATAACCTTACGTGTCGGCGTTTGATTTTATATTAATTTAATACTATATTCGCTTTCGCCGTTTTTTTTCGATGAAGGTATATGCAGAATTAAATGACCAGGAACTGTTATTGTCGTTGAAGAGCGGGGACGAGACAGCTTTTAACGCGATTTTTAAACGACATTGGAAAGCCTTATATGATGAAGCTTACAAAAGGCTGAGGAATCAAATGCAAAGCGAAGAAATTGTCCAGGACGTGTTTGCCGATCTGTGGATTAAGCGCGAAATGCAAAAAATCGAAAACTTGTTGCCTTATTTACGTACAGCAGTAAAATACCAGGTATTCATGTTGTATAAAAAGTTTCAGCAACTGCCCAAGTTTGAAGAACCGCTCGATTTTTTTGCCACAGCCTCGCTACAGGCAGATTCTGAATTTTCTGCCAAGGAGCTTCGGGGTTGTATTGACTCATGGCTCGAAATGCAGCCTGAAAAACGCCGGAAAATTTTCCGGTTGCGCTTTATCGAAGAATTTTCAACAAAAGAAATAAGCGAGCAGCTTCATATTTCACAAAAAACTGTTCAAAATACGTTAGCTATAGCGCTTTTGAGTCTGCGGGAGTGTTTAGGAATCACTTTAGCCGTCTCTCTAATCTTCTCCGTTTATTTGGAAGCAACAATAAACTAGCTTTTCTTCAATTTTTATAATGTCTTTACCAATTATGGGGCTTTAATAAGAATTATAGCTACTTTTTATTCACTTCCTATAGAAATAGCCCCAATTCTTAAAAAAAACATAAAAAATCACTAACCGAATAGTACATCACGCTTAAAATATATACTGTATTAAAAAAACAGTATATATTTTATGTCGTCACCGATAAAAAGCGAATACCAGGAGCTTATAAAGAAATATTTAGCCGGTTCCATCTCATCTGATGAGATGGAAGTATTGGATCGCTATTATAGTCTATTTCGTAACGAACCCGGTGTAACCACCGATATGGATAGCCAGGAAATTGCGATCCTGGAAGATCGGCTACAAGAAGGTATCCTTAACCGTATTAAGCAAGCCGAAAAGCGTGTTTTACCAATTTATAAACGTACCTGGTTCCGTGTGGCTGCAGCTGTAATTATCAGCTTTTCAGTGGCGTTGGTGATAACAAGAAAGCCAAATACACAGCAATATACTGCTAATATAGTTTCATCGCATAATATCATCACTGCGGAGGAAAATCATTTTTTGACGCTGCCCGATAGTAGCCGTATTGTATTACGCAAAGGCAGCAAACTGACCGTAGCCGACAATTTTAAAACAGGCGCAACGCGCGAAGTGGCGCTCAGCGGTGAAGCTTATTTTGATATTAAGCATAATAATAAACGCCCGTTCATTATCCACACCGGAATTATCAACACCACGGTATTGGGAACGGCCTTTAACATCCAGGCATATCCCGGGCAAAAAACCATCATCGTAACAGTGACCCGCGGGCGGGTGAAGGTAGAGCAAGGGAAAATGCTGTTGGCCATCCTCACACCCAATAAACAGCTTACCGCCAGCACAGATCAAAAACAGACTGTAGAAACTCAGAAAAAGGTCATCGCCGCCCGTACGCTCGACTGGGCAAGAACCGATATGAGTTTTGATGCCATGCCTTTCAGCCAACTGGCAGCACATCTCGACAAGCGATATGATGTACAGATTACTTTTAAAAACCCCGCTCTGGCAGGTTGCCCGATTACCGGCACTTTTATCGGCACAGAGAGCCTGACAGAGGTATTGACTATTCTGTCTCAAACACGCGGCACCAGCTATGTCATCAATGGTAAGGAGGTAGTGATTGACGGGAAAGGATGTAACTAATACATATCAACGATAACAACTAATAACTAAATAATTCACCTAATTAAAAACTATGAATGAAATTCTATATAGCTAATTGAACCCCCAGTGTGTGACGCCGGTATGCAAGATGTGTACCTGCTAAAAAAGACAAACTCCCCAGCCGTGGAAAGCAAAAAGGGAGTTTGATCTAAAAATTTTTACAAACCTTTAAACATACAAATAATGCAAAAAAATACTGCTTTTGCAACCGGGCAGAGTTATGCCCGGTATAGAACAAAGCTACAAGCTAAATTATTATTTATCATGAGGGTTAGTGTATTCTGCTGTACGATGCTATTTACATCTTTACAACTACTGGCTGTTAAGGTAAGTCGTGCGCAAAACATTACTGAAACCATTGTGAACTTCGGCGTAAAAAATGTTTCGCTGGATAAAGCACTGAAGATATTGCACGATGAATCAGGCATTGTATTCTTCTATCCGTCGGAAAAAGTCGCTTCTTATACCAATATATCGGTTGACGCTAAAGATCGCACCCTGGAGTCTATCCTTGAGTTACTCCTCGCCAATACTAATCTTGAATTTAAACAGCAAAATGAGAATGTTGTGGTCATCTATCAAAAGCCCGACGCACCAATTGTAAACGCTAAATTGATTTCCGGAAAGGTGGTTGACGAAGCAGGCCAGCCGCTTCCGGGTGTGAGTATCAAGATCAAAGGTGGCAATATAGGCCTTACTACTAACGAAAAAGGTCAGTTCGCTGTATACATCACACGTCCGGAGGCCATTCTGCAATTTGCCTATGTCGGGTATATTTCCAGGGAAATACCAGTGGACGAGATCGTAAATCCAGCGGTCATTGTGCTTAAAAATGATATTGGCAAGCTGGATGAGGTACAAATCATCGCCTATGGTACTACCACAAAGCGCGAAAGCACCGGCGATGTAAGTACCATTAGTGCAAAAACCATAGAGCAGTACCCGATAACCAATGCGCTGGATGCTTTGCAGGGAAGCGTAGCCGGGCTTAATATTTATAAAAGTACCGGTAATGCCAACGGCACCTATGAAGTACAGATACGTGGCATTAATGGCATAAGCGCCGGCCAACCATTATACGTAGTTGATGGTATTCCCTACCAGGGCGGCAGTTACACCTCAGAAAATCAAAATCTTGGTGCAAATACGGCAACCGGCAAATACGGCTCCGGTTATGATGCATTAAGCTTCATCAATCCTGCGGATATCGAAAGCATCAGCATATTAAAAGATGCGGATGCCACGGCCATTTACGGCTCGCGCGGTGCCGATGGTGTTATCCTGATCACCACTAAAAAGGGAAAGGCGGGCGCGCCTAAAATAGATGCGAGTGTGTATACCGGTGTAAACGATGTGGGCCATTTTGAGCCACTGCTTAACGAACAACAATATCTTCAACTGCGTCATCAGGCAAAAGCAAATGACAATACGCCCATTTCATCAACCGATTATGATATAAACGGTGTATGGGATACTACCCGTAATACCAACTGGCAAAAAGAATTGATTGGCGGCTATGGGCACATTGCCAATGCACAGCTTGGCATCTCGGGTGGCAGCCAGCAAATGCAGTACCGGATCAGCGGCGGATATAATTATAGCGGCAATCTTGAAACACTTGGTGGCAGCGACAAATCGGGGAATATGCATATAAGTTTAAGCAGTAGCACTGCCGATAATAAATTTACCATAAGTTTTACCGGGGGATATCTGTATGACCTAAATACAATGCCGCAGGGCGATTTAACGGGTGATATCAACTTTGCGCCCGATGCACCGGCACTGTATACTTCAACTGGTGCGCTTAACTTTCAGAACAACACGTTCAATAACCCTTTAGTCGCTAAAAACTTAATCAACAGATCGCCGAGCAATAACCTTATGTCAAGCGTTGTGCTGAGCTACAAGCCAATCCCGGATTTGGAGATTAAACTAACCTCGGGTTATAACAGGCAGGAAGTTAACGAGTTTCTGGGTACGCCTACCACGGCTTATGACCCTGATATCGCCATCTATTTCACAAGCGGAACCAGCCAATTTACTTACAATACAAACTACGCCTGGAGCCTGGAACCGCAAATTAATTACAGTAAAAAAATCGGTAAAGGCAAATTGTTAGCCACTATCGGAAGCAGTTTACAAAGCGAGAACAGCACGGTCATATCAACTAGTGTAACTGGTTATAGCAGTGATCTGCTGTTGAGCAGTCCATCAGCTGGTACTACTACCACAACAGTTCAACCTTACAGCGTTTCACCAACCAAGTTCAGCGCGTTATTTGGTCGTTTAGCTTATAGCTGGGCAGACAAGTATAACATTGACATCACCGGACGGGATGATGGTTCAAGTAATTTTGGCGAAAATAAGCAATTCCATGTATTTGGCGCGGCCGGCGCCAGCTGGATTTTCTCGGAAGAAAGTTTTATAAAAAACAATCTGCCTTTCTTGTATTTTGGTAAACTAAGGGGCAGCTACGGTTCCACGGGCCGCGATAATATCGCTCCGTATTCTTACTTAAGCACTTACAATAGTAACGGACTCACTTATGGCGGTTCGTCAGGCCTTATTCCTACAAGGTTGCCTAACCCTGATCTGTCATGGGAAACAACCAAGAAAGCTGAATTAAGCCTTGAGCTACAGTTCCTGAAAGGGCGTATTGACTTTGAGACTAATTTCTACCGTAACCGCACCTCGGGCTTCCTGAACGCTAATCCGCTGTCTGATGTGACTGGTTTTCAAACCCTCAATGAAAATTTGGCTGGTGTAGTGCAGAACCAGGGATTTGATGTCAGCCTGGCCACTGTTAATATCAGGAACACGAATTTTACCTGGTCGACCACTATTCTATTTACACGCGACCGCAATATACTGGCGAGCTATCCGGGTCTGCAAACCTCACCCTATGCTAGTGTATACGTAATCGGTCAGCCTGTAAATATTATTCATACCTATCGTTTTGCCGGCGTCAATCCGCAAACCGGGATATATCAGTTTTATACCGCAGCCGGCGCAATTACTACTTCTCCGACAACTAATGACAGAACAGGCCTTGTAAATATCAACCCTGATTTTTATGGGTCGGTTCAAAATAGCTTCCGCTACAAGCAATTTTCGCTGAGTTTTATGTTCAGGTATATTAAACAAATCGGCACGAATGCATTTTACAACCTGGGTATACTCCCAGTGGGATTTGCTGCTAATAACAATTACAATACATTAGTCCTAAACCGCTGGCAAGCCCCGGGCCAGGTGACCGACATACAACGATACGGTAGTAGTTTCGCTTTGATATACCCACAACTTTATGCGACAGAAAGTAATCATGCTTATGGTGATGCATCTTATATCAGGTTGCAGAACTTATCGTTCGCCTACCAGTTGCCTTCCAGGTTAGCCAGTAAGATAGGCGTTCAAAGCCTGCAAGTTTTTGTTCAGGGTGACAATCTCTGGACTATTACCGGTTACAATGGCATCGATCCGGAAAATCAAAGTGCTTATTCGTTGCCACCATTAAGAACAATGACCGCTGGTTTACGGCTTACCCTTTAATCCCGATTTCAATGAAAAATCTATATAAATTCAAAAAACACACCAAGGTACTGAGCGTGATAGCGAGCCTTTTCGTGCTGACTTTTTTTGCAGGCTGCAAAAAATCGTTGGATATCGGCGCACCTGCCACGCTACTTGCCACCAGTAATGTTTACACCTCCAACTCCACAGCAGAAGGTGTTATTTCCGGTCTTTTTGCCACTATGGCTTCGCCCGCGAACATGTATAACGGGGCTTCGAGCGTAAGTATTCAGCAAGGGCTGGCAGCTGATGAACTGATCAGTTATAACACCTTTCCGAACTTGTTCTACAGTAATTCACTTAGCAGGCAGTATGCCTATTATTGGCCGGAGATATTTGCCGAACTTTTTGTGTGTAATTCGGCGATAAACGGATTAAGTTCATCAACATCTCTTGCGCCGGCTATCCAGAAACAGTTACTTGGTGAGGCTAAGTTTGCAAGGGCTTACATTTTTTTTAACGCGGTTAATTTATATGGAGAAGTGCCGCTCGTGCTTTCAACTGATCCTCAAGTCAACGGTACGATCAGCAGGTCACCATCCGCTACCGTTTTAAAACAGGTGATCCAGGATTTGAACGATGCGCAGGCGCTGTTATCCGATAATCAATATATTAACCTTGCCGGTGCTACGACATCCGATCGTACCTTACCGAACAAACAGGCGGCTAGTGCATTGCTGGCCCGTGTTTACTTGTATATGCAGGACTGGAAAGATGCCGAAACACAAGCTTCAAATGTAATTGGCGCTTCGGTGTATGTATTGGAACCGAACCTGGCAAATGTATTCCTGAAAACATCGCGGGAAACGATTTGGGCACTACAATCAGTATCAGCAACATACGCCAATGCTGATGCATATTCTTTAATATTAACAATTGCGCCAAATGGGGTAATAGGTCAGTTTCCGCTAAGTAGTAACCTGGTTAATGCTTTTGAAAGCGGTGATAACCGTTTTGCCAATTGGGTTGGAACACTTCAGGGAGGTGCAATCACTTATTATTATGCTTATAAATATAAGCAAGGGCAGATCGCTTCCGGTTCGGTAATTAGCGAAAATCCAATCATGTTCCGCCTGGCAGAACAATACCTGATCAGGGCTGAAGCGCGTGCACAGCAAAATGACCTAAGCGATGCCCAGGCCGATCTGAACGTTATCCGGTCAAGGGCAGGGCTATCTGCAACAACGGCATCCGGCCAAAGCAACCTGCTTAGTGCAATTTATCACGAGCGCCAGGTAGAGTTGTTCAGCGAATTTGGTCACCGCTGGTTTGATTTAAAGCGTACCGGGACGCTTGATGCGGTAATGGCAGTTGTCGCCCCTCAAAAAGGCGGCTCCTGGAGTCCGTTTAAAGCATTAATACCGGTACCTCAAAGTGAAATCCTTCTCAATTCGAACTTAACGCAAAATCCGGGTTATTGATCAGTTAATACCGGTCCGGTCTGCTGTTGTTAATTAACAGCGGCCGGTTTCTTCTACATCTTTTATCTTCAAATACTTAAACTTCCAATGAATAATTTAAAAAAAATCGTATTGCCGATCCTTTCCGTTGCGGGTGTGCTTATGCTTTACATTACTCCCGTAAAAGGACAAAATAAGCAAAAGGCCGCCAGTGATATTGATACTTCAAAAACGAAAAGCCTTGCGCAACTGGCCGCTGCCAAACTCGTAACCACAGTTAAGCCTTACAGGGAGATTGTACCTGCATCGGCCAAAACCATGAAAAGCTTTATAACGGTGCATTTTGTGGCCGACCGCTACTTGTTTGAGATACCCGACTCAATGCTGAAGCATGATATTTTGATAGTAAGCCGTGTTGATAAGAATCCCGCTGATTTTGTGATACCGCTTATAGACATCGGTTACGCCGGTGACGAGGTTGGTAAAGCGGTTATCGCTTTCGAAAAGATACCGGGGGATAAGATAGCCCTGCGTTCGCTGGTATTCAACGAATTTTCAAACGATACAACGCAAAACGGTATGGCCCGCTCATTGCCTGGCAGTAACTATCAAACCATATTAGGCACTTTCCCTATCAAAGCCATTAACAAAGATGCTAAAAGCACCGTAATTGATTTGACAGATTTTATTAATGCCGATAACAATGTGGTTTCCTTTGGCCAGCCTTTTGTGCGTATGATGTTAGCTAACCTGATCGGTGACCGGTCTTATATTGATACCATCCAGGCCTTCCCCAATAATATCGAAATAAAGGCGGTAAAAACTTATAACATGAAGCCCAGCGGCGCACTTTTGGGTGGCACCCCTCCGCCGGTTTCCTACGAGTTTAACAGTTCGCTGGTGTTGCTTCCTGAGGTACCTATGAAACCACGCCTTGCCGACCCAAGAATAGGCTTTTTCAGTAATGCTTATGTTGATTTCGACGCTAATCCACACGGTGTAGCTACAACCAATTATATCATGCGCTGGCGCATGGAACCTCGTAATGAGGATATGGAGAAATATAAACGCGGAGAACTTGTTGAACCTAAAAAGCCAATTGTGATTTATATTGATCCGGCAACGCCAAAAAAATGGGTGCCTTACTTGATACAAGGCATCAATGACTGGCAGGCGGCTTTTGAAAAAGCTGGTTTTAAAAATGCAATTATCGGCAAAGAAGCACCCGTAGGCGATTCGACCTGGAGCCTTAATGATGCGCGCCATTCGGTACTTGTTTACAAACCTTCTGATGTACCTAATGCCAGCGGCCCTAATATAAATGACCCGCGTACAGGTGAAATACTGGAAACTCATATTAACTGGTACCATAGTGTAATGGAGCTGATACAAAACTGGTATATCATCCAAGTAGGAGCTATAGATCCCCGGGCTCGTAAACCTGATCTGGACGACGATCTGATGGGCCAGCTGATACGCTTTGTTTCTTCACACGAGGTGGGCCATACTTTAGGGCTTATGCACAATTTTGGTGCATCTTCAACTGTGCCGGTTGCAAACTTGCGCAACAAGGCATGGGTTGAAGCACACGGGCACACACCTTCGATAATGGATTACGCACGCTTTAATTATGTGGCGCAGCCTGAAGATCATATTAGTGAAAAAGGAATATTCCCACGTATAGGAGATTATGATAAATGGGCTATTGAATGGGGCTATAAATTAATACCAGAGGCCAAAACAGCACAGGATGAAAAAACAGTTTTAAACAAATGGATGATTAATAAATTGGCATCCGGTAAACAATATTTTTACGGCAGCCAATTGGATCCAATAACCAATGGTTTTCCTCTCGGCAGTCCCGATCCAAGGGACCAAAGCGAAGACCTGGGCGATGATGCTATGCTGGCTAGTACATATGGCATCAAGAACCTGAAAAGGGTTGAGCCGCACCTGATCGAGTGGTTAAAGAAACCTGATGAAAATTACGACCGTGTGGCGGCTGCCTATAAAGAGCTAGTGACCGAATATTCGCGTTTTATGGGCCATGTTTTAAAAAATATCGGCGGTTTGTATGAAACTCCAAAAACCGTCGAACAACCGGGCCCTGAATACGAGCTGGAAAACAAGGCAAAGCAGCAACGTGCAATGGCTTTTTTACAGCATCAGCTATTCGATACGCCGTATTGGCTAATGGACAGCAATTTATATAGCGTTAGCCGGGTGGATTTTACTATGGTGACCAAAATACAAAAACAAGTATTATTGGCGCTGCTCAGCAGTTCGAAGATAGATCTATTGTTGACTGAAGAGTATAATTATTTCGGGAAAGCTTACACTGTTAGTGAAATGCTGCATGATTTACATCAGGGTATATTTTCCGAGCTTACAACAAATAAGCCGGTTAGCATATATCGCCGTGACCTGCAAAAAACTTATGTCGAAGGGCTGATCAGGCTGTCAGACCCCAAAACAAATGCATCCGATAACGATGCGCTGTCAATTGCAAAAGCGCACGCCAGGATGCTTGAAGGTGAATTAAAAAAAGCTGCGGCTCATGCACCAAATGGAATAACACATGACCACTTTGCTGACCTAGCCGAACGCCTTGATCTGGCGTTGCACCCTAAATCGTAGAAAATCATACGATAAGCGGTAAAAGTGTTCCGTAATCAAATGAGAAACCGATGATAATTATCATCGGTTTCTTTTTTCTGTAAATTATAATATTCTTATTTGAAGGATATTAAAGGATATCGAGATCGTTCGATTATAAAATTTAAAATATCAGACTTGAGATAGTTGTTCCGGAATTATAATGTGGTCTGAATAGGTTAAGCTCCTTTCGTAAGAAGTCGTATATCGCCTAAAACGGTGCGATAAACGGAATTCTTAGCGTCAGAATTAATATTCCAGAACTGGCGGGAAAACTTTCCTGCCAGTTTTTCTTCTAACCTCATCTTTGCAAAGCGCATAAAGTTCATGAAAAGCCAGTTTATTTATACTTAAAATAAGGTGTAATAATTAATTGCACTATCTTAAGATTTGTACCTGGAAATGCGCAACTTATTGGCCCACAACTCCATTTTACTTTCTGTATCGGGCAAGTATGCCGTGTGACTATTTATTTTCAGGTACTTATAATTAATTACAGAAAGTAAAAATCCCATGGTCTTATCTTATTATTAGGTTTCTTAACACATAATCATTTTTTAACAAAAGCCTAATATGTGTTTGCTAAAATTGTATCAATAATTATAAGATGCAAAAAGCAAGAAATTGTCTCCGAAGCCTTAAATTATCCATCATTCTTTTGCCGATTTTAATCAGCCTTAACGCTTACCCCCAAAACATTTCATTACCCAACGCATATGCCCATAACGATTATTGGCACAAAAGGCCACTATATGATGCCCTTGATAATGGGTTTACACATATTGAAGCAGATATTTATTTGAGGAATAATAAATTAATAGTGGCACATGTACTACCAAGGCTACGAATGCATAAAACGTTGGACAGCTTATACCTGAAGCCGCTGCTTGCCTGTATAAACGGTATCAATAAAGATAGTAACTGTCCCGACTTTCCAATTATGTTGATGATCGATATAAAGTCGGATTCTAATAAAACTTACCTTGCGCTGAAGCAATTACTCGAAAAATACCGTGCTATGCTATCTGTTTATGAAGATGGTGTATATAAGCAGGGCAAAATTACTATTGTGCTTACTGGGCACAAACCTGTTGATCTGTTAAAGGCCGAAAGAAATAGGCTGGCCTTTGTAGATGAGGACCTGTTGCAGGTAAAGAAAGATACGCTTGATCAAAGGTTTTACCAAACAGCAAGTTGTAAGTATTCACAAATCCTTAATTGGAGAGGTGAGGGGCCTATTCCGGCTATTGAACAACAGCGTTTATGTACTTATGTATCCGAAGCACACCGTTACGGTAAAAAAGTTAGGTTATGGGCTTCTCCTGAAAACAGTGTGGTTTGGAGGAAGTTGCTGGATTGTGGTGTCGATCTGATCAACACCGACCAATTGGAAAAGCTCAAAAACTTTTTGCAATATAACGGTCATATTTACGCAAAAGCCAATTAATGTTAACTCATTAAATACAATACTTTAAGGTGGTTAATAATTTGATAATATTAACTTCTCATTAGCTAAAAGTCATTCGAATAGATTAGCTTTTATTAAATAATAATATATCATCATATTATTTAATAAATATAAAGCTATCTACATCATAACTACCCCTGAATGCAGAAAATTTTATTCATCACCGGTTCACTGAACCAAACCTCACAAATGCACCAGATAGCCAATGAGCTACCTGATTTTGATTGCTGGTTTAGCCAGGTATTTACGGATTCGCCGTTCATGAAATTTCTTATTAGTAATACCCGGTTGCTTGATACAACGGCATTTGCCGGGCAGTTCAGGCACAATTCAGAAAACTATTTGAAAGCGCACGGGCTGCAGCTTGACTATGCTGCCCGCTTGAATGAATACGATCTGATTGTGTATTGTACGGACATGATAGTTCCTGCCCGCATGCGCAACTACAAAACGCTTTGGGTGCAGGAAGGAATGACCGATAAATTTACGTTAATGACATATATTGTTAAAGCGTTTAAACTACCCGGCTTTTTATGTGGTAATACATCGCTTAACGGTTCGTCAAATATATGTGATGTTTATTGTGCAGCATCAGAAGGCTACAAGCAGTACTTTGGAAAGAACGGTACGCAGGCAGATAAGATCATAGTAACCGGGATGCCTAATTATGATAACCTGGCACACTTTAGCAACAATGATTTTCCGCATAAAAATTATGTGATGGTTGCCACCACCGATATGCGGGAAACCTATCGATACGAAAATAGGCGCGCGTTTATTAAGGAGACGGTGAGAATAGCCGCAGGCAGGCAGTTATTATTTAAGCTGCACCCCAATGAAAATTTCGAAAGGGCTGAAAATGAGATTCGCAAATATGCCCCGGTTGGTACATTGATATTCAAGAGTGGTAATACCAACCAAATGATAGCTAACTGCAGCGAACTTATTACCCAATACTCTACTGTAGTATATACCGGCATCGCCCTTGGCAAAAAAGTGCATTCATGGTTTGATGTTGACGAATTGTATAAGCTGCAGCCACTGCAAAATGGCGGAACATCAGCAAAAACAATTGCGGGTGTGTGCCGCGACTATGCTTTATATAACGGAAGTAAACAGCGTTTTACAGCTAAATACCAATTTAACCAACAAGTTAACGAAGCATATACCGGCGATTTTGAACCAGCATTAATTTAAATAGCATATGGAAAAAGTAGTTGTCATAGTTCAGGCACGTATGTCATCCAGCAGGTTGCCGGGAAAAGTAATGATGTCTTTGCTGGGTAAAAGCCTACTTGCCAGAATGATAGAGCGTTTGCAAATGATCAGGCACGAAGTTGTGATCATTATTGCCACATCAGTTAATGCGGAAGATGATATAATTGAACAGGAAGCGGCAATGCTCGGATTGCAATGTTATAGAGGGAGCAGCGATAACGTATTGGAAAGGCATTATATGGCCGCTATTAAACATAATGCGGATGTGGTGCTTAAAATACCTTCCGACTGCCCATTAATAGATCCCCGTATCATAGATGAAACACTTGATCTCTTTTTTGAAAAACGTGGTGTGTATGACTATGTGAGCAACCTACACCCGGCGAGCTGGCCTGATGGGAATGACGTAGAGATAATGACGATGCCGTGCCTTGAAAAAACCTGGCGGTTAGCGGAACGGGCACTGGAACTGGAACACACCACTCCTTATATATGGGAAAATCCCCTGCAGTTTAACATCGGCAATGTGAGTTGGAATTCAGGCTTGGATTATTCCATGTCGCACCGTTTTACGATAGATTATAAAGAGGATTATGATTTCATAGCGCGTGTTTATGAAGAGTTGTACCCTAATAACCCCGGTTTTTCATGCGATGATATTCTAAACTTATTAATTGAAAAGCCTGAAATATATGAATTGAATGCTGCCTATGCGGGTGTAAACTGGTACCGGCATCATTTGAATGAGTTGAATACCATTTCTTCCCATCAAACCAAAATTATTAGCCCTAATTAAGCAACGGATGCAAAACTTTACAACTGATAATAAGAACCTGGAGGCCATAGCGCTAAATGTTCGCGAGCATATTTTAAAAATGTCAACGGGTGGGGGCTGTTTCACCGGGGCATCTTTATCGGCAGTGGATATGATCGTTTATCTGTATGCGGAATATTTAAACCTGCACCAGGATAACTTAAACGACCCAAATCGCGACTACCTGTTCCTTTCCAAAGGTCATGATGTACCTGCACTGTACGGAACCTTTGCTGAGCTTGGACTGATACCAAAGGAAAGGCTGGCCAATCATCTGTCTATAAATGATCACGTTTACTGGCATCCCAATACGCACATACCGGGAATCGAATTCCATTCGGGCTCGCTTGGCCATCTGCCGTCTGTAGCTATAGGTGTTGCAATGGATATAAAAATACGCGGGGGTGAAAATAAAGTAATATGCATTATGGGCGATGGTGAATTGAACGAAGGCTCATGCTGGGAAGCGATATTGGTGGCCAACGCCTATCAATTCGACAACCTCATATTTGTGATTGACAGGAATAACTTCCAAGCCAATATGGCTACGGAAGACCTGATACCGCTGGAGCCTTTACACGATAAATTTACCGCTTTTGGCGCTGCTGTAAGCCGCATTAATGGGCATGATTTTAACCAATTACGCAACGCTTTTAAAAAAATCCCCTTTACTCAAGGGAAACTAAATGTGGTGATAGCCGATACGGTTAGGGGCAAAGGACTACCCAGCATTGAAGCACGTGCCGACCGCTGGTTCTGCAATTTTACAGCCGACGAAGTGGCGCAACTTTTACAGGAGCTGCACGGCGAACATCAAACTCAACTAACATCAGAAACTTTAGTGGTCAGATAATATGTCATACGAAGAATTACTTACTGAATTGTCGCTGGCTGATGAACGCTTTATCGTTATGACTGCCGAAAACCGTGCTCTTATACGCAACCTACCCAAATTGCTGGGCAATCGTTTTATTGACACCGGAATAACTGAACAAACCATGATAGGCGCAGCAGCGGGGCTTGCCCTACGCGGACGCGTGCCTGTTGTACATGCTTTAGCATCCTTTTTATCAATGCGGGCATTTGAATTTATCCGTACCGATGCCGGGATACCTTCGTTGCCCATAAAATTAAGCGCATTTATACCGGGTTTACTATCAGATGCTAATGGCCCGACTCATCAGGCTATAGAAGATATTTCCATAATGCGGGGCATACCAAATATGACCGTATTTGCACCTGCCGATGAGGATGATATGGTAAAAATGATGCCGCTTATTTGGGCATCGGCTAAACCTGCTTATACCCGCATCAATACCCGGGCAACGGCTTATGTGCATGCGCCATTTGAGCCAGGTAAAGCCGAAATAATTGAAATAGGAACCGACGTGACCATTCTAACCTATGGGTTACTGTTTGAGCAGGCACTTATCGCGGTTGAAATATTAAGAGGCGAAGGGCTATCAGTAGGGTTAGTTAACATGCGCAGCCTGAAACCGGTTGATGAGCAGGCTATATTGGAGGTTGTTGACAGTTGTGACCTTATCGTAACGCTCGAAGATCATTTTTTGACGGGAGGTTTATACACCATTATTGCCGAAGTGTTATTGAAACATCAAAAAACCGCCAAAGTATTGCCATTTGCCTTAAATGAAAAATGGTTTAAACCTGCATTGTTGCCCGCGGTAATTGAGAATGAAGGTTTCAGTGGTAAACAGGTTGCTGAAACCATATTGGGCTACCAAACAAGCCATAATCAACCTGAGATTTTAACGCCGCAATTCTCTGAATAAATAAAAATTATAATTATGCCAAACAAAATAGCTTTTAACGATAATTATCCCAACATCAGTCAATCCGATGAATGGTATATGCGTGCTCTTAAAGTACAAAAACCTGTTACACAAACCCTGGCAAAAGGCCCCGGTCAGTTTAGTAAAGGAGTATCGCCTAAATACCTGGTAAAAGGTAAAGGATCGCATGTATGGGATGTGGATGGTAATGAATATATTGATTTTAACGCTGCCATTGGTCCACTATCATTAGGCTATGCGTATCCGGCTGTTGACAATGCTATAAAAGCACAATTGGAAGACGGGATCTCCTTTTCACTGATGCACCCGTTTGAAGTTGAGCTGGCCGAACTGATACAACAGGTCATCCCCAACGCTGAGGCGGTTAAAATCGCTAAAACCGGTGCCGATGTATGTTCGGCAGCTGTTCGTGTTGCCAGGGCATTCACCGGGCGCAATAAGATATTTTGCTGTGGTTATCATGGCTGGCACGATTGGTATATCGGTATCACCAGCCGCAATGCAGGTGTACCTGAAGCTATACAGGACATGACCTACACCTTTGAATATAATGATATAGAAGCCATAAGAGCAGCACTTGATGATACCGTAGCGGCTTTGATACTGGAACCATTTATTTTCCAGGAGCCGGCCCCCGGCTTTTTACAGGAATTAGCTACTGTCTGTAAAGAAAATGGCACCTTATTGATCTTTGATGAAATGTGGACAGGCTTTCGTATTGCAATAGGAGGCGCACAGGAATATTTTAATGTGAAACCCGACCTGGCTGTTTACTCCAAAGCCTGTGCCAATGGTATGCCTATAGCGTTACTCACCGGCAGGGCCGATGTAATGGAGTTATTTAATTCGGAAGTATTTAGTTATACAACATTCGGAGGTGAAGCCTTATCGCTGGCGGCATGTATAGCTACTATCAATGAATTGATAGACAAAAATGTGCCGCAATATCTTGCTGAAAAAGGAGCATTATTGAAAGATGGTTATAACCGCTTAGCTATTGAATTTGGTATGGATAAATATACCGCTTGCATTGGCTTTAACTGCCGCACCATGGTCACTTTTACGCCGGAAGCAGGTAATGGCCTTGAAGTTAAAACCTTAATGCAGCAGGAAATGATAAAACGCGGCATATTGTGGGCGGGCTTTCATAATATGTGCTACAGCCATACCGACGAGGATATTAACTATACGCTTTCTGCTTATCGCGATGTAATGCCTATCATGAAGGAAGCCATTGAAAGCGGCGATATTAAATCTTATCTGAAAGGTGAAGTACTGGAGGCTGTTTTTCGCAAGGTGAGCAACTATAACATCAAACCTAAAAATACTTTGGCCAATTAATATGGATTTGTTTTCATTACATGGAAAAACGGCTATAGTTACCGGTGCGCTTGGGTTAATCGGTCAAAAACATTGCGAAGCATTAGCTATGGCAGGTGCAAATGTTGTGGTTGCCGATATGGATGAACAACGGTCGCAGGATTTTGCCTTGCAATTAGGTGATCAGCATCTGGGTATAGGTATTAATGTTACAGACAAAGCATCTGTTACAAAAGCATTAACTACAGTGATTAACAAATATGGTTCTGTTGATATACTGGTTAACAATGCCGCTATAAATGATATGTTCGAGAACCCGGCACTTGCTAAAAACCTTTCGGCATTTGAAAATTACCCGCTGGATGTTTTCCAAAAATCATTAGATGTAAATATAACAGGCGTATTCCTATGCTCACAGGTTTTTGGCTCGGCAATGGCCGAACAAGGCAGCGGCAGTATTATCAATATTGCTTCAACATACGGTATGGTTGGTCCCGATCAAAGTATTTACCGTAGTGAGTGCGGGGAACAAACTTTTTATAAATCGGCAGCTTACCCGGTAACCAAGGGCGCTGTTATCAACTTCACCCGTTTCCTGGCTGCTTATTGGGGCGAAAAAGGAGTACGGGTAAATACGCTTTCACCAGGTGGGGTTGAGAATGGGCAGAATGAGTTTTTTATACATAATTATTCAGCGAAAACATTACTCGGCCGTATGGCCAAAGCAAACGATTACCAGGGCGCGCTTATTTTTTTGGCGAGTGAAGCTTCAGCTTACATGACCGGGGCCAACCTTGTAGTAGACGGTGGCTGGACAGCAATTTAAAATCATTAAATCATGAAAGATATTTTAAAAGAAAAAGCGTCACGTATTAAATTATTGATCACAGACTGTGATGGTGTATTGACTGATGGCGGCGTTTATTATGGTGAAGATGGGGAGCAGTTAAAAAAGTTCAATATACAGGATGGTATGGGCGTTGAGCGCCTGCGCAAATTTAACGGCATTGAAACAGCCATTATAACCGGCGAGGCATCGCCGTCGTTAGTTAAACGCGCTGAAAAGCTACAGATTGCCGAATTGCATTTACTGGCTAAAGATAAGCCTGCCGTATTAAGGGAACTGCTTTCGCGCCTGCAGTTAACAGGCGAACAAATAGCCTATATAGGTGATGATTATAATGACCTGGAGATCATGAAAATGGTTGGTTTTACAGCAAGTCCATCTAATGCATTGCCTGGAATAAAGGCACATGTAGACTACGTTTGTGAAAGCAAGGGTGGTGAGGGTTGTTTTCGCGAATTTGCAGAGCTTATCATTGAATTAAAAAACGAGCGAATTGAGCCCGTTGATAAAGTAATTACCCTGAACAACGGCCGCAAGATAGGTAAGGGGCAGCCATGCTATATTATTGCAGAGATCGGAATTAATCATAACGGTTCATTGGAAATCACTAAAAAACTGATCGACGAAGCCGTTGCTGCAAAAGCCGACGCGGTAAAATTTCAAAAACGTACACCCGAAATATGCGTACCGAAAGATCAGTGGGAAGTAATGCGCGATACACCATGGGGCAGAATGACTTATATTGACTATAAACGCAAAACGGAGTTTGGTATAACCGAATACGCGACTATCGATCAATATTGCAAAAAATCAGGCATTGATTGGTTCGTATCTACCTGGGATGTGCCATCGGTTGATTTTATGGAGCAGTTTGACACAGTTATGTACAAACTGGCATCGGCTTCACTAACAGATCTTGAATTAATAGAACGCATATTGGAAACCGGCCGGCCGTTGATGCTTTCAACCGGCATGTCAACAATGAAGGAGATCGAGAATGCACTGGCATTTATTAACGCCTTCAGCCCAAATTATCCGTTATTTATAGCGCACTCTACATCGGCTTATCCATGCAAGCCCGAAGAGCTTAACCTAAGGATGATCCAAACACTTGAAAATAAATTCCCGGGCATACCTATTGGCTATTCAGGCCATGAAACAGGCCTTGCTACCACTGTAGGTGCCGTAGCGATGGGTGCCACCTTTGTGGAACGCCATTTTACGCTCGACCGTGCTATGTGGGGTTCCGATCATGCCGCTTCTGTAGAACCGCAGGGCCTGCAACGCCTGGTGCGTGACATTCGTGATGTAGAAACTGCTGCCGGCGATGGTGTAAAAAAAGTGTATGAATCGGAGATGGGCCCAATGAAAAGGCTAAGGGTGAATATTGGCGATGAGTATAAAGAAAAACCTTTGGTTAGCTAAATGTCGCAGGAAAAAGTAGTTGTTATAACCACGCTGATACTGGGTTGCTGGGCGATTTTTATTATTGCCTGGGAACGTATTGCGCCATACCGGAAAGGGCTACCATTTTTCAGGGAAGGGTTTTGGACCGACCTGGTATGGTATACTATTATACAGAGTTATTTTTTAAAGATTCTGATATTTGATTATATCATTGGTCCGGTACAAAAAAGCTTTGACTGGTCGGGTATACAGTTTGTGGCGCACTGGCCGGTTGCGGTACAGGTGTTATTCTTTTTGGTGACACACGATCTTTATATTTATTTGTTTCATAGGTTCCAGCACTCTAGTAAGTTTTTTTGGCGAACACATGAGGCCCATCATTCCGGCAAGCAAATTGACTTTTTGTCGGGATCGAGATCGCATATTGTGGAGATTATTATCAATCAAACCATTGAATTTGCGCCGATTATTATTTTAGGTGCCGACCCTGTTGTAATACCCATAAAGGCAATGCTTGATGCCATGTTCGGCATGTTCATTCATGCCAACATCAGCGTAAAAGTAGGTAAGTTGAAATATTTTCTTAATTCTCCCGAACTGCATTTATGGCATCACGCTAACTACCGGGAGGTTTTTCACGCTAATTTCTCTACCAAATTTTCTATATGGGATTATTTGTTCGGTACTGTTTACGACCCTGGTTTTGCACCCGGAAATGAACCAGAAAACTGGGGCTTGCACTATGATTACCCGAAAGATTACTTTTTGCAACATGCTTTTTCTGTAAAACGCTTCGACGAAAAAAAAATGCTGCGCTATAGCTGGTTCAGAAAATACTATAAGTTAAGACCATTGCTTGCAAATAGTATTGTGCGTTTACTTAGCCGGAGGCGAGATAGGCGACGTCAAGAGGTTAGTAGCCATGTTGTTAATGGATAGGGAAGTGGTTGTTATAACTAATTGATTTTCAAACTTGGTACTTGTTTGTTACTCAAAAGCACCGTTCGCTTCTCGCTTTTTAACCCCGACAAAGTCATTGTAACTATTGGTTACTATCTGATGCTAACCACCACTAAAAGTAGGGGAAGTTACAAGGGATATCCAACACATAATTTTCATATGTTAAATGTTTAATTCTGATTACATTTTGAAAATTTAATACATACGAGTTCAAACTTCACAATTCAAAGAAAATGTGTGCATTGTAAAAAAACATTTGAATTCAAACGAATACCTGCTTATAACCAATTAATGATGCCCGGTATGGTGACAGGAACTAATCTGACCCAATGGAACAGTCAGGTGAGTTGGCCAATGGGGCGACACAAAAACAGTTACATCAAATGATATCCCAAGTCAACCCGAACGGACATGGCGCAATGCAGCATCGGCTGACCGGCGATTAAGAGCAGGTGTGGCGAAATGGACATCTATTTCAGGACTTGGATCATCTGGCTCCACGTTAGTCCTTACTCCGGCAACTCTTCAGTCTTCCTGGGCATTAACAGATAATCGCTCACCAATGCTTGAATATAATTTCCAGGCTCGTGGTGGTAGTGATCAAATGTTGATCGATTTTCAACCTGCTTTCAGAATTCATCCTGGAATGAAGCTACGAGTGACCGTGAGTATAGACAACGAACCCTATAAAACCCTTGAAGTATCTGGTTCAGACGGTAGGGAAGACGAGTGGGGGCCGAACCGAAAGATAGGTGTACAAAATAATTATGTACAGGCACGGGTTAAAACAGCCCATTAACAGCAGGTAGTCATGTCGTAAAGATACGTGCCATTGATCCGGGGGTAGTGATCGACAAAATATCATTAGAATAAACAAGTCACTGAACAAATCAGGAACATAGGCCGAATTGTTTGTCTTTTTCAGTGGCAGCTTGTCCTTAACTTTTTTATGCGGCTATGAGCTGTTAGTTGCTTACATGGAACTAGATTGGAAAAGTCAAATTATCAATTCAAAAAATTATTTGTTTAACATTGGGTTTTTATTTCTGTAACTTTATGGGAATGATTTCCCCGTCATGACAGTTTATAGTACACATTCGGATTACGAATTAGCTGCCTTATTAAAGGATGGCGACCATGCTGCGTTTACAGAAATTTACCATCGTTATAAAGGGCTATTATACATCCATGCGTTGAAATTATTGAAAGATGAAGATGAAGCGCAAGATGTAATTCATGAATTATATACGGCTCTTTGGAATAAAGCCAGCGATTTTAATCTGGATATTCCTTTAAGAGCCTACCTCTACCGAAGTATAAAAAACCGCATATTTGATATTTTCGCGCATCAGAAAATACGATCCAGCTATATCGAAAAATTTGGAGAGATCATAGAACGAGGCGAATGGATTACAGATGAAAAAATTAGGGAGAAAGAACTAATAGCCGCGATTGAGGAAGGACTGAATTTATTGCCCCCAAAAATGCGTGAGGTTTTTGAATTGAGCCGTTTTTCAGGCTTGTCACATAAAGAGATTGGAATAGAACTAAGTATCTCGGATAAAACCGTGAAAACTCAAATTCATAATGCCCTCCATTTATTACGTTTAAAGATCAATTCTTTCCTGGTCATCATGCTCCTGATACATGGAATTACTGGCCCAAAAAACACCCATGTGAATTTTTTGCAAATAAATTGTAAAATCATCTACACCCAACCCACTGTTCAACCGTAGTGTGATAAAGGGGAGATCTATCTCTCTTATGCACTATGGCTACAGAAAAAATTAAGGACCTTTTACAGAAGCAACAATCCGGTCAGTTAAATGACGAGGAAAAGGCCATACTTGATACCTGGTATTTAAAATTGAGCCAAACCGAAATGGTTGAGGTGGATGAAAGCGATATGACCAATCGTTTGGATGCCGTTTGGGCAGAATTGCAAGTCAACAAGAAGTCACCAGAAAAAATTTATAAGCTTTGGCCTCGTGTAGCCGCCGCTGCTTCAATCTTGCTGATCTTATCAGCTGGCGGTTATTTAGCGCTTCGCAAACTAAAACAACCCGTACAAATTGCACAAACTCAAATTCAGGATATCGAACCCGGCCACAATCAGGCTACGTTGACTTTGGCAAATGGACGGAAAATTGTATTGACCAAAGGTTTAACAGGGCAACTGGCCACGCAGGGGGCGACAGTTATACAAGCCAATGATAATAATATCAGCTATAATGCCGAAAAGAACTCTGCACGAATAAGCTATAATACGTTAGCTACGGCGCGGGGCGAGCAATCGCCTTACCCCTTGGTTTTAGCAGACGGTACTAAGGTCTGGCTGAATGCGGCTTCCAGTATTACCTTTCCAACGGCGTTTCCGGGTAAGGAACGTATTGTGAAAATTACCGGCGAGGCTTATTTTGAGGTGGCGCATAATAATAAGCAGTCGTTTAAAGTCGAAAGTGCTGGCCAGGTTACCGAAGATATCGGAACGCATTTCAATATAATGGCTTATGCTGATGAACCTGTTTCTAAGGTAACCTTAGCAGAGGGTTCGGTAAAGGTCAATGGGCGCCTGCTCAAACCGGGTGAACAGACGATCAATGCGAATGGCCTGATCAAGATAGCTCCGGCGAATGTGGGGTTTGAGCTGGCCTGGAAAGATGGTTATTTCCGTTTTACGGGTTCGCCGATTACCTCGGTTATGCGGGAACTGGCGCGTTGGTATAATATCGAAGTGGTTTACCAGGGAGAAATCTCTGCCGATGGTTATTATGGTACCATTTCAAGGTATAAAAATATAAGCCAGGCATTACACATGCTTAGCTATTCAAACCAAGTGCATTTTAAGGTGGAAGGAAGGAGGATAATAGTCACGGAGTAAAACCTTACTTATTTTTTGGATAAGCCAAAGATAAGCCACCCCGGCGGTAACCGGAATGGCTATATGACCTGGATTTTTAACTAATTAATTAAAACTATTTAAACCCGCGTTTTACCTGCCCCATCTCGACAATGAAAAGGTGCGACGCTAAACCAAATCAAACAAATGTACAAATTTTACCCTAAGATTTTTGTGCAACCCCCTGGTTGTGCTTCCAAATTACTATTAGTGATGAAATTAACTACCTTACTAATAACCATCACCATTTTACAAGTAAGCGCCGCAACCTATGCGCAGAAAATTACTTTGTCAGAAAAAAAATCGTCGTTACTGACTGTGTTTGATGATATCAAATCGCAGACGGGCTATGATTTTATGGTTTCGATGGATGTTTTGCGATCTGCAAATACGGTTACAATAAACGTTAAGAATGTATCGCTGGAAGAGGTATTAAAACAAATATTTCAAGACCAGCCATTGACATATGAGGTAACTGATAAAAGTATACTGGTAAAACAAAAAGAACCTTCGTTGCTAACAACAATCAAAGACAATGTAGCCAAATTGTTTGACCTTCCCGAAGATGTACACGGAAAAGTCATTGATAGCCTGGGTCAACCTGTGATAGGGGCAAGCGTAAGCCTTAGTATAAAGGGATACGCTTATGGTACAATTACTGATAGTAAGGGTGAATTTCATTTTAATAAATTACCACAAGGGCGTTACACATTGCTAGTGACTTATATTGGCTATAACAAACTGGAAAAGATTGTGGAAGTGAATGGCAAGGATTTGACGCTCAGTTTAGTACTCCGTAATTCAACTTCGGCACTTGATCAAATCCAAATCATCGCTTATGGAACCGAATCCAAGCGTTTTAGTGTTGGATCTGTATCTACTGTTACTGCTGAAGATATAGAAAAACAACCTGTAACTAATCCATTGCTCGCATTACAGGGGCAGGCTGCGGGCTTAGTCGTCACCTCCACAGGCGGAATACCCGGATCGCAGGTAACCGTTCAGGTTAGGGGACAAAATACGTTGCTCAGTAATACCATCAATAATACTACTAATTTAAAACCCTACGACCAACCCCTATTTATAATAGATGGGGTTCCGTTTGCCTCACAAAATAATAATATTAATCAAATAGCATCACTGGTGAGTACCCAAACTTATACTGGTGGCAATATCCAATCCAGCGGAGGTTTCAGTCCTTTTAATAACATTAACCCTGCTGATATTGAAAGCATCAGCATTCTTAAAGATGCCGATGCAACATCTATTTACGGTACTCAAGGCTCTAACGGTGTGATTATTATTACCACTAAGAAAGGCAATCCAGGGGCCACTCATTTTGACCTGAATGTAAATACAAGCTTTAATTCTGCGGCTGATCCTGTTCAGTTGTTGAATACGCAACAGTACCTGCAATTGAGAAAAGATGCATTTGCAGCAGATGGCTTAACACCAAGTAACGATCCAACTAATTATTTGGCTTATGCTCCTGATCTTACCATTTTTGATCAGAACAGGTACACCGACTGGGAAAAGGTTATTTTGGGTAAAACTACCAATAATACCGATGTTCATGGCAGCCTCTCAGGTGGCACGGCTAATAATACTTTTATTATGTCAGCCGGTTATGACAGATCAACCTATAATTATCCTGGTGATTTTGCTGACCAGCGATTTACATTTCATAGCAACATTCACCATATTTCCACAGATAGACGCCTTACTGTAGATATGACCACTGATTTTGGTTATGACCAAAATAATTCCGCAGGATATGGGGGAGCTCAGGATATAGTTTTACCGCCGAATCTACCTGGACTGTTAAGCCCATCCGGAGGTTTAATTTGGAACTATCAGGGAGTGGATTTAACCAGTGATCAATTTTATAGCGGACTGCAGCAGCCTACCAATTTGCAGAATTATAATTTTAATGCCGCATTTCATATTTCCTATAAGATACTGGACGGGTTAACTATCGGCGCCGATGCTGGTTATAACCGTAACACCACAAGCGAGCATTCTATCGATCCGACTTCATCTCAAAATCCGGCAGGATATAATGTTATCTCTACTGCAACATTCGCCAATACCACCTATCAAACTATCAACCTGGAACCACAGATTAAATACAACAAAAATTTCGGTAAAGGGATTTTTAGCGCTTTGCTAGGCTCAACCTATAAAAAAAATACAAACTATTCAAACCAGGTGGAAGGTAGCGGATATTCAAATGATAACCTTCTCGGATCGATTAACGGTGCTACAACATTATCCGCTTTTGATAACTCCAACATTTATAAATATAGTGCAGGTTTCGCCCGTATAAATTATATTTATAACAGTGAGTTCATACTTGATCTGACAGGTAGGCGAGACGGCTCCAGCAATTTTGGCCCCGGTCAACAATTTGGTAATTTTGGTGCTGTTGGTGCCGGCTGGATATTTACAGAGGAGAAGCTTTTTAAAAACTCTCCTTCCATATTGAGTTATGGTAAACTATCAGGTAGTTATGGAACTTCCGGATCCGACGGTATCCAGGCATATCAATACAATGCTTTATATAAAACTATTCCTTTTTTTCCTGCTTTCCAGGGCGCCATACCAGCTTATCCCTATAACCTTTACAACCCTGATTATAGCTGGGCGTTAAAAAAATCTTTGAATGTAGCGTTAGATCTTGGCCTTTTTAATAACCGCCTTTTATTTAATGCTACCTACTACAGAGACCGTGAAAGTAACCAGTTAGTAAATTATCCTTTGCCGGTACAATCAGGTATTGCATCGGTACTTGGCAATTTAGATGCTACAGTTCAGAACAAGGGCTTTGAATTTTCCATCAACTCAACTAACATTAAAACCAAAGATTTTTCATGGAGAACCAACTTTAATTTGTCTTTTAACCGGAATAAATTAGTTTCGTTTCCAAACCTGGCAAATTCTTCTTATAGCAGCCAGTATGTTATAGGGCAGCCAACCTCTATCGTCTATGGCTATAGGTATAAGGACGTAAATCCTACAACCGGACTTTTTGAGTTTTACACAAAAAACGGAACAGTCACATCTAACCCGGCTTATGGACCGGCTTCAATTGGCGGAGATGAAGTTCCTATTGCCAACCAGGAGGTAAGGTACATGGGGGGCTTCGGAAATAGCTTCACCTATAAACAATTCAGTCTTTATATTTTTTGTCAGTTTTCCAGCCAGAACGCACCTAATTACTTAGCTGAAGTATATACCAACCAGCTTGGTTTTGAGTATAATGAACCGACAGCCGTGCTTAATAATTATTGGAAAGCACCCGGTGATGTTAGCCAGTTGCAGCGATTAGCAAGCAGTTACAGTTCCACCGCAATTAATTCTGCGCTGAAGTTTGACCAGTCAAGTGGCGTTTACAGCGATGATACCTACCTGCGTGTCAAAACAGTTTCATTGTCTTACCAACTACCCGATGTCTTTCTTAAAAAGATGCATATAAAAGGTGGAAGCGTGTTTATGAATGGCCAAAATCTGTTGACGTTCACCGACTATAAAGCGGGAGATCCGGAACTACCCGGTTCTTATACCTCTTTTCCGATACAGCGTATTCTGGCATTTGGGTTAAATCTTAAATTTTAAGTGAAAATGGTTATGAAAAAGATATTTTTTAATATAAATATATTGGTATTAGGTGTTGTTTTAGTTACCGGGTTAGTTTCATCTTGTAAAAAACTAATCGTAATTCCCCAAAACCCGCCGTCATTAATTACCCAGCAGGAACAATTTGCTGATAGTGCAACAACTATGTCCGCCGTTGCCGGCGTTTATACTTATGATACAGGGAGCGGTTTTGCCTATAGTGATGGAAGTTTAACTTATTGCACCGGGCTTTCTGCTGACGAATTATCAACCATTATTTCTAGCGACGTTCAGCAATTCTACAGTTATACTTTAACTCCGTTAAATGGGGGAATTACCAACCTGTGGGGATACCCTTACCAAAGTATTTACGAAGTAAATGCGGTCTTGACTGGTATTACCAATAACAATGCTTTATCTACCCCATTCCAAAAACAGATCACAGGCGAAATGGAAGTAGTACGAGCCTTGTATTATTTTAACATGGTTAATTTGTTTAGCGGTGTACCACTGGTAACCACAACAACTTATGCTGCAACAGATCGCCTATCAAGGTCCCCGGCTACCGCTATATATGCCCAGGTAAAGGCCGACCTTGCTGATGCCAAAAAGAAATTAACAGCAGCTTATCCTTCTTCAGGGCATATTCGACCCAATCTTTATACTGCAGTAGCGCTGCTTGCAAAAGTTAATTTATACCAGGGGAATTGGCAAAATGCTTATAATGAAGCTGATTCGGTTATTCGCTTAGGCGGTTATAACCTGGAACCTAACCTCAATAATGTGTTCCTGGACGGTAGTGTGGAGGCAATATGGCAATTACCGGCAAATGGACTATATAATGTATACACAGATGCGGCAAATTTTGAACCTCAATATGCCGGGGCTACTCCCAATTACCAGGTAACACCGTTTTTGTTAAATGCATTCGAGACCGGCGACCAACGCCTGCAAGATTGGATTGGTTCAACATCTGTAAATAATCAGACGCTTTATTATCCGAATAAATATAAAAATATAAGTCCAACCGCAACCCCAGTTGAAGATCAAATGATATTGAGATTAGGCGAGTTGTACCTGATCCGTGCAGAAGCTGCTGCACATTTGAATAACCTCACTCAGGCCTTAGCGGATATAAATACCATCCGCCAAAGAGCCGGCCTGTTGCCTAACCCAGCTGATGCAGCTTCCCAGACCACTGTTTTAAACGCTGTTATGCGCGAGCGGAGGGTAGAGCTTTTTTGTGAATGGGGTAACCGGTGGTTTGATTTGAAAAGGACCGGAACAGCCGCCGCGGTGCTTGGCTCGGAAAAGACAGGTTTTAGCGCTAATGCTGCCTTATATCCATTACCACAGACACAAATCCAATTAGACAATTTGCTGATCCAAAACCCGGGTTATTAATAATTAAAAATATTCTGATAACAATACAAATTAATCACTTCCGGGATATGATTATATCCCGGATAGTGATTCTTATTTCAAAAAACAATGATGGAGCATCCTATATTAAGTATAAAAAAATTATCGCACCGATACAGTAGTAGTTGGGCGATACGTGACATTGACCTGGAAATAAACAGGACCGGGATTTTAGGCTTGCTTGGTTCCAACGGAGCAGGTAAATCAACCACAATGAATATCATGTGTGGCGTTTTAAACCAGACAGAAGGCAGTGTACTGATTAATGGAATAGATATCCGCGAGCAGCCTGAGCTGGCAAAAAGGCAAATAGGCTTCCTCCCGCAAAATCCACCCCTATACCTGGACCTGACTGTAGATGAATACCTCATTTATACAGCTGAATTACGAAAAATGGAGACCAAGGGTATTAAATCAGCCTTGGGGGAAGCCAAAGAGCGTTGTGGCATATCCCACTTTAGCAACAGGCTGATCAAAAACCTATCAGGCGGTTATCGCCAGCGTGTAGGCATCGCGCAGGCAATTATCCATAAACCTAAGCTGGTGGTAATGGATGAGCCAACTAATGGTTTAGACCCCAACCAAATTACCGAGGTAAGGACCTTGATCAAGGAAATAGCTGTAGAACACGCGGTTATTTTCTCTTCCCATGTTTTATCAGAAGTACAAATGTTATGTAAAGAGATAAAAATGATTGCTGATGGGCGCATTGTTTTTTCCGATACGATGGATGCCTTTAATAATTACGTTGAACCGCACAGCGTGTTGATGCAAATGGAAAACCCGCCGGTAACAGCGGAGCTACTAAGGATCCCCGGTGTGGATAAAGTGGACTTCGTGACAGAACGGCAAGCCCGCGTTTATTTTACCGGTGACCGGGAAATTACAGAACGACTTATAGCAGCGAGCGTACATAACGGCTGGCGCTTAAGCGAGATCAGCCTTGATAAAACGGCTCTCGATGAGATATTTAAACAATTGTCTACTAAAACCACGCAATCCTAATTATTCCCTATAATGAAATTAATTTTAAAAATAGCAAAGGCAGAACTTCGCAATCTGTTCTATTCGCCTATAGCCTGGTTTTTAACCGTCGCCTTTATGGTAGAATGTGCGCTTACCTATACCGGTTTATTAAACAACTATGCAATTACACAGGAAACAGGTGGTGTGGGGCTAACCTACATGTCTCAAATAACATATAAGATTTTTTCAAGCCCATTTGGATTATTCGTTGGTATCATGCAGAACCTGTATTTGTATATCCCCTTATTAACCATGGGCCTCATTAGCCGGGAAATTAATGGGGGCACCATCAGCCTGCTGTATTCATCCCCGGTAAAAGTAAAAGAAATTGTTTTCGGCAAATACCTTGCTATGATGGCCTATAGCTTGATCCTGTTATTGGTAATAGGCATTTTTATGGTAGCAGGTGTTTTTGATATCAAGGCGGCAGACTATGGGATGCTTTTGTCGGCCGCCGTTGGCTTTTATCTGCTGTTATGTGCTTATTCAGCTATAGGTCTTTTTATGTCAAGCCTTACCAGTTACCAGATAGTTGCAGCAGTAAGCACCTTTGTAATGATAGGGATACTGACTTATATAGGCACCCTATGGCAAAGCATAGCTTTTGTGCGTGACCTAACCTATTTTCTATCGCTTACGGGCCGTACCCATCATATGCTTGTAGGGCTGATATCTACAAACGATGTGATCTATTTTATTGTCATTGTATATATTTTTCTGGGCTTAACCATTTACAAATTACAATCTGGGCGCGAAACAAAAGCATGGTACATAACCGGAGGCCGTTATCTGGCCATTGTTTTTTCAGCGCTTATTATAGGTTATATATGTTCTCGCCCAAGCCTTATCGGTTACCTGGATACTACCGATAATCAAGACAATACGCTTACCCCTAATGCGCAGCAGATTATTAAGCAGCTGGGTGATGGTAAGTTAGAGATTACCGCATACAGTAATTTTTTGGATAATTATTATTTTTTTGGATTACCGGAACGACGTAATGATTATTTAGCCAATTGGGAACCCTATTTACGGTTTAAACCGGATATCGAGTTTCATTTTGTGAGTTATTACGATATGCCTTTAGCCTTAAGTTACGATCTGTTTAGTTCTTACAAAGGCAAAACAATGAAGCAGATAGCAGAACAAAGGGCTAAAGCATCTGATTTGGATTTGTCTGATTTTGAAACACCGGAACAAATAGAAAAAGACATTAATCTTAAGCCCGAGTTGAACAGGTTTGTCATGAAGCTAACTTACAAGGGAAAATCCACTTTCCTTCGTGTTTTCAATGACCAGGCTATATGGCCAGCTGAGTCTGAAGTTTCGGCTGCTTTTAAAAGGCTTCTACAAGCCAAAATGCCTGAAATCGCTTTTGTAACCGGCGACGGGGAACGCAGAACCGGTAAAAAAGGCGACAGGGAATATAAGACATTAACAGCTGAAAAAACATTTCGCTACGCGCTCATTAATCAGGGTTTCGATGTAGATACGCTTTCATTAGGTACTCAGGATATTCCGGATAATATTACCACGCTAGTGCTTGCAGATCCGCAAAACGAGTTGAGTACAGTAGCTATCCAAAAGATTAAAGCTTATATTAATAAAGGAGGCAATTTGTTAATAGCCGGCGAACCAGGCAGGCAGCAGCTACTTAATCCTTTACTGAAAACATTAGGCGTGCAGCTGATGAATGGTATGTTGGAACAGGAAAGTGAAGATCATGCACCCACACTGGTGCTGCCTAATTTAACAAAAACTGCTATAAGCTTATCCCCAATATTAGGTAAGCCATCTATAGATACCTTGCCTGTTTCTATGAATGGAGTGTCGGCATTATCTTATCACGACACCAGTGGGTTTAACATACAGCCATTGCTTGTAACCAAAGCCGGGGCTGCGCAGATTACCATGGCGCGTAATCCTGATTTGGATATGGTTAATAACAAAGATGGAGCTGGTATGGAATCAACCGGGGGGCATTCATTTGTTTCTTCAGGTGGAGGTTTTCATGTCGTAAGGATGGGGGATGGAAACACACAGAATTTTGGTGCTAAAAGAGTAGTAAAAAAATATGCTTCAATCCCCGCGAATAAAAATAATTCAAAGGATACCTATACTACAGCATTAGCCTTAACGCGACAAATAAATGGGAAACAACAACGCATCATTATAAGCGGCGATGCTGATTTTATGGGTAATGCGGAATTGTTAAGATATGAACCTAAAACGGCGAACTTTTATTTTAGTACTGCTTTATTCAATTGGTTAGATTATGGTCAATTTCCTATAAACACCTTGCGTCCGGATGGCAAAGACAACCGGGTAACAGTAAGTACAGATCACGTATCTTTTTTAAAGATTGCGTACATATATGTGTTACCCGGCCTGATCCTGATCTTCGCCGCGGTCTTTTTAATCCGCCGTAAACGAAAATAGCCATGTTATTTACGACAGATAAACAAACGCAGGAAGACCTGAATATTTATGGTAAACAGGGAACGGATTCTATTCTTTCCCTGTTTAACCGGACGGCTACGATCAACGGTTCAAAGCTGTTGGAGGAAATGTTCCGTTATCCGCTCTCGGATGCAAAAGCGATCAATGCGAGAGGTGAAAATATCAGTTATTTAAGCAGCATCAATGCCGTATTTCCTTTCAGCTCAGAACAATTCGACCGGGCAGAACAATACATGGCCAATACTGACGAAAGGACGAAACTTTCATCAGAAAAACCCACGTTGGAAAAAAAACTGAGTAATCTGGTAGGATCAAACGCGGACTATAAGCAGATCGTTAATGGGATAAGCGCGCTGATGGAGATCATGCACGAGATGCATAGCCTGTTGGATAATATTATTCTTTTAGCTGGCAGTCCATTCAAAAATGATCCTGAAACTCAAGGTATTCAAACACTGTTAACCACAGAACCATTTAGCTTGATTTTACAAGAAAACCCCAAGGCTAAACTGACCCATGAAAAACTTGCAGGCTACGATGCCATGCTCAGGTTTCGCTACCGGGAAACGGTTAAACAAATACTACAATACATTTACCGGCTGGATGTGTATATAACGGTAGCCAAAACAGCTACTGAACGCAACTACGTCTTCCCCAAAGCCCTGCCTAAAGAAGAACATGTTATTAAAGTATCAGGCTTTTACCACCCTCAGCTAAAGAATGCAGTAGGCAATAACCTAATGATTACACCAGACAGTAACGTTGTTTTTTTAACCGGGGCGAATATGGCAGGCAAATCAACGTTCATGAAATCGCTGGGTATCGCAATGTATTTAGCGCACATGGGTTTCCCAATACCTGCAACAAAAATGGAGTTTTCGGTATTGGATGGTATTTACACCACGATCAATTTGCCGGATAACCTGGGGATAGGGGCCAGCCACTTTTATGCAGAAGTACTGCGGATCAAAAAGATAGCCAAAGAGCTGAGCACAGGCAAAAACATCTTTGTAATATTTGATGAGCTGTTCAGGGGCACCAATGTAAAGGACGCTTATGAAGCCACTATTGCTGTAGCAGCAGCCTTTGCTAAAAAGCGTAACAGTGTATTTGTGCTCTCCACACATATTGTAGAAGCAGGAGCAATATTAAGGGAACGTTGCACCAATATCAGTTTTAAATACCTCCCAACACGTATGAACGGAACAAACCCTGAATACACTTATACACTGGAAAGCGGCATTACCGACGACCGGCACGGAATGCTCATTATTAACAATGAAGGTATCCTGGAGCTACTAAAGAAAAGTAAGGGGGCAACAGCAATATGAGCTTTATAGCCGATAAACAAACGCTGGAAGACCTAAACATGTTGGGTAAGTATAAACAGCATTCCGTTTTTAACCTGTTCAACAAAGTTAAAACAGCGGGAGGAGAAAAACTGCTTAGCGAGATGTTTCAAGGCCCGTTCCTTGATCATGAAGCAATCAACCGGCGCAGCGCCATTTTTCAATACTTTCAAAGAAAACAAATCACTTTCCCATTTAGCAATGAACAGTTCAGCCAGATGGAGAACTACCTGGGCGGTAGCAGCGCAAACAATTACCCGGCAACATTGCTCACACTGGCCAAAAAGAAGTTGTTAGCCGCTGTAGTACGGGATGAGGAATACCAACATATTCAAACCGGATTACAGCAAACCATATCCATATTAAACAGTTGCAAAATATTCATCAGCCAGTTCGAAGAAAAAAAAGAACATCAATATCATCCATTTTATGATGAATTATTGACAGTGAAAAATATACTGAATGATCCCAAACTGGAATGGCTGACAACAGAGAAGAACAGCGCCGGTCAGTTATCCCTGCAAAAAACGGCCAAATACGACCACCTGTTAAGGCATACGATGCAGGCATCTTTAACAGCGGTTATGAACATCTTTTACCAGCTGGATGTATATATAGCGGTAGCCGGGCTGGCCCAGGAAAAGGGTTTCAGCTATGCTGAGGCCTTACCTGCCGGAAATAACCTTTTCAAGGCCGTTGAATTAAGCCATCCGTGTATTGAAAAAGCGGTAGCCAACGCGGTATCCTTTAATCAGGAAAGCAACATGATCTTTCTAACGGGAGCCAACATGGCAGGCAAGTCCACGTTTATGAAAGCCTTTGGCATCAATGTTTATCTGGCTCACATGGGCTTTCCGGTGGCGGCGAAGGAAATGCAGTTTTCAGTAAGGGAAGGTATTTATAGCTCTATCAATGTTCCGGATAATCTGAATATGGGTTATAGTCATTTTTATGCGGAAGTATTAAGGGTGAAAAAGGTAGCCGAAGAAGTAAGCGAAGAAAAAAAACTGGTGATCATATTTGATGAGCTATTTAAAGGAACTAATGTAAAAGACGCATACGATGCGACACTTGCAGTAACAGCCGCTTTCAGTGAATACCGGAATTGCCTGTTTATAATTTCTACGCATATCATAGAAGCAGGAGAAGTGTTGCAGAAAGAGCAGGATAACATTCAACTGCTATACCTGCCCACCATCATGAATGGTACTATACCTGCTTACACCTACCAGCTACAGCCAGGCATTTCAAGTGATAGGCATGGAATGATGATCATTGAAAATGAAGGTATACTGGAACTACTTAAATAATTTTTAAATAAGCAAGCCGCAAAAATGTCGGCACTCCACAAAAATAATCAAAATGAAAAAAAACTTTTATTGTATACGCTATACAATTTTGATAGCGTTGCTTTTCTTATTTTCTATAAATGGCGATTGCCAGCAGCTTAAAAAAGAATCTGCAGTACTACCCTTAGATCCTATGGTCCGCACGGGCAAGCTTGCGAATGGCTTCAAGTATTACATCCGTCACAACGAGGAGCCGAAGAACCGGGTGATGATGTACCTGGTGAATAAGGTGGGTTCGGTGCTGGAAGATGAAGATCAGCGGGGACTGGCGCATTTTATGGAACATATGAGCTTTAACGGCACCCAGCACTTCCCGCATAACGAGCTGGTGGATTATTTGCAAAAAGCAGGCGTACGTTTCGGCGCGGATATCAATGCCTATACGGCCTTTGATGAAACGGTGTATGAGCTGCCGATCCCATCAGACAAACCGGAGCTGTTAAAAGGAGGTCTGGAGATCATGCGTGACTGGGCACATGAGGCACTGCTCGACCCGGGAGAAATTGATAAAGAACGCGGCGTGGTGCTGGAAGAAAAACGTTTGGGCAAAGGCGCGGGCGAAAGAATGCAGCGTCAATACTGGCCTGTAATTCTGAATGATTCACGCTACGCGGTCCGTGTCCCGATCGGTTTGGATACGGTACTGGATAACTTTAAACGCCCGGTGATCGCCCGCTTTTATAATGACTGGTACCGCCCGGACCTGCAGGCGTTAATTATTGTGGGCGATATTAATGTTGATCAGATCGAAGCAGCTATCAAACAGCAGTTTTCAAACCTGAAGAACCCGGTACACGAAAGAGTACGCACCAAATATACCGTGCCGCTGACGGGCAAAAACCAGTTTATAGCGGTAACGGATAAAGAGATGACCACCACGGAAGCGGAGATCCTAATCAAACATAAGGCACCGGAACAACGGACAGCAGAAGATTACCGAAGTGCATTGGTACAAGGTCTTTTTGACCGGATGCTAAGCGAACGCTATGCAGAATTATTAAGAAAAGCTGATCCTCCGTTTGTAACAGGAGGAGCAGGCATATCCGGTTTTATGGGTGGCCTGGATGCCTATGATGCCAGCGTACAGGCCAAACCCGGAGAACTGGAGAAAGGATTGAAAGCCATATGGCGGGAAACAGAAAGACTGAAACGATTCGGTTTTACGGCAACAGAACTGGAAAGGGCTAAAACAGCAGAGCTGAACGGAGTAGAAAGCGAGCTTAAAGAAAAGGACAAAACCAATTCCGGGCTTTATGTAAAAGAATACCAGGCTTATTTCCTGACCGGTGAAGCCGCACCCGGAATTGAAAAAGAATATCAGTTAACGAAAGACGATCTGCCTGGCATCACCTTAACAGATGTCAATAGCCTTACAACAAGTTATATTACTGCTACCAATCGTGATATACTGATCCTGGCCCCTGAAAAAGATAAAAGCAGCCTGCCGGATGAAGCCGTAGTAAACAGCTGGCTAAAAGCCGTTGAAGCGGAAGCGCTTACGCCATACAAAGATGACGTAAGTAGTAAAACATTGTTAAGCGCGATGCCAATTCCCGGTAAAATAAAAAGCGAAGAGCAAAATAAGGAATTTAACATCACCACCATTACCTTAAGTAACGGCGTGAAAGTATTGTTGAAACCTACGGACTTTAAAAATGACCAGATCATTTTCAACGCTTTTGCATCAGGCGGAACCTCATTATACAGCGATGCCGATTACCAATCAGCTGCAAACGCTGCAGGAGTTGTTACAGCAGGCGGAGTGGGCAATTATAATACTGACGAATTAAGTAAATACCTGGAAGGCAAAGAGCTAAGCGTTAAACCCTATATCAATGAAAGGTTCCAGGGCATTAGTGGCGGGGCAACGCCAAAAGAGCTGGAAACAGCAATGCAAATGATCTATGCTTACTTCACTGAACCACGGAAGGATACAACAATCTTTGAGGGAATTATAGCCCGCTCAAAAGCAGGCCTGGCTAACCGTGGCAGTGATCCTAACAGTGTGTTCAGCGATACAGTAAGCGCTGTTATGGGAAGCCACAACATCCGCAGAACAGGTCCAACTCTCGAAAAAATGGAACAGATTAACCTGGACAGGGCTTACCAGATTTATAAGGAGCGCTTTGCCGATGCAAGCAATTTCACGTTCACCTTTGTGGGAAGCATTGATACCAATGCTATTAAGCCACTGCTGGAAAAATACCTGGGTTCATTACCGGCAACCGGTCAGCATGAGCAGGCAAAAGACCTGAATATTCATGCGCCGTCCGGCAGGATTGAGAAAACAGTTTACAAGGGCAGCGAGCCCAAAGCTACTGTTTACCTGGTGTATACAGGTAAGTATGACTATAGCCCGGAGAATGACGTGAAGATGGATGCGATGAAAGAAGCCCTGGAGATACGACTGTTGCAGCGGTTACGTGAGGATGAAAGTGGTGTATACAGCCCGGGAGTGCAGGCAAGTACTATAAAGCTGCCGCAACAGCGTTACAGCTTCCTGGTTCACTTTGGCTGCGCGCCGCAAAACGTAGAAAAGTTAATTGCTTCCACATTAGATGAGATTGGCAAGCTTGAAAAAGATGGGCCACTACAGGAAAATGTAGATAAATGGCGTGCAGAAGATAAAACCAGTTTTGAACCGCAACTGAAAACCAATGGTTTCTGGTTAGGCTATATTAACGGACAATTGCAAAATGATCAGGATCTGAACCAGGTTAACCAATATAACAGCTTAGTAGATGCTGTAAAACCCGGCGATGTTAAAACAATGGCAAAAAAATACCTGAGCGGAGATAATTATATCAAACTGGTACTGCTGCCCGAAACCAGCATACCAAACAAACAATAACCAATGAATATAAGAAATGCCGCTTATAATATCAAAAGACGAGGATTTTAGTGATTAATAAATTGTCTTTTAAGCTCCGTTCTTTATAAGATCAGTAAAATAGTTAGTTACTGTTTGTTAGTTAATTAAGTAAAAGTAGTCCCTTGAGCAAGGATCGCTTTTAATGTCTCAAATGATTGATTTATATATTCTGATCTTTGAATAGTATTAAGGCTATATTAGATGTTTCGAGATGCTCGACGAGGTGATTCCTTGCGCTTTGGAGCATCGCATTGTATAGACAATCAGGAAAATCGCTGTTTGAATTCGTTTTTTAATGGGGAAAAAAACTTATTATTTTGTTTTTATGACGATCATTTAGAATATTTAAGTAAGTCAATTTGTTATTATATAATTTCTATAGATTTAATAGATTATTGAATATTGTTTATGTTTGTAGCGTATAAAATAAACTAATCAACAGCAAATGTGATTATCGGCCTGCGGATGAATTACATTGTTAATTGATTATTTACAGAAAATTAATAAATTGCGTTGTAGAATAATGAAGATTAAGGATTTAAGTGATGAGCAATTGGTGAATTTTCTCAATAAAGGAGAAGAATCTGCTATTACTGAAATTTATAATCGCTACTGGGAAAAATTGCTGGCTATCGCTTTCATTCATACCAAAGATAAAGATGCGGCAGAGGAGATCGTTCAACAGGTACTGATCAATTTATGGGATCGCAGATCGACCCTTAAAATCGGTTCACTGCAAAATTATCTTGCCAGTGCAGTCAAATACGCTGTGATTCATAGTATACAACGCTACGAACGAAGAGCTGTTATAGCTAACAATGAACTTACTCAGCAAACTAATAATTTTTCAGAACAAGAGATATATGTACGCTTTTTAAATGAGTATATTAATGGCTTGGTTGATAAATTACCCGAAAAATGCAAGATTGTATTTAAATACAGTCGGCAAGAAGGGAAAAATACGGCTGAAATAGCCAGTGAACTAAATATAGCTGAAAAAACAGTTGAAGCTCATTTGACCAAAGCAATAAAATTTATTCGAATTTCTTTAAAGAATATAGATGTTGCTGTTTTTATCGTTGCATTCAGTCATTATCTTAAATAATACCTTATATTTTTAGATAATCTTTCTTTATTTCAAGTAGAAATTCGGTTATACTTGAAATAATTCACTTTGCATTACTTTTTTTTAAAAAAAATCACCTTTTGACTAAGGGTTATCCCCCTGTTTATGCCACTATGTTTTAAGCAAGGTTATAAGATTGATGGAAAGACAGCAATTAAATGAATTAATCGAAAAATTTCTAAACGGATCGGCTAACGAGGTTGAAAAACAACGTCTAACCGATTGGTATAATCAAACCAACGAGCAGGAAGTAATTTGGGAAGGTGATTCGGTTGACGAGAAAATACTTGTTTATAAAAGGATGCTGGACAAGATCAGGCAGCATGTTCACGTGTCAAAAACACCTGTAGTTCCAATATACAGGAAGTATTTATACCGGGTAGCGGCGGTCTTTATAGGTTTTACAGTTATTTCAGGTGTTTACCTTTTTGTAAACCGGAAAGTTCCCTTAACCCCATCTGTCAAAACGGCATCGGTGGTTGCCCAAAGTAAGCTTATCGAAAATAAATATTTGACTCTTCCCGATAGCAGTACTGTTATACTGCACCCCGGAAGTAAGCTGCATTATACATTTAACGGGAAAACAAGGGTAGTCACACTTGATGGAGAGGCATACTTTGATGTGAGGCATATCGCATCGCAGCCGTTTATAATTCATAGCGGCAATGTTATCACCACTGTATTAGGTACTGCATTTAACATCAGTGCTTATCCTGGCAAAAAAGTGACTGTGTCAGTAAAGAGGGGTAAGGTGAGTGTGGCCGATATGGGTAACCATATTTTGGCCGTATTAACACCAGATCAACAATTGATTTATAGCTCGGAAACTCACACTTCCAATGAGCAACAAGTACAGACGCAAAAAACTATAGAATGGGTGAGTAGCGATGTGCAATTTTCGGCTGTTCCTTTTAAAGAACTTGCTGAAAAACTGAGCGTCCGTTATAGTGTAATGATAAAATTCGAAGACGAGGCACTTGAAAGCTATTCGATTACCGGACGTTTCAGCGGAACAGAATCACTGAAAGTTTTATTAACTGCTCTTTGTGAAACAAGTTCTTCAGCTTATAAAATTGACGGTAACACAGTAACCATATTTAAAACTAACAACTAAACTAAATAATTAATCCTAAAAAACTAAAACATGGAAAAAATTTACACAGCAAAATAGATAGTACAATATAGAACGTACAATATAGTAGTATGCCGGGTGCATATGCTATAAAAAAACTCCCTAGCCTTGGACAGCAGTCGGGAGTTCATTTAAAAAATTTTCTTAGTCACTCTTTAAACTATTACAAATAATGCAAAAAAATACTGCTTTTGCAAAAGGGGATTTCTGTTCCTTTTTTATTCAAAAATTACGCAATAATATTCTGTATATCATGCGATTAAGTGTATTAACAGGGGCTATATTGATTCTAAGCTCAAATTTATTCGCCGCGACGAGCGGTTTTGGCCAGGAAATAAAGGAAACTAAGGTTTCTATACAGGTACATAATGAATCGCTCAAATCCTCGCTACAAAAATTGCAGGATAAATCTGGTTTCAATATTTTTTATCCTGCAGAGGTTGTTGCCAAATTTGGAAATGTTACGATCGCCAATACTAAAGCGTCAGTAGCCGAAATACTTGATCAACTGCTTATTGGTACTAATCTTGGCTACCGGCAGCAGGGAAACAATATCATTTTGTTCGAGCGGAAGACACTCTTAAAACAGGCTGAAACACCTCAACCTCAGCGGATAGTCGGAATTGTATTAGACGAAAAGGGTCAACCTCTGCCAGGCGTAACCGTAAGATTAAAGCTCGATAAACAAACGAGTACCGCAACCGATCAAAACGGGCACTTCCATATTGATGTAAATAATGATAACGATATACTGATTTTTAGTTTTATAGGATATAAAAACAAAGAGGTGGCATACACCGGGCAAACCTCAATGGAGGTTAGTTTGGAAACGGCATCCGGCATGCTTAATGAAATTCAGGTTATAGGTTACGGTACTACAACTCGTGAATTAAATACAGGTTCGGTTAGCTCAATTACTTCAAAAGATATTGCAAACCAACCCGTAGACAATCCGTTAGCGGCTATGCAGGGTAAACTTGCCGGTGTACAAATAACTGAAAATAATGGTTTGCCAGGTTCTGGATATAGGGTACAAATTAGAGGAATCGGATCATTAGGAAGTGGTACATTACCTTTATATATTATTGATGGGGTACCTTTTACCTTGTACAATGGATCAGCCCCGGCTACCGATGGTTTAAATGCATATGGGGTAAGCGGCGCTAACGGAGGCGAAACAAGTCCGTTGGGAATGATCAATCCGGATGATATTGAGCGTATAGATGTGCTTAAAGATGCTGATGCGACAGCTATCTACGGCTCAAAAGGTGCCAATGGTGTAGTATTGATCACTACCAAAAAAGGTAAGAGTGGTAGAACTAAAATTAGCTTAAACTTTTATCAGGGTATTGGTAAGGTAGCGCATTTTATTGACGAATTAACCACCCCGGAGTATTTGGCCATGCGTAAAGCTGCATTCGCGGCAACCAACACTACGCCAACCGCAGCCAATGCACCCGATTTGATAACCTGGGATCAGAATGCCTATACCAACTGGCAGAAAAAATTTATTGGAGGGACAGCAAATAGTACTAACGCCGATCTTTCCGTATCAGGCGGCGATGCTCAGAATACTTTTTTATTTAGTTCCAATTATCGTAATGAAGGAACTGTATATCCGGGAAGCTTTGGAGCCAATACGTTCTCTAATCGTTTAGATGCCGGACATAAAAGTGCAGATAACAAGTTCGGGATAAATCTGGATGTGAACTACGCTTACCAACAAAATAACTTACCAAGTACCGATCTTTCTACGTTGTATAATCTGCCACCCAATATGCCGCTTTATAACGCGAATGGTAGTTTGTACTGGTATTCAACCTCGGTAACCAATCCCTTAGCCTATTTACTACGGCCAAACGATAATACAACAACCAACCTGTTAACTAACATGAATGTATATTATCATTTGCTTCCGGGTTTAACTTTGAAAGCCAACCTCGGTTATTCATTAACAGGTCTTAAACAAACGCTGGAAACCCCCTTCACATCCATGAATCCTGCGCTTATAAGTTTAACATCGCCCAATAATACCTTGCGTTATGCTGATAATACCACATCAAATTATATTATAGAACCACAGGCAGAGTATGAGCGTAATATATCCAAAGGAAAGCTTGATGTATTGGTAGGATCAACTTTTCAAAGAACAGCAGTTGATGGTTTAAACCTACTGGGAACGGGTTTTAGCAGTGATGCTTTAATCGGATCTTTGAATAATGCTGCGTCTATTGTTAATTATGGCAGCAACAATTCCGATTACAAATATGCTGCGATATTTGGAAGGGTAAATTATAATTGGGAAGACAAATATTTGTTCGATGGTACCTTCCGCCGGGATGGATCTTCAAGGTTTGGCCCAAATAATCGTTTTGGAAATTTCTGGGCGATTGGTGCCGGATGGATATTTACACAAGAGTCTTTCTTGAAAAACTTATCATGGTTGAGTTTTGGTAAACTACGCGGCAGTTATGGGCTAACCGGTAATGATCAAATTGGTAACTATCAATATGCAGCCTACTATGGTGTAGCCGGTGGAGCAGCGAGTTACCAGGGACAGTCGGTCATTTATCCAAGTATTATTCCTAATCCTGATTTACACTGGGAAACTGATAAAAAATTGGATGCCGCTATAGAATTGGGTTTCCTGAAAGACAGAATTTATTTAAAAGCGGATTATTTTAGGAACCGTTCATCAGATCAGATCTTATATCTCGCTTTACCTTCACAAGCAGGTATAGCCGATTATGCCGGCAACTTCCCTGCCGTTGTTCAAAATAAAGGATTTGAGTTTGAATTGAACACCACTAATGTGCAATCCAAAAGCTTCAGATGGGTTACTTCTTTAAATCTTACTATTCAGCGTAACGTAATTTTAAGTATTAATGATCCGTCTAAATTATTTAGCCCAACCAGTTATATTGTAGGGCAACCGATAAACGTTGCCCATTTATATCATTTTACAGGTATAAATCCAACAACAGGCGTACCAACCTACCAGGATATGAACGGTGATGGTGCGATCACTTATGCGGGGGATACTTATGCTGCGCCGCAAGGCCATCCGTATTATGGTGGTATGACCAATAGCTTTACTTATAAGAGTTTTACGCTTGATATTTCCTTATTATATAACCACCGTATGGGTTATATCAACAATACGTCATCGTATCCTTACGGTGTTAGCTTAACTAATCAAAATGTGACTGCTTTACAACGTTGGCAGGCAGCTGGTGATGTTTCAAGATATCCGGGAGCGACAACGGTTAGTTCTACCGCTTACTCTATTTACAACTCATCCGATGCTAACTGGGGAGATGCTTCCTATTTAAAGTTGAAAACAATCAATTTGAGTTATGCGCTGCCAAAATCATGGTTAAGCAAAATCGGTTTTGATAATGCATCGGTGTTTGCACGCGGCGAAAATATATATACCTGGGCCAAGCAAAAATATACCTACGATCCGGAAACTACCGTTACCGGCGCCGGATCGGCATTGGGTACAGGTCAGTACATCGCCATGCCACAATTACGTACCATTGTTTTAGGTGTTAACTGCACATTTTAATTAATCAGATCGTCATGAAAATAAAACATAATTTATCAAAATTAATAATGATCTGCGCCGGTATACCCGCCATAATCATTTCCTCATCCTGCAATAAATATGTATCGTTAGATGCACCCGTAAATAAAATCGATGCGTCAGCCGCATATACCACCGATAATACAGCAACTGCTTCAGTACTGGCTTTATACAATTATGGTATATACAGTTCATTTGGCAGCATGTTTATTGACCTGAATGTCTTTGCCGGAGTCAGTTCCGACGAAATGCACTATACCGGAACTACCTATCCGGAAATTACCGACATTGAAAATAATGCCATTGCAATTGGAAGTGCACAGAACGCCAATATGTGGGGATATGCTTATTCTGAACTGCTGGTAGCTAACGATGCAATTACCGGCATTACCAAATCCACAACGTTAACAGCCTCCGTAAAATCGCAACTTTTGGGCGAAGCTAAATTTTTCAGGGCATTCATTAATTTTTACCTGGTTAATTATTATGGAGGAGTTCCTTTAACCACCAGTGACCCATTGGTAAGCGCTTACTTGCCAAGGTCTTCTGCTGCCCAGGTTTATAATTCAATCATTAGTGATTTGAAGGATGCGCAAAGTTTATTGCCGGTTACGTATGTAGGAACACTGAAGTCCAGGGTTAACCAGTATGCTGCGACCGCCTTATTGGCCAGGGTTTATCTATACCAAAAAGATTATGCTGACGCTGAAGCAATGGCAACAGCAGTAATCAACTCCGGCGCATACAGTTTAGCGGCAACTAATTCGGTGTTTCAAAATACAAGCACCGAAACTATTTTGCAATTTGCCACTTATTATGGTTATTCGACTCTGGCCACTTCTTATCGCACAGCAACTGCTACAGGAACGGTTGCTCCACCGCTTTACACATTAACAAATAATCTTGTTAATAGCTTTGAGCCGGGCGACAACCGTAAAACGAATTGGGTTGATTCTACGGTTTACACAACAAAGTTTTATCGCATCAACAAATACAAGCTTTATACAGCTACAGCAGGTAACGAATATAATGTTGTATTGCGCCTGGCAGAGCAATATTTGATTAGGGCCGAAGCAAGGGCACAACAAAATAATTTATCAGGTGCAGCTACGGATATAAATTTAATTCGTGATAGAGCTGGATTGGGCATTACTACAGCAACTACTCAAGCAAGCCTGCTTGCTGCTGTTGCGCAAGAGCGTAAGGTTGAATTGTTCGGCGAGTTTGGGCATCGCTGGTTTGACTTGTTGAGAACAGGACAGGCAAATACAGTGCTGAGCCCATTAAAAACTAACTGGAATGCTACAAGATCTGTATTATTCCCCATACCTGATGCTCAAATATCATTAAACTCAGCGCTTACCCAAAATCCGGGTTATTAATTGAATACTATTAAGGTGCCGGCCTTAGTGCCGGTACTTTTCAGCCTTCCACTATTCAGCATAAAGCTGATGAAACTTATTAAAAATTAAACTGACAGAAGACATGCGAAAAAGATCAAATATTGTTGTTTGGGTTCCATTAGTGGCCCTTATATTATTAACGGGGAAAAGCTTTGCTCAATCCAAAGTGTCATTAGACAGTACTAAGAAAGTTCTGAATGAATTATATAAATCGAATGACTTACAGGATAAGGCTATTCTAAAGGAAGATTTAAAACAGCTTGCTGCCGGTGATGAAAACGAGATGCTGCTGGCAATGAACTATTATTATCAGTTGAAAGATCAGCGAGCGGTTGATTCAATAAATAATTTACTCCCGGTTAAATTTCCAAATGGTGTAGCGGCCAGGAACGCTGGTGTAGATTCAGTATATAAATCAAAAACTCCGTTACAAAAAGAAATAGCTTACAATAAGTGGATCAAGAAGTTTCCACCTTCCAGCTTTCCTGATGTAGATCATGACCATATCAATTATGATTATGTACGCTCTGCGATTGCCGACGAATATGCTGCAGATCATAATACCGCGAAAGCGATAGAATTCATCAATATGCTTGAAGAGGAATTTTGGAAAACAAATGGATATTCAGGATTGGCTGGCGAATTCATTAAAGTTGGTGATACTGTTAATGCTGAAATATACATCAAAAGAGCCATGGATATTGCCGCTAAATATTATTATGCCAAAGACAATGATAATGCCGGGAAATTCGCGGCATCAGGCTATTCTTCTCTTTTGTCGCGCTATGCTCAGTTATTATATGCACATAAAGAGTATAAAGATGCCCTTGCCTATGTAGACAAGTCGTACGCCTTAAATACAGACCTAAGCCCGGGGACTAATTTTTTATATGCACAAGTATTAGCAAAACTTAACCGTAATCAGGAAGCCTATGATAAATTGGAGGCGGTTGTAAAGGCCGGAAAAGCAAATCCTGAAACGGAGGAAATGTTCAAGTCGCTTTATGTGAAATTACATGGAAGCGATAAGGGGTACGATGCGTACACGGCTTTAATAAGACAAGGCTTTTTGGCTGATCTACAAAAAAGGTTAGCTAAGGAGATCCTGAACATACAGGCACCTGATTTTACGTTGACAGATCTGGATGGTAACAAAGTTACTCTGGCCGATTTGAAAGGAAAGATCGTAATACTTGATTTTTGGGCAACCTGGTGCGCACCATGTAAAGCATCATTTCCGGCAATGCAAATGGCCAAAAATAAGTTTAAAAATGACCCTGATGTAAAATTTTTATTTATTCATACCTGGGAAAGAGGAACAACCACTCCGGTAGAAGATGCCAGGGCATTTATAAAAAGTAAAGGTTATGATTTTCAGGTTTTAATGGATCTGAAAGATCCGGATACCAAGGAAAATAAAGTGGTTGGTAGTTACAAGGTTTCGGGGATCCCGTCAAAATTTGTAATCGATAAAAACGGCGTGATACGGTATCATTTGATGGGTTTCGATGGCAGTAATGAAGCCGCTGTCGATGAACTGTCTATGATGATAGATTTCGCCAAGCAGAAATCCCAGAATTAATTATTGTCAACTACCGAACACTCATGAAATTCATTAAATATTCAATAACGGCTTGTTTGCTCGTTATGCTTTGCTCTGCGTCAAATAATGCTGAAGCCCAAGCAACTGATCGATGGAAGGAAGCCATTGAAGATGGCTATACCTATAGATATGTTACCGGTGATCCCATGCATGCCAGGTTTTATAAATTAAAAAATGGGTTAACCGTTATTCTAAGTGTAAATAAAAAAGATCCCAGGATTCAAACATTAATCGGGGTTAGGGCTGGCAGTAATAATGATCCTGATGATCATACAGGCCTGGCCCACTATCTGGAGCATTTACTCTTTAAGGGCACTGATAAGTACGGCTCTTTAGATTGGGCTAAGGAAAAACCTTATCTTGATCAGATTGAGCAGCTTTATGATACCTATAATCATACCACGGATGCTGTGGCGCGTAAGGCTATTTATCATCAGATAGACAGCGTATCAGGCTTGGCTGCACATTTTGCCATCGCCAATGAATATCAAAAGGCCTTGACCGAAATGGGGGCACAAGGTACAAACGCGCATACTTCTGTAGAAGAAACGGTATTTCAGGAAGATATCCCATCATCATCATTGGATAAATACCTGGCAGTACAAGCTGAAAGATACCGGTATCCGGTTTTTCGTTTATTCCACACCGAGTTAGAGGCGGTATATGAGGAGAAAAACCGTGGCCTGGATAACGATAATCAAAAGATATTCGCAGCCCTGCTGAACGGACTTTTTCCGACAACCAATTATGGCCAGCATACTACTATTGGTACAATTGAGGACCTGAAGAATCCGTCGTTAACGGCTATCCGTAATTTTTACAATACTTATTATGTCCCCAATAATATGTCGATTGTGCTCGCAGGTGATTTTGACCCGACTATGGTGATCAAAAAGATCGATCATGATTTCTCCTATATGCAGCCTAAACAGGTAAAGGAATATGATCCAGCGCCTGAAAAGCCGATCACTTCGCCCATAGTTCGGGATGTATTCGGGCCTGATGCGGAAAGTGTGTATATCGGCTACCGGATGCCAGGCGGGACCGATGTTGAAACACAAGTACTATTGAACGTCTTGTCCGATTTATTGAGTAATGGAACTGCTGGTTTGCTTGATTTAAATTTAAACAAACAACAGAAAGTTTTGAGCTCTGGCGCATTTGTTCAGGAGTTTAAATATTACTCGGCACTGGTCGTTTCAGGCAGACCTAAGAAGGGACAAAGCTTAGCCGAGTTGCAAGGTCTGCTACAGGATCAGATTGAAAAAATAAAGAAAGGCGATTTTGATGGCTCGTTGGTGAAAGCGATTATCAATAATGAAAAGCTTAATCAAATGCGCAGCCTGGATAATAATGGTTTTAGGGCTAACAATTTAATGGATTCCTTTATTCATGATAGCGGAAATGGTTGGGACGGTGAGGTGGCGGTTTTGGACCGCATGTCGAAAGTGACCAAGGAGCAGGTTGTTAATTTTGCTAACAAGTACCTGGGGAACAATTACGTTTTGGTGAACAAGCGAATAGGTGAGGACAAAAGCATTGTTAAAGTAGATAAGCCAGCGATCACCCCTGTTTATATCAATAAAAAAGATGAGTCGCCATTCTTAAAACAAATTGCCCAAATGCCGGCTACGGTCGTAAACCCGGTTTGGGTGGATTATGACCATGATATTCTGAAAGGAAAAATCGGCCCGGCTCAATTATTATATGTAAAGAACAAGGAGAATGGCCTGTTTACCTTATCCTACAGGTTTGATATGGGTAGCTACAATAATAAACTGCTGCCGTTTGCCGCAAAATATATCCAGTATTTGGGGACAGACCGTTATTCGGCGGAGGAGCTGACTAAAGCTTTTTACAACATCGCTTGCAGTTATTCTATTAATGTTACTGGTGATGTAACAGTGGTAAGCATTACAGGTTTACAGGATAATTTTGACAAAGCGTCAATGCTTTTTGAAAGCTTGTTTGCTGGTTGTAAACCCGATCAGCAAGCCCTGGCTGATTTGAAGCAGAGCATCCTTAAATCACGGGAAAATAACAAACTCAATAAAACTAATATAGCTCGTGGCTTGATACAATATGCCATGTACGGCCCGGTGAATCCTTTTAATAACCAATTATCGAATGAAGCGATCAATACTATGGCGGCTGATACTTTGGTGAACATACTACATACGTTATTCAGCAACCAACATAAAATTGTTTATTACGGTCCCTTAACAATGGCCGAGGCATCTGCCAGGATCTCAAAATTGCACAAATTGCCGTTACATTTTATCGCGACTACCCAGCCGGTTAAGTTTACAAAAACAGATGAAATAAGCAATCAGGTACTTTTTGCCGATTATAACCAGGTTCAGGCTGAGGTTTATTGGATCCGTAATACCGTTCCGTATAGTGCCAGCAATATTACAGACTTGGCAATATATAACAAGTATTATGGCGACGGTATGGGCTCCGTTGTTTTTCAAACAATACGCGAGTCAAAAGCGTTGGCTTATTCAACCTATGCACAATACGCATCTCCAATAAAGGAGGGCGAACGTTATTCAGAAGTAGGCTACGTCGGAACGCAGGCAGATAAAATGTCGGATGCTGTTAAAGCCATGAGCGAACTTTATAATGATATGCCAGAGAATGATCAGCTGTTTCAAAATTCAAAAACCAGTATTAAGCAAGATCTTTCAACGCAAAGGATCGTGAATGAGGATATTATCAATAATTATTTCGTCAATCAGAGATTAGGTATAAAGGATGATTATCGTAAACAGGAATTTGAACAGCTTGATAAAGTAAATTTCTCAGATATTCAGAAGATCCATAACGATAACTTAAAAAATAAGCCTTTTACCTATTGTATCCTGGGATCAAAGGATAAAATAGCTGCCGCTGACCTTGTAAAATTCGGCAACGTGAAAGTGCTGACACTTGAAGAGATATTCGGGTATTAAGCTTCAACTACTATAAGCAAATTATTGCAACATGTCGTTGCAATAATTTGCTTAATCACTACCGAAAAATCATCAACTATAACCAAATTTAAATTGCTGTAAAGCTATATGGGATATTTTGGATTACTTTTGTTTCGGGTAAATAGTTACTTTATTTTCAAGTATTTATGAATAAAAAAAATATGAGTTATTAATATTTTTTATTACCTATATATTTGTTAGCCCTTTGCAACTCATTCGACGTAAATGATTGATAATCAAATATAAATTACTTTCTGTATCGGATAAATAATTGAGGTGATTTCATGAATATTTAATTATTAGTAACTTATATTGTGCCTTGGTCATGCTGTTCTATGCGCCCTGCAGCACCGAGTAGTGTACACAATTAGACAAATCGTATTTAATAATATAAGGATATATAAGAAAGGCAACCCTTATAAGTCTATAGCCGTACTTCAAGAAGATAAACTCATTGCTAATATAAGCTCTGTGAATTAACTTCTGTAAAAGATTTGAAATACTTAGCTCAATCCGTTCTAAGAATACTTAATCACAAAGAAAAGGTAAGGTTTGGCCTAAACATTACACTTGATTTGTTGATTGGAATACTGGATATAGTTTTTTTGGGATTATTGTTAGTAATAATCAATTTTTATTCAATAAACCAAATCCCAGTCAATCATATTCTGCAGCAATCATTATTCAATAAGAACTCGTTGACGCTAATAAGTGTGTTTTTCGGGTTATATGCGTTAAAAAATGGGGCAGGTTACAGCATTGCTCAATCTCAAAATTCTTTCTTTTACCAGATAGCCTCCCGTTTGTCGAGGCAAAATATGATTGATTATCTAAAAGAAGATTATTTCAAATTTATAAATATTGATTCATCGGTTTACATCCGCAAAATAAGCCAACAGCCAATAGAATTTAGCAACTACATCCTCATCAACATTCAGCAGATCATTTCGCAAACTATATTGATTTTTTTTACCATAGTTGGTATTCTCTTTTATCACCCTTCGCTATTTCTTTCTTTATTCATTTTATTGGCGCCCCCGGTAACTTTACTAGGGTATTACATTAAAAAAAGGCTAAAAGAAGTAAGAACCAATTCAAAATTAACCAGTCAGTTAACGCTTCAATACTTAAAAGAGTCGCTTTCTGGGTATGTTGAAAGCAATATGTATGATAAGAATGATTTTTTTACCGATAGATTTTACCATCAGCAAAAGCAACTTAACGGCTACATAGCCACACAACAAACTTTGCAAGGCCTGCCATCGCGCCTCATGGAAGTTTTTGCTGTTTTAGGTTTTCTGATCCTGATAACTATTAATAAATATTTTTCGGGTAATCATGGTGTCGGTTTATTTGATATCGGTGTGTTTATGGCGGCCTCTTATAAGATTATCCCCGGAATAATTAAAATATTAAACAGTGCGGGGCAAATTAAAACCTATGAGTTTACGCTGAACGATTTGCAGCGCGACAATGAGGAGACTGTTAATGTGGGTATACCGGAGTCAGTTATTAGTTCAATACAATTTGATAAAATAGAATTTTCGTATAGGCACAACCAAGTATTAAAGGGGTTTTCTCTCGACTTTTTTCCAGGTGATTTTGTTGGTGTTTCCGGGTTATCTGGTTTGGGTAAAACAACCATTATAAATTTATTATTGGGTTTTTTGGAGCAAGATAGTGGAAGCATTTCTATCAATAATATTGAAACAAGTACTTCTGATCGTCAGCTTTTTTGGAATCGCATTTCCTATTGTAAACAACATCCATTTTTTATAAACGACTCCATACTCAAAAATATAACACTTACCGAGGATGTATGTGATTATTCGAGATTAGAGAATGTACTTTCCTTTTGTGGTGTTGATACCATACTGAGTCAATACCCCGAAGGTATTGAAAAGCTGATTACCGAAAATGGTAAAAACATAAGCGGTGGTCAAAAACAACGGTTGATGCTGGCAAGGGCCTTATATCATGACTTTGATTTATTGATATTGGATGAACCCTTTAGCGAATTGGATGAAATTGCAGAAAAAGCACTATTAGTTAAACTTAAAGCGCTGGCACAAAAAGGTAAAATGATCATCATGATAACACATAATAAATCCAGTTTGTCATTTTGTAATAAATTGATTTCTCTAAATGACTAATAAATCCGATACCTTGATTATTCTAACACCCGGTTTTCCTGAGAATGAAGCGGATAGTACCTGTATACCACCACAACAAATATTTGTAAAGGCATTGAGGGAAAATAACCCGCAATTAAATATCATCGTTTTAACTTTTCAATATCCGTTTTTTTCTGCCCGCTATCAGTGGAATGGAGTAGATGTTATATCATTTGGGGGCAAGGATAAAGGCCGGCTTTACCGCAAAGTAATGGGTGTAAGAATATGGGCCGAATTGAAAAAAATAAATAAAGAACACCATATAGTTGGTCTATTGAGTTTTTGGTTAGGCAAATGTGCTTTTATCGGGAGTTGGTTTGCTGAAAAATATCACTTGAAACACTATTGCTGGATATTAGGCCAGGATGCAAAAGCAGGAAACAAATATGTAAGAAGAATCAACCCTAAAGGAAAATCGTTAATTGCATTATCAGATTTTATTGCCACTGAATTTCATAAAAATTACAAGATACTTCCTCAACAAATTATACCGGTTGGGATTGATGCCTCCTTGTTTGCTGAAGTTATACCTGAAAAAGATATTGACATCGTTGGTGCGGGTTCCTTCATCCCGCTGAAACAGTATCACGTATTTGTAGAAGTAATTAAATTGCTAAAAAAGGATTTTCCGAATATTAAAACTTGTATCTGTGGTGATGGTCCAGAAATGGTGCGGCTATGCAAAATGATTGATCTGTTAGATTTAAAAGACAATATTAAACTATTAGGCAGGCAGACGCATATACAGGTATTAACTTTAATGCAAAAGTCTAAAGTGTTTTTGCATACCTCCAACTATGAAGGGTTTGGTGCGGTTTGCCTTGAAGCACTATACGCCGGTGCGCAGGTGGTTAGTTTTGTGAAGCCCATGCAGGCAGATATAGAAAACTGGCACATAGCGGAGAACAAAGAGGATATGCTACAAATTTTAAAGGATATTCTGAACAGTAACGAATCAACATATCAATCCGTATTGCCTTACTCTATACATGATAATGCTAAAGCAGCCATCAAATTGTTTGATTACAGTCCTGTTGCAATTTCCTGAATCCGGCTTGCGATAGCTTCAAAAGAAAGATTCGATTTGAAATAACTAAGGCAGTTTTTTTGTTTCTCCTCAATGTTTGAGGCCTGTGTTTGCACCAATGCGTTTAATAAGGCATTCTCATCCGCGACCTCGTACAGTAAGCCACATTTGCCGTTATCGGTTATCATCCTGAAAGAATCTATATTGGTTACAACCGGCACGCAGCCGCAAGCCATCGCTTCACAAACTGCGGTGCCACTGCCTTCATAATGCGATCCTGAGAGCAGGAAATCGGCACTGTTAAACCAGTAGAGTAAGTCATCATGTAATATCTTGCCAACTAATACGATCTTGCTTCCATGCAGGTTTGCGTTTAGTAATTGTTTGATTTCATTAAGCAATTCTTCTGTTTGATAAATCATGTACAGGTGAGCTTCCGGGTTAATAGCCGCAAACCTCAAGAATGCTTTTACAACGTTTAACGGGTCTTTATTTTCATTTAATCGCCCTACCCATAAAAAAGCCGGATTACCATATACTCCCGTCTTTGCATTGGCTACCTCTTTGCTAATTGGATGAAAATGTGTTGATACCTCCATCACCTCATGTATTTTTTGAGGTGATCCCAGGTTGCCTTTATTTAACCAATCTATACCCATAGGCTTTGAGGAAAATAGATAAGCATCCACAAAATAGTCGGCTATCCTTTGAATATATTTTTTAATCCCGATGAAGGGTCTTTCAGCATGATGCTGCGCAATTATTTTTGCTTTTTTGTTCTTTAGGAGACCTAATTGTATCACTTGTAATGGGAAATGAAGCCCTTGGATTACAATAACATCCGGTTTATGAGATAGGATATAGCGGTGCAATTTCAAAGGCATCAGGCGCTCAAACTTCGACAGTTTTATAAACTGGTATTGAACACTGTCTTTAACACAACTGCCTTCATAATTTATTTGTTCAATGCTGATCACGTCATTACCAACACTTAAAGCAGCTTGGATGCCTGCGTATAGACTTATGCGTTTCAACCATAGTTCTGGATCGTCGAATTCTTTTGTAAATACGTAGCTGGCAAATACAAACTTCATGATTCCATAGCTTAATTCGTAATAGTTATGTTTTTCGGAAAATTGGCATTTGGATGAAATCTCCTAATGTCAGCCATTAAACCGGGTAAATTCCCTTGCACATACTTGCAGTCTCCGTTTAGGTGAATTTTGCTAAAATTCTCTTTTATATTACCTAGCTGTTCCAATAGCCCCTCATCAAATAATCTTATTTTTCCTTGATGGATAACCAGTAATAAATCAGCAGGGGTAGTTGCATAAAAAGCATCAAAGCCATCATTATTGGATGATTTTTTGGCTATAACCAAGTCAGCATCCTTACCTTGTATTATTTCGCCACTGTTTAATCCCCATGTTTGGGCAGCGTTTATGGTTACAGCATTATAGAGCTCATCGTCAGTCAATAGTTGACTTCCTAGTGCCGATTGCAAATGTTCCCATATGTCCCATTTGCTGGTTAGGGTGGAATCGGTACCAAATAGGATATTAGTGTGGTTTTTTAACAGGTCAACAGGTGCGGTTTTATCCAACAAAAAGTAATTAGATTGTGGGCACCAGACCATAGCCTCAAATTTTTCAGCCTGTACTTCGGTCATCGCGACAGCATGTACACCTATAAGCTTTCTATTTAAAATATTCCATCTGATCAGCTGTCCGATCTCATCTTTTGATTGCAGATCAATCCCTTCGCCCACATGTATATTTATAGGCAAATGCTTTTTTAAGGGATTGTTTAGTTTGAGTTTCCACCGTTTTTCAAAACCGACAGAATGTATACAATGCGTATCTTCAAATACAGTAATCAAATCATTTGCTGTTCCAAGCTTTTCACCATGGTTAATAACAGTGGTAACGCCGCATAATAAATTTTTATAGATGCCCCATTTTGAACGTAATTCAACAGGGATTTTTAATACTTCTGCTATCTCTGGTTTATATCTTTCATGGATATATTTACCCCATTCGGTATAATTATTATAAAGTTGGCTGCCTAACTGCGGGAACAAATTAAAGTCCAGATGGTCGTGTGAGTTGATCAATCCCGGGAAAACAATTGCATTATTGAAATTTAACTGTAAAACATCAGCAGCAGCTATTGGCGAAGATGATATCTTCGCTATTTTTCCATCATTAATTTTAATATTAATGGGTTTATTACTGTTTACTTGTTTTACATTGTTCAGGATCATTAGCCTCTCTTAAAATGTATCCCATAAATAATGGGCTGACCTTTAAATTTTTCATAAACGTGCAATGCATTTTGCTGCTCATAGTAATGCTTCACGGTTTCATCAACTTTAAGCTCCTGATGGGTAATTACCTCAAATCCATTTTTTAAAAGGACCTGTTTTATAATATCAGTAGTATGCACAAAATTCTGAACCGCTATATGCTTATTCCCATGTTTAAAAGTCCGCTTGCCACCTGACGCTAAGGCATTCGGATGGAAATCGGTGATAATCATATCCCCATGTTTCTTAGTTATCCTGCACCATGTTTGCAGGGCTTCTTCTATATCTTCAATATGAGCAACGGTCAGTGTTGACAGGATAGCATCATAAGTATCATCAGCAATATCCTCAAAACGATTATCTGTAATTACATAAGTTTTTGCTTCGGGGAATTTGTCATTCAGCTTTTTTAACATTCCCGGTGAAACGTCAAACCCAGTTAAATTTGTCGGATTAAGCTGAAATATCTTGTTCCAGTGCCTACCTGTACCACAACCAATATCTGCGATAGCCTTGTTTTCGAGGGTTAAACCTGCCAAAAGTTTAGTGAACAATAGCTCATCAAGGTCAAGCATTAAGTTACCCGGCTGCGAATCATAGTTTTCGGCCCAGATGTCATAAGCCTCAACCACATCCTTATCCTCTATAGTCGTAGGCAAAACCTGCCTTCTGATATAATTTTTAATGGTATTGATCAACTCTATTTGATTTTAGGAAACGGTTATCATTAGCGTTTCATCAGGAATTACGCTTTATAAAGTATAAAGGTTGCTCCATCAATTTTATTTAATCAAGCAGGCAACCATCGCATTTTGCAGGGCGTAACTATTGTAGTAATTGTTTTAGTCTTAAGTAATTTATTGTGAACTGTTGTCCCCGCTATGTAGGGCGTACCGGTGGATTTTGTCCATCGGTACTGCGGGGGCTTGCTAATAACGATGTATACAAACCATGAGTAATAAAATATTATTGTTTAACCCCAAGAGCGCTATTAACAAGTATCGCATCCCTAATTCAATTTTAAACATAGCCGCATCGGTTGATGGTAAATATGAATGGGCCATTATTGATGGTAACTGTGAATTGGATCCGATCAAAAAAATTGATAGCTATTTAAGTACAGGTGAATATAAATACCTGGGTTTTACGGTAATGCCCGGTCCGCAATTACGGCAAGCTATAATATCGGCAAAAGCTATCAAAGAAAAATATCCGCATACAAAAATGATATGGGGAGGCTATTTCCCATCCAACCAACCGAATGCAGTTCTATACTCCGGTTATGTTGATTTTATAATTAACGGCCCTGGTGATAATGCATTTCCTCACCTGATTGATGCGTTGGAGAATGGCACGCCTTTCGAGTTCATTAAAAACCTTATTTATAAAAACGTCGACAGTAAAATTATCATCAATGGTAAGGAAGACCTGCTCGATCAGGATTCACTACCGCCATTGCCTTATGATAAATTGAATGAATTTTACCCCATCCCTAAATTCTTAGGCAAAACTTACCTGGGTGAAAAGACATTGGCGTATCATTCCAGTATTGGCTGCCCATTCACCTGTTCATTTTGCGCAGTGGTGCCTATTTATGAGGCAAGGTGGAAAGGCAAATCGGCACAAAAGGTTTATGAAGATGTAAAATACATCAAAGATAAATGGGGAGCTGATGCCATCGAGTTTCATGATAATAATTTCTTTGTGTCTGAAAAAAGAGCGGTTGAGTTTTCGAGGCTGATTAAAGATGAAAATATGACCTGGTGGGGTATGGCGAGGATTGATACGATGAGTAAATTTAAAGATTCATCCTTAGCCGCCATTCGCGAAGCTGGCTGTAAGATCATATTTTTTGGTGCCGAAAGTGGTAATAATGAGGTTTTGGCGCAGATGGATAAAGGCGGTACTCAAACCGGTAATCAGATCATCGAATTTGCCGAGCGGTTAAAGAAATTTGACATCATACCCGAATATTCATTTGTATTAGGTACCCCGGGCCCAACGCCCGAAAAGGTACAGGCAGGGATTGATTTTGAAATCAACTTCATCAAAAAAGTAAAACACGTAAATCCTAAAACGGAGATCATTATTTATACCTATAGCCCTGTGCCAACAGAGGGGTCGGAAATGTATAAGCAGGTGTTGGCCAGTGGCTTTAAATTCCCGCAAACGTTGGAGGATTGGATCAGCCCTGCATGGGAAAGTTTCGACCTAAGGAAAAATCCGCTAACCCCATGGTTAACAGCCGAGATGATAGATAAGATCAGGAATTTTGAAACTGTGCTAAACGGCGTTTATCCTACGGTAACCGATATTCGTATGAGTCTATTAAAAAGAAAGATCGTGAAATTGGTAGCAAGCTTACGGTATAAAATAGATCTGTATTATTATCCATACGAAATAAAGCTGCTACAAAAAATCTGGAGATACCGCCAACCCGAAACACAGGGATTTTAATAATTGGAGCTCATGACCGTGCCAGCTTTATACGATACTTTTAAGCGATATAGGACATTGCAAACGCACACCATATCGGCATTGCCTGTGGTGATATTAATGCCGCATAGTGCCTGTAATTGCCGTTGTGTGATGTGTGATATATGGAAGGACAACAAAAACCTAAAGCAACTTACCGAGCAGGATGTTGAGGGCTTAATGGGTTCACTAAAAGCGTTCGGAACACGGCAGGTAGCCATGTCTGGTGGCGAAGCTTTGCTCAATGCTAATTTTTTTAAGTTGTGTGAGATATTAAAATATGCCGGCATCAGTGTTACGCTACTCACCACCGGCTTAACTGTAAAAAGGAATGCTGAAAACTTATTGAGATGGGTAGATGAGGTTATTGTTTCCCTGGATGGTGATGAGCCTTTGCATGATGCCATCCGCAATGTACCGGGTGTTTTTAAGAAACTGAAAGAGGGTGTTGAGCATATCAAATTATTAAACCCGAATTACAGGATAACGGCCCGCACAGTAATTCATCGCTTAAATTTCAGGAATTGGGAATCCATCATCAGCGAAGCAAAAAAAATGGGCATCGATCAGATCAGCTTTTTGCCGGCAGATGTAAGCAGTCACGCTTTTAACCGCCAAATGGCCTGGGAAGAGCCAAAACAAGACGAGATCTTAATATCCAAAAATGAACTGCCTGAGTTAATGGAGATCATTACCCGAATCATAGATAATCACAGTGATTTTATCTCTGGCTTCATAGCTGAATCGCCTGAAAAAATACGACAGATCTATTATTATTATGCCGCATTTTATAAACTGAACCCGTTCCCTTTTAAAAAATGCAATGCGCCCTGGGTATCAACGGTTATCGAGGCTGATGGCAGTGTTCGTCCTTGTTTTTTTCATGACACGATAGGAAATATAAAGGACGCGTCATTAGGCAATATTTTAAATAGCGATAAGGCCATCAAATTCAGAAAATCATTAAGTAAAGATATGGGCACCAATGCAACCTGCGTAAAGTGTGTTTGCTCGTTGAATTTATCGCCCTTGCAAAAAATCGCATAGTATGAAAAGCATTCTTTTTTCTCATTCTTACTTTTTACGCTATGATCCTAAGCAATGGCAATTAGGGCAACCGTATCCGCCATTGGGCACTTTATATGCCGCCGCTGTGATGCGTGAAAATGATTATAGGGTAGCCTTGTTTGATACGATGTTTGCTATTAACCCCGAAGAAGTTACCCCTGTCATCGAAAAAAATAAGCCTGATTTTTTTGTGATTTATGACGACGGGTTCAACTACCTCACCAAAATGTGCCTTACCAATATGCGCGAGGCTGCATTCAGCATGAGTAAAATGGCAAAGGCTGAAGGTTGCACCGTTATCGTGTCCAGTTCAGATTCCACCGACCGATATGAGGAATATTTAAAAGAAGGCGCTGATTTTGTAATAATAGGGGAGGCAGAGCATACGCTATTAGAGTTAACCGACTATATTGAAAGTGGAGGTGCTGAATTCTTAAACATAAAGGGATTAGCTTATACGCAAAACGGGGCCGTTATCAAAACTCCCGGCCGACCTGTTTTAAAAGATCTTGACAGCTTACCATTGCCCGCCTGGGATTTGGTAAATATGGAGCAGTATAAGCAAACATGGTTAAAAAGCGCTGGTTACTTCTCTCTAAATATGAGTACTACGCGTGGCTGTCCGTTTAAATGCAACTGGTGCGCCAAACCGATCTACGGTAACCGCTATAATTCCCGGAGCCCTGAAAACGTGCTTGTCGAGATTAAGCTTTTGAAAGAACGATACAACATGGACCATATTTGGTTTTGCGATGACATCTTCGGTTTGAAACCGGGGTGGGCAATTGAGTTTGCAAAACTCATTCAACAGGAAAATATTAATATCAGATTTAAAATTCAATCTCGTGCCGATCTGCTTATTGATGCTGACACGGTAAATGCATTAGCTGAAGCGGGCTGCGAAAACGTTTGGATTGGTGCCGAAAGCGGCTCGCAAAAAATATTGGATGCTATGGATAAGGGGATTAGCATTCAACAGATCCACCAATCAACCAAGTTGATGAAAGAAGCCGGTATAAAACCATCCTTTTTCATCCAGTTCGGCTATCCAGGTGAATTAAAGAATGATATTGGTTTAACAATAGATATGATCAATGAGTTGTTGCCATTTGAAATAGGTATTTCCGTTTCCTATCCATTACCCGGCACTTCATTTTATGAAAAAGTGAAAGCTGAGCTACAGAAAAAAACCAACTGGACCGATTCTAACGAAATGGCGCTGATGTTTCAAAATACTTATCAGCCATCGTACTATAAACAACTGCATCGGTATGTGCATCAAAATTATCATAAGCACCTGGCTAAAAATGCTTTAGTTAAATTGATGCATAATCCTGCGCTTACTACAGGCAAAAACCTAAAAAAGGCATTATCCGTACTTTATCATACACCGGCTACATTTATTGCCGGGTTAAAATTGAGGCAACTGGAGGGATAAGTGATAATGAAAACTGCAGCCAATAAAAATGAGGAGCTTGCCGAAGCGGCCTTTACCACGCAATCATCAATTTTTGATGAAATATATGCTGATAACACCATTGTAAGCTATAAAAGGGAGCGTGTACGCAGCCATGTGCTGCAATATTTAGTACCGAACAGTTATATACTGGAACTAAATAGCGGTACCGGCGAAGATGCCATATTTTTTGCTGAAAAGGGTCACCGTGTTTATGCCACCGATATATCAACCGGCATGCAGCAGGAGCTGAAACGAAAAGTTGCGGCGAAAGGCCTGGATGACAGGATCGGTAATGAACTTTGCTCGTACACCATGTTGCATCATCTTCAAAACCGTGGGCCTTATGACCATATCTTTTCCAATTTTGCCGGTTTAAACTGTACTGATGAGTTAGGCAAAGTACTGGCTTCTTTCAGTAATTTATTAGTATCTGGCGGGAAGGTTACTTTAGTAATTCTACCCAAATTTTGCCTTTGGGAAGTCCTGCTCTTATTTAAAGGGAAATTCCGTACGGCTTTCAGGAGGCTTTTTAGTAAAAGCGGGAGCAAGGCACACATTCAGGGTACCTATTTTAAATGTTGGTATTATAACCCATCATTTATTGTAAATCGGTTAAAAGATCAGTTCGATCTATTAAGTATCGAAGGACTATGTACTATTGTCCCTCCATCCTATATTGAAGGATTCGCAGAAAAGCATCCCATAACTTATCGGATATTAAGGGATAAAGAAAGCAAGCTAAAATCCCGCTGGCCGTGGAAATATATCGGCGATTATTATATCATTTCACTGCAAAAGAAATAAAGTATTAATGCGTTAAACTGCTCTCGTACTTACTTAAAAGGGTTGAAACTTTGTATTCGTATTTTGAGAGCAGTTTACCCTGAAAGACCTTGGGGTCGGGCTTAGCATAATGTTTGGCTGTTAACAGGCTTAAAACATTGCCGTGGTCGTTTAACTGTTTCAGGAGGGTCTTCTTTATCCATCTGTTTGTGGTGATCTTCATTAGCATATTATCAAGCACATTTCCCGGCGAAAAGCTGAACAAAACCTCAAATATCATCTTGAAAAAGGTTTTTTTTACAGGCATGGCCGATGAGATGCGCATATTTTTATTGGGTAGAAATTCTCTTGTCCAGGCGTTGGCGACATAAAATCTCTCAAATACAATGTCACCTTGTAATGGTATTAATGTACCAACTTCAATTGCGGTGTAAATATTCTTCTCTGGTATTTCCAGTTGCTGCATGTCGATGTAATAGTTCATGCAAAATAAGTGCTCTTTATTAACCAGGAATGTTAGTTTCTTAAAGCAATGCATTAGGGTACGGGCTATCCATAACCTGTTTTTTTCGGTGATGATGAACAGGTCGATATCAGAATCTGCATCAGCAAAATTTTTGGATAGCGAGCCCGAGATAGCTATGCCTCGCACGTAAGGGAATTTGATCAATAAATTACCAACCTTCTCTGCAATCTTGATCAACTCCGCGGCTTTCTGGTTTCCCTCGAGCCGTCTCACGGCGATGTAATGATCTGTCGATAATGTATAAAATTTGTCGAACTGGTGAATTGTGCCGTTATCAACCAAACATTTTAACGCATCATCAAATAGCTTGTAATTAGATTTATTCCCTAAAAATAAATACACTTCGGTCTGTGTCAAAGGGTAGTTGAACATATCGAAATATGCCAGTGTTGCTAATATACTTTCCTTAATTGCCGACAAGTTTGTGTGTGTCAAAGGGTACAATCTATTTTGCATTTTGTCATCAGGGCTGTTTATATCCGCCTATAATTATGACGGGACAGGTATAGTTTTGGTTGCCCGATGAATGAAATATTTATATTGTTAACTTGTTAATTAACAGAGTTTTATTATGTGTGTAAAATATCAGATGTGTACTTGTTCTAATATGTTATAAGGTTGTTGGCTAATTGCGATCAATTCACTGTGAAATGGCTTTTCGATTGAAAAACTAAAAAAGGTAAAAAAGAAGCTATAGAAAAATATACCCTTATCTACATCAAGCATATTCTCCGAAAGAGATACAATAGCAATGAGCAGAATGAAAGTAAAAAACAGCAAATCTTTTCGTTTGAAAGACATTCTGAATCCCCATATCAAGGTTGCTGCATATATTAAAAAACCAATTATCCCAGATTTAAGCCAGAGACTTAAATATTCATTATGGGCGTTTAGTCTGTTTAAATATGAATTGTAAAGTTTGTGTGTATAAAAAGCTTCCTGTAACAATCCAATTTCTGCACCCGATCCATAGCCAATTACAGGTTTCTTGCTTATTAAACTGGTAACAACTTGCCATCTAGCCAAACGTCCATTGTTGGTTTCATTAGCTGTTGCTTTTGATAGATCAGTCTTAAACTCATTTAATATACGTTCCCGAAAAACACCTGAATATAATATGCCCGAGATTAACACCAAAGATAGTGAAGCAGAACATAACACATATTTCCATCGCCGAGCACTCTGAAGAATAAAGTAGGGAACCGCGATATTTATAATGATGAACAATGCCATCAAAACTGATTTTGATGAAAGCTGAACTAAACCAACTGTTAGTATGATACTGCATAATAGATAGAATACGCGGATATACCGATCCTTTTCCTTTATCACAATACTAATCAAACAAACCAAGGCGATAACCAACTGCATCGAAAAAAATGTAGCATGCATATCAATTGGTTCAGCAAAATTGTGGTTAATAAAAGCACCAGATATGATGGCTGATAAAGGCAATTGATAATGCCTGATTGTGATAAAAGCATCAGCATAGAGATAAATAACGGTAATTGTACAAACCAGCGCGAATGACAATAGCAATTGTGGCCTGTATTTTTTAATATCCAGCGGGTTAAGGCAAAAGAATACCGGGAATAAAAAAATAACGATCTGTTTACCCCAATCGTTAAATCCTTCATGCGGGTTTATGCTATAAAAAGTGCTTAATACCGTTATGAAAAATACAGATTGCAACGCAATAGTTCGCCACTTAAACAAAGGTTTAATATTGCCTCGTTTTAAATGTATAAGCGTGTGTATGCCATAACTAATTAGTATTAAATGGCTGTAAAACCTATCGAAAGGCAGGCTGGCCATTAATAACATTAGGTGGTAATAGCTTATCTTATTAGCCAGGCTATCCTTTATTTGGAACAATCCGCTCATTGTTTAAATTATAATGGCTCTCTATAATAAACTGTTCGTACTCATCAATTATCTTTTCCCAGTTAAACTGGTATTTTATTTTATGCAGATTATTGCTCACCATTATCTTTTCCAAATCGTCCCGTTGAACGGTTTCAACCAGGTTGCGTACCTCTTTAGCGTTTGAAAAGTAGAAAGCATCTGAGTTCAATACCGATTTATTAAAAGGATTATTATGTGCGGCGATAAGCGCTTCGCTGGCCATGGCTTCCAATAATGATGGATTGGTACCGCCCACGCTATGCCCATGGAAGTATAAGTAAGAGTTATTTTGTAACGAACGAACTTTGCCGGTATCAAAAATCGACCCTTTAAATTCTATTCTCTCGTCGTTTTTAAATTTGTGAGTGATGAACTTACCGAAACGGTTACCGGTATCACCCAAAACTTTAAATTTTCTATGCGAGCTGCTATTGTTAAAACCTTCTAAAATAGTTTCAATATTATTTTCGGGTTCCATCCTGGCCATTAACAAAAAGTAATCTTCTTTTAAGGCCTCGGTATTATCAACCTGTTCGCGTTCTTCATCTGAAAACAGGTCGGCACCATAAGGGATGTATTTGCTGTTCACATTGTATTTATCGGCGAGATAAGATTTGATAACCATGGAATCAGAAATGTAAAACTGACTGTGCTTTACCGCCAGCTTTTCGGCATACCTCAAAAACTTTTGTACCGATGGGGAGTACTTGGATCTTTTCCATTCCAATCCATCCATATTGGTAATAATGGTACTGTTTGGTGGGTACAGTTTACCCCAAACCGAGCTGCTGGTATAACCCATTATCAAAACCACATCAAACTTTCTTTTTCGCGCATCAAGCAAACAATTCAAATCGTAAACGAACTGCCCGGCGGCACCCATTATATATTCCGGGTCATAACAATGCCTAATCTCCACGCCATTCCAGTATTTTTCTTTGTATGGATGATTGTGCGAGTTATATACCGTAACCGCATGCCCCCGTTTTACCAATCCTTCTGAAACATATTCCGATATATGTTCAAAACCACCGTAATGATTTGGGATACCACGTGTTCCTAAAATTGCTACTCTTAATTTCATAATATAGCTGTTAATTGATATGCTTTTAATGTTTGTAAGGCCGAATGCTTCCAAGTGTATTTGCTCAGTATTTTTTGACGGAGAGCCTCGTTAATGGGTGCCGAGCTTGCTGTTTTAATGGCATTTAATATGCTTTTTGGGTCAGCAGGGTCGCAGTAATAGGCGTAGTCTTCAAAATATTCTTTGGTATCGCCTTTATCTGTTATCACAATGTTGCAACCCATAATGGCTGCTTCAATTGAACTTAGGCCTGTAGTTTCAAACCAGCTTGGCAATACATGTACTTTTGCCATCTGATAATAATAAACCAGTTCATCTTGCGGCAGGTGATCTATGAAGCTCACATTATCCGCCGCTATACTTCTACATTGGTTATAATAATTAGCTTGATTTGGTGATCCGGTTCCTATAATTAATAACCTGTAGTCGGTGTTATTTAGGGCCCTGATCAGGTTTATTTGATTTTTGATACCCTCAATTCTTGCCACACAAATCACCAGCTTTTCATCTTTTAAGATTGATTGGTTCCATTTAAATACATTTGGGTTAATGCCATTAGGCACTATGATGTTGTTAACCTGCTCTAAATAATCTTGTTCTACGCGTTTATATTCCGATTTCGAGTTTGGGAGTATCATGGCAGCCTTATTTAATATCTCTACAATACTTTTTCGCTGGCCTTTCCATATATAATTAATGCTGGAGAGATGATCTTTACCCATTAGCCACCTTGCCATCGTTTTTAAATACTCGATGCTATCGGAAGGTAAAAAGCTAAACAACATGCCAATTCCTCTGCGATGGTGTTTGTCGTATTCGCTGTAATTGCACAGTATGGTAGATACCACATAAGGTTTTCCTGATTTTTTGCCGTGGTATAAAATATCTGCAGGACGGGTTATATTGAAAAAATGCAGCAGGTTGTATTTCTCATAATCAATATTCTCGTTTGATAGTAATATGTTTACATCAACCCCAAGTTCTGTAAGCTGCTGTGCCGTTTGCACAACCTGTACCGTATCGCCGCCGCGGACTGTGTATAATGTCGACCGTGTTATTAGTGCTACTCTCATTATCCTGTTATTTTGTGTAGCCAGTTAATAAATGTGGCAGGTAAAAAACTCACCGTGTATATGAGATAGTTATCTAAACGAAGTGGGTTCAAGCTGATGGCTTTAGCCAAATTGAACCGTGCTTTTTCGGGTTGATAATTATTAAGCAGGAATTTTTTACTGCACAGAGCATAGTAAGCGCCTTCTTTTACCTTGCGCGAATGACTTTTGCCGCTGATTTGTTGGAGTACGTTACCTTCGGCTGCGGTTATACTGCGATTTTTTAAGGTAGAATATTTTATGTCGAGGAATTTTTTGGAATGCCATTTTTCATCTATTGTGATGGATTCGGGATTGAGCCTAACCTTAATCAATGCCTGTGAAAGATTGCAGGCTTTTTCATTGGCTAATATATTCACCCATAAAAAATGATCCTCGTAAGTATAAGCATGTTCATTATAACCGCCATTGTTTACAATTACATCCTTTTTGTAGATCACACTGGAGTGGATGAATGGGCAAACCGAGTATTTTAATTGGTGAATCTCCTCATTAAGGTGAGCAACCGGGTGATGCGTAAAAATGTAATGACCTGCCGCATCTACATAATCAGCCGCTGAACCTATGATGCTGTACTCAGGATATGTTGTAATAAATTCATATTGAATTTTTAATCTGTCGGGATGGCAAATGTCATCGGCATCAAAACGAACTATGTATGGAGTGTTGGAATGAGCCAACCCAACGTTTAATGCAGAGGACACACCTTTATTGACTTGATTAATCAGCACAATACGGTTATCATTAAATGAATTGATAACCCGCTCTGTGTCGTCTGTTGAGCCATCGTTAACTATCAGTAATTCAAAATCAGTAAACGACTGCTTTAATATAGACGAGATTGCTTCAGCTATATATTTCTCTGCATTATAGGCAGGCATTAAAACGGTAACCAGTGGATTATTGCTGTTCATAACTCAATGGTTTTAAGTTTGAAGTTTCTTTAATATTGAGCAGTAAAAGCAGTTCAAAAAACACTACTACTGATAGTTGCTCAAACCAGTAATCCGTAGAAAATATAGCTAGCATCAACACTAAAATTGGTATACCGTAGGTGAGGTTTTTGAACTGCCCGGTAAAGTATCCTAAATAAAATATTACAAATGCTGCTACTCCTAACAGTCCGTATTCCGCCAAAATCTGATCGTATACAGAGAATGGGCTGTTGGTTAATGAATGTAGTTCTCTTCTTTTACTAAAGAAATTCAGATAAACATCTAAGTGATTAACCAGGAAATCGCGACTGATATAAATATATTTAGCAGGAAAGCCACCGCTAAAATCAAGTCCGGTAGCTTTAAAGGCAAGTTTAGATGAGAAGTTTCCCATACCACTACCAGCCAATATTTTTGTTGGATGAGTTTTTAAAAAGCTTACTGTTTGTTTAAAGCCAATTACCTTGCCCGGCAAATGCATTTTAAAGGAATCTTGTCCTGATAAAGGCAACCCAGATTTATGAACGTTGATAAAGGCAAGCAGTTTACGTTGTTCGGCTGGGGTATCTGTAGGCGTTTGATAGGGCGGGGTATTAATATCAGCCCCTACTAAAATGATTCGGCCAGCACTGGTTTTAGGTAAACTTGCGGGTATAATTGCTACTGCCTGGTTACCTGTCTTGTGATTAATTCCGAGGGCCTTTAGGCTATCGAGATAATGCCTGGTAAACTGTCTTTTTACAAATTCGGGGTCTTTTGAACTATCAGCCGTATTTAATGCGACAGTATTTTTAAACGGCGGATGCGGCGGACTGATAATATTTTTAAAAGTTTCGTGAACGTATTGATTATTTTGGGGCGATACCTTCGCCAGAAAAATGATCAGGAACATGCAGCAAATAACGATCAGACTTTTTTGATCGCGGTTGGTTTTAAACAGAAATAGCCCGGTTAACACCACCAATAAAGCTATATTCATAAAATTGCTCGCTGTTAGCAGCAATACAGCCATGCAGATCAAAACCATCAGTGGCATTTTTCGGGTCAGAAAATAAACTACCCCAAAAGCGTTAATAACCGCGTTTGTTGTCGATATATCAAAGGTTATCCCCTTGATATAATCGCCTGTGCCTAAAAAATATTTCTGGTATTGCCCCTGGTAACGGAACGGGTTAATGGCATGTGCATCAACCATAATGTATGCTAGTGTAGTAAGTGAAATGATGGCATTAATCACAAAAAATACCAAAATGGTATTGTGCAATATTTGTACGCTATTGGTTTCGACTGATAACTTTATTTGATGAACAGCCAGCAGACATAACAGCCAAAAGCCAATCCCAATAGCAAAAACCACTAGGTAATTGGAGTTATTGTAGCCTTTATTGATGATAAGGTTGATGGATGCGATTGCGATAATCAACAGGTAAAAAAGTGGTAACCGCGAGTTTTTGAAGCTAAACCCGAACTTGAAATTAAACTGTAATAGATAGATGATGACGATAGCTGGAATTTTCACAGCCAGCTTTACGTTTAAAAAAAGCAGCAGGAACAACAGCAGTTTCCAGTCCACATAAGTTTGTAGCTTTTTTAAATTAAAACCGGCAATACTAAAAGTCATTTTGTCAATCAAGCAGTTTGAAAACCAGTTTTTATTAACCCGGTTACAAAAGAGATTACGACCTGAAAATTGAAAGGGTTGCCTGCACTATGAACTTAAAAGCTATTTATTTAACGAAATAAAACGGCAAGTGAATGGCGATCAGATAGCTTAAGCTGCTTGCTTGCAAAAAGCAGTATAATATAAAATACTATAGCTACCGGTAATGCCAGCCAGCAATTGGCAAATAGTATTTTGGCGGTAAATCCACTTATTAAAGCACTTGCGGTACAAAGCATCAATGGTAGCCAAGTATGAGCTAGACCTGCAACTATGTTCTTTTTTAAGTAGTACACGGTTTGCACTACACAAGCTAATAGAAAAGCAAATGCAGCCCCCTCATTTTTAAAAAAGGGGATGAGTATAATATCAAACCCTACGTTTACCATCAAAGTAATAATGAAGGAGATTAGAATAGTTTTTAATCGCCCCTGCGCAAAAAAGACTGTCCACAAAAAATTATTGATATATATAAATGGCATACATAGCGATAGGATAAATATGGTTTTCACATTTATCGATCCATATTTACCGGCGGTGATGCTATCGATAACAGGGCTCCAGCAGATATTTAATATCAAAGCAACCAAAGCAGCAACGATCATCTCTATCCGTACCAATAATTTCAAATCATTTACCCTAAAATCAGTTTGCTGAAACAGTTTGGTAAAGCGCGGAATAAGTATGGGCGCTATTGCTAAAAGTGGCAGGGTGGCTATTTCAAATATTTTATAGGCAAAGCTGTATTCGGCAAGTTTGATTGCCGATACCATAAAACCTATAAATATCCAATCGAACCGGGCAAGAGCTGAGGTAATTAAAACAACGCCAGTTTGTGGTAGTGATTCGCGAAGTAAGCGAGAATATGCAGGGCCGTCCCATTTAAGACTCAACGTTGTTTTTATAGATCTTTTAAAAAGCAACATGCAGGAGAGCAACTCTATCAAATCCCCACTAATAAATACAATAATAACTGTGTATAAACTTAAATCATGAAATAAAAAAAGTGTAATAAGTCCTGCACAACGAACAACATTAGAGCCAATCGACATATAAGCCAGCAACTTAAATTTTTCTAACCCATTAACTGCTTGTTTAAATGGGGTGGAAAAATAGATCATCAGTTTACCGATACCAATAAGCAATAATAAGCTATAGGTGTAATTAGTAGATTGAAAAAGATAATAACCAATAAGTATTATCGCATAAAACACTAATCCTGTAAGTAAAACATGCAAAATATAAATGGAAAGGATAGATGGGATATCTGTTCCCGCAGCGATTTTCTTTATAATAAGTTGGTCAATACCAAAGGAAAGAATATTAAACACAGCTAATAGAATAGCCAGCACGAGGTTAATCTGCCCGAAATTGTATTTATCGAGCCCTATTGATAAAACATAAAATATCCCAAAGCCGAATACCTGGTTAACAATAAGCTGAATGGCATTTGCTGAAAGATTTTTTACCAGTCTGCTTTTCATTATTATAAAAGAGATAAGATTTGAAGGTATTAATATTCTATGGCAAAGCTATCTTTATATACCTGCTTTTTTGGTTTAATGCCTTGCATTTGACTGAGTAAGCGATATTTACGACGGGTATTTCTAAGCGTAATTTTAGCTATTTGCCATCCTTCGCGCCCATCTAAAAAGCCAAGATGAAGAATGTAATTTTTCAAAAAGCCAAAACCAGGCGATATATATAGTTTAACAAATCCTGTTTTTTTACCACTGTTGAAATATTTTACAGCGCTAAGTTTTGCATATAAACTGTTTTTTACATCATATTCAACCGCGTTTTTTACAGAGTAGTGGTGCAGATACCCGTCTATTTTTTCTACTTGCACATTTGGAGGTATTACGAGTGTTTCATGCACCGTAGTATCTAACCAGCGCACTATATTCCGGTTAAATAAGCGGATATGGTGATCTTTTCCCCAACTGCCAAAACGGATCATCTTATCACCAAAATAAGTGCGGAATTTTATATCGTATACAACAGTGGGGTTAGTGTAGTTTAAACCATGGAGTGCCTTTATTAATGCATCATCAGGAACCTCATCCGCATCAATACTTAATACCCAATCATATTTAGCGGCTAATACACCTTTGTTTTTGTTTGCTCCGTAGCCATCCCAACTTTTTTTGAAAATTCTGCAACCTTTAGTATAATCTTGATTGTTGGTATCGCCATTATCTATAATAACAATATCATCAGTGATAAGCTTCGCTTTATCAAGGCATTCGACGAGTATTTCAGACTGATCCCTGGTAATTATAACAATAGAAACCGCAACCATATTAATAATTTATTTGACTTTACTAGCCGAATGTTTATTAATATATCGCAGGATACTGGCAAAGGGTTGCCTGCATCAATATTTTTTGTAAATTCCCTTACGGCGAAGTGTTAAGTGCTTAATACTAGCAGATATTTATATATAAATTAACCTGCTGATAGTGAGTAATTTATAATATATTACTATTTTGTTGCTGATAACAGGCAACCTTTATTTATTTTTTAACGTGATACAACTATATAGGTAGAAGTTTTAAAAGGAATAGGTAATAACCCATATGGGAGACGAAGAGTTACACGAACTGATTAAGGGCTGTATAAAACAAGATAGGAAATGCCAGAAAATGCTGTACAAAGCTTTCTATGGTTTTGCTATGGGGATATGCCTGCGCTATACAAATGATCGTGATGAAGCTTCGGGGGTTATGAACCAGGGATTTTTTAAAGTATTTACACATATTGATAGCTTTGATACAGCAAGGCCTTTTAAAGCGTGGCTTGGCAGAATAATGATGAATGCTTCGATTGATTATTACCGGTCGAACCTGAAAATGGCTTATACAGATGATTTGGATAAAGCCGAGCATTTAAGTGATGGAGAATTACCTGACAAGAATTTGAATTACAATGACTTGTTAGCAATGGTTCAGCAATTGCCGCCAGCATACAGAACGGTGTTTAATCTCTTTGCAATTGAAGGATATTCGCACGAGGAGATTGCTGTGATGTTAAATATTAACACTGGCACATCCAAATCAAACCTGCATAAAGCCAGATTAAAGCTTAAAAAAATGATATTAGAGGCAGATTTGCGTGATAAGCATGCCAACTATAACACAAGAACAGATTATATACCTATTGTAGCATTAAACGCCATTAATATTCAGGGTGTATTTTTAAACAGAGGTATCAGAGGATGAAAAACGAGCAGGATAAGAAGTTAGATGATCTTTTTAAAAAAAGATTAGAAAATCCGGATGAACAATCCGGGTACAGGGAGGAGGATTGGGATGCTCTGGAGGATATGCTTGATAAGCGTAAAAGAAGAACAGGTATTATTTATTTATTACCAATATTAAGTGGTGTGGCCGCATTAATGTTGGTATTTGTGGGCTGGTGGTTTTTTGAGCAAAAAGCCAACCAAATCAACCATCAGCAAAAATCACAGGTAGTTAAAGTTGCTGCCCCTAAAATTGATAACAGCACACTAAATAATAATAGTAAACCTAAAAATAATGAAGGCCAGTTGCCCAAACAACAAATTGTGCAGCCAAGTATTTATACAGCTAAAATTACGCAGGGTAAAGCGATTGGTAACGGGGTTGTTATTGGCAAAACAAACATTAACAGTGTTAAAAACGACAGCTTAAATAGTAAAGCTTCGGTGCTTGCAGTATCAGTATCAAACACAAATAAAAGTAAGGACTCTGTTTTTGAGCAAACTTATGCTAAAAACCATCCTCTTTATAAAGGCCCTGTGCTTAGCCCTCAAGCTAATAATAGCAATAACTGGGTTAAGAACGAACAAATAGCCACTTTAAACCATGTTACTAGTCCGGTTAATAAGGCAGCTAGTCCGGTAATTTTAAATAACAATAACATCAGTAATAGTATTGCATCAGTATCAACACCTCAACCAGCATTTAACCTTCCGGCTACGACAAATACCAGTACTGTACAAAGACAACCTACGGGGAATGGAAAAATGGCCGAACAGCCAATGACTGCTGCTGAAAAATCAAATGCGGCGATGATGAAATTGTTAGAGAGCACATCGCCGGCGAATAATAATAAACTTAGCGCCAAAACGCAGGCATCGTTTAAACCACGGTTTGTTGGTGGTGTAATAGGCGCACAGGATATCAACGGAGCCGGATCATTTAAACAGGGTAAAGTTGGTAGTAAAGCAGGTTTGGTATTTGCAGCAGGTGTATCTCAAAAGCTAACCATTAGTACAGGTGCAGTTTATTCGTCAACACCTTATTCAGCCGGATATGAGAATTTTACTTTACCGTACCAACCTAAAGTAAGCCCGGTTAGCTTAACAGCAAACTGTCAGATGCTCGATATTCCAATTAATATCGGGTACCAGGTTTATAACCAAGGTAAAAATATGATCTCGTTTGGCACCGGGTTATCATCATACATCATGTTACAACAGGACTATAATTTTGTATACTCAAGTTCGTCCGGCATAGCGCCGAAAGACTATTCAGTACCCAATAGCAGTAGTTATCTTTTTAAAATATTAAATCTTAATGCAACTTATGAACGACAAATTAGTTCAAAGGCCGGCATAACCATTCAGCCATATCTGAAACTCCCTTTAGCAGATATAGGATACAGCCAGGTAAAATTACAAACTACCGGCATAGCTGTTGGACTTAGCTGGAACCTCGATTCGTCACAACCTTAGAAAAAAATGAAATATATTACCATTATTTTACTTGCCTGGATGAGCATCAACCAGGCGGGACAGGACATCTACGTGTCAAAAAATGCCAGGATCAGCTTGTATTCAAGCGCTCCAATTGAAGATATTAAAGCCGCAACTTCTTCGGGTGGCTCGGTTTATAATCCTTCGTCAGGGGAGTTAGATTTCAGTGTAAATATTAAGTCTTTCACGTTTGAAAAGGAGCTTATGCAGGAACATTTTAACTCCGATTATATGGAGAGTGATAAGTTCCCCAAAGCTACTTTTAAAGGTAAGATTCAGGAACATGTAGATGTAACAAAAGATGGCACTTATCCAATCACTGTTGCCGGCGACCTGAATGTACATGGCGTAACTCAAAAGAGGACTATCCCCGGAACGCTTACCGTGAAAAATGGTGTGATCAGCATGGCATCGGAGTTCATTGTTAAATGTGCCGATCATAATATCAGCATCCCTCGAATTGTATTTCACAACATAGCTGAAACTATAAAAATAAATGTTTCGGCCACTTATGCACTTTATAAATCACAAACTAAATAACCCCTACCATGAAGAAATATTTAATTCTATTAGTTCTGCTTGCAGCAAGCAACTTTTTAATTGCCCAAACAACCGATACCGCTAAAAATGAGAAGAAAGCCAGTTCGATGGATGCGCTGCTTGACTCAGTTAGTACAGACAATAAAGCCGATAATGTGGTCATATTTAAAGCCACCAGGCTTGTGCTGTCGCAAAGTACAGAAATGACGAAAAAGAAGAATCTCAACTTTCTCATCATACACCGTTTTGGTGATGCTGGCGGTGCAAATGGCGGCGGAAAGCTTTATTACGGTCTTGACGATGTAGCTGATGTTTACATTGGTTTTGAATACGGAATTAGCGATAATTTTAATATTGATATTGGCAGAACCACCATTGGCGGCCTTGCCGACCTGGAATTAAAATACGCCATTTTACATCAAAAAAGTGATAACAGCTCACCAATAGCCATTACATTAATAGGCGAGGGCGGAGTAAGGCCTTATGGCTTTGTAAGCTATCCAACATTTGGTGATAGGTTATCCTATTTCGGCCAGGCAATATTTGCCCGTAAATTTTCATCGGCTTTTTCATTACAGATAGCACCATCATATGTACGCGATAATTTACCGATGCCAGACGTTGCCGGTAATGAACAGCAGTTTTTCTCCTTATCAGGAACCGGTGTTTTAAAAGTATCGAAGCACATGGGTATAATTGTTGACTACGCGCATCCATTTTCATCTTTTAGGCAGCACAATAGTAATTTCTCAGATCCATTGGGATTTGGCCTACAAATGGAAACCGGTGGCCACGTGTTTACCATTAACTTTACCAATGCTCGTGCAATTGACGAGATAAATTATTTAAGTGATACGGAATCGAAATACTCAAAAGGGCAATTCCGGATTGGGTTTACAATCTCAAGAATATTTGATTTTAACCATAGTAAACAATAAATAATGGGACTTGATTTTGAGTTCAAAAATTACTATAACCAAATAATAGTTCTCTCAAGCCTCGAGGAATATCCAATTTGCGGTCTGAAATTCCCACATTAAATGTCTCTAAAATAGATCAAAAATCATGTAACTGATTTGCAACTATATAAGTTATAGCATTTCAGTTACATGATTTTTTGTATTGGGCAAGTATGTTGGATTAAGAGTAGATACAAAGAAACGTGGGGTAGTATGTGATGTTCATTGTTTATTTACTAATCTACCTTATTTCTTATGGCGTTTTCTGTAATTTGCAGGCGATACGTCAATTATCTTCCTGAATAGTCTCGAAAAATAATACTGGTCTTCAAAACCTAGTTCCGCAGCAATTTCCTTAATGCTCCTGCTCGTGAAATACAAATACTGGCAAGCTTTCTGAACCTTTAACTGGTTAAAATAATTAATGGGCGATGAGCCGGTTTTTTGTTTAACTACTTTGGAATAATGAGACACGGAAATCTTTTGCTGCCTGGCAAGTTCTTCAATGGTAAATTGTCCGTTCAGGTTTTTTTTCATAAATTCTATTGAATTACCCACAATATCAGTATTATCGATTGTCGGGTTTAACTCCTTATCGTAAATAAACGATGTAATAAAATTTAAGAGGTTAAAATTCAGTATTTCCATTTCCCGTTGATTGTAACTATGCTCCAATATGAAGCAAATTCGGTCAAACAGTATGATCCTGTTTTCATCATAGGGGATGGCATGTAATGTCGGCTGATCGTTAACCAGGCACCGATCGTAGATCAAAGGTGCTGCATCACCGCTGAAATGTACCCAGTAAATGCTCCATGGATTATATGTGTCGCTCATATAATGATGCGGTACATTCTTAGGCACAACAAAATAAGTGTTCGGCTTTAGTTTATATTCGGTATCATTCAGCAGGATTGTACCTTCTCCTTCGATACAGTATAATAAAATATACTCATTGCTACCGTTTTTTCGCTCCCGGTTATGATGATAAGCTTTTGGGTAATAACCAATCGCCGTTACATAAAATGTACTGATTAAAGGATTGGTAATCATCACACGCTTGATGTTTGGCGGGAGTACAATCATTTTTTGGCCGACAAAACCCTCTTTTATACCTTTTTTTGCAGATAGGGGAGGTGTTATTTTTTTTGTTAATAACATATCAGTATAAAATAATTATTAAAATTCCGAAAACGAATATAGGAAATGTTTTAAGTAGTCTAAAAATAAGATAATCCATCTTTTTTTAATATTTATCCATTTTTTAAAGTGGCTGTCCACCATAGTTTTACATAACCAATTTGTTGCAAACCAATTTATAATGTACCGTGATTAAATATTTACGTAATAAGTGTCTTTTATACGGATCAAATTCTATGTATAAAACCTCAATTCAATTTTACGTTTAGTTTTGTCATCGTACAAAAAAGCAAAAAAATTAAGGTGGATATGGATATGTGTGGCTTTTATGATATGGATGGGATGTTGCCAAATTGTCCATGTTTAAAATAATGTCGATAACCGGTAATACCAAGGATGTACCGGAAATAGATGAACAAACCAAAATAAACTATAAATAAAACCTAATTATGAGAAGACTATTACTAGTATTTGTTTTAGCAGTATGCTGGGCCTTCAGCGCTGCCGCACAACAAAAACACCTCCAGGGTATTGTTAAGGATGCAACAACCCAGGCGGCCCTGCCTTTCTCTACCGTACGGGTGAAAGGAACCGACGGTTCCGCTAGCAGTGTTATCGCTGATGCGCAGGGTAAGTTCAAAATCGACGCTACAGATGGTGCAACTTTAACCGTGAGTTTCACAGGCTACAAACCTAAAGTGATGACCATTAGTAAACGTGACAGTAGTTTTCTGACCGTTTATCTTGAAGGGTCAAATTCAAATCTTTCAGAAGTCGTTGTTATTGGCTATGGTACAGAGAAACGGAAGGATTTGACGAGTTCAGTATCCACCATCTCAGCCCAGCAGATCAGTGAGATGCCTTCAACCAGTCTGGCTACTGCGCTGGCATCACGCGCACCCGGTCTGGAAGTCCATGCCAGTAGTACGCAGCCCGGTGCAGGAACGACCGTTAATATCAGGGGGCTTAACTCCATCTCACAACTCGAAGGGCCGTTGTATATAGTAGACGGTGTGGCGCTGGTTGGTGATATACGCAATATCAATCCAAACGACATCGAGTCAGTAGAGATACTAAAAGATGCCGCGGCGGCAGGTATTTACGGCTCACGCGCTGCTGAAGGCGTAATTCTGATCACCACCAAAAAACCAAAAGCAGGTGCAACAAGTATAAATTTTGATATGTATGCAGGTATACAGGTAAATAATCCCGCTTATCAAATGTTGGATGCCCGCGGTTATGCTAACCTTAAACGTGCCGCTTATCAGGATGCAGATCCCGGAACATTTGGCGCTGCCGGAACAGACACCGCTGATGCCAAAATATTCAACAGCTATGAGCTGCAAAGTATTAAAAACGGTTATACCACTTATAACTGGCAAAACGCCATAATGCATAATGATGCACCTACGGAAAATTATACACTGTCGGTGTCCAATGGTACAGGGTCAAACAGGGTTTACTTTAGCGGTCAGTATCAGGACCAGCAAGGTATACTGATCAATACCGGGTATAAAAAATATTCAGCCTATTTAAGTGATGAAACAGCAATTCGGCCATTTCTTAAATTAGGTGTGAGTGCAAATTATACGCATGATATTACCCAAAATCCACAGCCGAATGAATACCAGGAATCACTTACGGAAAGCCCTTTACAGCCTATCTATGACGCCAGCGGGCAACCGTTGGTTGTGATCAATACTTCAACAGGTACTCCCACTATTATCAATCCGGTTACCTTGGCTATGGATGCGACAAACCAGTACACAACAAACCGTACTAATGTTAACCTTTACCTTGAATTAACGCCGGTTAAAAATCTGATGTTACGTTCAAGTATAGGCGCGGACATTTATCAGGCAGAACAGGACACCTATTATCCAAGTAATACCGGGCCGGGTTATACACCGACTGATGGTTTTGGGGAAATCTACAACACCAGAAGCACAGATATTCTTTGGGAAAATACAGCTACCTATAATCTGTTAAAAGGTGAGCACGAGTTGAACCTGTTAGGTGGGTTTACCTTCGAGAAACATGAAGATTTTGCTACAGACATGCAGGGCGACCAATTCCCAACTGACCTACTTTCCTACAAAAGTATTGGCAGCGCGGGCCAAAAGCTACAGGACAACAGCAATTATGATGGTTGGGCAGTGCGTTCCTTATTTGCAAGAGCGGTTTATAAATTTAAAGAACGTTACATTCTGAATGCTACCGTACGCCAGGATGGCTCAAGCCGATTCGGCCCGAATAATAAATTTGGTGTCTTCCCGACAGTGAGTGGCGCATGGAGAGTGATTGAAGAGCCATGGATTCCGTATAATGTTAAAACCTGGCTTAATGACTTTAAACTACGTTTAAGCTATGGCTTAGTGGGCAACCAAAACCTGCCTTACGACGCTATCTATACCCGCTACGACCCTGCAACCTATCCTTTCAACGGATCATCGGTAACCAGCGGTTATGCTGTGGCGGGCACCAATGGGGTATATGGAAACAATTCGCTTCAATGGGAGGTACAACACCAAACAAACTTGGGTACGGATATCGCCGTATTAAATAACCGCATCCAGCTGTCGGTAGATGTTTATAATAAAAATATTAGCAGCCTGTTAATGCCATTGCCGCTTGCGCCTTCTTCAGGTTTCCAGACCGAGTATGTAAATGTCGCTGCGATGAATACAAAGGGTATTGACGTAGCCATAAAGGCGACGCCCATTAAAACCACTAATTTTACCTGGCAAACTTCCCTTAACTGGTCGAAATACAAGAGTGTTGTAACCAAACTGTTCCCAGGAAGAGACTCTGTGAACCTGGCATTGCGCGTTGGTTTACCGCCAAGCGGAACATATGTAAATTATGTTTATGATGGCTTGTACCAGGCGGGCGATAACTTTGCACTTGACCCTAATGGCAAACCGGGCGACATCAAGATTAAGGATGTGAACGGTGACGGCAAGATCACTCCTGAAGACGAAGAGGTTGTTGGGTCGAGTATCCCTAAAGGATATGGCAGCTTCTGGAACTATTTCAGATATAAGAGCATATCACTTACCATATACAGTACCTATGAATATGGTCAGCAGCTGAATAACCTTACTTATACGGATCTGACCTATTATAATTCATTATATGGCAATACCGGAAATGTAACCGTGCAGGGTGGCAATTACTGGACGCCTACCAACACGAACACCAACATCCCAAGACCAAACGCATTCGGAACTTCGCTGAAGACACTTCCGGGTGGTATAGGTCAAGGATCAAGCTATTCTATACAAAATGCAAGTTATTTAAAAATACAGCATATCACTTTGGGATATGATTTTCCATCCAAGATGCTGAACAATATAAAAGTACATAGTCTCAACATCTATGCACAGGTACTTAATCCATTCCTGTTTACGGGCTATAAGGGCGTTGATCCAGATGTAGCAGGTGCGGATGCAGCAAATGAGATATACCCACGGTACCGTACATTCCTGCTGGGCGCAAAACTAGGACTATAACATTAAAAACATTTTTGAGATGAAAAATATTAAGCAATATTTAAATAAATTCTGGCCTGTCGGCCTGGTAGTAATGCTGCTTCAGGGCTTTAGCAGCTGCCGTAAGGAGTTAAATTATACACCGGAAGTATTCCTCTCAGCACCCAGCGTTTATAAAGATGAGCCGGGCGCAATTGCAGGTGTAACAGGCATTTATCAGCAATTGCAAACACTTAAAAAGTCAGATTATGAGCTGATAGGGGTTATTGGTACCGATGAAGTACGATGCTGTTATCAAGCCCAGGGGTATGGCGCTTATTGGGCTGGTGTTGTTGGTATGGACGTGTATGATATTACATTTAATAGCCAGAATGCAGATATTACAGGTTTTTGGACAGATTGTTACCAGGGCATTGCCAACGCTAATGCGGCAATATTAAATATCCCGCAGATCAAAAACTTTGCTGAACCCACCGTACAGACCCGCTTGGAGGGTGAAGCTCATTTTATGCGCGCACTGTTCTATTTCTATCTGGTGCAAATGTATGGCGATGTGCCGATGCCATTGGAAGGTACATCCTTCGCCAATGGTCTTCCCCGCGTTGCACAGCAACAAGTATATACGCAGATTGAAACTGATCTGAAATTTGCCGAGACCAATTGCTGGACCAAAAGCAAGCTCACCGGGAATGACATAGGCCGTGCAAGCGTCGAAGCTGCAAAGGGATTATTGGGCAAAGTTTACCTTACCTTGCATGATTACGCTGATGCAAAAACTACTTTTGAGGATCTGATTAACAATAATGGCATCAGTCTGATGCCAAATTATGCCAACCTGTTTGATGGTCAACATGAAAATAACGCGGAGTCGTTGTTTGAAATTCAGTATTCCACTGATAATACCAATGATACTCAAGGCTTGCAAAACCTTTACGGTTCATATGCCGGGCCGCCGATACCTTTTGAAACATTTAATACACATACCCCTGGTTATGGCGGCACAGTGGTTATGGCTACCGCACGTTACTCCGATACGATTTTCGACAAAGTACATGATACCCGCTATCTTGCTTCAATTAATCATGATCGTTATGATAGTAATGGCAATACAATGAGCTGGTGGGTTGATCCCGGGCTACCTACTGTTAAGAAATATGATATTACATCCAGCGATATTGATATCGGCCATTCGGGCAAAAATCTGTATTACCTGCGTTCAGCAGATGTGTTTCTGATGTATGCTGAAACGTTGAATGAGTTGGGCCAGCCACAGGCTGCTTTAGCACCGCTTAACAAGGTGCGTGAACGTGGTTTTGGCGGAAGCACTGCTTACGATATCACAACCACCGACCAGAATGCGTTGCGCGATACTATTATGGATGAGCGTAGCCGCGAGTTGGGTGCCGAGGGGTGGCGTTGGTATGACCTGAAACGTACCGGTACGCTGGTACAACGCGTGCAACGCTATGACGATCCGCAGCGTGATTTTGAGAAAAAGAACGGTACTACTAGCGATCCGCACCCTGCACAAAATGTTTCGGCAAAAAACAATCTATATCCTATTCCGCTTACCGAACTGCAAAATAATCCCGCACTGGGATTGAAAAGTCAAAACCCAGGTTATTAATATATCATGGTCAGAAATACGATTTTTTTGGTTAATTTATTGGTTCTCGTCACTCTTGGGCAGGTATCTGCCCAAGAGTTGCACGAGTACAAGGATAGCGTTGTAATAGCCGCTACTAATGTGAGCTTTAAAGCTGATTTACATAGCGGCAAGGTATCTTACCATTATCGCAACGGTACTGATCTGAGTAATACTGTTGCTTATGTAGAAGATGTACACTCGGGCATGGTTACCAGCGCCGATCTTGAAAATCACAGTTATCAGTTGGATCAGATTAAAGATGCGCTTGGTAATGGTATCCGGTTTACTTTTAAGCATGAGGATACGCGGCATCCATTAGCGCTGGAACAGCATATTACTTTATATCCTGAACTGGGTTATTTATTGGTCGACGTTGTTGCATTAGGAGCGAATGGGCATATCACAGTCGAAACCAGGAATATTTCGCCGCTTGCGGTGCTGCCCGCATATGAAGGGCATTATTTTGTGCCGGGCGCAGCCCCGCGCATTCTGGGTGCTCCATTTGATAATGACGACTGGGTAAATGTTACAGAACAGAGCTGGCCACTCAGAAAAGGAATACCAGCTTTGGGCATTAGCTATGAATTTACCTCGTTCTATGACAATAACACTTTCTCCGGCATTGTGATCGGGAGTGTGAAACACGATACCTGGAAGACAGGTATTGCCTACAACCTTAATGCTAAACAGGGTACTGGCGATACGCTTTGCGTTTATGGCGGGGCGGCAACGGAAGACAATCCCAAGCTTCTGCCTTCCTATGGTGGCCTTAATGGTACGCATGATCACGCGCCCCACGGTACAGTATATGGCAACACCGTAACTTCGCCACTGATCTATATAGGCGGATCGGACGATATCCGGGACTCATTTACTGGTTATGGTAAATTAAATGCACTAATCAACGGTCGGCAGGAATGGCCAGGCAATGCACCTGTTTATTGGAACAGCTTCGGGGTAGAAGGTGTGCTGGGCTACTCGCATATCATGATGCCTCCGGCAGTTGCTAAAATAAGCGATTTTATTAAGTCAATGCCCAATTTCAATGCCTATGCAAAACCGGTATTAAGTATTGACTCCTATGATCAGGACATTTATACGACGAATCTTTTAGCTTCACTGAGTCGATATGCTGCGCACAATAACCAACAGATGGGTTTCTATTTTATTCCTTTTGCTATGTGGACATGGAAGAACAGCATCAACACTCAGTTAATACCCGGATCAAACTACCTGTTGAAAGATGTTGTGCTGCGGGATAAAAATAACGACCCCATCATGTATAAAAGTGGTGATTGGTGTGCCTATGCGATGGATCCAACCCATCCTGCCATACGCGCCTACATTATCCAGCAATTGCAAAAAGCTAAAGCGATTAATGCCACCTTTTTGAAAATAGACTTTTTGACCGCCGGATCACTCGAGTCTGTAACGCGATTTGATACAACCGTACGTACGGGTATGCAGGCTTATAACAAGGGCATGACCATGCTTAAACTACTTGCCGATTCTATACTGGGTAAAAATATTTTTATTACCCAGGCCATATCGCCTATGTTTCCAAGTCAGTACGCCCATACCCGGTTCGTTTCTACCGATGTGTATTCGCACTTACGAAACGATGAGCCCGGGTTCCCAAACTGGGGCAGTACCGAATCCTCGCTGGCCAACGGTTCACATATGGGATGGGTACAGGATACCTTGTGGCCCTTTACCAACCTGGATGTTACCATCATGAAAAATTTCCAGCATAATCCCGATCTGAGTGAGCAGGATATTAAAGTGCGGATATATGCCTTAATGGTGATGGGCAGCATATTAGGTGATGGCTCAGATTATCGGGACAAACTTGCCGCCGAGCGGGCTGGAAAATTCCTGGATAATAAAAATGTTTGTGCGTTTTTCAGCAGACCAAAGGCATTCCTACCCCTAAAGTATGCCGATGGCGATAGTTTTGATCAGCAAATGGAATTTTATCTTCAGGATACGTACCCTTTACTGGCTATATTCAACTTCGACAAGCAAAAAACATTTCAAGACGAATTCAAATCAGCAGCATTACACCTGGATATTAATAAAAAATACCTGATCAAGGATTTCTTAACCGACGCTCCTATTGGTGAGATCAAAAAGGGGCAGACCAGTTTTTCATTAAATGTGGGTACGGGCGATGCGCTCATGGTAAAATTCATTGCGGTTAACGAATAAAATCTATAGAACTATCAATTAAGCCCGGAAACAACAAATGGCGATCACAGCAAAGAAATGGGGAGACCATAAGGATAAAGAAGTTTGGCTTTTCAGACTGCAAAACAATAGCGGTGCATATATTGAATTGACCAACTACGGCGCAACTATCGTTGCTATTGTAGTGCCTGATCAAACGGCGCGCCTCGACCATGTTGTACTCGGTTTTAATTCGCTGAAAGGTTATCTGGATGATGAATGCTACATCGGGTCAACGATAGGAAGATTTGCCAACCGCATTGCGAATTCTACATTTTCGATCGATGATAAACAGTATCATTTGCAGCCTAACGACTACGGCAACAGTAATCATGGGGGGGTAAGTGGCTTTAATTTCGAGGTGTTTGACTTTCTCTTGGACGGTGATACCATCATATTCCGGTTGATCAGCAAAGACGGCGATGGGGGGTATCCGGGAAATTTATCTTTAAATGTAACTTACCACTGGACAGAAGATAACCGGTTGGAAATTGGCTATGGTGCTGTGTGCGACAAGGATACCATAGCAAACTTTACCAATCATGCTTATTTTAACCTTTCGTCAGCGAGTGACGGCATGGCTGATCATTTGCTGACGATTCCCGCCGTTAATCTTTTAGAGGCTGACAAGCAATATATACCAACCGGAAAGATCATAGCAGCGGGGGGCAAAACATTTTCAAATGACAAGATAGGAGGTAAACTACATCATATCAATGGTCGACTGACAGGTTTGAATGATTATTATATTATTGATGGCGGCCTATCGACAAAAGAAGGCTTAAGGACTGCGGCCATCCTGGAAGAAAAAAAAAGCGGCAGGAAAATGACCGTGTATACTACGTATCCGGGCCTGATGTTATATACAGGCGATTACCTGTACAGCGCTGAACCTGGTTTATTAGCAAAAAACTATGAGCCGTTTGATGGTTTATGCCTGGAATGCCAGCATTACCCTGATGCGCCCAATCATCCTAATTTTCCTCCGGTAATTTTACCGGCGGGACAAACGTATAATGAAAAAATAGTTTATCAGTTTGACTTAATGTAACTTAATCTGATCATATAGATCATTTCATTTTTTAAAGAATATTATCCATGTTTTATAAAGTAAAGTCCATTGTTTTTTAATTGGATTTAGAACAATTTAACCAAATAAAATGCGCACTTCAGCAAGCTTTAATAATACGTATATCATTGGTATATCCTTCATCTCAGCATTGGGAGGTTACCTCTTTGGTTTTGATTTTGCGGTGATCTCGGGAGCTCTCCCTTTTTTGCGTACGCAGTTTCATTTGTCGCCTTTATGGGAAGGTTTTTTAACCGGTTCGCTCGCTTTGGGCTGTATTGCCGGTTGTTTAATAGCAGGCAAAATAGCCGAAAAATATGGCAGACGGCCCGGCCTGATGCTGGCAGCACTCATATTTGCCGTTTCTTCATTAGCTATCGCGATGTCTTCAGCGCTAGGCCTTTTTGTGGCAATGCGTTTTATGGCCGGTATTGGCGTGGGGATGGCATCTATGCTTTGCCCAATGTATATCGCTGAAATATCACCTGCATCCGTTCGCGGGCGGAATGTTGCGATCAACCAGCTCACCGTGGTGATCGGTATTCTAATTACCAACCTGGTTAATTATTACCTGGCCGATAAAGGTGTAGAAGCATGGCGATGGATGTTCGGCCTGGGGGCTGTACCTTCATTAATATTTCTGTTCGGGGTGGTCTGGCTGCCTGAGAGCCCGAGATGGCTCATTAAAGCGGGCAAAATAACTAAAGCAGAACAGGTGTTGAATAAGATCGGATCGCCGGAATTCGCAGCAAATACCCAACATGATATTGTCAAGTCGCTTGATGGCCCTTCTGAACCATCGTCCTATAAATCGGTATTTCATAAAAGTGTGCGGCCTGCGGTAATGGTAGGTATTGTACTTGCTGTATTTCAGCAATTGTGCGGTATTAACATCGTATTTAACTACACTTCTACTATATTTCAATCGGTAGGCGCCAGCCTAAACCAACAGTTGTTTCAAACCGTTGCCATAGGTTTGGTCAACCTCATTTTTACCCTGTTTGCCATGTGGCAGGTAGATAAACTGGGCCGTCGCCCTTTAATGTTGGCAGGCTCGTTAAGTTTGTCAGTATTGTATATCATCCTGGCGTTTTTACTACAGAATCATGCGTCAGCAGGCTATGTTTCCATTTTTGTATTGTTGGCCATCAGCATGTACGCGTTGTCGCTGGCCCCGGTTACCTGGGTATTAATCTCCGAGATCTTTCCCAACAAAATACGCGGAACAGCCTCTTCGGTCGCCATTATATGTTTGTGGGGAGCATACTTTATATTGGTGTTTACCTTCCCGCTGCTGGCACAAAAATTAGGCACTTACGGGCCATTTTATCTATATGCTTTCATTTGTTTCCTGGGTTTTCTATTTATCAAGAGTAAGGTAAAAGAAACAAAAGGACAGACACTTGAAGAGCTTGAACAAAATTTAATCAGACATTAATAAACTATATAACCTATGAGTGAATCAGCAGTATCAGTTTGGAAGGAAGAGGTTACCATTCCTACATACGGTATCGGGAAACCCGATAAAAACCCAATGTTTTTTGAAAAACGGGTTTATCAGGGTAGCAGTGGGGTAGTGTATCCAAACCCGGTGATTGATAAGATATTTGATGAAAAAGAAGACCGGACATACATCGGCCTGTTCCTGGAAAATAAATATCTGAAGGTGATGATACTTCCCGAACTGGGAGGGCGTATACAGATGGCTTATGACAAGATAAAACAAAGGCATTTTATCTATTACAATCAAGTGATCAAACCAGCTTTGGTCGGATTGGCCGGCCCATGGATCTCAGGAGGTATTGAATTTAACTGGCCGCAGCATCATCGCCCGAGTACATTTGAACCCGTTGATTATACACTGGAAGAGCATGCTGATGGTAGCAAAACTGTATGGGTAAACGAAGTCGAAAAGATGTTCCACACCAAAGGGATGGCTGGTTTTACGCTCCGGCCGGATACCGCGTATATTGAAATAAACGCGAAATTATTTAACCGTTCACCCTTACCACAAACTTTTTTATGGTGGGCAAACCCGGCGGTAAAGGTCAATGATGATTACCAGTCGGTATTTCCGCCTGATGTGAATGCGGTATTTGATCATGGTAAGCGAGATGTATCCACTTTTCCTATCGCAACCGGCACCTATTACAAAGTCGATTATTCTCCCGGTACCGACATATCCATGTATAAAAATATTCCGGTACCTACTTCCTACATGGCAATCCAGTCCGACTATGATTTTGTAGGAGGCTATGAACATGATACGCAGGCAGGCTTGCTGCATGTGGCCAACCATCATGTTTCCCCTGGAAAGAAGCAATGGACCTGGGGGCATGGCGATTTCGGGCAGGCATGGGATAGAAATCTTACGGATGAGGATGGTCCGTACATTGAACTGATGACGGGTGTTTATACCGACAATCAGCCCGATTTTACATGGCTGATGCCTTATGAGCAAAAATCGTTCACGCAATATTTTTTACCTTATCGTGAACTGGGTGTAGTTAAGAATGCTACAAAAGATATTCTGCTATCTGTTAAAGAAACTGATAAAGGTTTTACGGTTAAGATATTTGCGACTTCCATACAGAATAATGTGGAAGTCAATGTTAACTATCAGGGAAAAATTCTGTATTCGGGACAGGTTAACTTAGCTCCTGAGGTGGTTTTTGAAAAAGGGTTTGCGGTGGGGCAGCCCTACATCGAAAACTTGCTGCTGATAACGGTAAACAGTGCGCGGAAAGAGCTTATCCGCTATGAACCGGCAGCTAATCGCATAAATGAGCTACCTGAACCCGCAAAACCTGCTCTTTTGCCCGAAGAAATTACAAGTACTGAACAATTGTTTTTAACCGGCCAGCATCTGGAACAGTATCGCCATGCAACTTATAGCCCTGTGCCTTATTACGAGGAAGCCCTGCGGCGTGAGCCTTCAGATATTCGAAATAATAATGCGCTGGGTCTTTGGTATTTGCGCAGAGGTAAATTTGCAGAAAGCGAAGCTTATTTCAGAAAAGCTGTGGAAACCACCACTCAGCGAAACCCTAATCCTTATGACGGCGAACCCTATTACAACCTTGGTTTGTGCCTGAAATACCTGGGTCGGGTCGACGATGCTTACCAGGCATTCTATAAGTCTACCTGGAGCCGGGCATGGAAAGATGTTGGTTATTTTTCCGTTGCGCAGATCGATATAATCAGGGGCGATTTTGAATTAGCAGCCGAACACATTGCCCAGGCTATTGACCATAATGCTAATAACAGCAAAGCCTATGTAATTAAAGCGGCGGCCGAACGAATGTCGGGAAAACTGACCAAGGCAATTCAAACGGCAGAACAGGCGTTGGAAAGAGATCAATTTAACTTAGGCACTTTATTCGAGTTGGTTTGTGCCAGCCGGTTAAATGGCGAACAAAATAAGGTCGATATATATCTGCAAAAACTTGCTGAATTGTCTAGATGTACAGCAAATAATTTACTGGAATACTCACTTGATTATGCATCTGCAGGGTTGTTCCGTGAGGCTGCCGAGCTACTGGAGCTCGCTTTGCCGACTAATGGTACCGATCCAATGGTTTATTATACGTTGGGATGGTTTAGCAAGCAACTGGATAAACGGTTGGCAGCAAGTTGGCTCGAAAAAGTTGCAGTAGCCGATCCGTATTTATGCTTTCCGAACAGGCTTGAAGAAATTGGTATACTGCAGTGGGCCATAGCGACTAATCCGGCGGATGCCAAAGCACCCTATTATCTGGGCAATTTATTTTATGACAAACGCCAATACCAGGATGCTATTACCTATTGGGAACAGTCTGTAGCGTTGGACGATACCTTTCCTACTGCTTTCCGGAACCTGGGCATTGGGTATTTTAACAAGTTGAATGACCCGGTAGCTGCTCTAAAATATTATGAAAAAGCATTTTCATTAGATAAGACTGACGCACGTGTTTTGATGGAGCTTGATCAACTTTATAAAAGATTGAACCGGTCGCCGCAACAAAGGCTCCAGTTTTTGGAAGATAACCTGCAAACGGCCGTAGAAAGAGATGACGTTTACCTGGAGCGCATTGCATTATATAATTTTATTGGTGAGCATGAAAAGGCGCATGACTTGTTGATGACAAGAACGTTTCACCCATGGGAAGGTGGTGAAGGCAAAGTAACCGAACAGTACGTTTACAGCCTGCGCGAAATAGCCTGCAAATGTTGTCGGGAAGGAAATTACGCGGAAGCGATTAGTTTGTTGGAAAGAGCGCAGGTTTACCCTTACAGCCTGGGCGAAGGAAAATTGTTCGGTACACAGGAAAATGACCTGTTCTACTGGCTTGGCTGTGCTTATGAGGGCTTAAAACAGCATGAAATGGCTAATGAGTATTTTCGAAAAGCTACTGTGGGCATTGACGAGCCATCGGCCGCTGTATTCTATAACGATCAAAAACCTGACAAGATTTTCTACCAGGGTTTAGCCTGGAAGAAACTGGGGCAGGAAGTAAAAGCACATCAGATTTTTGAAAAACTGATAGCCTATGGAAAAGAACATATGAATGACGAGATCAGGATAGATTATTTTGCTGTTTCGTTACCAGATCTGTTGATCTTTGAAGACGATCTGAAAGTGCGTAATCATATTCATGTGCTGTTCCTACAGGGTTTAGGGCATTTAGGCTTAAGGCAATTCACCGTGGCAAATAATCTTTTTGAGCAGGTGCTGAAATTAGAAGCGGTTCATTTGGGGAGCCGAACGCATCTGCAAGATGCTACTCAGCTAAGCAATTTTCAATAATTCAGGTTTATTACAGTTATGACGATTAAAGAACTCACACACAGGGCTGATCTGATTGATTTTTATACACAAACTATCGGCTATGTGCCGGATGTTTACCGGTTAGAAACAGTAAATGGTGTGGGCTGTGGCGTCTAACTCAATATGTTTTCGGCAGGCCCGCCGTTCCAGATCGATGGAAACTTTGGCGAAAACGCGGCGATTGCGGAGATGTTGCTTCAAAGCCATGCCGGATATATTGAGTTGTTCCCGGCTATACCCGCGATGCCTGAAAATCATCGGGAGAAGTAAACGGCTTAAAAGCCCGTGGAAACATCACTGTATCCTTTAAATGGCAACATGGCAAAGTTACATATTGGCACCTTACTGCTCCGGATACCAGAAAGGTAAAACTGAAGGTAAACGGCGAAATTAAGGAAGTTAAAGTGACCAATAGTTAAAATTTATACTAAAATTGTAAAACATTGAAATACCTAATCACATCATACAAAAAACTTGTAACCGTTTTATTTGTAACTGGTGCCTTGCTACCTGGGAAATTAATGGCCCAGGATACCATCATCCCAGTAGAAACCAGCCATAATGTGTTGGTTTTACAGGCAGATACCGGTAAAAATTTAAAAAATATTTATCTAGGTAAAAAGCTGTCAAACCCGGCAGAATACCGGCAACTGGCAAATACGTTTAAACAACCGGGTGACTATACCGGAATGCTAAATTCGGCCTATACACCTTCGGGATCACGAAACCTCGAAGAACCGGCAATTACCGTTACTCACGCGGATGGTAATCAATCCCTTGATCTTCGCTATGTTAGTTATCAGCAAACTAAAATAAGCGATAACATCAGCCTGATAACGATATTGCTAAAGGACCCGGTTTATAACTTTGAGGTAACACTTTATTATAAAACGTATGCCAGGGAAGATGTTATTGAACAGTGGAGCGTAATTGAGCATCACGAAAAAGGCAATGTTATTTTGCAGAAGTTTGCCTCGGCTAACCTATGCCTTCAAGCGCCGCACTATTGGTTAAGGCAATATCACGGCGATTGGGCTAAGGAAATGCAACCCGAAGAAACGGAGCTTACTCATGGCATAAAAACGCTAGATAGTAAATTAGGCACACGTGCTAACCTGTTTATGCCCTCGGTGTTTATGGTTTCGCTGGATAAACCAGCGACTGAAGATGAAGGAACGGTGTTAGCCGGCGGACTGGAATGGAGCGGAAATTTTAGGATAGATCTGGAAAAGGATTACCAGGACAATTTGAGGATTATTGCCGGAATTAATAATTATGCCTCGCCTTATATACTTAAACCGGGGGTAGCATTTGAAACTCCTGCTTTAGTATATACATTATCGCAAACCGGCAAAGGCCAGGCCAGTCGGAACCTGCAAAGCTGGGCACGAAATTATAAATTGCTGGATGGAAAGGGATCAAGGTACACATTACTGAATAATTGGGAGTCGACCTACTTTGATTTTAACGAGAACAAACTGAAATCGCTTTTAAAAGATACCAAAGCACTGGGCGTCGGTTTATTTTTGTTGGATGATGGTTGGTTTGGCAATCAATATCCGCGAAATGACGACCATGCCGGGCTCGGCGACTGGCAGGAAAACCGTAAAAAACTACCCAATGGTATAGCTGCAATTGCAAAGGAGGCCGGAAACGAAGGCGTGAAATTTGGTATCTGGGTGGAACCGGAAATGGTGAATCCTAATAGCGAACTTTATCACAGACATCCGGATTGGGTGGTAAAACAGGCTAAAAGACCTGAATATTATATGCGTAACCAATTGGTGCTGGATCTGAGTAACCCTGAAGTGCAGGATTTTGTATATCAGGTGGTAGATTCGTTGTTCATCAAAGACCCTTCGCTGGCTTTCATCAAATGGGATTGTAATGCGGTGATCTACAACGCTTATTCCGCTCACTTACATCATGACCAATCGCAGTTTTATGTTGACTATGTCAGAGGGTTATATAAAGTCTTACAAAGACTAAGGGCTAAATACCCCAACGTACCCATGATGCTTTGTTCGGGCGGCGGTGGTCGTGTAGATTATGGCGCATTGCAGTATTTTACCGAGTACTGGCCAAGTGATAATACTGACCCGATAGAAAGGATATTTATCCAATGGGAGTATTCCTATTTCTACCCAGCGCTGGCCAGTGCTAACCATGTGACGGATTGGGGTAAAGAACCGTTGAAATTCCGGGTGGACGTAGCGATGATGGGGCGGCTCGGGTTCGATATTGTTGTTGATAAATTAAGCTCAGGGGATTTGAGCTTTTGCCAGGATGCAGTTAAATGCTATGATGCCATTAAGCCGGTTATTTGGCAAGGCGACCAGTATAGACTATCCGATCCGCGTGAACAAAATGTTGCCTCGGTAATGTATGTGGATTCGGCAAAATCATCGGCTGTCATGTTTAATTACCTGGTCAACTATCGCTATGACGAAGGAAGCAAAAGCCCAATCTATTTGAAGGGGCTCGATCCGCTGAAAAGATACCGTATCAAAGAAATTAATCTTTATCCGGGAACACAATCAACAATAGATGGACAAGAATATTCCGGTGATTTTTTAATGACTATCGGTATTGATCCAATTGTAAGTACAAACAAAACCAGTGTCGTTATACAATTAAGTGAAGTTAAATAGCGTTTGGTATATCCTAAATTCGTGTAAATTGATGATGGTTATGCATTTGTAAATCTATATTATCGGGTTTTAAATAAAACAAATAAGAGTTTGAGTGCATTTAGTCGATGCTGATAAAAATTAGTTTTCTAAATAAGCTATTTTATTTTCCCAAAAGAGCCAGGGGACTAATTGATTTTGACGTATTATTTTTTTATAATCATAAAGAATCTGTTTATATATAATGCTATAACCGTTACTATTCTCATCTTTTAAATGAAGTGCGAGTACATAAATCTTAAAAAGTTTATTATCTAATTTATCAATGATAGCATTGATAACGCTAATGTCTGTAAGTATGGATGCGTATTGCTCACAAGAATTGCCTACTATTACCCTGGCTGTATTAAACAATGATTCGATAAAAGGAGTTATATGGTTTTTGCATTTATAAAAAGTGTGTTGTAAAGAATCATACATTTTTATCGCCTCGTCTATGTCACCAATTGCAACATATTCATTTATCATAATAACTTTAAAAAGAGTGTTATAGCCGTTCGGTATCTCTGTTATCGGCCTATAATATTTATTTACAACATTTATAAATCGGATTGTTTTTTTTGGATTTTGACATATCTTTAAGGTGATAGCCCCAATAAAATATAATAAATCATTAGCAGAGCTGTCGCGAAATCCGCTTCTTTTGACTGGAGGATTAAAGCAAAATTGGGTTATATCTTCAAAGCAATCATCTTTAATAACTCCGTATTTAAAATAAGAGTAAATAGCTTTAAAACACTTTAATGGATTGATGGGGAATCCAATATAATCCTCACTCGAGAAGGCGCTCATCCGACTAATATATTTTTCCAATTTATTTAAGTCAAGCGCAATTACCGAAACTGTTGCGAGGTTTGAATATACTAGAATCTGTTTTTCGTTAGAAAGGTTGTGCTTCAATAAAATATTAAGAGCCTTTGGATAGTTTAAATTGATTAATTCTAACCCGAGATGAAAATTGAAAAAGTCCTGATTACAATCTTGATTAAAATATTGGATTAACGCGTCATTATCATTTATTTTTAGCAGATCATTACTAAGCAAGTCACTTAAAAAATCTATTATTTTTAGTTTATCATTAGGGGTTAACTCAATTTTTGATACAAGGTGCAAACTATTATATTGCCGTGTTTCAACAGCGTAAATCAGATGCCATTTTATTATTCCAAGCCTGCACTCAACATTTAAAAGTTGATTAATAGTTTGTATTAGTTGGTTATCAAATAAATCATTATTATTATAAAGAAGGGTTTTAGCAATCGAAAATTCACAAAAATAAGCATTGCCAAATTCAATATTGGTTTTGTACAGAATATCATATCCAGTATTTAATTCTTGAAAAAAACCAATACTCAGTAACTCAAGATAAGCGCTATGATGTCTTTTGATCAGGTCAGTCACCTTACATCTATCTATCTTAAATATCCCGTTCCTTAAATCCATCTGCTTTACAATTTCCTTTATTAAAAAAAACTTTTCGGCAGAGTATGGGCCTGCATACAATTTGTCTGAGATAAAGCTAAAGATCAGCTTATAAATACATCCTTGATCAATATTTTTAGGATTAAAGTTGTTCCTATACCGTTTATAATAAATCTGAAAATATAGTGGATGGCTGAGAATTTCTGTTAAGCTAGTTGTTAAGTTTTTTTGAATTACTGAATTGCATTTGATTGACAGCTCAGTAATCTCCCGAATATTTAAAAGTGGCACATTTGTTGCCGGATTCTGATCACTCAAATTCCAAGAAAACCAGATATCCTGATCGTTCTTAAAAACAGGGCTATTATTAACCCAGGTTGACGAGCGCATGGCTAAAACTAGTTTAAAACAAGCGTTTAATCGATAAATAGAAATAATATCTATTAATTGATTTATAAGTGCCCGGAATTGCCCATGTTTAAACAGATTTTCATCAACACCATCAATTATCAGAAGAATATGTCCATTGTTCTTTTGCTGATTTTCCAATAAAGTAACAAAATCCTCTTCATTGGAATATCCCATTAAAGAAAGCAACCAACTATTTAAATTACACCCACTTAAATGAACATTCATTAAGGCGTTGCAACTAAAAAATAAAATTATGTCGTCAGATTCTGTTATTGCAGTTCTTTCCTCTATCCAATGGCATAGGGCTAAAGTTTTACCATATCCTATCGGAGCTACAAGTACGGTAGCTGTATATATACTGCTTAAAAATGCTTCCAAATGGTCATCAATAAACCTTCGCTTAATTGTCATCGCATAAGGCATACCCGATCTGCTTTTTAATGCCTGAAGTGTAAAACTGGTCATTTTTAGAGCTTTCGCTTTCAAAATATTTAAGTCAACAATAGACGTTTTAGAATTAACGGAGATATTGTTTTGTTCTTTGATAAAATCATCCCAGTTATTGTAATTACAGTATTTAGCTAGTGTATCTAATGTAAACAACGATGGATCATATCTGGCTAATGCAAAACCATAAAAACGTTTGATGGTAGTTTCACTAATCTGCTTTCTGGTTTTCTCAAAAATCATCATTTCAAGTCTTTTACAATCAGCCGGAACATCAATTGATAAACCAGAAATCTGAATAATGCTTCTTTTTAAGTTTTCAATATGATGGGTAGAAAATTTTGACATTCTTAAGTTCTATAATTATCCTGTTATCCAATCTTTGTTTGATAACAGTAGTGTGTAAATTTTTTCAAAAAGCATATCAGGGGAAAATGATTTTGGGATGAACCCATTTTATTATGTGAGAGGATATATTGATTTAACGAGGCTGCAGCGTCCTTTTCAGCCTTTGACCACATCTCTTCACCGGCAACGAATGATCTTATAGCAGACAGCGTAGCAACCGCAAAATAGAGGTTAAAAAGTTCGATAGTTACCAGTATCGCCATTATCCCCACGATAAAATGTAACTTTTTAGCTATAGATATATCATTTAATCTTTTCCTGAAAGATAAAATCATCGGCTTGAGTTGTGTTAATAGTTTAGTTGCATAGAATGATATTTTAAACTTGTATGTACGCCTTATATATCGAATGCAAATGAGTTTAAATTGCTTTCGTATTTGATCCAATTTTGTTGGGCTTTTTTAAATATTAAAACTTTCCACTAAGGAGGGTATCTTGATGGGAAATCTAAAGAAAAAAGACTACACAATTCTACTCATGATTATGTAAATTATTGATTATAAGTAATTTGTGAGTTTTGGTGATTGCGCGAAAAAGAGGCGGCCTTATACCGATTGGATAGGCTTAAATTGCTAAATCTAACGGAAGAGTAATAACTAAAAATATGAGGGTGGTAGGGTTGGGGAGATCAGGTTTAAAAATGCCAGGAATTTATTATAATAGTTTAGCACATTCAGCTAATAATAGCACCTGTTTTACCTTTATCGGGTTGTTTTGTAAATAAAGTGATAGCCAATATTTGTTTATTGCGCAGTTAGACCATAACACATGGTTGAAGCTGTGTGTTTCTGTTAAATTTTCAGATCAGGGCAACATTGAGATGAAAATGAAAATTAACTGGTTTGCTGAATAAAAGAAAACTGTATTTACGGTGTTCTATTGATGGTTGCAGACTTATAAAAGCTCTGCAACCATCAACAGTACTCGAAATTTATATCCTCCGCGAACCAGTTTTTAGATAACTCGAATTATTATTGTTTTTTGGAATTTGAAGACTATTACAGCGTTTTATGTTGAGTTATTCTGCTTTTAGTCCTAATGCCTCAATATAACCTTTATTGGGATGGCAATTTTCAAATTTGCTATTGTTAATAAAGTCGTATAAAGCCTTTTTAATTGCTTCACGGTCAGCCGGGGCTGCTTTACGAATCGCGGCAAAATCACCTCTCGGCAGTTCGGTATAGGCTATTATTTTATCATAATTCGCCGGGATATCAAAAGTCATAATACCTTTTGTATTGTCCATTTTTTTGTAAGGCCAATAGTGCCAGCCTATGTTATTTTCTTCAAGTGTTTTCTTAAAATCGCCAACCCATTGGTCTGTATTTTCACCAGTTTCGCCGCAGTAAATAGGCACATTATATTTATCTCTGAAATCGATATAATCCTGTATAACTTCTTTGCCGGTAGTTTTTGTCCAGTATTTGTGAAATTGGTAAACTAGTTTCGAATCAAACGGTGCCCCAAATACAGCGAAATTGCTATCCCACTGTGCTCCGCCTAGTATCAGGATATGGTTTTTATCAACAGAACGAATGGCTTTTGTTATTTGTTTATAAGTAGGCTCAAGGTAAGGGTTAAACTCGTTTTTATCAAAATAGGTAGCAATAGGCTCATTAAGCAAATCGTAACCTAATATGGTGGTTTCGTTTTTATAATGATCAGCAATACGATGCCAAATGCTCGCTGTAAGAGCTTTCATCCCGTCGCTTTTAAACAAAAATGGGTAACTGTAACCATCGTCAATATTATCGCCGGTTTGGCCACCCGGGGCGCAGTGCATATCTAAAATAACATATAAACCTTCTTTTTTGCACCAACCTATCACCCTGTCAAGCAATTCAAATCCTCTGTTCGGATCATTTTGTTCCAGGTATTTTTCGTTATTAAACAAACGATAATTAAAAGGGATGCGGATAGAATTCATTCCTGTTGATTTTAAATAATGTATATCAGCTTCGGTGATATAAGTATCCTGGTATTTTTTCCAGAAAGCTCCCGTTTCTTCGGGCCCTAACAGCTCTAACAGGGCTTCATTTATAAGCCGGGGCGCGTTAGTGTTGGTAAATTTAAACATGTATCCTTCTGGTACCAGCCAGTTACCGAGGTTAGTACCCCTCATTAAAAAAGGTTTGTTATCGGGTCCTATGATATCTTTACCCTTTACAGAGATAAATTTACTGGTTTGTGCCTGCACAGTAACCGGAATTAGAAGAAGCAATAAAAAAGATAGTTTTAAGAGTGATTTTTTCATAATAAGATGGTTTTAATTGAATAGGACGGGGCAGGAGAATAATGCCACATAATCTCCGCTAATTTATCATTTGCTTTGTAATATGGCATAAACCCTACCATCGGGTGCACGAAAAAACTGATATTTATAATTTGGACCGGCCAACCGTACATCTCCCAAAATCTCATCGCCCGTTTTTTTGTTAATCGATTCATAAAGTGTGATTTGTAGTACTGGGAAAATAACAGATATTCAAAGTGCCTAATGCCATTTTTTAATTTATCTACAGGCTTATTATAATTTGCCGTCTGTTTGTTTATTGAATGGTTTTGATGTGGAATAATTGAAATTTAATGTTTGATCGGCAACTTGAATTTTAAATTCTCCTGGCTCGGCGGCTGTTTTGCCATCATCGTTAACATAAGCAAGATCCCCTGCACTAATTTTAAATGTAACCGTTTTAGTTTCTCCGGCTCTTAGTTCAATCTTATTAAATGCCCTTAAACGTTTAGTATCCGGTGCGATGGATGCATATAGCTCACTGGTAAACAGCAATACACTTTCCTTACCGTCACGGTCTCCGGTATTGGTTACGTCAACATTAACGGTTAACGTTTCATTATCTTTAAGATCATGTTTATCTATCCGTAGGTTGCTGTATTGAAATGTAGTATAACTCAAGCCAAAGCCAAACTCATATAATGGATGGTAACCATGCGAATCATCACCATTACCATTCTCAATGTTCTTACGATAATAATTTACGAGCGCATTTGGAGATCTTGGATAAGTGAACGGCAATTTGCCTGATGGATTTACCTCGCCGAATAGAATATCAGCTATAGCATCGCCACCCTCATTTCCGGGCAGGTAAGCCATTAAGGTAGCTGTAGCCGCATTGTTTGCCAACGTAACTATGCGCGGCCTGCCTTCTGCCAATACCAGGATGACCGGTTTACCGCTTTTGGCTAGTTGTTGTGCTAACTCCGTTTGAGCCGCAGGCAGATTAAGATCATCAATATTGCCAAAATTTTCTGTATAGGATGATTCGCCCAGGCAAAGCACTATTGCGTCGGCCTGTTTCGCTGCTGCTACAGCCGCGTTTACATTCTCTAAACTATCGAATGCGGCCCCCGGTTCGTATTGAACATTTTGTTTACCAATTTTTTGTTCGATTGCTTCTAAAATTGTTTTTTTATCAACAGCATATTTATCATCCTGCTCACCCTGCCAGGTATAGCTCCAACCTCCATCAAGCGAGCGCATGGTATTAGCTGTCGGGCCGGTTACCAATATCCGCATGTTCTTTTTTAATGGTAGTATTTGGTTATTGTTTTTAAGTAAGGTGATAGCCTCATCTGCAGCCCGACGGCTAACAGCCTTGAACTTATCTGAACCGAAATCAGGATAATCTTCCGGGTTACCTACAGGCCTGTCAAACAATCCCAACTCATATTTAACATGCAGTATCCGCCTTACCGATTCGTCAATACGCGACATAGGCACCTTACCTTCATGCACACATTGAATAAGGTAATTGTAAAAACTGTAATCATAAGGTACTATGCACATATCAATACCGGCGTTAACAGCCAACGCTACCGCATCTTTCTCAGTGGCGGCTACATGATGGCGGGTGTGCAGATAACTAACATCCATCCAGTCTGAAATTACAATACCATCAAACTTTAATTCTTTACGAAGCACATCGGTCAGCAAATAATGACTTGAGTGTATGGGTACACCATTAATTTCTGATGAGTTTACCATTAATGTACGTGAGCCTGCTTTTATTGCTTCAATAAATGGCGGCAAAAAATATTCGCGCATGTAGCGGTCGGGGATCCATGCCGGTGTACGGTCTTTGCCACTTAGTGGATCACCATAACCTAAAAAGTGTTTCATGGTTGAGGTAACATGATATTTGTCGCCTACATTATTACCTTGGTAACCTTTTATTATGGATGCTCCCATTGTTTTTACCAGGTATGGGTCTTCACCAAAGGTTTCGTATATCCTTGGCCATGCCTGGTTTTTAGCAACATCCAAAACCGGGGAAAAATTCCATGGAATATAACTTGCGCGGGTTTCATAAGCAGAAATCTCTCCCTCTTCATGGGCTAGTTCTGGATTAAAAGTTGCCGCCATTGCAATCTCCTGCGGGAATAACGTACTGCCCAATGTATAGGTAACACCATGTATAGCATCTATGCCATATAATGCAGGTATTTTCAACCTGTCTTGCAGCGCAACACGCTGCATGGTTGATATAATTTCGTACCAATGTTTACGGTCATAGGTATGCCCGGCTACATTTTGGAAGGAGCCGATATGATATTTTAATATTTTCTCTTCTAATTTTTGCTCATCAATTTCGTGCGGTTCAACAATTTTACCTGCAGCATCTGTTTTAGATATAGCATCTAATGTAAGATTAGTCATCTGGCCAACTTTCTCTTCAAGAGTCATTTTAGCTAATAACGCATTTACCTTTTGGTCGATGCTGTTTTGTGGCTTTATCTGAGCCGTTGCAAACAGTACGCTGAGAGAAAAAGCGGCTGTAGTAAGCAATATATTTTTCATAACGGGTTGTGCCTTTACAGGCTTTAATGTGTGATGGTTTGCAACTATTCTAAAATGGCATTAATGATTTCAAGTTCTTCCTTGCTGAATGAAATGTTTTCCAGGCACTTGATAGAATCTGTAACCTGTTCAGGTTTACTTACGCCAATCAGTACAGAAGTAATACGGTCATCTTTTAAAATCCACGAAAGTGCCATTTGAGCCAGATTCTGCCCACGTTTAAGAGCAAGATCATTTAGTTTGATTACTTTGGCAATTTTCTCATCGGTGATAGCATCCTCCTCGATAGCTCCATTACCGCGATGACTTGCTGCCCTGGAGCCCTCGGGGATGCCTTTTAAATATTTGTTGGTTAACAGGCCTTGTGCAAGTGGTGAAAACGGAATACATCCAACGCCATTATCGCCAAGCACATCCAACAAACCACCTTCTACCCAACGGTCAAACATCGAATATTTTGGCTGGTGTATTAAGCATGGCGTACCAAGGCGGTTCAAAACGCTTATTGCTGCTTCTGTTTCTGATGCGCTATAACTTGATATGCCAACATATAATGCCTTACCTTGGCGCACAATAAGGTCAAGGGCTCCCATTGTTTCTTCCAGCGGTGTTTCTGGATCAGGGCGATGGTGATAAAATATATCTACATAATCCAGCCCCATTCGTTTTAAGCTCTGGTCTAAACTGGCTACCAGATATTTTTTTGATCCCCAATTACCGTAAGGGCCATCCCACATTCCCCACCCCGCTTTGGTAGAGATAATTAGCTCGTCACGATAGTTTTTAAAGTCATCCTTAAATATTTTACCAAAAGTTTCCTCAGCTGAACCGGCTGGAGGACCGTAGTTATTGGCCAGATCAAAATGTGTTATTCCGCTATCAAAGGCCAGTTTTAAAATCGCGCGGGCATTTTCCAGGTTATCAATAGCTCCGAAATTGTGCCACAAGCCTAGCGACACAGCAGGCAGCATTAAGCCACTTTTGCCGCAACGGCGATAAGGCATATTTTTGTAACGGGAAGGATTGGGTATATAAGTCATATTTTTAATGTAATTAATTATTATGTATTACTCTATCAAGTGCTTTTACCATAATCTCCAGATCAATTAGACCCCTGAAGCCGCTGAACCCGACAGAAAGCCTTGATCCATCGGGTAGGGTAAGGGGCTGGCCACCTTGCCACCCTATTAAGTCGGGAGCCTCAATGCCATTACCATTTTCTTCAATGAGTCCGTTGAAAACCATTTTTTCGTATTCACCTGTTTTAACACCTGTAAGCCAAACCTGGCTTGCTTTTGTCCAGGCGACTTTATATGATTGCCTTAACCGTGGTTTATTTGTTCCGAACATTCTGCCAAATACCACCCCACCTTCATCAATGATGCAAACAGCTACATTCCCATTGGCAATACTTTTATCTTCCGGGTTTTGCATATAAATAGGTATAAGGTTTTTGATTTCAGCAAACATTTTATTAATGATCATCTCCAATTTTTGATTTTCCATTTGTAGGATATAAAGTAATTTTATGTATGATTGCTATGCCAATTTTGGGGTGTAAATTCTTGGTGTAAATTTGGGCCTACTTTATGTAAAATCCATTGAACTGGGACAAGAAATGAAAAAGCTATGTTTCAAAATATAAATGCGTACGTTTTAAAGTGTGTTAACTTAACTGCCGGGGAATTGGAGTGTTTTAATTCAATACTGGAGTATAAGGTAATACCCAAAAAAACGATGCTATTGCAAGCCGGTAATGTTTGCAATTTTGAAGCTTATGTAATAAAGGGCTGTATACGTGAATATTATATTGACAGCCATGGGGCAGAAGTAACGCTTCAGTTTGCTGTTGAAGATTGGTGGGTTAGCGATATTACAAGCTTCCAGGATCAGAAAATAAGCAACATGTATATTGAAACATTAGAAGATTGTGAGCTTTTAATGCTTTCGCGGCAATCAAAAGAGCAGCTTTTAACAGAAGTACCTAAACTGGAAAGGATGTTCCGACTGATGATACAACGCCACCTTTCGGTAATTCAAAACAGGTTATTTAAAACTATTACACATACCGGGATGGAAAAATATCTTGAATTTATAAAACGTTATCCAACCATCCCTCAGCGAGTACCACAACATTATATCGCCTCGTATCTCGGCATGTCGCCCGAGTTTTTGAGTAAACTCAGGACCAAGCATCTGAAAAATAATTGAAACGTATAAGTGTAAATAGGCTGATCTTTATTATTCTAATATGAGTGCTATAAGTTTTATACCCTTAGTTTCTTTGAGACTTCTTTTCATGTACTTATTCATCAAAATAATAATTATAACGGCCAGTTTTTTAGCTATTCTGATTAGCGATGATGAGAAAGCCTTTAACTAAAGTTATGGTTTGGGTATTTAATAAATTTCGGAATTATATATATTAGATGGGGCTTAAGTTTAATTATGTATCTTATCGAAGATTAAGAACAGACTTGGTAATATCCCGAAATAGATACAACTTGCTATGGAATTGCGTATGAATAAATATTTAACTATCGTTACAATCCTGTAATATATTGGGCATCAATATAAGATGTAAAACTCTTGTTTTCATTTATTTAATAGCACAGCACATTAGATGAAATTTACATTTATACTTTATTTTTTGTTCCTTTTCAATTCGTTTCGATTTACTCCCGATAAGCAACAGATTGACAAAAGATTAAAGAATAGTGAAATGTTGTTGTATCAGGAAAAGTCTAAAGAATATTTAGACATTAACATACAAATAGCACAAGATGCCAAACGAATATCTTATTCAAAGGGAATTGCAATAGCAAATTTTAGAATTGGCATGGCCCTAAATATGCGTGGAGATTTTGATCAAAGTATCCAGCATTTAGTTATTGCAGAGCACGAAGAATACACACAAAATTCTGAACATCTTAAAGCAGATATTAATCGCGTGTATGGAGATAACGAAAACAAGCTTGGTCTTTACAATATTGCCATTGAGCGGGAAAAAAGGATACTAAATAGTAAGATTGGATCAAAGGATATACTTTACAGCATTGCTTGTAACAAAATAGGTGAAGACTTTCTGTCGTTAAACAGGTTTGACTCCGCATATTTTTACCATAAAAAGGCTTATATTTCTCTGTTAAATTCTGATTCTACTGAACAAATAATTGCTTTATCAATTGTTTGTGGCAACCTAAGCAGCGACTGGGGTAGGCAAAACAAACCCGATTCTGCCCGGTTTTATTTGTTCAAATCTCTAAAGCTTGCTGAACAAACAAAATACCCCTATACGTTACAAGTAGCAACAAAAAAAGCAGGTTCATTTTTCCTCACCCAAAAAAAATATGATTCAGCGCTTGTTTACTTCCATCGTTCCCTTCAGCTTGTCGGCAAGTCAAATTATATGTATGAATTTAAAAGTCTATATAAAAGTCTTTATGAAACTTATAGCTTAAATCATAACGAAAGTAAATCAGTTTATTACCTTAAATTATATACAGCCATATCAGATAGTATTACCACATTAGAAAAGAAAGGCATCCCCATTGCTATTAGCGATATGGATAATGACCATGAGAAATTCTTTACAAAAAACAAAGATAGGCTGTTGCAAATACTTGTTATAATTACGTTCAGTTTAATTATGATTTCCGGTGTTGCTTATTATCACAGGTTTAAGATGTTTAAAAAGGAAAAGCACAAACGCGTAATAGATAAGAAAGAATTTTTAGATTCCCTGGCTGAAGTTAAGTCACAAGCTGAGATAGACGCTTTTAGTATGTTGGTTGAACTTGCAAAGAAAAGAGATCCTGCTTTTTTTATTAAGTTTAATGAGCTTAGTCCAAACTTCAGATGTCGATTACTGGCAAAATTCCCCGATCTAAGTGTAAATGACTTTGAGTTTTGTGCCTATCTGAAGATGAATTTTGATACAAAAGAAATAGCCAGATACGCGAATATGACAGTAAGATCAGTTGAAGCAAGAAAATACCGCATCAGGAAAAAATTTGGAATATCTTCTTATGAAGATATTAATATGTGGATAGCAAATATTTAAGTTCGTCGTTATCAATACTAAATAGTCTTTATACTTATCTGATAATAAATTATTGAAATCTTTTTTAAGAAAGCCAGATTGATCAAAAAGTGGCTTTTAGAGTATTATAAACAGCCTGTTGATTACCTGAAAAACTCACCAACCATAGTTGGTTAAAAAGTTATAGTGGATATTCCGTATTGCTTTTTGTTTCGGATAATACGAAGAAGCTTTGAACTGAAGTGATTTTCGGCAGAGTGCCCAATTTTCGGTAAAAGTGATGATATTCTTCCATGTCCGAGGTCGCGATTCTAAGCAAAAAATCAAACATTCCTGTCATCTGGAAGCATTCCATCACTTCGGGGAATTTAATGATCTCTTTTTCAAATGTAGTTAAGGTTTCTGCCGTGTGGTCATTCAATAATACCTGGCTAAAGGCTATTAGTGATTTATTAATCTTTTTACGATCCAAAATGGCTACAACACGCTGAATGTAGCCTTGTTCTTTTAACCTTTTTACCCGTTCATGAATAGTAGCTATAGATTTATTTAGTTTATATGAAAGTTCTTTACTGGTAAGCGAGGCATCGGTTTGAAGCATCTTTAGCAAGGCGATGTCAGTAGGATCTAGTGTGGTGGTTGCCATAGGCGTTCTTGGAAGTGAAAAATTTCTGGAATTAGAGGTTAAAAAATAGTCAAACTGAAAAAACTACTAATAATAATATAAATATCAATATAATTTATGGTAAAAGATAAAATGTTTTTATTTAAAGTTGGAAATATGGATTTTTATTGAAAAATAATTCAATAATGTTAGCGAAACAATATCTGGATTCAAGCGCACTTGAACCTTACTTGGAAGATAAATTTACTCATCTCTGGCACCTGGTGGGTAATACGCCAATGCTTGAGCTGCAATACACTTATAAGGGTAAACCGGGAATGATTTACGTTAAATGTGAGCATTATAATTTAACCGGAAGTGTGAAGGATCGCATGGCTTTATATATCATGTATCAGGCGTATAAAAGTAAAGCGATAAAACCATCTGATATTATAGTTGAAGCAACTTCAGGTAATACTGGTATTTCATTTGCAGCAATAGGCAAGGCATTGGGGCACGACGTATTCATCATGATGCCGGATTGGTTGAGTAAGGAACGGAAAGATATTATCACCAGCCTTGGTGCTAAAATTTACCTGGTTAGTAAAGCGGAAGGCGGTTTTTTAGGTAGTATCAGGCTTTCCGAGGCTTTAGCAGGTTCTTCAGATAAATATTTTCTGCCCAAACAATTTGAAAATAATTACAATGCGGAAGCGCATGAAAATACAACAGGCCCCGAGATTTGGAAGCAGCTTGAGGCAGAAGGAAAAAAACCGGATGCCTTTGTTGCAGGAGTAGGCACAGGCGGTACAGTAATGGGTACTGGAAACTATCTGCGGGCAATGAATCCCGCTATTAAAATCCACCCTTTGGAGCCTGCTGAAAGCCCAACGCTTACTACTGGTTATAAAGTGGGCAGTCACCGTATACAAGGTATATCTGATGAGTTTATACCGGCAATTGTAAAGCTGGATTTGTTGGATGAGGTTGTTCAGGCCAGTGATGGTGATGCCATCATAATGGCGCAGAAACTTTCGAGGGAATTAGGTTTAGCCGTTGGTATTTCCTCCGGAGCGAATGTAATTGGGGCTATCAAACTAAAGGAGCAAATGGCCTCAGATGCGGTTGTAGTTACCTTACTATGTGATAGTAACAAAAAATACCTGAGTACCGATCTGGTTAAAGAAGAACCTGTGAAGGATGGGTATATATCTTCAGACACAGTGTTTACCGGGTATCAGCCAATTTGCAGGTTGGCCGAGCCAATAATTCAAAAAACAATTTAAAACTCATACAACTAAATCGTATTAAAATGAAAAAATATTATGTGATGGTTATAGTCATAGCGCTTTTTGCCTTTAAAACCCAGGCCCAAATCTTAACGCCTGTTCATTGGAGCTATGGAGCAAAAAGAATCAACGCAACTGAGGCAGTGGTATTTTTACGCGCGACTATAGATCCAGGCTGGCACGTATACTCACAGAATGTAAAAGACGGTGGTCCGGTAAAAACTAGCTTTTCATTTAATCCTTCTAAGGAATACCAAATTATAGGTGCTACCATTGAGCCTACGCCTATCACCAGGAATGAAAAGGTGTTTGGTATGGACGTTAGTTTCTTTGAAACGTCAGTCATCTTTCAGCAAAAGATAAGGCTAAAAACCAAGCAGACCACTGTTACCGGAAAGCTTGAGTACATGACCTGTAATGATCGCCAGTGCCTTCCACCTGAAGATATCGATTTTTCTATACCTGTAAATTAAGTAAAATAAACCCACTAATCACGTTTACCAAACGGTAAGCATGGCTATGCTTTTGCCTGATATTTTGTAATCTAAGTATCCAACTGAAATGAGTACACAAATTATAAACACTCCCAAATTCCGTGTTAAGCTGGCTGTCTTGGCGGCTTTGCCTATTTTCTTACTCTTACTATTGTTGTTGAGCAACCCATTGCATGCCCAGGACACCACATCCAGTGCCGATGTACAATTTACTTCGGCACCTGCAACGCCGGTAGCAACTGTGAAGAAAAACAATAAGACACTAAAAGGAATTATATCGGCTGTCCCTCATGGAAGCAGAAAGACATTATGGGCGATTTTTCTTGCCGGAATCGCAGGTGGGTTTGCCGCGCTGCTGATGCCCTGTATTTTTCCTATGTTACCGCTAACGGTAAGTTACTTCACAAAATCAGGTGAAAAAGGAAGCGCAGTGGGGAAGGCAGCAGTATATGGCATTAGTATTATAGTAATATATGTTCTGATGGGCCTTTTGGTGACGATTATTTTTGGTGCAGATGCTCTCAACAGTTTATCGACCAACGGTGTCTTTAATTTCGGTTTTTTCTTGCTGATTGTCTTATTTGCTACATCTTTTCTGGGTGCTTTTGAAATCACCCTGCCTTCCAGTTGGGTAAACAAAATGGATCAAAATTCGGATAAAGGGGGCTTCATGGGAATGTTCTTTATGGCTGCCACGTTATCGTTGGTTTCGTTTAGCTGTACAGGACCCATCATTGGTACTTTATTAGTGCAGGCAGCTACCACAGGAGCTTTGCTTGGTCCTGCTATAGGTATGTTGGGTTTTGCTATGGCATTGGCTATTCCGTTTGTATTATTTGCTTTGTTCCCCAGCTTATTAAAGTCCTTACCTAAATCTGGCGGCTGGTTAAACAGTGTTAAAGTCATTTTAGGGTTTCTCGAGTTGGCATTATCACTTAAATTTTTATCTAATGTGGACCTAGTCTATCATTGGCATTTGCTTGACCGGGAAGTGTTCCTTGTACTCTGGATCGTAATTTTTGCGCTGATGGGATTTTACCTGTTGGGTAAACTAAGTTTTTCACATGATAGCCCTTTGCCTTTTATTTCTGTTCCCCGGCTTCTTCTGGCCATTATCGTGCTGGCATTTACCATGTACATGATACCGGGATTATGGGGTGCGCCACTAAAATCTATCAGTGCCTTTTTGCCTCCACAGGCAAGTCAGGATTTTGATTTGTATTCGCCTAATGGTAATGTATCCCAGTTAACAAGCTCTGATAATGGCAAGCCCCATAAATACGCGGATCTGTTTGATAAGCCAAAAGGGTTTAATCCCTTTTTTGACTATGCTGAAGGGCTTGCCTATGCCAGGAAAATGCATAAACCGGTGATGATTGATTTTACAGGCCATGCCTGCGTTAATTGCCGTAAAATGGAAGCCAATGTATGGCCGGATAAGCAGGTTTATCAACGTATTAACGATGATTACGTACTTATACAATTGTATGTGGATGATAAAACAGATCTCTCCCCCGAAGAACAAGTCACAACTCCGGAAGGTAAGCATATCCAAACTATTGGTAATAAGTGGAGTTACTTACAAACCAGTAAGTTTCAGGCCAATTCTCAACCTTTTTATGTATTGCTAAATCCGGATACCGAACAGCCTCTGGTTGCCCCACAGGGAGCAAATTTTGACCCAGTGGAATTTTTTAAATATTTAGATAGTGGGCTAGGCGCCTACCACTAACTAAACAGATGCTTCTTATGTTCTTTATATTAGTTAATAGTTAGTTAAAGTACCCGGCGAGAAGGTGGGTACTTTTTTATTCCCTCTGAAAACCACCGGGTAATGCGATTGGTTAGAATTATAGGCAATACCAGGTTTTGTAACTTTGTTATGTGACGGAATACAGGAATTAATGAACATCAATGATTGAAAATTTACTTTTAACAAATTTTACTGATCCTATCTCTTTCGATAGTTAGCAATTTACTGTCGCCGAACGGTCCAACAAATTGTGCCAATTAAGTTTCATCCATTTTTCTTTGACAGTAGGCAACAAATAATTTAATCATTGTAAAAATGACCCCTTAAGGTAAATGTACAGCTAAGGATTTGCCGCTTGAAGTAACAATAATGTCTCCATCTGAAAAGAGATTGGGAAATAGGGTTGCTATCGGACTGATTTTCAACTTTATCTGAATGAAAGCAGATCAAATTGATTTGTTTTGCCAGTATTGTTTCCTATTATCCAATCGAAGATGTAGCAGGCACAGTTAATGGCTTGATCCAGTAAGGATAAGTATAGCTCTCAATTTTTGCTAAAATAAAGACTATAAAATATATAGATATTATAGTCTATTTATTATACTTGTAATATAGTATACCAAAGCATAAATAATTTATCTAAATCCCAATTAAAATGGCAGATCAAAAACCCAAACAAACCGCATTAGGCGATGTTGCCGCAAGGCAGTTAGCTATTGCTACACGTACCGTTCCTCAATTATCAAGAATTACACCGCGCTGGTTACCTCAATTGCTGAATTGGGTGCCGGTTGAATCAGGGGTATACCGCTTAAACAAAGTAAAAGACGCGCAAAATGTAGAGGTAGATTGCTCCTCACGCGATGAACGCGAATTACCATCAACATTTGTTGACTACGTTGAAGACCCACGAGAATATAATTTAAGCGCTGTAAATACCGTATTAGATGTTCATACAAGGGTATCTGATCTTTATAGTAAACCTTATAATCAGATCAGCGAGCAGTTGCGGTTAACTATTGAGATTGTTAAAGAAAGGCAAGAAAGTGAACTGATAAATAACCAGGAATATGGATTATTACACAGCGTAGTTCCCAGCCAGAAAATTAAAACCAGGTTAGGGCCGCCAACGCCTGATGATTTGGATGAGTTGATCACTAAAGTTTGGAAAGAGCCTGGTTTCTTTTTGCTGCACCCATTGGCAATTGCCGCTTTTGGCAGGGAATGTACTCGCAGGGGTGTACCACCACCAACGGTTTCTCTTTTCGGTTCACAATTTATTACATGGAGAGGTATACCGCTTATCCCATCGGATAAATTACCTATTGAAAATAATAAATCCAAAATTATACTATTGCGTACCGGCGAAAGCAGGCAAGGCGTAGTTGGGTTATTCCAACCGGGTTTACCTGGAGAGCAATCGCCGGGTCTTTCTGTTCGATTTATGGGAATTAATAATAAAGCTATAGCATCGTATTTGGTATCATTATACTGCTCTTTAGCTGTTTTGGTGGATGATGCTATTGCTGTTTTGGAAGACGTTGACTTAGGAAATTATCATGAGTACAAATATTAACCCGGGTAATTTACCCGATCTTCAGGAACTGCAAAATCTAGCCAACCAATTCTTTAAGGCACAGCCCAATGAAGATATTGTTTTGCCTGAGTATAACCCTTATGATGCCACCAAACCGCCTGTGTCTGTAGCAGGTAGTGGCGTTAGTCCATCGGGTATTCATCATGGCAATGCGGTTAATCTTCAGGACCCGCAAACCGGTTTTAATGATCCCGGGTTGAATGCTTCTATTCAACCCGTTGAACAGGATCTGGGACGCAGTTTTTTGCCGTTTGAACTAATCCCTGATAGTCTTTTTCATTTGCCTTTTCAACAGGAACAGCCATTTGAAAAACAATTACAACAGGTGTTAAATGGCATTATAACTATTCCAAATTCGCCACAAATACCCTTAACCGGATTTGGTACCGACCCTGCAGCTTATTATTTTTTAAAGGATAAGCCTGCGGCGACGCTTCCCGGATTTGATGTAAATTTTATCAGGAAAGATTTTCCGATACTCTCAGAAAATGTAAATGGTAAACAGCTGGTATGGCTGGATAATGCTGCCACCACACAGAAGCCAAGGCAGGTTATCGACCGCATTAGTTATTTTTATGAGCACGAGAACTCGAACATTCATCGTGCAGCGCATGAACTGGCAGCCCGTGCCACAGATGCCTATGAAGGTGCCCGCAAAAAGGTTCAGGAATTTTTAAATGCAGGTTCGGTTAATGAAATAGTTTTTACACGTGGCACAACAGAGTCTATAAATCTTGTAGCAAAAAGCTGGGGAGAGCAGTACCTGCATGCGGGCGACGAGATTATTATAAGCCATCTGGAACATCATGCTAACATCGTTCCGTGGCAGCAATTGGCAGCTAAAAAAAATCTAACGATTAAAGTTATACCAGTAGATGATGATGGTCAGATTTTGCTGGATGAATACGTAAAACAGATAACGCCTAAAACCAAATTAGTCGCCTTTACCCAGGTATCAAATGCACTGGGGACGGTAACACCTGCTGCACAAATTGTTCAAATAGCACACTCGGCAGGTGCCAGGGTTTTGGTTGATGGCGCGCAATCCGTTTCACATATGCCGGTTGATGTAAGGGCTCTTGATGCCGATTGGTTTGTTTTCTCCGGGCACAAAGTTTTCGGGCCAACTGGTATCGGCGTACTTTATGGTAAAGAAGATTTACTAAATGCCACCCAGCCTTGGCAGGGAGGAGGTAATATGATAAAGGATGTAACTTTTGAACATACTACTTACCATAATGCGCCGGGCAGATTTGAAGCAGGTACAGGCAACATAGCCGACGCCGTTGGTTTAGGTGCGGCCATTGACTATGTTACACGAATTGGCATGGGCATCATTGCGCAATACGAACATTTTTTGCTTGAATACGCAACTGGTCTGTTGAAGCAAGTTCCGGGTTTGAGGCTAATTGGTACTGCTGCTGAAAAAGCAAGCGTACTATCGTTTGTACTGGATGGTTATAAAACTGAAGATGTTGGCGCAGAACTAAACAAACAGGGAATCGCGGTACGTTCAGGACATCATTGCGCGCAGCCTATTTTACGCCGTTTTGGTGTGGAAAGTACGGTAAGGCCTTCGCTGGCATTTTATAATACCTGTGCCGAGGTTGATTTACTCGTAAAAACACTCCACAGTCTTAAAAAGTAAAAATGGAAGAAAACCGCATTAGCACATTTATTGAGCACCTGTACCAGGTTCACAAGGCAGAGTGGGAGGCAACCCCATCTTTTAGGCAAGCGGTAGATTGGCTATCAGATCTTTTTGAATTTCTTTTCCCCAATAACCGTTTAAACAGACAGGCTATTTATGAGGGGCAGCTTAAAAAGAACCAAATTGATCTTGAAAATATTTTGTTGAGTTACCTTGACCCATCAACCATTAATATAGATGAGGTTGTTTATAAGTTCTACGCTTCGCTTGAAGAGATCTATCAAAACTTGAGGTTAGATGCAACAAAAATTTATGAGGAAGACCCTGCCGCTATTAGCATACATGAAGTCATAGTTTCTTATCCCGGTTTTTATGCAACAGCGGTTTATAGGATTGCTAATAGGCTATCGCAATTATCAGTTCCTATTTTACCCCGTATACTAAGCGAGCATGCACATGGTAAAACCGGTGTGGATATTCATCCAAATGCACAAATTGATGTTCCTTTTTTCATTGATCATGGCACTGGTATTGTCATTGGCGCCACGAGTATTATCGGTAAAAATGTTTGTATTTATCAGGGCGTTACTTTAGGAGCTGCGCAGGTAAGTAAAGTTTTGTCTGATGTTAAAAGGCACCCTACCGTGGAAGACAATGTGATTATTTACGCCCGGAGTACTATACTTGGTGGAAGAACAGTTATAGGGCATGATAGCGTTATCGGCGGTAGCGTATTTTTAACAAAAACGGTGGCCCCGTATTCAAGAGTTTTCAATACACATCAATTAAGGATTGAAGTTAACGAAGAATAATAACCCTATTCAGAAATTAACATTGTTATTTATATGGATTTATACGCGATAGTTACGGGGGCGAGTAAAGGAATAGGGCGGGAGATATCAATCTTATTAGCAAAAAAAGGATATAAACTAATTCTGATTGCACGGTCGACCAGCGAACTCGAGGTGCTTACAGCTGAACTTCCTGATGAAGCATTGTATTTTACCATTGATCTTTCCGAAGCAGGCGCTGCAAAAAAAGTTGCTGAATTTTGCAAAAACCTTCCTGTTTCTATTTTAGTCAATAACGCAGGCTACGGCTTGTGGGGTAATTTTGAAGAAAGTGATATAGGGCCGCAGTTAAATATGTTGCAGTTGAACATAAACGCGGTTATTGAGTTAACCCATTACTTGCTACCGCAGCTAAAAAAACAGCCTTCTTGTATTTTAAATGTTTCCAGTACAGCGGCGTACCAGGCGGTTCCAACATTAGCCTTGTATGCCGCTTCCAAAGCCTTTGTACTCTCGTTTAGTAGGGCATTGAGGATAGAATTAAAAGGCACGGTATCTGTAAGTTGCCTTTGTCCAGGGCCTACCGATACCGGCTTTGCAAAGCGCGCCGGTATGGATTCATTAGCCGAGCTTGCTGAAAAATTTAATATGCAACCCAATGAGGTTGCAAAAATAGGAGTAAAAGGAATGTTTAATCAAAAAGCGGAAATCATCCCCGGCTTTCTAAATAAGCTATCGGCAATCGGATCACGCTATATCAATAAATCATTAATAGAGCGTATTACGGCAGGTTTATATAAAAAAGTAAAATAAATTCTTGTTTTATAAACATTTGTCTATATTTGAATGTCTATAAAATTAGTAGACATTGTTAAATGAATCAAAACAGTAAAATAAACACCGCAAACTCTATGCGAATGCCATCCACCCGGATTGGCTTGTGTTGCTGTTGTTGTTATTAATGCCACAAGTATTTAATTAACTAATTCATTTATTTTTTCTTTTTATTTCATGGATACTGCCTATCAAAGGTTCAGCCTTGGTGCTGAAATTACTGCCGAACAACAAGCTTTTTTTAACCGTAACGGTTTTATACATTTTAAAAATTTTATTAAACCTGAGACGGTTGCCGACTTTATACGAGCCTCAGAACAGGTGCAACAAAACTGGATTACTAACAAAGTTGAGAAAGTAAACGGTGTACCCATTAAGTATGGGAAGGATTTAGACGGCTCTTCCATTGTGCAACGTTTCGCGTTTATCAATTTGCATCATCTCATATTTTCTGAGTTTACAAAAGATCCAAGGTTTAATGTGTTACTTAACCTGGTAGGAGCGGGAGCAAGGTTAGGTGCTACCGAAAAAGACGGAATGGTATTTAATCATTATGTTAATGGCCCCGATAGCAGCTTTACCAAAATGGGCTGGCACACCGATGGTTTGCGGGATGTTTTCCACGGACAAAAACTAAACCCGATGCTCAATGTTGGGATACATTTGGATTCGCTAAAACCTGAAAACGGCGGTTTAAGAATCCTTCCCGGTACACATAAGCAAAATCTGTATCGCATGTTATTCCGTAAAAAATATTTCCTTGATAATGGGGCTGATAAAAACGAAATAGCGATCATTCCGGAAGCTGGAGATCTGACCATACACGATGGCCGTTTATGGCATCGCGTAGCGCAATCATCCATATCGGGTGAGGCTAGCCGCAGGAGAGTGATCTATATCCCCATCATCGCCGGGAAGTTTGAGCCGAAACATGAGGGTAGTCCTACCGCGTTTTATCAGCGTTTTGCAAGCCTCGTTAAATAAAATAGCTATGATCATCGCAATTATTATCGGCTACTTTATCAGGAGGAGAAAACTAGCGGCAGTTAAGTCAAAGCATTTAGTTCAGGTATATCTTTAAGAAAACACTTATGATTACTAAACTCAGTTCTACAGAGATCATCCATTTTTTACTGATCTTACTGCTCATCCTAATACCAGCCAGGTTGCTGGGTGAAGTTTGTCGCAGATATAAGCTCCCGGCTATTATTGGTGAAATTTTTGCAGGAATAATTGTAGGGCCTACTTTGCTGGGCACTTTGTTCCCTGAGCTATTTAAAAGCATATTCATTGTAGCACCAGCTGCTAGTAGTGCATTTGATGGGATAGCTAATATTGGTATAATTCTTTTAATGTTTATAGCTGGTTTTGAAGTTGATTTAAAACAAATAAGGCAAAATGGGAAACAGGCGATTGCTATTAGCCTATCCGGGATATTATTTCCGTTTGCTATTGGTTTTTTAACGGTATGGATTCTGTTTAAAAGTCATTTCGCCAATGGTGTTAACAATCAGTTGGTGACATCGCTATTTTTTGGCACAGCGCTTTCTATTACCGCGCTATCTGTCATTACTAAGATATTGCTTGATCTGGATATTCTTAAAACGAGGATCGGTAATATCGTGTTGACCGCAGCGATGGTTGACGACTTTCTGGGGTGGATATTGTTTTCAATCATTATCCAGATGATGAACTCAGGAAAAGAGCAAGTTTCCTTTTGGTCGGTTATCTCAGTTGTATTATTCGCTGTATTTATGCTCACTGGCGGGCGTTGGATTATACACAAGTTACTTGCCTATGCCGGTAAAAGTGGTAAGGCGAGTAATGTATTCACTGTAGCTGTTTGCCTTTGTTTTGTAGGCGCCGCAGTAACCGAAGCCTTGGGTGTGCGTGCGGTTTTCGGTGCATTTTTAGTGGGTGTCGCCATTAGCGACTCTGAATATTTTACTGAAGCGCATAAGCAGGTATTGCACCAATTTACCTTAAACGTTTTGGCCCCCCTATTTTTTGCTTCAGTAGGCTTAAGATTAAATTATGTAGCCAATTTCAACTTCGAAATTGTAATTCTGATCCTCATAATTGCCTTCCTTGCAAAATTGATAGGTGCCCGTATTGGTAGCTCCTTAAGTGGTATGACCAGGAACGAATCAGTTGCTGTGGCTTTCGGAATGAATGCCCGTGGTTCACAGGAGATTGTTTTGGGGCTAATCGCTTTACAAGCAAAAATTATCAGCGGCCCTGTATTTGAAGGATTGGTTGTAATGACGGTGGTTACCATGGTTATTTCGGGGCCAATAATGAAGCATTATTTTCTAAAAGAACAAAAATTACAAGATAAGCTAAAATTGACTATAGCATAATAATGAAGAATTTGCTAAAATGGCTAGCCTATTTAAAACCGATTGATAAGTATCCTTTACTACAGGATAGTTTCAGCAATTACGTTAGGTTTAGCATTGAAGCATTTTATTAGGTCAGATGGCCGAGTAGTTAGGCACAGGTCTGCAAAACCTGGTACAGCGGTTCAATTCCGCTTCTGACCTCGATTATCTAAGCGGAAATAGATAATCAAGTGATTTTCAGTTTTTTATTCAGAATAAACAAGGAAAGTGGCAGATAGCTGCTCCTATTGGTCGCTTTTCCTGTTTTTCTGAATTAATTTGTCAATCTAACTTTAAACATCAGGCGGAGTGGCCGAGTGGTTAGGCGGGAGTCTGCAAAACTCCTTACAACGGTTCGAACCCGTTCTCACGCCTCATTTAAGAACTAGGGGAGTGGTTAAACAATTGGCTAAATAAATATTGATCTTTAGGAATGATAATTAAGCGTTCCGGTTGCATTCAGATAATTAATACCAATGTCAGTTTTATAATTATCTTTTTATCTATAGGTTTTATAGGATATATTTGCCGGAAATTAAAAGTAGTGCGGCCATTTGTTATTTCGCAGGAATATTCGGGTTGCTTTAAACCGGTGTTCGCTGAACTTGAGGAATGTAAAATACCCTACCAAACAGTAAATCGAAATTAAATCTCTGCTCGCCTAGAAATGATCGAACTAAAAAATGTCACCAAAACTTTTACTAAAAAGAACAGTCAGGTAACTGCCCTTTCAAATGTATCACTTCTTGTACCGCAGGGGAAAATACTTGGTGTTGTTGGTGCCTCTGGTGCCGGAAAGAGTACTTTAATTCGCTGTGTTAACTTATTGGAACGACCAACATCTGGTGAGGTACTGATTGGCGGGCTCAACCTTACTAAACTTTCGTCCGGTGCGCTTGCTAAAGCCAGGCGAGAGATAGGAATGATTTTTCAGCATTTCAACCTGCTATCGTCTCGAACCGTAGCGGGAAATGTGGCCCTCCCTTTGGAACTAAGCCATACACCGGTGCACGAAATAAAGAAACGTGTAGCTGAATTATTGGATTTGGTAGGCCTTTCGGAGAAGGCTAATGAATACCCGTCAAACTTATCAGGTGGGCAAAAACAGCGGGTAGCTATTGCCAGAACATTGGCGACTAATCCCAAAGTACTGCTATGTGATGAGGCTACAAGTGCCCTTGACCCAGCAACTACACGTTCTATTCTAAACTTATTAAAGGATATCAATAAGCGGTTCCAGATTACTATCCTGCTGATTACGCACGAGATGAATGTGGTAAAAGCTATTTGTGATGAAGTCGCGGTTATAAGCGAAGGCAAACTGATTGAACGCGGTTCAGTAAGCGATGTGTTTGCCTATCCGGAAACTATAATTGCAAAACAATTCGTCACATCCTCGTTGCACGCGGTTTTACCTGTCGAGTATGAACAGCGGCTTTCACCAACACCCGCGGGAAAAAATCATCCGGTCATCAAACTGGAATTTAACGGGCATTCGGCCGAAGCGACCATCTTATCTGAGGTTAGCAGAATATTTAATGTAGACAATAACATCATCAGTGCACAAATGGATTATACAGGTGGGGTGAAATACGGTGTGATGCTGATTGAAGTGACCGGCAGTGAAAAAGATACCAACGATTCCCTTGAATATTATAAAAACAAACAAGTAGAAGTGGAGGTACTGGGCTATGTCTGAATCGATGTTGATGATGATTTTACAGGGTTTATGGGAAACCATTGTGATGACTTTTGTAGCAGGTTTCTTTGGTTTCGTGTTAGGGTTACCAACAGGGGTATTGCTTTTTATGACCCGGAAAGGTCAGGTCTCGGAAAATCGTTTGATTAATGGAACCATCTCGGTGCTGGTTAATATTTTTCGGTCTATACCGTTCATTATTTTAATTGTATGGATGATTCCGTTTACCAGGGCATTGGTAGGTACATCTATAGGAGTTCAAGCGGCACTGGTGCCATTGAGTATTGGTGCGGCGCCGTTTATTGCACGAATGGTAGAAAATAGTTTGATTGAGATTCCCAATGGTTTAATAGAAGCAGCCCGGTCAATGGGAGCTACGCCGTTGCAAATAGTTCTCAAAGTACTATTGCCGGAGGCGCTCCCGTCCATTATTGGCAGCGCATCAATCACCCTTATTACATTAGTTGGTTACTCTGCAATGGGTGGCGCTGTTGGTGCGGGCGGTTTAGGCCAAATCGGCTATCAATATGGCTATGTAGGTTACGATGTAGTTGTTATGAATACAGTACTTGTGCTTTTAGTGCTGCTCGTATTTATTATTCAAATAGCAGGTGATTTTATCGCAAAAAAAGTAGATCACCGCAAATAATTTATAAACAAGAAATGAAAAACTTATCACTTATTACTATAGCTGTTCTGTATCTCGGGTTATCAGCATGTGGAAGAAAAAATCAGCCTAATAATTCCAACCATATTAAAGTTGGTGTTGAATCCGGGCCGGAATATACGGTTGCCCAGGCAGCCCAAAAAGTGGCTAAAGAAAAGTATGGGCTTGATGTTGAACTGGTGCAATTTAGCGATTACGTAATGCCCAATGAGGCGCTGAGTCAAGGTGATATAGATTTAAATGTCTTCCAGAATAAGCCTTACCTGGATGTGCAGGTAAAGCAGCGCGATTACAAATTTGCGATACTTGGAAACACCTTTGTTTATCCTTTGGCGGGCTATTCCAGAAAGATTAAAAGTATTAGTGAACTGAAAGACGGCAGCACAATTATTATTCCGAATGATCCGACTAACAGTGGCAGGTCTTTGCTCTTATTGCAAAAAACAGGTTTGCTAAAATTAAAGGATAATGTTGGCTTACTTCCCACCGTAAATGACATTGTTGCTAATCCAAAAAGTTTAAAGATTTTTGAATTGGAAGCTCCACAATTGCCAAGAGCGCTGGATGACCAAAAGGTAACCATTGCAATCATTAATAACACTTTTGCGGGCCCGGCGGGGCTGGTTGCTAAACGTGATGGGCTATTTATTGAGGATGAAAAATCCCCCTATGTTAATATTATCGTATCCAGGGATGACAATAAGAACCAGGACAATGTTAAGGAATTTGTAAAAGCATATCAATCGCCCGAAGTAGCAGCAGCTGCCGAGGTTGCTTTTAAAGGTGGGGCGATTAAGGGTTGGTAAAAGTTTAATCAGCCCCCGGTCCGCCAGGTCCACCACCAGGAGGAGGGCCACCGCCACCCGGGCCGCCCGGTCCCATGTGATCACCCTGACCTTTGCCTGCGTTTTTCTGCAAACGAAGTGTAAAGGTCAACAGATAATAACGTCCTAACCGGTTAACATTGGTTTGGGTGATGTAATTACCGTTTTGTGTGCTGGTATAACCGGTATTTTGATTGAAAAGGTCGAATGCTGAGAGTCGGAACGAAGCTAGTTTGCTTTTCAAAAATCTCCGTTCTACATAAGTGTTTAAAATATTAGGATTGGTTGAACCTGCATATCCGTAATATAGTGTTTTGGTATAGTCGTAGCTAAGTGTCCAATCTTTCCAAAAATAGTTTTTACCCGTAAGGCCAACACTCCATGTCCTAAAGTTATCGTTGATACCCGGTTGGTTCAGAGAGTTTTTTGATGAGTTGATGCTATAGCTGGTATTCGGTTCCGCGTCGATCACATCAGTAATATCCACCCGGAAACGTACACCCTGAGTATACACCAGGTTTTTGGCAATATTTTTTTCAGTTGTTTCATCAAACGTTGTGGGATCAACACTGCTGATGTACGAAATATTATTGTTGTAGGCGATGTTACCGATAAAGAACAAATTATATCTGCGATTATCAAAAGGTTTAGCAAACACATAAAAACCAGATGCAGAATAATAACCGGCAGCATTTAAATATTGTGTTGCTACGGTATTTGATAGTTTAGTATCTGGTGTGTAATTAGCAGGATAGGTGATGGTGTTGGATACGATTTTATTATCCGTTTGTATAAAAGAAAGATTACTGAAAAATACATTGCCACTCTCGAAATTAAACTTGTTATATCGCAGTGAAAAGGTGTTATTAAACTCCGGCTTTAAATCAGGATTACCGGTGATAGGGTACGATGCGTTTGAAAAATCAGTTACCGGTTGCAGCTCGCTATAGGTTGGCGCATTGCTGGTGCCTGTATAGTTAACGCTTAATGTTTGCGAGCGTGAAAAATTGTAAACAAAATGCGCATCAGGTGTAAAATTGAAAGTGCTGTTACTGGTTACCAGCCCGGTTGTAGGCGAATAACCCTGCAATAAAGTTGGCTGAGCAACTAAGCCTACTACGTAATTAAACTTTTTTTGAATGTAGCGGTAGTTTAAGCCAAACCTGTTTGTAGTAAGCGTGAAATTATAATCGTTGCTAAGCAGCGAGTAATTATTCTCGATACCGGCAGTTGTGAGTGTATCCGTTTCCTTATCAGCGGCAGTGTAGGCACGATGATATTTATAATTCACCTCGAAATAAGAATGCGTACTCAATGGCTCAATATAGGAAACTGATGTTCCAACGGTATCTGTATGGCTGTTGGTATTGATGAACTGATCCAATGGAGCGGTAGCTGCTGTATTAATGTACGTATAAACGGGGTTATCGTAGGCATCGCTTGTTGATCTGCCTGCGCCTACGTCAATACTGAAATTTCTGCCGTGGCTGTTAAAACGGTGGTTGTACAAAACGTTTATACCATAATTCGGCGCCGATGAGTGGCTTAAAGTTTTATAGTTATAGTTGGATAAGGTAGCGGTATCATTCGCTAACATATTTGAACCATTGGCTGTAGTATTAACTCCTGCATATGAAAAAGACGGGCTTATTTTTATATAGTTAACGGTATCGGGCTTGTACTCCATATTGAAGGTGAAGCGGTGATTCTTTTTAGAATCATGCTCGGTACTGCTTGATGTATTTATAGTTGGATCGGTTACCGAGATGTTGTTTTGTATAGTGGATGTTACCAGGTTCACCGAGTTATTAGAATAACTGTAGCTACCATAAACGGTAATCTTCTTACCCCACGAGTCGCGATAGTTAAGGCCTATAGATTGTGCGGTAGTAATACCATTGGTAGGCGTCTGGCTTCCCGGCGGGCCGAAGTTGAACAGGCTGGTGTTGGTATTATTAAAATTACTAAGTACTGCTATTTGCCTGTCGCCACTAAAGCTGAATAGGTTTGCCTGGCCAATGTAGCGATTATCGTCCTTGGTCCCGTCAATTTGTGGTATCGCATCCCGTCCATCACCACCACTAACCTGGCCAAAGTAGCCATTGTTAAGGCTCGGCTTAATGTTGATGTTCAACACTGTTTCCGGCTCGCCCGATTTGATGCCGGTAATGTTTGCCTGGTCGCCGTAATCATTTACCATTTGTATGCTTGATACCGCGTTAGCAGGTAAATTCTGTGTAGCGGTTTTGATATCACCCCCAAAAAAATCTTTACCATTTACTCTTACCTTGCTTACCGTTTTACCTTGAAAGGTAACATTACCATCCTTATCTACATCAGCCCCCGGTAGTTTTTTAATCACGTCCTCAACCATTGCACCATCTCTTACCGGATAAGCGGCGGTATTAAATTCTACAGTATCTTCTTTAATTTTTACCGGATTAATTGCAGTAATGTTAACTGTGTTTAAGGTATTGTTGGAAAAATTAAGCACTATTGGTTTTAAATAAACAGGTGTAGTGGCATTATCCAACATAATACGGCGGCGAATAGGATCATAACCAATAGAGGTTACCACTAAACTTATCTGGCTTGCTTTTACGGATGTGAAAACGAAAGCTCCATTTGCATCTGTTGTGGTTAACAAACTATCGGTGCCGGTTAACAGCTTAACAGTTGCGCCAATAACCGATAATTTGGTTGAATCGGTCACTGTACCTTTAATTAACCTGCCGGTTTGCGCATTGGCATTTGTTATGGCCACTAATAGTATAGCAAGTAGAAAGTATTTGATTTTCATGATACAAAAAAGTCTATTTGCTTTGGAGGGAAAAAATCAAATAGACAGGCACCGTTAAAACATAGACGGAAACCGCTTTATGTACCTTTAAAAGCTTTATATTTAAAAGCTGTAACGTTTTATAGATTAGTTTTTTGCTTCTATCGGCGAATGACAAGTCCTTATCGGTTTTAATTGCTGCAAGCCACAATCATTTGTACTATTGTCCGTATGATTATTCAAAAAACCAATAGCAGGTTTATCGCCATCATCATCCATGTGCTGGTATGGGGAGTATTCGGGTTAGCCATATTGTTTTATCAACCGTTAACGGGCGATATTGCTGTACCCTACCAATTGTGGATAAAGCAGGTAATAGCCTTGTGCCTGCTGGCGAGTGCATATTATGTGAATTCAGAGATATTAGTACCTCGGTTTTTGTTGAAAAACCGTACCGGTTATTATTTCTTTTTCGTCGTTCTCGCTATTGTCTCCTTTTTGCTTCTTAATAAGTATACCGATAATTGGCTCAACCTTCCGGGTTTAATGCAGGCCGCTTTCAGGCACCAAGGGCATCACAAACCCGATGACCATTCTCGTTTTGATCTTGTGGATTTTATTATCATCGCATTAGTATTAGGTATTGGTACCAGTATAACTGCAATACAAAAATGGCAGGCCGATAAGCAATCGAACTTACTTCTACAGCAGGAAAAAACATCATCTGAACTATCATTTTTAAAAGCGCAGATCAATCCGCATTTCTTTTTCAATACCCTTAATAATATTTATGCGCTCACTTATGTTGATGCGGAAACATCCCGAAAAGCTATTCATCAACTATCACGCATGATGCGTTACCTGCTTTATGATACTCAACAAGCACAAACTTTATTAAGCCAGGAGATAAATTTTATACAGGACTATATTAGCCTAATGCAATTGAGGCTTACGGATATGGTTAAAATACACTTTGAGCAACCCGAAAATTTGGTTGATTTACCTGTTGCCCCGATGATATTCTTGCCTTTTGTTGAAAATGCTTTCAAACATGGTACAAGTGTTAATGAAAAAAGCGATATACATATATCGATAATGCAGTTATACAATCATTTGGACCTGGAAGTTAAAAATACAATTATAAATAACCAGAGTGCCGCTACCGATGAGTATGGTGGCATTGGGCTTGAAAATACCCGGCGTAGGTTGGATATACTTTATCCCGGCCGGCATGAGCTAAAAATTACTACCTCAACAGAAACCAATGAATACAAAATTCATTTAAAACTGAACCTCATATGATATTAAATTGCATAGCTATTGATGACGAGCCGCTAGCCCTTGGTTTGGTTTGCACATTTATTGAACAAACACCATTTTTAAATCTGGTCGGAAAATATTCAAGTGCCATCGCCGCATTGAAAGAACTACATCAACAAAAGATTCATGTTATTTTTTTAGATATACAAATGCCTGATCTAAATGGGATTGAACTGGCACGTGTACTTGAACAAAATAAAGGTATTGATAAGCCTCGAGTTGTATTCACTACTGCTTATAATCAGTTTGCATTAGAGGGATACAAGGTTGATGCTTTGGATTACCTGTTGAAACCTTTTAACTACGAAGAGTTTTTACGGGCGGCAAACAAAGCACTGTCCTTTAATGAACTAATTAATCAGGATCATAAATCACCGGAGGAAAATCATACAGATAAAGATGAATTTCTTTTTTTGAAGGTAGAGTACCAGTTGGTCCGTATTGCGTTTAGCGATATTATTTACATTGAATCATTAAAAGACTACGTAAAAGTTTGGTTAATAAATAGTGAAAAGGCTATACTTTCCTTAACCAGCCTTAAGGCTTTAGAAGAAAAATTACCTGCAAAGCGATTTATGCGCATACATCGGTCTTTTATTGTTTCACTCGACAAAATAGACGCAATCACGCGAAACTCGGTGCAGATCGGTGCAATTAACATCACTGTTGGTGACCAGTACAGGGAATCCTTTGGGAAATTTGTAAGCCGATGGAACTAGCATGCACATGATTTAAACTTGGTTATAAAAGTGCCATCGGTTGCTGTAGACATATCAAGGCCAATTGTACCGAATTACTTATAATGATATTTTGGATTATCTTTCACAGGTATTGGTATTGCATAAATGATTGCTAAATTTATAATGTAAATTTGACAGCCAATTATAAGTTTTATGCGTTTGAAGTTAGTTTTAGTGTTATTCCTAATTTCCGGTGGGTTTTACAATGCACTAGCGCAAAATAATAAATATCAATTTTCACATCTCGATATTACCAATGGCCTTTCGCGCAATCAGGTAAACTGCATTTACAAAGATTCAAAAGGCTTTATGTGGTTTGGCACCATGGCAGGCCTTAACCGCTATGACGGTTATACCTTTAAAGTATTCAAACACATCGCGAATAATAAGAGTTCTATCAACGATGATTATATTGAAAGTATTTACGAAGGCCCGGGGCAAAATCTATGGATAACAACCCGTAATGGCCCTTGTATATATAATTTGGCCACTGAGCAATTTAGCAGTGATCTATCGCCATGGCTCAAATCATTTAACCTGCCCGGGAGCGATTTTACCAAAATTAGAAAAGACAGTAAAGGTAATTTTTGGTTCATCTACCCCAATTCAGGTGCATATCGTTACGATCCGGTTCATAAGCAAATGTATCACTACAGTCATGAGGTAAAGTCAAGTCCATCACTATTTTCAAATAATGTTGCTGATATTTCTGAAGATGCAAAGGGCGATATGTGGTTTATTTACGGTACAGGTGTTATTGAAAGATTAGACGTTAGTCGCAATAAAATTACCTTCAGTAGCAATGTATTAAGCAAAGTAAATAATGCGAAACTACTACCTTACTCAATAATGTTAGATAGCGATGGTGATCTTTGGCTTTATGCATCGGGCGTAAATATAGGGGTATACTATTTTGATCCTCAAAAAAATGTACTGAACCATATTGATAAGTCATCAGCAGGAACAAGGTTAAATGCAGATGTCATCAATAATGTTTACCAGGCTGATGATGGGCTTATATGGATAGCAACGGATCATGGTGGCATAAACCTGGTTAATAAAAAAGAATTTAAGGTTACCTATTTATTGAACAGGGAGGATGATGCCAAATCATTGAGTCAAAATAGCGTGGTGCTTTATAAGGACGATTTAGGCATCATGTGGGCGGGTACTTTTAAAGAAGGTATAAGTTATTACCATAAAAATATTATAAGGTTTCCACTCTACAGACATTTTACATCCGATCCTTCAAGCCTGAATTTTGAGGATGTTGACAAATTTGTTGAAGACAAACAAGGGAATTTATGGATAGGAACCAATGGAGGGGGGTTAATTTACTTTAACCGCAAAACCGGCAAATACACGCAGTATAAAAACAACCCGCAAAACAGCAACAGCCTTAGTAACGATATAATTGTGAGCATGTGCATTGATCACAACCAAACATTGTGGATAGGTACTTATTTTGGTGGTTTGGATAGTTTTGATGGAAAAACATTTACCCATTATCGCCATGATGACAAAATTGCGACCAGCATTTCCGATGATCGCGTGTGGAGCATAGTAGAGGATTCATCAAACCGATTATGGGTGGGTACACTTGCAGGTGGCCTCAATATTTTCGATCGTTCAAAAAAGATATTTCTGCACCCTTATAATGTCGCGCAAATAACTTCACCCTTCATCTCCTCTATTTTTGAAGACAGGGATGGCAATATGTGGATAGGGGGCTACACAGGTATAAATGTGATAATGAAAAGTAATGGTCGTATAATCCATTATACACATAACGATAATGATAACAACAGCCTTATAACCTATAATGTTAACAGTATTACCCAGGATAGCAGGGGCCTGATGTGGATAGCCACGCGTGACGGGCTGAGTATATTAAATTTAAAAACTAACCGCTTTATATCATTAACAAAAGAAAACGGGCTGCCTGATAATTTTATAATTAATATACTCGAGGATAATAGCGGCAAAATGTGGCTGAGCACGTCAAATGGTCTTAGCCGTATTACGCTAACATCTACAGGAAATACTTATAGTTTTCAGATTGAAAATTTTGACGAGACAGATGGCTTGCAGGGCCGAGAGTTTAATGTAAACGCTGCATTTAAAACAAGTAAAGGCGAACTGATATTTGGTGGCGGGCACGGATTCAATCTTTTTGATCCATCAAGCATAAAACCCAATATTAATAAACCCAATCTCATTTTTACCGATTTTCAGCTATTCGGCAAAAGTGTAACTGTTGATAAAGCCATAAACGGCCATGTTATACTCACAAAATCAATTACAGCAACATCGGCTATAACCCTTAACCATAGCGATAACGTTTTTACCATAGAGTTTGCGGCACTCAACTTCTTCAACCCGAATAAGGTGCAATATCAATATATACTGCAAGGGTTTGATAAGGGCTGGATTACTACAGATAATAACAACCGCAAAGCTACCTACACCAACTTGGATGCAGGCGACTATACTTTCAAAGTAAGGGCCGCCAACCCGGATAATATAGCCAATAAGGATACGATCACGTTGAAAATCCATGTGAACCCACCGTTTTTAGAATCGCCAATCGCCTATGTTTGTTATGTGTTCATTATTATTGGCATCCTTTTGTTTATTCGTCGCCGGGGAATCCAAAAAATAAGGCGAGAGTTTGCCCTGAAGCAGGAAAAAATGGAAACCCAGCTAATTATAGAGCAGGAACGGCAGGAAATTGAACGGATGCATGATATTGATAAACTGAAGACGAAATTCCTAACCAACGTTAGCCACGAGTTTAGAACGCCACTCTCCCTGATTATGGCGCCGGCTGACAAAATGTATAACCATACTGTTGATACCGAGCAAAAGCTGCAGTTGAATATGATCCGTAAAAATGCGAGGCGGCTGCTTAACTTGGTGAACCAATTACTCGATTTTCGTAAAATGGAGGTGCAGGAGTTGAAGTTGCATGCTAAGTCGGGCGATATTATCAAATTTATTAAAGAGATAAGTTTCTCGTTTAGCGACATTGCTGACGAGAAGGGAATTGGTTTTGTTTTTGATACAGAGGTAGAATCGCTCAAAACAAATTTTGATCATGATAAGATAGAACGGATATTATTTAATCTGCTCTCCAATGCCTTTAAATTTACACCCAAAGGCGGCCATGTGAGTGTGCTGGTTAATCTTTGTCGCAAAAAAACGGATGCTGAATTGATTGAAATTAAGGTGATCGACACAGGTATAGGTATAGCGAAAGATAAACACGATCGCATATTTGAACGTTTCTTCCAGAATAATCTTCCAGGCTCTATGCTTAACCAGGGGAGCGGTATAGGGTTAGCAATCACTAAGGAGTTTATAAGCATGCATCATGGCGATATTTCAGTAGAAAGCGAACCAGATCATGGCAGCTGCTTCATTATCCATCTACCTGTTTTAGCTTTAGATGATATGCAGACGGAGGAATCTTTAGATGATGTGATAACTAGATCAGATGATGAAGCCAAACCGGAAGCAAATTCCGGCAGTCGCCAAAAAACAAACAAAAAACAAAGTGTGTTGCTGGTTGAGGATAATGATGATTTCCGGTTCTATTTAAAAGATAATTTGAAAGATAATTATCATGTAATTGAAGCGGTAAATGGTAAAGAGGGTTGGCAAAAAGCCCTGGCCCTGCACCCGGATATTATGGTAAGCGATATCAGTATGCCCGAAATGAACGGCAAAGAACTATGCCGCAAAATTAAAAATGATAGCCGTACATCGCATATTCCCATCATCCTGCTAACCGCGCTCATTGGCGAAGAGGAAGAATTAAAAGGACTTGAAATTGGTGCCAACGATTATATGACTAAGCCATTTAATTTCGAGATACTTATCTCTAAGATCAGGAACTTGTTGAGCTTACAGGCTACCTTCAAAAAAACATATACCCGCCAATTGGATGTGCAATCGGTAGAACCAATTTTACCATCAACCGATGAAAAATTCGTTAAGGAGATCATCAAATACATTGGCGATAATATGCTTAACCCAGCCCTGTCTGTTAATGAGCTGAGCCGGCACATGGGCATGAATCGCAATACCCTTTATAAAAAATTGCTGACCATTACCGGCAAATCCCCAGTAGAATATATCAGGTCGCAGCGCCTTAAAAAAGCAGCCCATTTACTCGAGCATAGCCAAATGAATATTGCCGAGGTATCGTATGAGGTCGGCTTTAACACTCCCCAATACTTCGCCCGGTCGTTTAAGGACGAATTTAATATGCTGCCGTCGGAATTTGTACTGCAAAAACGTGCGCCATATCAGTCCACTACCGATATTTCCTGATATTAACTGCTGTATATCAGTTAATTATATTAAAGTAAACATTTGTTACATTCAAAATTACAAATGTTACTATCATTTTATGGGCTGCCCTATATCTTCACTTTCTGTTATAAACCAATTATTCATTTCCTAAAAAGCTATTTATTAAATGGTGTTGATATGTGCATTATTTCCGCGGGCGCCGCTAACTATGCGGTCGTATATTATTATGGTATCTAATTTATGATCAGGCTGTCCTATTTGTTTTTTATTGCAGCCCTATTAAATCTGTCGGCCTCGGCACAACAGGCTACGCAGCGCTATAATTGGAAGAGTGTACAAATAAGAGGTGGTGGTTTTGTTGATGGCATTATTTATCATCCAACAAAAAAGGGGCTGCTTTATTGCCGTACCGATATGGGCGGTGCTTATAAATGGAATGATGCAACTAAAACCTGGGAACCCTTGCTGGATTGGGTATCCTATAAAGACAATAATCTGATGGGCGTTGAAAGTATAGCACTTGATCCTAACGACACTAACCGCTTATATATGGCCTGTGGCACATATACAGGTTCGCACGGGCCCAATGCTATTCTGGTTTCCGCCAATCGGGGTAAAACCTTTAAACAGATAGATGTACCCTTTAGAATGGGGGGCAATGAAAATGGCAGGGGCAATGGCGAACGCATGGCAGTAGACCCCAACAACGGCAACATCATTTATATGGGAACGCGCCTGGATGGTTTATGGAAAAGTGATGATCGTGGTTCAAACTGGCATCAGGTAGGCGGTATTTCATCGTCCATGCTGTCCCCTGATACTTCAACCAAATTTTGGTCGAGGCTTAGTGGGATCATCTTTGTTTTGTTTGATGGAAAGGTTAAGATCGATAACAAAACTGCGGTTATTTATATGGGCATATCTCAGCAAGGAAGGGAAAGCTTGTACAAGAGTATGGATGGCGGCAGTAAATGGTTACCAGTACCCGGCCAGCCAACAAATTTAATGCCTACACACGCGGTTTTGTCGGCAGATGGGATGCTTTATATTACCTACGGTAATAGTCCCGGCCCGAGCGGTATGACGGATGGTGCGGTTTATCAATTCAATACTAAATCGGGTCAATGGAAAAATATCAGCCCTATAAAGCCCGATCCTGAAAATGGAAAAGGATTTGGTTATGCAGCCGTAACCATTGATGCGCAACATCCACAAACTATCATGGTGAGTACCTTCCATCGGTACGGAAAAGCAGTTGGCGACGATATTTTCAGAAGCACCGATGCTGGCAATAGCTGGAAACCCATATTTACAGGCGATGTCAAAGGTAAATATGATGACAGCGCAGCACCCTATGTTTCCCATACGGGTATCCACTGGTTATTTGACCTTGAAATTGATCCTACTAATACTAACCACGCCATATTTACCACTGGCTATGGCCTGCACGAAACATACGATCTAACCAATGTAGATATGGGTAACCCAACCATATGGACAGTGAAAAATACAGGCATTGAAGAAACGGTAGCGCTTGATCTACTAAGTCCGCCCGTGGGTGCCCAGTTAATCTCAGCCATTGGCGACTATGGCGGTTTCGTACACAATGACCTGGACGAACCGGCACCCGAAGGCAATTTTATAAACCCACACTTTTCCAATACAACAGGTGTAAGCTGTGGTGCGCAAAACAGTAACACCATCGTCAGGGTAGGAGAAGGTTCAACTCAGGTTGGCGGCGGAAATATCGGTTATTCCTTGGATGGCGGCAAGGAATGGCATCCTACACAAAATGCCCCCTTTACAGGAAGCAGGAGTGGCTCCATAAGCGTTTCTGCAGATGGGCATAGCTGGATTTGGACACCGCAAAATAACATACCATACATCACCTCCAACAAAGGCAATAGTTGGCAACCTGTGTCTGGTTTACCTATGAACACCCGGGTTGTAGCCGATCAGGTGAACCCAGCAAAGTTCTATGCTATGGCCTTATTTGATGGCGAGCTTTATACCAGCATCGATAGCGGAAAAACCTTTCAACAACAAAATTTAAGTTTAGCCGGCGGGCTGCCTGAACGAACCCGAAATCGTGGCGATGTCCGTGGCGGTCAGGATCGAATTTATACTGTTCCCAGCAAAGAGGGGCAGCTTTGGATAGCAGCGTTTGATGGTTTGTACCGCAATACCGGAAAAATAAACAAATTTCAAAAAATAGCGCACGTGTCTGAGGTTCATGCATTTGGATTTGGCAAGGGAGCTCCTCAAAGCGAATATCCCGCTTTGTACGTGGCCGAAACTATCGATGGCATGGATGGCATTTTTCGTTCGGATGATGAAGGCAAAAACTGGGTAAGAATCAATGATGACCAGCATCGTTGGGGTCTAATCCTGCAAATAACAGGCGACCCTAAAAAATATGGGCGTGTATACGTAGGTACCCATGGCCGGGGTATCTTCTATGGCGATATGATCCAATCTAATTAAACTAAAAAAGTATACCAAAAAACTATGTTATATAAAAACCTACATTTTAAATTAAGCAAGCTATGTAAGCCTTTATTGCTGCTAATCGGCATCATTATGGTACAGCCTGTTCACGCAGCTATCCGCGACTTTAAAAAGCAACCCGACGGTGTTGTTTTTAACCTGGATAAAGGCCTCATGAAAATAAAAATATGCAGCGCCGATATCGTCGAAGTAAAATACACGGTATTTAACACGTTTCAAACCAAAGAATCGCTTGTAGTTAACAACAAATGGAGCACACGGGTTAGTTTTTTAGTGGCAGATGAGGGTAATGATATTATGATCAGCACCGCCAGGTTAAAAATTGTGGTTAACAAAGCAACCAATGCTATCAGCTACCTCACCAAACAAGGCCTACTGATAACCGCTGAAGATCAATCGGATAACAAAAGCATGCAAGCAGCTACCATAGCCGGCATAAACACTTATAACTGCATCACCGAGTTTAATTCCCCCGCTGATGAAGCTTTATTCGGATTAGGCTGCCACCCGGTTGATTCCTTATCTATCAACTACAAAGGCCGCAACCAGGATATGCTGATTAAGTATATGACTGGAGCTATTCCCGTTTTACTGTCAACCAAAGGCTATGGATTAATGTGGGATAACTACTCCGCATCCAGCTTTTATGGAGCGGAGGCCAATAATACCAAGTTTAAATATGTTTCAGAAAGTGGTAAGCAGGTTGATTATTATTTCTTCTATGGCCCAACCTTCGATCATATTATCGACCTGTATCGCACCGCTACAGGAAAAGCGCCTATGTTTCCTAAATGGGCATTTGGTTTATTCCAGTCGCAGGACAGATACATGAGTCAGGACGAGATCATCTCTGTAAAAAATAATTACCGCGATAATCACATACCGCTTGATGTAATTGTGCAGGATTGGTATTACTGGGACCCATTGCCTATCGGTTCACACATCATGAACCCCGACAGGTATCCCAACCCTAAAAAAATGTTGGACGAATTGCATAAAGATCACATACATGGGATGATTTCAATCTGGCCGGTATTTGGTAAGGGCACACCAAACTATGATGCGCTTAAAAAAATGGGTGGTATGACCGACATTACCTGGGATAACGTAGTGACCCATACTTTTGATAGTTACTACGACGCCCATAACCCCGCTGCAAGGGCATTATATTGGGAGCAGGCAAGAGACAGCCTGATAAAAAGATACGATTGGGATGCATGGTGGGTTGACCAGTGTGAACCTGATAACGGTACTTTACTTGATGCGCGTCGCCAAACTAATTTCTGGCCGGGTAGGGGGATTGATTACTTTAATACCTTCTCTCTGGAACATTCAAAAGGTATTTACCAGGGCTGGCGTAGGGATATTCCGGGTAAACGCGCGTTCTTCTTAATCAGGCAATCATTTGCCGGTGAACAACGGAATGCGGCTACTTTATGGTCTTCGGATATTACCTGCTCGTTTGAATCATTTAAGAGGCAAGTTCCACAAGGCATTAATGCTTGTGTTTCAGGTATTCCATACTGGACATCCGACATTGGTGGTTATCATCTTAATTGGGGAACACCGGATTGGTCGCAGCCGGAATATCGCGAACTATTCACCCGTTGGTTCCAGTTCGGTAGTTTTAGCCCGATATTCCGTATCCATGGCAAAGGCGAACGTGCTATATTTTCTAAAAACTGGGATGATAAAACCAGAGCCATCTTAGTGAAATATGATAAGTTGCGTTATCGCTTATTGCCATACATCTATTCACTTGCCGGTAAGGTAACAACAGATAATTATACCATTATGCGCTCGCTGGCTTTTGATTTCAGGAATGATAAAAATGTATACAATATCCCTGATCAATATATGTTTGGCCCTGCCTTTATGGTGAACCCAGTAACCGAGCAGTTATATACAGGTAGCCATGCTTCTGCCGGAAAAACTACCCGCGATGTTTACCTGCCAGCAGGTACTACCTGGTACGATTTCTGGACAGGTAAAACTTACAACGGTGGTCAAACAATTGCTGCTAACGCCGCAATTGAAACAATGCCTTTATATGTAAAAGCAGGTTCAATTATACCCATGGGGCCGGTTATGCAATATGCTACGGAAAAACCTGATAACAATATCGAACTAAGAATATACCCTGGTGCTGATGGCGAGTTTACTTATTATAACGATGAAAATAACAATTACAATTACGAGCACGGGAGCTATTCAACCTTCAAACTAAAATGGGATGATAAGCAACAGGTACTAACCATTTCTGATAGCAAGGGTAAGTTTCAGGGTATGTTAACACAGCGCAAGTTTAATATTGTGCTAGTTAGCGGTTCCCATGGTTCTGATTCGGGGGCTGCTGATCATGCTGATAAAACAATTACCTATTATGGTAAACAGATGGCGGTTAAATTATAATGAAATTATTAAAACTAAACAGCGCGCGTTATCCGAGGCACCTCATCAGTAAAATTACCGAGTACAGATCAGCAATTATATTTTGAGCGTAATGCCGATGCTTTAATCATAAAGCTACCGGATAACCTGCCAGAGCAGGTAGCGTATAGTTTTAAGAGATTTCCGGTTTAGATAATATTAATATAACCTAGTATGAATGTTGTTTTTAACTTAAATAATTGTAAATCAATATTTTGTATTAATATAAACATTAGTTACATCAATAGTTACAAATGTTACATTCTTATAAAATCATCATTAATATCTTCATTCCAGTAATATGATGCATTATTTAGTGATCATATTAGATAATATAACCAATTATAATTTAGTCCTTAAACCGACTGTTTTTTAAGATTTAATAGATAGAGGTAGTATCTTATGTATTCGGCAATCGATTGCATGATATAAATGCTGATAGTCTAACACTGTTTAACAGGCTATAAAAAGGCCGATGCTTTACTGTATTTAACCTATAAATTATGAGATAAAAACTAACCAAAACCAACTAATACCTAAAAACTATGAACCAATTATTTACTAACTTTTAAAATTTCTGTATACAAATGGAAAAAATTTTACGAAAAGAAAAGAGATACAGCATTGTACTATTTATAGCATGCATGTTACTGGGGCTTTCAGGTTATGCACAAACACTCAGGGTTAACGGCAAAATAACCAATGCCGACGATTTACAAGCAATATCCGGTGTAACCATTACAATTAAAGGTGCATCAAAAGGAACCGTATCAGGTGTTGATGGGAGTTTCTCACTAATAGCGCAACCTAGTGATGTGCTGATTATTAGTTCTTTGGGGTACGTTACTCAACAAATACCTGTTGGGAAAAACAATACAATTAATGTTAAACTGGCAGCAACCAATAGTTCGCTTGATGAAGTTGTTGTAATTGGTTATGGCACCTCAAAACGTAAGGATTTGACTGGTTCTATAGGATCAGTATCGGCCAGTGATATTGCCAGTACAGTATCTACTACATTTGATCAAGCTTTGCAAGGTAAGATAGCGGGTGTTACAGTAACACAAAACTCAGGTCAGCCTGGCGGCGGTGTTACTATACAGGTACGTGGTTTAGGCTCATTAAATTCAGGTACTGATCCGTTATATGTTATTGATGGAGTAATTATTCAACCGGGCCAGCCATCATCAACAAGTGGTGTATACATGGGCAACGCGGGCACCGACGATAATCCACTATCAACCATTGATCCCAATGATATTGCTTCAATAGATGTACTGAAAGATGCTTCGGCTATTGCCATTTATGGTTCACAAGGTAGTAATGGTGTTGTTATAGTTACCACTAAGCGGGGTAAAAAGGGCCAGCCTAAATTATCATTTGATAGCTACTATGGTATTCAGCAAATACCAAAAGATTTGCCGATGATGGATTTACAGCAATATGCGAATTACATAAATGCAAAGGATGCTGTTACCGGCGCCACCCCGGATGCTGATTTTGCTAACCCGAAATATTTAGGTACCGGTACTAACTGGCAACAAGCCATATTTAAGAATGCCGGTATGACTAATAGTAATTTATCAATTAGCGGCGGCGATGACAGGACGAACTATTTTATAGCCGGGGGGTATTTAAACCAGGATGGTACTGTTGCAGGTTCAAATTTTAAACGTACCACACTTAAAATTAACCTGGATAATAAAACTACTAATTGGCTAACAGTTGGGACAAATTTGTCGTTCTCTGGTATAAAAGAAAATGTAAATGCAAGCGTATATAGCCTTATAAACGCAACGCTTGGGCTTACACCAAATATCCCTGTCACAAATTCAGACGGAAGTATAGGAGCTATCCCACAAGCAGGCACACCTAATAGCTACAATCCTAATCCGGTTGCTGCTGCTGCGCTTAATACTAACCAGGTGCAACGTTCTCAGGCCTATGGTAATGTTTATGCCGACGTTCTTTTTACAAAAGACTTGAAACTACATAATGAAGTAACCGGTAATTTTGATTACGGTAATGTAAATCAGTTTTATCCTACTTTTGTAATTAACGGGGTATTACAACCAATTAATAGTGCTGCGGTTTCTGCAACCAATAATAAAAGCTTTACTGTTCGTAACTATTTAAGTTACGATCATTATGCATCTAACTTTAATGTTAACGCAATTGCTGGTCATGAGGCAAGTAGTGGTACTTATACTTATTTAAATGGTGGCCGTACCGGTTTTTTTGCTAATACTCCGCAGGATTTGGATTTAGGTACTGCTACAACAGCGACAAATGGTGGTGGACAAAGTACTTATGCAACCGAGTCGTATATGGCACGTGCAAATGTAGGCTACCAATATAAATATAATCTTACAGCAACTTACCGTTATGATTATAGTTCAAATTTTAACCCGGGAGGTACAGACGGCCAACCAGATAATAGATGGATTGGTACATATGCTTTCGGTGCATCATGGAATGTAGAGAAAGAGGATTTTTTGAAAGATGTTAAATCCATTGATCAGTTAAAATTCAGGTTGAGTTATGGTCTTACCAATAACGCCAATCTACCGGCATACACTTATGGTTCGGCTATAGGCTTAAGTACTGTAGGACTTGGGCAGGGTGCATATCCAGCAAATATCCCTAATAATAACGTAAAGTGGGAAAGCTCTAAAAGTTTAGATGCCGGTATTGACTTGAGTTTGTTTAAAAGCCGCATTCAATTTACAGCAGATATTTATGATCGTAAAACAAACAATTTATTGTTGCAAGATCCTTTAAATGCTTATGCTGGTACAAGTGGTAGTGGTGCCGGAACAGCCGGAGAGTATTTGGCAGCTCCTTGGGTTAATGCAGGTGCTGTTGACAACAGAGGTTTTGAACTATCATTAAATACACATAATATACAGGGTAAAGATTTTACATGGAATACGGGCCTTGTATTTTCACTAAATCGCAATAAAGTATTATCACTTGTTAATGATAATAACGCTTTATATGGCCGAATTAACAATGATGGTGTTGTGGTTAGCCGTACTGCTGTTGGGAGTTCTATAGGTGATTTTTACGGCTATGTTGCTGATGGTGTTTTTAAAAATGGCGCTGAATTATTATCATCACCTTCGCAAGGAGCTATTAGCTACGCTAATGGGGTATGGGTTGGCGATACTAAATATAAAGACCTAAATCACGATGGTGTAATTGATGCAAATGATGAAACAGATCTTGGTTCGCCATTGCCTAAGTTTACCTATGGTATTAATAACACATTTAGCTATAAGGCATTTGATCTGGCCGTTTTCTTTACCGGTAGCTATGGCAATAAAATATTAGATTATAACGAGGTTTTACATGAGGATCCGAACAGCCAGATAACCGGTGAGTTTGAAAGCCTTACTAATTATGCACATGTTGCTTTAATTAACAATACCGGATCACTTAGTAATATAAACGATGTTTATGTTACTAATCCAAGTACAACAATACCTGGTTTCCGTATATCTGGAGATCCGAATGATAATACGCGTATATCTTCACGCTTTATACATGGTGGCTCATATTTACGCTTAAACAATTTGTCTTTAGGCTATAATATTCCTAAAAACATCGTTGCCAAATTGCACATCCATTCATTAAAAGTATATACCAACATAGCAAACGTATTTACAATAACAAAATACGATGGATATGATCCCGAAATAGGTTCCAATGTTCCAAACGAATCAGGTTATGGCAGCAATGCACTAACACAGGGTGTTGATTGGGGCAGGTACCCAACACCACGTATTTATACATTCGGAATAAACTTGGGACTATAATTTATTATTTAAAAGCATAGAACATGAAAAATATTAAAGAAACATTCATCTTGTTTTTATTTGGAACACTTGGATTAAGTGCATGCAATAAACAATTTGAGAGCAAAGGTATTCCAACCAATAAACTGGTTGCAAGTACTTATTATCAGAATGCAGCAGAATTAAGGGCTGCAACAGCAAATTTATATACCACGCCTTGGTGGTCATTTAATGAGAATTCTCAGGGTGATTTTATTGTATTTGTAGGCGAGCTACTGTCGGGCAACGCGGTTGCAGGCAATGCCTATGGCCCGCAATTCACAAATTTTAGTATAAACACCGGCTTTGTAGGGCTTGATTTTGGTTGGCAGTCATTATACGATGTAATTGCACAATCAAACACTACCATGCTTAATATTCAAAGCTATAGCCCTGCATCATTAGGTACAGCTAAAACACAGGCTATTGGTGAAGCAAGATTTATGCGTGCGGCAGCCTATTTTTATCTTACGCAATTATGGGGAGCAGTGCCAATTGTTGACAATAGCACCAGCGTGGTCAGTACGCCTTTATTGCATAGTAATATCCAAAGCGATGTTTACAAATTTATAATCAACGATTTGCATTACGCGGCCCAAAATTTACCTTCAACTGATCCTCAGGCTGGTCGGGTTAATAAGTGGTCTGCCGAAGGCTTACTGGCTAAAGTGTTTTTAACAAGATCAGGTATTACCGGCACAAGGGTACAAGCTGATTTGGATAGTGCCAAATATTGGGCAGGTGATGTGGCTAACAACAGTGGATTAACACTATTTGCTAGTTATTACAATGCTTTTCTAACTCAAAACAACAATAATTCCGAAATGCTTTTCGGACTGCAATTTACTGTAGCACCAACTGCGGGTTGGGGTACTAATGATGTTAGAGAAACATGTATTGAAGGTGATGATAATATTGATGCTGTAGGTGGCGGCGGCTGGGATGGTATGGCTATAAGTAAAGATTTGTATGATGCTTTTGCTGCTTCTCCTGGTGATTTACGACGCAAAGCAACTTTCATGCTCAACGGTGATACTTACCCTGAATTAATAACAGCAGCAAATCCAAATGGCTATAGTATGACCAATGCATCCAGCGCTTATGTTAAGAAATATGTTGATGGCGGGCCATTGGCAAATAATAATATGAATATAACACTGATGCATGATGCAAGTCCTAATTACCTGTTGCGTTTATCAGATGTGTATTTGATATACGCCGAGGCTATTTTAGGTACAAATGCAAGTACTACGGATGCTGATGCTTTAAAATACTTTAATTTGATACGTACCAGGGCTGGCGTACCAACCAAAACCTCATTAACATGGCAGGATATATTTAATGAGCGCAGGCTCGAGCTGGCATTAGAATATCAGTTTTGGTTTGATTTAAAAAGATGGCATGATTACAACCCAACGGCAGCCGATGCCTTTATAAAAGCGCAGCATCGTAATACATTTACTTATACATCGGGCGCTGTGACCGAGCCTACTGTTCTGACAGGTGTTAACCCGGTATATTATCTGCCTTACCCGGCAGCTGAGGTTTCTTCAGATCCGTTGTTAACCAAAACACCTGTACCTTATTATTAACAGGCAATAAACTGAAAATGATTATTAAACAATTTAAAGTTTTAAAAATGAAAAAGACTTCATCATATATTATAAATGCGACTATTTTGCCGGTTTTGGCGATGGTAGTATTTATGCAGTCATCATGTAAAAAAGATGCCAATGTAGGTTCAGGTAACCCTGTGATTACCCAGGTAAGGGCATACGCTGCATCTCCCAATGATAGTGTACTTAAAGCAGCAAACCCGGGTAATTATGTGGTATTACAAGGGAGCCATTTTACAGGTGTAAAACAGGTTTATTTTGATGGCGTAGCTGCCACCGTAAATAATGCGTTAGGCTCTGATAATAGTTTACCAGTAGTTGTACCTACTATCCCCTTTGCAACACTTAATCAGGCAAAGTTAAATACAATAACAGTAGTAACAGCAACCGGGCAGGTTACTTATAGTTTTCCTGTAGTTCCACTTGCAACGGTTATTACTTCTATGTCAAATGAAGATGCACTTGCCGGAGAATCTGTTACTGTTTATGGCTCTAATTTCTTTTATATTGATAAGGTTATTTTACCTGGCGGTGTAACAGTATCATCAGGCATTGTTACTAATGATTTGGGTACTACATTAACTTTTACTGTGCCACAAGGGGTTACAACAGGTGGGCCTATTCAAGTAGTTAACCGTTATGGTACAAGCACTTCTGTTTTATTGTTTGATGATTTTGTTACCGGTGTTGCAACAAATTTCGATGCGATAAATAATTACTCATGGGGTTTAAGTTCAAATCCCACAAACAGCTCTACCGCCTATCCAGGCAATACAGGCTATTACGCTGTATTAAATGCAACTGGAATTCCTGTAAATGATTTTGCATGGTATGATGGTGGGCGATCAATAAACCTTAATCCAACGCAATGGGTTCCGGTTGCGAATCTTTCAGATAATCCGGCTAATTGGGCTTTAAAATTTGAAATTGATGTTCCGGCGGCTACACCGTGGGTAAATGGTTCCATTTATATTGTAAATAATTATACCTGGACTTATCTGGCTGCATATGACCCATGGAAAAATAGCGACGGTACAACAACGCCGTTTGTTACAAGTGGCTGGCAAACAGTAGTAATTCCTCTATCTAATTTTAAAACAACTCCTAGTGGAGGGGCTGATGGTTCAGGTTCACTGCTGCCATCACTTACAGATCTACTTGGCCCAACAGGTAATGGCTCTATCAGTATTATGTTTATAAATGATGGAACAACTGTGGTTAATAATTTCACTGTAGCTATTGATAATATCAGAGTTGAAAAATATTAATTGATTGGTTAATTGATGAATACCCGTGACTGCAAGTTCAGGAGCGGGTATTTTTTTATGTCGATACCTTTTATAATTAAATAGCAATGAAATATATACCCCACTTTAAATACTACATACTTGGTTTGTTCGCTTTATCAGCCTGTTCAAAAAATAAAAGCAATAATCCTACTCCAGTAACCTCGGTTAACGGAGATACCACGGTAACGATTAAGCCGCAAACGGATCCCGCTATCGCGGCAACTATGGGCTTTTTCTTAGATGACTGGGCACCAAAAACGCTCACTACACCATCCTATGCCGATACCACCAAACCATCGGCAACCGCATCGGTGACCGTAAATGTTGACTATAGTAATGTGATCACTAAGGTTCCTAAATATTTGTTTGGCAACAACACTAATCCATATATGGGGCAAATAGTAACAGAACCCGTTTTAATAAATAATATCAAAACGTTATCCCCTAATATCCTTCGTTTTCCGGGCGGTAATATAGCCAGCGTATATTTCTGGAACGGACAAATACCAGCTGATGCTCCTGCTAACTTGTATGATTCAAATGGTAATAGTGTTGCAGCGGGTTATTGGCTAGGTAATAATACCGCCAGTTGGACGCTTTCCTTAGATAATTATTATGCTGCCTTGCAGCAAACCAACAGCACCGGTATAATAACCGTAAACTATAGCTATGCCCGCTATGGCACCAGCGCCCATCCCGATCAGGTTGCGGCACATTTGGCGGCCAACTGGGTTAGGTATGATAATGGCCGTACAAAGTATTGGGAAATAGGTAACGAAAATGACGGGGCATGGCAAGCCGGCTGGCAAATAGATGTCACACAGAATAAAGACGGTCAGCCTAAAATTATTACTGGGGCATTGTATGGTACTCACTTTAAAGTATTTGCCGATTCCATGCGAAACGCGGCGAAACAAATAGGCGCCCAGATAGAAATTGGTGCACAGATAGTTAACCCGGTAAGTTCTTATAATGCAGTTGATCAAACCTGGAATTCGGGTTTGTTTGCATCAGCTGATAATTACCCCGATTTTTATATTGTACATGATTACTATACAGGTTCGGATAATGAAAACGCGGCAACTATTCTTGCCACTCCGGTTACTGAATCAAAAGCCATTATGACCTGGGTAAATAGCTCAGAACAGCAGGGCGGCGTTGCCTCAAAACCAATAGCGCTTACCGAATGGAATATATTCGCTTCGGGTTCGGATCAAATGGTATCAAACATAGCGGGTATGCATGCCACTATGGTTTTGGGCGAATTATTAAAAAACAACTTCGGTATGGCAAGCCGCTGGGATCTGGCAAACGGTTGGAATAGTGGCAATGATCAGGGTATGTTTAGTATGGGCGATGAGCCGGATAACAGTACCAAATGGAATGCCCGTCCATCGTTTTACCACATGTACTATTTCCAAAAATACTTCGGCGACCGGATGGTTAACTCGACAGTATCCGGCAGTTCGGATGTGTTTAGCTATGCATCTTCATTTACCTCAGGCCAGGCAGGGGTAGTGTTGGTTAACAGAGGTTTGACATCGCAAGTGGTCAGCATCAATATTCAAAATTTTGCAGCAGGTACACGCTATTATTACTATACGCTGGTTGGTGGTACAGATAATGGCGAATTTTCGCGCAAAGTGTATATTAATGGTATTGGCCCTTCATCTGTTTCGGGTGGCCCCGCCAACTATACCCAGATCATCGCGAAAGCGAACCTCATTCAGGGAGGAATAAAGATAACATCACCTCCTCGTTCTGTTATCTTTATAGTGGCCGATGCAAAATAGATCCGAATAGAAATTCAATATAAAGTTAAAAATGGTAAAATATATAACAGCATTAGCTGTGACCCTTTTCCTGTTTGGTAATGCTTCAGCTCAAAATAAAAATGAAGCTGCCTTGCAGGTTAAAATTAATAATATAATTAAAAAGATGACGCTCGAAGAAAAGATAGCGATGCTGCATGGTAACGCCTTGTTCTCTTCGGCCGGGGTAAAGCGTTTGGGTATACCCGAATTAACTTGCGATGATGGCCCCTTAGGTGTTCGGGAAGAAATAAAACGCTTCGACTGGACCTCTGCTAACTGGACAACCGATTCGGCAACGTTTCTTCCAAATGGTTCGGCAATAGCCGCTACCTGGAACCCAGATATGGCTAACGAATATGGTGTTGTTATAGGGCAGGAAGCAAATGCCCGTAAAAAGGATGTGATGTTATCGCCCGCGTTTAATATTTGCAGAATGCCGCTTAACGGCCGTACTTATGAATACTATTCCGAGGACCCATATTTGAACGGACGGTTAGCGGTGCGGGCCGTAAGGGGCATCCAGAGCCAGCATGTGGCGGCTTGTGTAAAACACTTCGCTGCCAATAACCAGGAAGTTAACCGTAATGACATCAACGCAGAAGTTGATGAACGAACCTTACGCGAAATTTATCTACCGGCATTTAAAGCAGCCGTTCAGGAAGGTAATGCCTATACCATTATGTCGGCTTATAATAAAGTGAACGGCTACTGGTGTTCTGAGAATGAGTTTTTACTCAATAAAGTATT